>OKWR01000094.1_pt1 | contig 124785 bp, 85 predicted proteins | sample 1607101 | NCBI WGS metagenome assembly OKWR01 (sample SAMN04414076, study PRJEB24778) | human gut metagenome | material: faecal | host: Homo sapiens
GTTTCTCAATTGCGGTGCAAAGATACGACTATTTTTGTAAACTCCAAGCAAAATCGATCATTTTTATTGCAGTAATTGCACATTCGTCACCTTTGTTACCCAGTTTGCCACCGGCACGGTCCTCGGCTTGCTCCATTGTATTGGTAGTAATTAATCCGTAAATAACTGGTACGTTGCCAGTTGCGTTCAGTTGAGCAATTCCGTTGGTACTTCCCATACAAACATAGTCAAAATGTGGAGTATCTCCTCTAACTACGCAACCAATTGCAATAACTGCATCCACATTACTATATTCAATGAATTGGTTGGCTCCAAAAATTAATTCAAAGCTACCCGGAACAGTTTTCACCAAAATATTTTCGTCTCTGGCACCATGTTTTTTTAAAGTATTCATTGCGCCCTCTAAAAGTTTTCCGGTGATATTGAAGTTCCACTCAGAAACAACAATGCCGAACTTCATTTCTTTAGCGTCAGGAACAGAGTTGAAGTCGTAGTCTGAAAGGTTATGATAAGCTGTTGCCATAGTTATTCTAAAATTAATAATTAAAAATAAAAGGGGGATAAAAAAGAAACGGATTACACGGATTTCACGGTTGTTTCTTTTTTATCCGTGTAAAATCTGTGTAACCCGTGTCTGATATACTATATAATAATAAGGTATATTACTTCTTCAGCAGTTTGGCTTGTTCGATGTACTTATCGATATCCATTGACTGGTAAGAACGGAAATATTTGTCTTTAATCTTGGTATATGCTTTGATAGCGTCGTCATACTTGCCTTGCTTAACGAGGATTTCTCCGGCTTGTTGCAAGTAGATAGGACTGAGTGAATTGTTATCAGCTTCGTCAGCAGCGCTCAGCAACATAGAAGCAGCTTTGTCCAGCTGGCCTAATTGTGCGTAGCAGTTACCCATTGCACCTTTCATTGCAGGAGCTATCATCTGGTCTTTTCCGCTGAAGCTATCTAGTGCTTTTACAGCAGCTTCGTATTGTCCCAGGTGAGCGTAGCAGATACCCATATATGCTTTTGCCAGGTTGGCAGCTTTGGTTCCGCTGTATTCATCAGCAATTTTAGCGAAACCTGCGAATCCGATACTGTCGCCATTCAAGGCCTGTTCGTAAAGGTCGGCCTCAAAGTATTCCTGTCCTTTGAACAATGCAGCCTGTGCTTTTTCTTCGCGCGGTTCAGCATAAAGGTTCTTGTACATTACTATACCGGCTACGATGATGATTACTGCTACTACAGCGCCGATAATTGCTTTTTTGTTTTTAATGAGAAATGCCTCCGATTGTGACAATGCTTCTTCCACATTCAAGGCTTCGTTAGCTTTCTTTTGTTCTGCCATTTTATATATTCTTTTTGTTATTATTCTTATTTAGCCATTTCGACCCGCAAAAGTAACTTTTTTATAGGTATCAACGAAATTTAGCGGCATCTTTTTTTCTTTTACGCTTGAAAACTCGAAATTCTTCCTATTTTTCGATAAGCTAAGCTTTGCCTCCACATTAAAAATAAGCATGCTTATTTTGTACTGCATTCGGTTTAGATAAATCTCTCACATTCGGAAAAAAGAATGAATTCTCTTTTCGCTCACTAAATCGAGATTTTGCATTATCTTTGTAACTGAATTTACTGCTGTAATATGATACTGAAACGTATATCCATACTTAATTATAAGAATCTGGAACAAGTTGAGCTCTCGTTCTCACCCAAGTTGAACTGTTTTTTCGGACAGAACGGCATGGGGAAAACGAATTTGCTCGATGCCATTTATTTCCTTTCGTTTTGTAAGAGTTCGGGCAATCCCATCGACTCGCAAAACATCCGCCATGATCAGGAATTCTTTGTCATCCAAGGCTTCTATGAAGCCCCCGACGGTACACCGGAAGAGATTTATTGCGGTATGAAGCGCAGGCAAAAGAAACAATTCAAGCGGAATAAAAAGGAATATACCCGCTTGTCCGATCATATCGGATTCTTGCCTCTGGTCATGGTTTCTCCTGCCGACTCGGAATTGATTGCCGGAGGCAGTGACGAGCGTCGGCGCTTTATGGATGTCGTAATTTCGCAGTATGATAAAGAGTATCTGGAAGCTCTGATACGCTATAATAAAGCGTTGGCTCAACGAAATACTTTGCTGAAAAGTGAAGTGCCGGTAGAAGAAGAGCTGTTTCTCATTTGGGAAGAGATGATGGCACAGGCCGGTGAGGTTGTTTTCCGCAAGCGGGAGGCTTTTATCAGTGAATTCATTCCTATTTTCCAGTCATTTTATTCTTTTATTTCACAAGATAAGGAGCAGGTCGGGTTGACTTATGATTCGCATGCCCGTGATGCATCCCTGTTGGATGTAATAAAAGCAAGTCGTGTACGTGACCAGATTATGGGATACTCTCTGCATGGCATTCACAAAGATGAACTGAATATGCTTCTGGGTGATTTTCCTATCAAGCGGGAAGGTTCGCAAGGGCAAAACAAAACCTATCTTGTTGCCTTGAAATTGGCACAATTTGATTTCCTGAAAAGGACCGGCACCACAGTACCTTTGCTTCTGCTGGATGATATCTTCGATAAACTGGATGCTTCTCGCGTAGAGCAGATCATCAAGTTGGTAGCCGGTGATAACTTCGGGCAGATATTCATAACAGATACGAACCGGGAACATCTGGATCGCATTCTTCATAAGGTAGGCAGCGATTACAAAATGTTCCAGGTAGATCAAGGAGTCATAACAGAACGGGAGGAGGATGAAGCATGAAGCGTAACGATGCCGAACAAATAGGTAAACTGATACGTACTTTCCTTCGGCAGGAGAGTCTGGAGTCGCCACTCAATGAGCAGCGGCTCATTAACTCATGGGCAGAAATCCTTGGCCCTACTATTGCCTCTTATACCCGCGAACTCTATATCCGCAATCAGATTTTATATGTCCATCTGACCTCTGCCGCCCTGCGTCAGGAACTGATGATGGGACGTGACTTGCTAGTACGCAACCTGAATCGCCACGTAGGTGCGCAGGTGATCACGAATATCATATTCAGATAGGGATTAGTGTTTAGTGATTAGTGATAAGCTATCCACTCTCTGTATCTTCAATGTTTTCAATTCTTCTATGGCACGATTGTAATATACAGGTGTTTCCAGGTCTTTATTGTTATGCGCATCTAGCCCGATGATGGCAGTACAACCTTCATTGGCGGCAATGCGCCAGAAGTCCGGGCAGGGATAAGTCTGCAAATTGTGTGCCTCATTATAAGCTACATAACCGATATTATATTCCAGCGGAATATGGAGGCGTGCGGCTGTGCGGCAGATATGGCGGCTGATTAACTTACAATGACGGTCGAACTGAGGATATGAGCGCATGAATAAATCCGGGTGAGCCAGGCAGCAGAACAAACCACTCTCCATTCCCTCGATGGCGCTTTCTTCATAGAGTTCCAGCATATCAAGGTTCTCGGTATGATGTCCGAAGTAAGGGAACTTCTCATCTGTATGGTAATGGTGATTGCCGAACAGGATATAATCCAGTTGATACTCTTTGATTTTTTCTTTCAGCCAATGGATATAGGTGGGAAAATACTCGCATTCCAATCCGATTTTGATACTGATCTGATCCCGGTATTTCTCGCGGAGCGAGCGTAGGCTTTCTACGTATCCGGGTAATTCTTCGGGGAGCATACGCATGTCAGCCACATAATCGGTGTGATACTTCCACGGAGTGTGGTCTGAAAATCCCAGCTCCTGATAGCCGCCTTTGATGGCGCTGAGCACGTAGTCTTCGTCGCTACCCGTAGCGTGCATGCAACGGGTAGTATGAGTGTGATAATTGGTTTTCATTGAATTGTTATAATCGTATCCATGCGGATGTCGAATGGCTCCGCAGGCACTTCTTCCACTAATTGAAAAGGAAAACAGATGCCGGCTTTGAAAGCCGTGAGGCGGGGGAGCAGTCGGTCATAATAACCTTTGCCTCTGCCCAGACGGTTACCTGCATTATCGAAAGCTACGCCGGGAACGGCAACAAAATCGATAGCTGCATAGTCGGTGAAGAGTTCTCCGGTAGGTTCTTCAATACCATAACTTCCTGTTGCCAGGTCTTCGGGACCGGTATAGACACGCAATTCCAGATCGTCACCTACGACAACCGGAAGCAATATCCGCTTTTCACGGCTCCACTTCCGGACAAATTCATGCGTATCGACTTCGTCCTTCAGTGAATAATAGAGCAGGACGATATGTGCCGCCCTGAAAGCCGGGTGGGCTTCCAGGGCGGCAAGTATTTCAGCAGACTGGGATTGATGCGTAGTGGTAAGCCCGTGCCGGGTCTTTAACAATGCCATACGCTTCCGCAGTTCTTTTTTTCTTTCCTTCATCTTTCGTTTCTTCTTTCACAACATCTTCCGGAGCCTTGGGAAATGCTTCGCCGTTCTCCAGAATTTCCAATGCCTTTTGTACGGTAGGATCGCCCTGGTTGATATACCTTATATAAGGCTCCCTGCCCAATATATTATAGATAATGTTTCCATAAAGGTTTCTTTCCATCAGCTTGTAGGACTTGTGGATAAGGATATTGCGTCTCTTCACTCCCTTGCTGTCTGCAAAACGGATAAACTGTTCTACGATGCCTTGCTGACGAAGATATTTCAGCATGTCTTCTTCATTTTCGAACTCATTCAGTTTAGCCCGGTTGCGGTCGGAATACTGGAAACTGAACTGTAAAGTCAGTCCTTTATTGAGCACTTCAATCAGATAAGAAGAGGTTCCTGTGGTATCCTGTGGTACGAATACGTCCGGCATAATACCACCACCACCGTAAACGGGACGTCCCAGACGGGTGGAGTAGCGCAAATTCTCGTCCAGCTTGATGCTATCCTTAGAGAAGAATTCACCATGCTCGTAGCGGGTCAGCCAATCCATTTCGTACTTGGCGTCCTTACCATTCTTATACGGACGTTGTATGCAACGACCGGATGGAGTATAGTAGCGGGCAATTGTCAGGCGAATAGCAGAGCCATCGCTGAAGTCAATCGGTTGTTGTACCAATCCTTTTCCGAAGGAACGGCGTCCTACGATTGTACCACGGTCATTATCCTGAATAGCTCCTGCAAAGATCTCACTGGCGGATGCCGAACTTTCATTGGTCAGCACAACCAAAGGCATTTTCTGGCAACTGCCTGTTCCGTTGGCATAATCTTCCATACGGGGATATTTACGTCCCTGGGCATAGACAATAAGTTGTCCTTCCGGCAGGAATTCATTCACCATACGCACGGCAGCCTCCATGTAACCACCGGTGTTGTCGCGCAAGTCAATAATAATTCCCTTACAATTCTGATGACTGAGTTGAGCAATAGCATTCAGCAGTTCTACATGAGTGGTACGTCCAAACTTACTGATTTGAATGTATCCATAATCATTGCTGAGCATATAAGCTGCATCAATTGTATTCTGTGGAATATCACCGCGGGTGATGACAAAGTCCAGCAAATTCTTTTCTGTAGCACGTTTGACGCTTAGTTTCACTTTGGTTCCTTTCGGACCTTTCAAAGTGCGCATGGCTTTCTCATTGGTCAGTTTTATTCCGGCGAACAAGCTGTCGTCTACCATAACAATGCGGTCGCCTGCCATCAGTCCTACTTTCTCGGACGGACCGCCTTGAATGACACTGTTCACATGAATCGTATCATCCTGAATGGTGAATTGAATACCGATACCGCTGAAACTGCCTTCCAACTCTGAATTAACTTCCTCCAGATTCTGGGCAGGAATGTAAGTAGAGTGGGGGTCTAACTCAGCCAATATCTGTGGCATTGCTTTTTCCACAAGGTCCGTCATGTTGACGGTGTCTACATACTGGTCTTCAACAACCCGCAACAAAGCATTCAGCTTGTTGGACGAGCCATTAATAATGCCCAACGTATTTCCGGCGAAATGCCTGGCATAAAATGTTCCGATCAGAATTCCCATTACCACGCTGATTGCAATGACGAGCGGAGTAAAGCGGGAAGAGTTTTTTGTACTCATATCTTTTAGTTGTTAGCTACGAACTACAAGCTACGAGTAGTGGCTGGTGGTTCGTAGATTTTAGTTTATTGTTTGTTTAAGGTCTTTATTCTTTACTTGTAGCCTGTAGCTCGTCACTTGTAGCTACATATACTACCTCGATACCTGCACGCTTCAAAAGTTCGATACCGTCTTCCAAACGGTATTTCTCGGAGTAAACCACCCGTTTGATACCTGCCTGGATAATCAGTTTTGAACATTCAATGCATGGCGAAGCGGTGACATACATAGTGGCACCGTCACTGCTATTGTTAGAGCATGCTATCTTCGTGATTGCATTCGCCTCGGCATGCAACACGTAAGGTTTGGTAACGTTATTATCGTCTTCACATACATTTTCAAAACCGGCAGGCGTTCCGTTATACCCGTCAGAAATGATCATTTTATCTTTGACGATGAGTGCACCTACCTGGCGGCGTTTACAATATGAATTTTCCGCCCAGATACTTGCCATACGTATATAACGCTTGTCCAGCGCTTCTTGTTTTTCTTTAGCAGAACCTTCCATAGTCTTAATTACCTGAGTTACGTTGTGGAGCGAAGGAGATGAACTTTACAGTCTGCCCCTCTTTGTAGTAAATATATAGATTCTTATTGTCTCCTCCATATTTGAATGCACCCTTTAGTCCGTCCATAAAGGCTTTACCTAAATACTTATCTCCATCGGTGCCTCCTCCATTTTTTATGGTAATCTTTAATTCCCGATTATCCCCGTTTGCACTCCAGTCACCATTGACAGAGGCACTGGTGGCTTTTCCGCTAAAAGTCCCGATTGCTACATCATTTACATTAGCACCTTCAAACACTAAAGTGTAATTATCTCCTGCAATTGTCTTAAAACTCTTTTCTCTTGCATCTTGGTCTCCTTGCCAGAAGTCGTACATTTTGTTTTGTCCTTCCACTGCAATGTAAGTCATGTACCAGGTTTTTCCGGTGAAGATGTCAATAACATCGTCTTCCTGATCACAAGCGCTCAATACGGGTACGAAGAGAGCTACTAACAGCAGCTGTATATAGGTCTTCATCTTTTTCATTTCTTTATTCCATTTCTGATTAATAATGCATCAATAGTTGGTTCTTGTCCGCGAAAGCGTTTGTATAGTGTCATCGGGTGTTCTGTTCCTCCTTTGGAAAGAATGTTTTCCCGGAAGGAAGCGGCTACTTCCGGATTGAAGATTCCTTTTTGTTTAAACAGTGAGAACGCATCTGCATCCAGAACTTCCGCCCATTTATAGCTGTAATATCCGGCAGAATAACCTCCGACAAAGATATGCGAGAACTGTGTACTCATACAGGCATCTTCTATCACAGGAAGAATCTGTGCTTTCTTCCATGCTTCTTTTTCGTAAGCCTTCACGTCACCATCAAATGGGGTGGTACGGGTGTACCATGCCATATCCAGTAATCCAAAGCTAACTTGACGCAGGCAGGCATAAGCGGCATCAAAATTAGAAGAATCTACAATGCGCTGTACCAGTTCGTCCGGTATGAGTTCTCCGGTCTGATAATGTCTGGCAAATGTGTGGAGGAACTCCTTTTCAATAGCGAAGTTCTCCATGAATTGAGAGGGAAGTTCCACAAAGTCCCAATATACATTTGTACCGCTCAGGTTTTCATAGGTGGAATTCGCGAACATGCCATGCAGGCTATGCCCGAACTCATGCAGGAATGTCTCCAGTTCACCAAATGTCAGTAAGGCGGGTTTGTCTTTGGTCGGCTTAGTGAAGTTCATCACGATAGATATGTGCGGACGACTGTTTTCACCGGTTGTCTCGTCAATCCATTGTTCTTTATAAGAAGTCATCCATGCACCTGCGCGTTTACCCTCTCTGGGATGGAAGTCTGTATAGAGTACGGACAGGAATTTACCGTCTTTGTCAAAGACCTCATATGCATCCACATCCTTGTGATATACCGGGATATTGCTGTTTTTCTTGAAAGTAATACCATACAAGCGGGTAGCCAGACCGAATACACCTTCTTTTACCTTGCTCAGTTCAAAATAGGGGCGGAGCATTTCATCATCTATCTGGAACTTCCGGTCTTTCAGTTTATGAGAATAATAAGACCAGTCCCAAGGCATCACAGTGAAATCATTGCCTTCCAGTTGGCGTGCCAGCGCCTCTACTTCTGCATATTCTTGCTTGGCGGTGGGAGTGTAGGCTTCCAGTAGCTGATCCAGCAGCTTATATACATTGCCGCTGTTTTCTGCCATTCGCTCTTGCAGGTTATACTCGGCAAAACTGTTGTAACCCAAAAGTTGCGCAATAGCCAGGCGGGTATTAACGAGCTTCTTTACAATTTCCAGATTGTTGGTTTCATTGTCATGGGTACATTTGGTATTATATGCCATATAAAGCTTACAGCGCAAATCGCGGTTACTGGCATACGTCATAAACGGACTATAACTGGGGGCCTGCAAAGTGAACACCCATCCTTCCACGCCTTTTTCTTTGGCAGTTTCTGCGGCTGCATCAATGGCGCTTTGCGGCAGGCCGGCAAGTTGTGCAGGGTCTGTCAGTATCAGTTTATAGTCGTTGGTTTCTTTCAGATTGTTTTCTCCGAATTGCAGGGTCAGCAAGCTGAGTTCTTTGCTCAGAGCACGATATTGCTCTTTGGCTTCTCCTTCGAGGTTGGCTCCACTGCGAACAAAGCTATTATATACTTTCTCCAGCAGCTTGTTTTGCTCGGGAGTAAGATTAGCCTGGTCTTTCTGGTCATATACTGCTTTAATGCGTGCAAATAACTTCTCATTCAGAGTGATGTTATTGCCATGTTCGCTCAGCAACGGCATGATGGTTTTTGCCAGTTCCTGCATGTCGTCGTTGGTTTCCGCACTCAGCAGATTGCCGAATACAGTGCTGACCTGGTTCAACAGTTCGCCGGACTTCTCGTAAGCAGCGACCGTGTTGGCAAATGTAGCCTCTTCCGGATTATTGGTGATAGCATCAATCTCCGCATTGTGACGGTTGATACCTTCACGAATGGCGGGTTCATAATGTTCGGTCTTTATCTTTTCAAACGGGATGGTACCGTGAGGCGTAGAATACTTTTCAAAAAAAGGGTTTTGAGCCTGTATTATATTCATAAAGCAGAGTAATGTTAGCGTTAGTTTTAATTTTATCATACTTACTTAGGTTCGGTAAAAATAATCTAACTGCAAAAGTGCAAAAAAAATAGCTGATTTAATGAATAACCCGTTGTATTTTAACAAAAAACAGGCAACCTCGTCGAGATTGCCTGTTTTAAATATTATTTTGTACTCTGCTTATTAGTTGTTAACTGAAGCCATGTGAGCGATCAGGTCAAGAACCTTGTTAGAGTAACCGATTTCGTTGTCATACCAAGATACAACTTTTACGAAAGTATCAGTCAAAGCGATACCAGCTTTTGCATCGAAGATAGAAGTACGAGCGTCACCCAAGAAGTCAGAAGAAACTACTGCATCTTCAGTGTAACCCAGGATACCCTTCAATTCGCCTTCTGAAGCTTCTTTCATAGCAGCACAGATTTCAGCGTAAGTAGCCGGTTTTGCCAAGTTAACTGTCAAGTCAACTACAGATACGTCCAAAGTCGGAACACGCATAGACATACCAGTCAATTTGCCGTTCAAAGCAGGGATTACTTTACCTACAGCCTTAGCAGCACCAGTAGAAGATGGGATGATGTTGCCAGAAGCAGCACGACCACCTCTCCAGTCTTTCATAGAAGGACCGTCAACTGTCTTCTGAGTAGCAGTTGTAGAGTGAACTGTAGTCATCAAACCATCCAAGATACCGAACTTGTCGTTCAATACTTTAGCGATAGGAGCCAAACAGTTAGTAGTACAAGAAGCGTTAGATACGAATTGAGTACCTTTCACGTATGTTTTTTCGTTTACACCGCAAACGAACATCGGGGTGTCATCTTTAGAAGGAGCAGACATTACTACATATTTTGCACCAGCTTCGATGTGAGCTTGAGCTTTGTCTTTGCTCAGGAACAAACCTGTAGATTCAACTACGTATTCTGCACCTACAGCATCCCATTTCAAGTCAGCCGGGTTTCTTTCTGCAGTGATGCGGATAGCTTGGCCGTTAACAATCAGCTTGCTGTTTTCAATATCTGCTTCGATTGTTCCGTCGAACTGACCGTGCATAGTGTCATACTTCAGCATGTAAGCCAAGTAGTCAACCGGGCAAAGGTCGTTAATACCAACGATTTGGATATCGTTTCTTTTCATTGCAGCGCGGAATACGAAACGTCCGATACGTCCGAATCCATTAATACCTACTTTAATCATTTTGTTTAAACTTTTAAGGGTTTTATAATATTTGTTCAAATATCTCTCTTCTCTTGCGCATTTATTTCTGAAATGCGGTGCAAAAGTAAGAAAATGTTTTTATATTCGCACTTAATTTTATAATTAAATAATGGAAGTGATGGGAAAAAGTTCATTTTTACAAGATTTTAAATCATTTGCCATGAAAGGCAATGTGGTAGACATGGCTGTCGGTGTAATCATCGGTGGCGCGTTTGGTAAAATTGTATCTTCTGTGGTGGCAGATATTATCATGCCGCCTCTTGGTTTATTGGTGGGAGGTGTGAACTTTACGGACTTGAAGTGGGTGATGAAACCTGCCGAAGTTGTGGACGGTAAAGAGATTGCTGCCGTAACCTTGAATTATGGGAATTTCCTGCAAGTGACGTTTGACTTTCTTATTATTGCTTTTTCTATTTTCCTGTTCATCAAGTTGCTGACCAAGCTGACGGCTAAGAAGGAGGCGGAAGCTCCTGCAGCACCTCCTGCTCCTCCTGCACCCAGCAAAGAAGAGGTCTTGCTGACGGAAATCAGGGATATCTTGAAAGAAAAAAAATAGAAAGAATAGTCTGCCACATACCAACTCCGTGTCTGGTCCATACCAACTCCGTACCAAGTCCAAGTGTATAGATACGGAGCAGGTACGGACTTGATGCGGGGAGGGTACGGCGAGGTCGGATAAAGAACAATTATTAAAGGCTTTTAATACCCTGTCGACAAGGAGTTAAGAGTTTGTCGACAAACTCTTAACTCCTTGCTGATAAACTCTTAACTTCTTGTAAGTTGCTGATAATTAGCATGGCTTTGTTTCACTTTGAATGGGTTTTACCTTACTTGGATGGAGTTATATGATATTTTAATTTTTGATATTCCTGGAGTGCTTCTTTCTGTAAATTTTCCAGTAGTCTGATTTCTACGGATAATTGATTGAGGCTGGCATTGGAGTTGAGAATCTCTTCTCGCTCTTTATAATTTATAATGCCATTTGGTGCCACTTCCTGTTTCTTCTTGCTTTCTTCCAACATATAGCGTGCTGCGGCTATATAGTAGTTTCTGAGTGCCTTCTGCTCTTTATTGCGCATGGGGCGGTAGTCTTTATTCTCGTCGGATAAATGACGATAAAAATTATTCATGGCTACATTGATTTCTTTACGAATTTCCTCTTTAGCGGTATTCCGGTAGGCAGAGTCTAATTGTGCATACTCGGGATAGGTATTCAATATCTTTTTCAGTTCGTCTTTGGCTGTCTCGTAGGTTTCTTTGGAAGCAGATAATTCTTGAGGCTTTAATTCGAAAATGATATAAGTCAGCTTCGGTTCATTTCTAATGTTTATTAATTTGTTGGATGCTTCGCAAGCATCCAGATATTTTTCCATAAGTGTCCAATTGAACAGCAGTTTCTTTTGCTGCAGATCAGTACGTATGATTTCGAGTGATTTTTCTAATTCAACAATTCTGTTTTCCTGCGCCTGCAGGCATACAATATTGCATAAAAGCAATAGTAGTAAAGAGCTGATTTTTTTCATGTTTTCCTGTGCATTAAATGATTTATTTATTTGCAAATATAGATTTTCCGCTCTATAATTCCTATTATTCTCTCAGTTTTTCATACTTTTGCAGCTCATTTTAAACTAAATCCATACAGATTATATGCAAGAAAAGATTGTCATTCTTGATTTTGGTTCACAGACTACACAGCTTATAGCCCGTCGTGTCCGTGAATTGAATACATATTGCGAAATTTTACCTTACAATAAGTTCCCGAAGGGGGATGAAAGTGTAAAGGGGGTTATCCTTTCGGGAAGCCCTTTCTCTGTATACGATGAAAATGCGTTTAAGGCAGATTTGAGTGAAATTCGTGGAAAGTATCCTATTCTGGGTATCTGTTACGGTGCGCAATTTATCGCTTATACCAATGGCGGCAAGGTGGAACCTGCCGGAAGTCGTGAGTACGGACGTGCACATTTGAGCTCTTTTGACAAGGACAATGTGTTGTTCAAGGACGTGAAGGAAAATACACAGGTGTGGATGAGCCACGGAGACACAATTACGGTTATCCCTTCCAATTTCAAAAAAATAGCTTCGACGGATAAGGTGGCGATTGCTGCTTATCAGATAGAGAACGAAAAGGTGTGGGGGGTACAGTTCCATCCGGAAGTATTTCATAGCGAAGATGGCACGCAGATGCTGAAGAATTTTGTGGTGGATGTTTGCGGTTGCAAACAGGACTGGAGTGCTGCTTCCTTTATTGAAACGACGGTTGCCGAATTGAAGGAACAGTTGGGTGACGATAAGGTGGTTCTTGGTTTGAGCGGTGGTGTGGATTCTTCCGTAGCTGCTGTATTGTTGAATCGTGCTATCGGCAAGAACCTGACTTGTATCTTCGTGGATCACGGTATGCTCCGTAAGAATGAGTTCAAGAATGTACTACACGATTATGAATGTCTCGGTCTGAATGTTATCGGCGTGGATGCCAGTGCCAAATTCTTTGCAGAACTGGCAGGTGTAACGGAGCCTGAGGAAAAACGTAAGATTATAGGCAAGGGGTTTATCGAAGTATTTGATGAGGAGGCCCATAAGATTAAGGACGTGAAATGGCTGGCACAGGGTACGATCTATCCTGATTGTATCGAATCTCTTTCTATTACCGGTACGGTTATTAAGAGTCATCATAATGTAGGTGGTTTACCTGAAAAGATGCACCTGAAACTTTGTGAGCCGCTTCGCTTATTGTTTAAAGATGAGGTTCGCCGTGTAGGTCGCGGATTGGGTATGCCTGAACATCTGATTACCCGTCATCCTTTCCCCGGACCGGGTCTGGCTGTGCGCATTTTGGGGGATATTACTCCGGAGAAAGTAGCTATTCTGCAAAATGCGGATGATATCTTTATTCAGGGGTTGCGTGACTGGAAAGTGAAAGAAGCTGATGGTAGCGAAACTTCTCTTTATCATCAGGTTTGGCAGGCAGGCGTTATCCTGCTCCCTGTGCAATCAGTTGGTGTAATGGGAGATGAGCGTACGTATGAACGTGCCATTGCGCTGCGCGCTGTGACTTCTACGGATGCCATGACGGCAGACTGGGCACATTTGCCTTACGAATTTCTGGGCAAGGTTTCCAATGATATTATTAATAAGGTGAAAGGGGTGAACCGGGTAACCTATGATATTTCGTCAAAACCGCCTGCAACGATAGAGTGGGAATAAAAAGTTTTTTATATAATTTTGAGATGGGGATGTGTCAAAACTCCCCTTTTATCAAAATCCCCCTCGCCACAGATAGTTGTAGCGAGGGGGATTTTTAGTTTATGAGAGTTTCGACACACCCTCATTTTGTTGTTCCTCCGGCAAGGTTCTATAAACGGAATATTAGGGAGATTTATCACAGCTTTTCAATATTTATGCAGTTTATTCTTTTGATTCCATATAGAAATACTTAATAAATCTAAATGTTTTAACCTTTGTGCACACTTCTTTATTATTTATTGTTTCCTTTAGGCAAATAATTGTCTTTTAAAGTCATCCTTTTTTTAAATCTTAATATTTTATGGACATTCGAAAGGTATATTTACTTATCCTGTTATGCACATTCTGTATCTTGTCTCCGGTGTATACACAGCAGCCTTTTTCTGATGAATTCAGAAAAGCGGCAGGAGATTATGCAGCGCTTTATACCAGTAAAGTGGAAGTGGGCTATAGTCCATATCTCTATATAAACCATCCTTATTGGGATACGGATGAGTTTAAGAAAGGGGCAGTTTGTTATGGCGGATTAGTGTATACCGACCTGCAACTTCGATATGATACTTTTAAGAAGCAATTGATCGTAATTACTCCCGAGAAACGAATGCTCCTCCAGGTTGACATGAGGAAAGTAGACTATTTCATTATTGGAGATAAAAAGTTTGTGCCGCATAACGATACTTTTGCTGCAATCCTATATGATAGTCCGCAAATGCGATTGACTCAGTATGTTCAGTGCAAAATGGGGACGCCTGTTGAGAAAGGACGGATCAGCTATAGACAGTTCGAAAAGCCTGCACGTTTTGTTTTGTCTAAAGATGGGGTGGACCATACCGTGACTTCCCGTTCCAGTTTTCTGAAGCTCTTTCCGGCTTATAAGAAACAATTGAAGAAGTATGCAAAGGAAGAGCAGTTGAGTTTTAATACGCTCTTTCGTGCAGAGTCGTTGACTGAGCTGACAAGACATGCAGATTCTCTAATTAATAAGAAATAGTTATGACAATATATAAAATAAGGTATATAGCAACCATTCTGTTTATTATATCCCCTTTCGTGGCATTTGCACAGCAGCAGGCAGGAGATAGTATTTCTATTTTTGAACTGATAGATGCCGTTGAGAAAAGCACTTCGTGCCGCATTTATACGACGATTGCAGAGCCGTTTAAAGTGAAAAAGGCTGAAACCTTAAAACCTACTGCCGAGAGTCTGCGACAAGCATTGACGGGAACGCGTTATAAAGTTACTGTCTACGGCAAACAGATATTCGTTCTGCCCGAAGCTTTTTTATCTACCACTCTTATCCCGATTCTGAAAGGGGAACAAATGAAGAAAGAAGAACAAGTTTCTTCTTTTATCCCTGTCGTAAAATCTTCTTCTGAAAACAAAGTTTATGAGATAGGAGATAGATATAAGCCTTCTTTGGAAGAGATGGTGGTGCTGACCGGAAAAGTGACGGATTTCAAGTCCGGACAGAATCTGGAAGGCATTAACATCGTTCACCGGGAACCATGGGCTGCCACAGCTACCGACCGTCAGGGAAATTTTACCATTAAACTCCCTGTCGGATATAATACTATTGAAATCAATGGACTGAATATAAAGGAAACACGCCGGCAGTTCATGGTATATGGAGAGGGAGCTACCCATATAGAACTGGAAGAAGAGAATCACTTGCTGGATGAAGTTGTCATCGTCTCCGGACGTGTGCAGAATGTAAGGAGCACTCAGTTGGGAATGGAGAAGTTCCAGCCCAGTTTATTGAAGAACATTCCTACAGCTATGGGTGAGGTGGATCTACTGAAGATGCTTCAAACTCTTCCGGGTATCAAAACAGTGGGTGAGGCATCCAGTGGCTATAACGTGCGCGGAAGTGCTGCCGACCAGAATCTGTTGTTGCTGAATAATGGAACTATTTATAATCCGAACCACTTATTCGGTTTTTTCACCGCCTTTAATTCGGACATGATAAAGGATGCGGAACTTTATAAAAGCAGCATTCCCAGTCAGTATGGAGGGCGTATTGCATCCGTGCTGAATATAACAAGCAAAGAGGCGAGTAAGGAGAAGTTTGCGGGCTCGGCGGGCATCGGACTTGTCACCAGTAAATTGAATCTTGAAATACCGATCGTTAAAGAGAAGACCTCACTTCTTTTGAGCGGACGTACCACATATTCGGACTGGATTATGAAGATGCTACCCGAAAAGAGTGGCTACCGTGACGGTAAAGCCGGATTCTATGATTTGGGAGGCGTATTCTCGCATACATTGAATGAGCGCAATAAACTGAATATATACGGCTATTACAGCCATGACCGTTTTGCTTTTAACGATAACCAGAAATACGCTTACAACAATATGAACTTCTCTGCAAACTGGAGAAGCATATTCTCTGAGAAGCTGACGGCAAATTTCTCTTTCGGTTATGATCATTACGATTACCGGAATGATGAATCGGTAGAAGAGGCGGCAGCTGCCCGCTTGTCATTCGCTATCAACCAATGGTTTGGAAAGGCTGATTTTAGTTACAAACTGGATAATAATCATACCTTGAACTTTGGACTCATGAGCCAGTTCTATAATATCAACTCAGGAACTTATGAACCACTACATGAAAGTTCACTGGTGAAATGGGACCAGCTTCAAAAGGATAAAGCGCTGGAAAGTGCCATTTACATTGGAGACCAATGGGAGGTAACCCCTAAACTATCTGTAAATGCGGGTATACGCTATTCCATGTTCAACCTTTTGGGCCCGCGCACGTATTATACTTATCAGGATGGCATGCTTCCTTCTTCCACCACCGTTGTTGACTCTGTATCAGTGGGTAGCGGAAAAGTGGTTAAGACCTATCAGGGGCCGGAGTTCAGATTGTCTGCCCGCTATGCTTTCAATGATGACTTCTCCGTAAAGGCAGGTTTCAACACCATGCGGCAGTATATTCATAAGGTATCGAATACTACCATTATGTCGCCTACGGATACCTGGAAGCTGAGTGATACGAATATTAAGCCCCAAAATGGCTGGCAGTTGGCAGCGGGAGCATATTATAATACACCCGGCCAGGTATTGGAGTTGTCGGTAGAAGGGTACTATAAGAAGCTGAACGATTACTTGGACTATCGCAGTTCGGCAAAATTGGTAATGAATCATCATTTGGAAACGGATGTGATTAATACGGAAGGATATGCCTATGGCGTTGAATTACAGGTAAAGAAGCCGTCGGGCAAGTTGAACGGATGGGCCAGTTATACGTATTCGCGTACTTTCCTGCGCCAGAATGACCCGCGCATAGCCCGCCCGGTCAATGGCGGAGACTGGTATCCGACGGAGTATGACAAACCGCATGACTTCAAGTTGGTGGGAAACTATAAGTTTACCCGTCGTTACAGTGTGTCTTTCAATATGGATTATAGTACGGGCCGTCCTACTACCATTCCCGCCGGACAATATTACGATCAGGGATTGCAATCCATGCAGGTGTACTACACGGACCGTAACAGTTACCGGGTTCCCGATTACTTCCGTCTTGATCTTGCTTTCAACATAGAGCCGAGCCATCATCTGACTCTGTTGACGCATAGTTCTATTTCCTTCGGTGTATATAACCTGACCGGAAGGAAGAATGTTTATTCCATTTATTATGTATCTGAGAATGGTAGGGTGCAGGGATATAAGATGTCCATTTTCGGCGCTCCTATTCCTTTTATTACTTATAATATAAAATTCTAAAGGGATATGAAGAAAAGAACGAATATAATAATCCTGATAAGTTTGCTCGGTTTTACTTTGAGCAACTGTATAGATGAATTCGATGCTAAAATTCCGGACGGCGGTGTAGGCTTGCTGGTGGTTGAAGGTAATATCATATCAGACAGTACTGTCGTATTCTTGTTGAGCCGTACCTTTTCCTTAAATGAGGATGGGGTGCCTCCGGGATATAATCAGATTGCAGCCGATGTCAGTGTTGTGGGAGAAGACGGTTCGCGCATAGCAGGAATTTACATTGGTGACGGGCGGCATCAGGTACGGATAGGAACGCTGAATAAGCAAGTACGTTACGGACTGGAAATTGTATATGAAGGGGATACGTACAATTCAGAACTACAGTATCCGATAGAAACGCCTGCAATCGAAGAGGTCACTTTTCAGCAGCCGGAGGATTACGGAGATATATACATTCGCCTTTCTACGCGCAATGCGGGGGGCACAGGACCGGCATATTATATCTGGACTTATGAGGAAGACTGGGAAGTAAGGACGGCATTTTATTCTAAATGGATATATGATCCTGTGACAGATGAGGTGCAGACTTATGAAAAGGCGCCTTATGCGCAAGGCTGGATTCATGCGGAATCCACTAAAACACTTGTTGGCTCTACGGAATCGAATGCCGAAAATCTATTGAAGAATAAAAAAATGTATGCTTTTGCCTCCAGCAATCTCCGCGCTTCGTATTATTACAGTACGTTGATGAAGCAGAGAGCCTTGTCAAAAGGAGAGTTTGAGTATTATGAAAACAAAGTGAAATTGAGCGAAGAGATGGGCGGTCTGTTCACTCCCCAGCCGTCGGAACTGCCTACTAATATCACTTGCAGCAATCCGGATAAACAAGCCATTGGCTATGTGGGGGTTAATATGAATGTAAGCGAGTACCGCCTTTATATTTCTACCAATGACATACAATATGATAATCCGTATGATTGCAGCCTTTTTCCGGATGAAGAAACGGAAGGTAAAACCAATTACGATTTATATGTAGCGGGATATCGCATTGCTTTTTTTGAAATGACGGGGTATCAGTGGGCTAAAAAGGAATGTACGGATGTGCGTAGTTTGGGTGCGACTCTCAATAAACCTTCTTTCTGGCCGTTACCGGACAGGGAGTATTAATATCGGAGTATTATGAAAAGAATTATATCAATCATCATTGGTTTGATTTCGGTGCTGGGCTTGCAGGCGCAGGTCACTGAGTGTATGCGGATATATACGGATAAGGATAATTATCTGGCAGGAGAAGACATGTGGATAAAAGTATGCGTGACCGATTCGGCAGAAGCTCCGTTCAGTAAAGTGGCTTATGTGGAGATCAGCGATGTGCGTCAGGTGTATGCACAAGGCAAGATTGCCTTGAAGAATGGAACCGGATGGGGGCGTATCAAATTCCCGCAAACCATGCATTCGGGTGCTTATCAGCTTACGGCTTATACCCGTTATATGAGAAATCAGTCGGCGGATCACTTCCCGAAGAAATATATTGCTGTTCTGAACGCCAGTCAGTCCACGGACGAAGATGATGTGGAATTATTAAAGGATTCGGTTACTTTGTCTTCGGATAATCCGGTATCTTCACCGTTGCGTTTGTCAGCCGATAAGCCTGTGTATGGAAATCGCAGTAAGGTGACTTTGAAGTTACCGGAACTGCCGGGTGATCTGAAAGACTTTTCTCTGTCGGTGGTGAGAAGGGATTGCGTGTTGCCGTTTTTTCCATCTGCCGGTGAAGTGCAAAAAAACGATAAGGCTTCCGGAGAACACTTTATAGCCGAGTGCGAAGGACATATTGTGACCGGAAGATTAATAGGAGCGTCGTCCGATTCGGTGAATGCCCGGCTATCGTGTGTTGGAAAGGATATCCGTATCTTTGACGGGCAACTACAGTCCGATGGCACTTATGCCTTCTATACCTCGGAAATCATGAATACCCAGGATATAGTGTTGACAGCTTTGCCGGGAAGAGGACGAACGGGCCGGTTGGAAATTATTTCTCCTTTTGCAGAAGTGCTGCCCGCGAAACTTCCCAAGCTTCGATTGGCATATGATGAGGAAGCATTGATAGAACGTAGTATCGGAGCGCAATTACACCACATCTTACCGGTAGATTCCGCTCACAGCCGGACTGTGGTGGAACAGTTGCATGATTTCACGCCTTCACTCAGTTATAATCTGGATGAATATGTTCGTTTCAATACGGTGCGTGAAGCTTTTGTAGAATTTGTAATGGGGGTACGCGTAAGCAAGGCGGATGGCGAAACGATTATCAGGATATTGCAGGATGATGTAAAGCGGTTCAGTAGCTTAAAAGCGTTGGTACTGATAGACGGAGTTCCTATTGAAGATCATGATGCGGTATTGGACTATAATGCGCGTTTATTGCATTATATTCATCAGTATAGCGGCAGATATACGTTTGGCGGTAAACTGTACGATGGAATCGTTTCGATGATAACACATCGTGGAACCCTTCCCGGACTGCGTCTGGATGAGAATTCCCAGCTGTTTGCTTATGAATTCCCGCAGAACCGTCCCGCTTTTACAGCTCCGGTATATGACTCGGAAGAGCAACTGCATTCACGTATTCCCGATTTCCGCCACACGCTTTATTGGAATCCGGATATTACGGCTGCAACGAATACTGTCAGTTTCTACACATCAGATATGAAAGGAACTTATGTGGCAACCCTGCAAGGGGTTAACAGCAAAGGTGAGTGTGTACAAGTACAAGGTGAGTTTGTAGTACGATAGTATATTCCTTTCAGGCTCTTCTCTTAGTATCCTCATGCAAAAGATGGCATCTTTAACATCAAAAGATGCCATCTTTTGTAGCATAACATGGCACCTTTCGCAGCAAAAGATGCCATCTTTTGCATAAGAGGATTATGAGATGAACCTGAAAGGTCTTATTCTTCCACCTGAAAGGGTTATATCTTCCGGTTCCAATCTATGGAAGACTGATGGCGCTGCACTTCGTTTTTCCTCGGGAAGAGTATCTTATCAGTGGGCCGATTATTATGAATGGGGAATGCGTAACATTTAATTTTTAGGGAATCCACCTCTCTATATCCGGAATCACTATTTCTCCCCGGTGCAACTTCAACAGACCATCTTCTTGCATGCCATTCAATGTTTTCGATACTCCCAATCGTGTATCATTGATGGCATTTGCAAGTTCTTCCATCTTGATCTTCAGTATCTTTTCTCCTGAAAGACGTTCGATGTGGGAGAGGACAAAATCTGCAATTCGCGCTTCAATCTTCTCCGGAACTTTCGTCCACAAACGGTTATAGCACGTTTGTGCCCGGTTACTGATGATATTCATATAGTTGAGGCGGAAAATTTCATATCTGAACAGGTCGTTCATCACAAATGCCTTACTGATAGTTACGGTATTTACTTCTGTACGAGCTATGTGAGTGGAAACGTAAGACGTATTCATGCCGAACAAAGATTGCGGTTCAATCAGGTATGGTGCCTGAAAATACTCCGTGAAAGTGTAAGAGTTATCTGTGGATGAGGTGGATGAAGCGATTTCCCCGTTCAAGATAAATATTAACTGCCCACATGTTGTTCCTTTTTTTACTAAAGTTTCTCCAGCTTTATGCTTGGTGAAATGTAATTTTACTTTTCCCAATATATTAGTGAAGTCCTCGTGAGCGAGTCCTTGAAACAGTGGCAATTGGAGCAGGGTGTCATACATCGTTTCCATATCTTTATCAACTTTTTGTTTGAAAACAAATGTAAGCATAATCGCTATGTACCGTAAACACTTTGCCTTTCTTTTTGTTTTTTTTATTATTTCTTAAACGTGCTATTCATTCAGGTAATTAAATCTTGTGGAATGCATAAAAATCGATTATCTTTGCAAAAAAAAAGGAGGGACACATGTTTGCAGCATTCAATTTACAACAAATGATCAGTGCTTTTATTGTACTGTTCGCAGTTATCGATATCATTGGTTCTATTCCTATCATCATCAATTTGAAGGAAAAAGGTAAGGAAGTGAACGCGCTGAAGGCTACGTTAATATCTTTTGCATTGTTGATCGGCTTTTTCTATGCAGGAGACATGATGTTAAAGTTATTTCATGTAGATATTGAATCGTTTGCCGTGGCCGGTGCATTTGTTATCTTTCTGATGTCACTGGAAATGATTCTGGATGTAGAGATATTTAAGAATCAGGGACCTATTAAGGAAGCGACTTTAGTGCCGCTGGTTTTTCCGTTGCTGGCGGGTGCCGGCGCATTTACCACCTTGCTTTCCCTCCGTGCGGAGTATGCCAGTGTTAATATAATCGTCGCTTTGGTGCTGAATATGATATGGGTGTATTTTGTTGTTAGCATGACCGGGCGTGTGGAACGCTTCCTGGGTAAGGGCGGTATTTATATTATCCGTAAGTTTTTCGGTATCATTCTGTTGGCTATTTCGGTGAGGCTGTTTATGGCGAACATTACGTTGCTGGTGGAGGCGTTACATAAAACATAAATATTCTTCAGTTTCAATCTCTTGTTTAAATATGGCTTATACTGAGCCTTTTCTTTATTTTGTTGAATATATATTTGGAAAATATGCAGCAAAGCTATACCTTTGCACCCAAATTCAAGACAATGATGAAACATTTATGTACATATAATCCTCTGAAACGATTGCTGCAGAACGAACAAATCTGTTGCTGTAGTGTCGTGCATGTACATTGGTTTAGCGGTTTCATCTAAGTTATCCTACATTATTTTTCTTTTTTGCCGGATACAATAATACCGGTATTCTATTTTTCAGTTACTAATTATTTTGTAATTGCGGTTGTTGTTGCATACTTGCCAGTGGGAGCGAAGGAATAAACTCCTCTGTCCGGCAGGTTGTTGCCCCGCGTATGATCTAAACTAGAGTTGATATGTTTAAAATACTTGGCCTGATGATCTTAGGCATAATAATCGGTTATGGTTTGCGTCGTATCTCGTTTTTGCGCAAAGTGGAGGTATCCATATCTTATACAGTGTTTTTGTTATTGTTTGTTTTGGGCGTCACTATAGGGTCCAACAGACTGATTGTAGATAATCTGTTCTCTTTTGGATGGCAGGCAGCCTTATTGGCTTTATCTGCTACTGTAGGGAGCATTTTGGCTTCATGGCTTGTATTAAAATTGTTTTTCACTTCTAAAAAGAAAAAGGTATGAAAGATAGTTTGATTGTATTGGGATTTTTTGTGGGCGGATGCCTTTTGGGAGCTTTGGGATATCTCCCGGTGGATTTGAAGACAGGTAATATGTCTATCTATATATTGTATGCATTGATGTTTCAGATCGGTATCAGTATCGGTTCCAATAAGGAACTGAAGGGCATGATTTCTCAGCTCCGCCTGAAGTTCTTGCTGATTCCGTTGGCTACTATTGGTGGAACTCTGCTTTTCTCCGCTTTGGCCAGTCTGCTGCTTAGCCGTTGGAGTATATTTGACTGTATGGCGGTGGGGAGTGGTTTTGCTTATTATTCTCTTTCTTCTGTGCTGATAACGCAGTTCAAGGAAGCTTCAATAGGGCTTCAGCTGGCTACGGAGTTGGGGACAATTGCTCTGCTGGCCAATATATTCAGGGAAATGATGGCTCTGCTTGGTACGCCGCTATTGGTGCGATACTTCGGCAGGTTGGCACCTATATCAGCGGCAGGTGTCAATTCAATGGATGTGATATTGCCTGTAATTACCCGCTATTCCGGGAAAGAGATGGTGCCTATAGCTATTTTCCATGGCTTGCTCATTGATATGAGTGTACCATTCTTTGTTTCTATGTTTTGCAAACTATGATGCCGGATCTTCTTCCGGTCTATTGCAGTCTGCCTTTACTTCTGTATTTTCTTCTTCCTCATATTCCTTCCCCTCTTCACCGGACTCTTCATCGGGTGTTTCTTCCTCATCTGCAAACGGGTCCGGTCGTTGAGGTCCATATTCCATGAATGCTATGGCACAGATAGTGCCGGCTATCGCTCCGCTGAGGTGCCCTTCCCATGAAGTGGTTTCTTTGGCAAAGAATGGGAACATATTCCAGATAAGACCGCCATAAAGAAAGGTAACTAATAAGGAGATGGCAATCAATGGTACATGCTTTCGCAGGATACCGCTGAAAAAAAGGAAGAAGGCCAGGCCGTAGATGATGCCGCTGGCTCCGATGTGCCATCCCGGTTTACCTATAAGAAAGGTGAGTGCACCGCAGCCTATCCAGATGGCAAAGAATATATAGGAAGCAATATGCCGGTAAAAGTAGAACAAACACCACGACAGAAAGAGCAACGGCAAAGTGTTTGCTAACAGGTGCCTCAAACTGCCGTGTACTAACGGGTGCGCAAAGATACCGAATACTCCTCTTTGTTCCATAGGGTACACACCTAACTTCCTGAAATCCCAGTCCATACCGACTTCAAGGAACTTTAGCAAGTAAAGAATAAAAATGAGGAATAACGGTATAACTGCTGCCAGGGCTATCCGGCGTACATCTTGCTTCATGTTCGTACTGGTTTCTGTAATTTTGGTACAATGCTACGAATATTTAAGTAAAAAACGAAAATAAATGAACTTTTTATTTTGCGTATTGTCTTTAATTTGTATTTTTGGCATCAGTACCATACCCGTAGGCATAGCATGCGAGGTATGGGACATGATACCTGAACAATTAACCTTTAAATAATGCACAACTATGAGTTATTTACGATTTGACAAGACTCTGATGATCAATCTGGAAGAATCTTTACCAAGGGAGATACTTCGGACAAATAAGTCAGGAGCCTATCATTGTACAACGATTGTAGATTGTAACACACGCAAATATCACGGACTGTTGGTGATTCCCGTCCCCAATCTCGACGATGAAAATCATGTGCTGCTATCTTCTTTAGATGAAACGGTAATTCAGCACGGTGCGGAGTTTAATCTGGGGTTGCATAAATATCAGGGAGACCACTTTAGTCCTAACGGGCATAAGTATATCCGTGAATTCGATTGCGAGCATATCCCGGCAACAACTTACCGTGTAGGAGGTGTTATCCTCCGTAAGGAAAAGATTTTTGTACATCATGAGAATAGAATTCTGATTCGCTATACCTTGGTAGATGCCCATTCGGCAACCACACTTCGTTTCCGCCCCTTTTTGGCCTTTCGCAGTGTACGCGAATATACGCACGAAAATCAGCAGGCGAACCGTGACTACCAATTGGTAGAAAACGGTGTGAAAACCTGTATGTATCCCGGCTATCCCGAACTCTTCATGCAACTGAACAAGAAGAATGAATTCCATTATCAGCCGGATTGGTATCGTGGCATCGAGTATCCCAAAGAGCAGGAGCGAGGATACGACTTCAATGAGGACCTGTATGTTCCCGGTTATTTCGAAGTAGATATAAAGAAAGGGGAAAGCATCGTTTTCTCTGCCGGTATCTCCGAAATTTCTCCGCGTAAACTGAAACAGACCTTTGAGGCGGAAGTTGCTGACCGTACACCGCGCGACAGTTTCTATCACTGTCTGCAAAACTCGGCACACCAGTTCCACAATAAACAGGGGGAGAACCATTATGTATTAGCGGGATATCCCTGGTTTAAGTGTCGTGCCCGCGACTTGTTTGTTTCTTTGCCCGGTCTGACGCTGGCAGTGGATGAACAAGATGAGTTTGAAGATGTTATGGTAACTGCCGAAAAAGCTATCCGGGAGTTCATCAGCGGAGAACCATCGAGTTATAAAATATATGAGATGGAAGATCCGGATGTATTGTTGTGGGCTGTATGGGCTTTACAGCAGTATGCTAAGGAGACCTCACGTGAACAATGCCGCCAGAAATATGGTCGTTTGCTGGAAGATATCATGGACTATATCCGTAGCCGTAAACATGATAATCTCTTCCTGCACGAAAATGGCTTACTGTATGCCAACGGGACGGAGAAGGCTGTCACCTGGATGAATTCCACGGTGAATGGACGTCCTGTAACTCCGCGTACGGGGTACATTGTGGAAGTGAACTCTTTGTGGTATAACGCACTCCGTTTCATAGCCGACCTGGTTCGTGAAGATGGCAATGTACATCTGGCGGACGAACTGGATGCGCAGGCGGAAGTAACCGGAAAGTCTTTTGTAGAGGTCTTCCGCAATGAGTGTGGTTATCTGTTCGATTATGTGGATGGGTTTATGATGGACTGGAGCGTCCGTCCCAATATGATATTTACCGTTGCCTTCGATTATTCCCCGCTGGATCGGGCACAGAAAAAGCAGGTGCTTGATATCGTGACGAAAGAGTTGCTTACTCCGAAAGGGTTGCGTACTCTCAGTCCGAAGAGTGGAGGATATAATCCGAACTATGTCGGTCCTCAGATTCAGAGAGATTATGCTTATCACCAGGGTACAGCTTGGCCGTGGCTTATGGGCTTCTACATGGAGGCGTACCTGCGTATTTACAAGATGAGCGGTGTATCATTCGTGGAGCGTTATCTGATTGGTTTTGAAGATGAGATGACGAGTCATTGTATCGGTTCGCTCCCCGAACTTTTCGATGGTAATCCACCGTTCAGAGGTCGAGGTGCAGTGTCTTTTGCCATGAATGTGGCCGAAATACTGCGCATCCTGAAATTGTTGTCTAAGTATAATTTATAAGAGGAGGAACGAAAATGAAAGTTTTAATGTTTGGATGGGAGTTCCCCCCGCATATCTTAGGTGGCTTGGGAACTGCCAGCTACGGTCTGACGAAGGGGATGTCCCAGCAGGAAGATATGGAAATTACTTTCTGTATTCCAAGGCCGTGGGGCGATGAAGATCAGAGCTTCTTACGCATCATTGGCATGAATAGCACTCCGGTAGTGTGGCGTGATGTAAACTGGGATTATGTTCAGGGACGTGTAGGTTCATATATGAACCCTCAACTCTATTATGATTTGCGCGATCATATTTATGCCGATTTTAATTATCTGAATACCAATGATCTCGGTTGTATCGAGTTCTCCGGTCGTTATCCGGCAAACTTGCACGAAGAGATAAATAACTATTCCATTGTGGCCGGTGTGGTGGCACGCCAGCAGGAGTTTGAGATCATCCACTCACACGACTGGCTGACTTATCCTGCAGGTATTCATGCCAAGCAGGTATCCGGTAAACCGTTGGTAATCCATGTGCATGCCACTGATTTCGACCGTAGCCGTGGAAATGTGAATCCTACTGTGTATGCCATAGAGAAGAATGGTATGGATCATGCCGATCACATCATGTGTGTGAGTGAACTGACTCGTCAGACGGTGATTAATAAATATTTTCAGGATCCCCGCAAGGTGTCTACCGTACACAATGCAGTTTCTCCGCTTCCACAAGAGATACAGGATATTGTACCGCAGAAGAAGCCGAACGAAAAAGTAGTGACTTTCTTAGGTCGTATTACCATGCAGAAAGGGCCGGAATATTTTGTTGAGGCTGCTGCCATGGTATTGCACCGTACACGCAATATCCGTTTTGTAATGGCTGGTAGTGGTGATATGATGAATCAGATGATTCGTTTGGTGGCCGAGCGTGGTATTGCCGACCGTTTTCATTTCCCCGGTTTCATGAAAGGAAGCCAGGTATATGAAATGTTGAAGGCGAGTGATGTGTATATCATGCCGTCTGTTTCCGAACCCTTTGGTATTTCTCCTTTGGAGGCTATGCAATGCAGTGTGCCGACTATTATTTCTAAGCAATCCGGCTGTGCCGAGATATTAGATAAATGCATCAAGACTGATTACTGGGATATTCACGCTATGGCAGATGCAATTTATGCTATTTGCACTTATCCTAACCTTTACGAGTACTTGCGCGACGAAGGTAAAAAGGAAGTGGATGCCATAAAATGGGAAGATGTAGGACTGAAAGTACGCCGCATTTACGAGGAGGTCATTAAACAATATAATAGATAACAATAAAACAATATAGATATGAGAACGATCTGTCTTTATTTTGAGATCCATCAAATCATTCACTTGAAACGCTATCGTTTCTTTGACATAGGCACGAATCATTATTATTATGATGATTATGCCAACGAATACAGTATCAACGAAGTTGCCGAACGTTCCTATATTCCGGCATTGAGCACACTCATTGAAATGGTGAAGAATTCCGGCGGTGCATTCAAGGTAGCTTTGTCTATCTCCGGTGTTGCCCTGGAGCAATTGGAAATCCATGCGCCGGCTGTTATCGACCTGCTGCATCAGTTGAATGATACAGGCTGTTGTGAGTTCTTGGCCGAACCTTACTCTCACGGTCTTTCTTCTTTGGCAAACGAAGATTGTTTCAAGGAAGAAGTGAAGCGCCAGAGTGCTAAGATGAAACAAATGTTTGGGAAAGCACCGAAAGTGTTCCGTAACTCCAGTCTGATTTACTCTGATGAAATAGGAGGATTGGTAGCAAGTATGGGCTTTAAAGGTATGCTGACTGAAGGTGCAAAACATATTCTGGGATGGAAGAGTCCGCACTATGTATATCATTGCAGTCATAATCAGAACCTGAAACTGTTGCTGCGTGATTTCAAACTCTCAGATGATATCAGTTTGCGCTTCTCTAACTCTGAATGGAATGAATATCCGCTGTTTGCTGATAAGTATATCGGTTGGATTGATGCTCTGCCACAAGAAGAGCAGGTTATCAACATCTTTATGGAACTTAGTGCATTGGGAATGTCCCAGCCACTTTCTTCTAATATATTGGAGTTCTTGAAAGCGTTGCCAGTTTGTGCTAAGGATAAAGGAATTACTTTCTCTACACCGACAGAGGTTATCACTAAATTGAAATCTGTATCTCAGCTGGATGTTCCATATCCAATGTCCTGGGTAGATGAGGAAAGAGATACCAGCTGCTGGCTGGGCAACAGTATGCAGCGTGAAGCTTTCAATAAGTTGTATAGTATTGCCGAACGCGTTCATTTATCTGATGACCGCCGCATCAAGCAAGATTGGGATTATTTGCAGGCAAGCAACAACTTCCGTTTTATGACGACGAAGAATAGTGGTGTTGGCTTGAACAGGGGCATTTATGAGTCTCCTTATGATGCTTTTACCAACTATATGAATGTTTTGGGTGATTTCATCAAGCGGGTAGAATCTCTTTATCCGATGGATATAGATAATGAGGAACTGAATGCCTTGCTGACGACCATTAAGAATCAGGGTGATGAGATAGACGAACTACACAAAGAGGTGGAAAAGTTGCAGGCTAAGTTGGAAAAAGAAAAGACAGTTGAGGCAAAGGCTAAGGTTACTACTGCCAAGACTAAAACTCCTGCTGCCGCAAAGAAAGCTGTTGAGAAGAAACCTGCCGTGAAGAAAGCAACAACCAAGAAGGAGACTGCCAAGTAGTTTTTCCTTCTTAGGAAAATACATCAATAAAAAAGCCTTCCGTTCTATTTGAGCGGAAGGCTTTTTTGTACCTTTACTTATTTTTGGGGGGGGAAGTTTATTTATTGAATCTAGTATAAGTTACTTCCAATTTCAGAGCTTCACCCTGTGGACCGCCTTTCAACATAGCATATCCGGGTTGGAGATCATTTTGGATACCTGTCATTGTACTGGAAGTACTTGAACTTGTAGTATCATATGTGATTGAAACAGGTATCAGATATACTGTTCTCCAGTCTTTTTCCCATTCTTCCTGATTCCATTTATCACCGGCTTCTTCTTTGGCTTTTTTCATTGCGGCATCTTTTCCTTGAATGCAAGTAGTAACTAAACGGGCAATATTATTAAATGTGTACTGATTGGTTGCCACATTATTATGCTTTACGGTATAAGACGTGATGTTGTCCGGCAATTTGTTTTCTTCGAAGAAACTCTTGAAGTCTACTTTACGTAATAGCAAAACATTGCTTGGAGCACTCATGCTGAACTCGTATGGGCTGTCTTGCTTATTGTAATTGGTGAATGTCAGTTTCACTGCATTCAGTGTATCATTGGCTAACTTCTGGTAGATATCATCATAAGGTAATTCTGCCTCTGTGAAAATGCCAGCGGGAGATTTGATATAAGTATGCTCCTCTTGGTCAGCGAGTTTCTGGATTTTATCGGAATTGAGGAATTGATTAGCCTGAATTACCTCTTTAGTAGAAGCAAACTCGGTCCGCCATGTGTGGGCGGTAGAGTCCTCATTCTCGAAACCTGCTTGCTTCCGTTTATAAGGTACATTAGTTGCGGTATCTATTACATAGAATTGATATTTCATTTGTAAGTCTACGCGGTCTACGTAAAGTACTGTTCCATCACCGTAATCGCTTTTAATATATACGCCTTTGAATACGTTTTCTATAAAAGCTTTAGAGTTTTTGAAATATTCAGGATGTTCTTTATTAAGTTTGAGCCACTTGTTTCCATAGGTCTCTTTATCCATTGTAAAAGTAACACTTGGATAATAAGTCTTATTACCATATTCATCCGTTGCGTTCCTTTCTTCATCCGTTACACTTGTATCGTAGGCTGTATAGGCTCTGCGACCTAATAAAATCGGGTTAAGCTTATCGTAATACTTTGCAGGATCAATATTGGTATAGCGGTTACGTTCCAGCTCTTTTTGCAATTGGTATGCACTCATACGGCAAGCATTCAAAGAATCGCCGAACCAAGTGGAATAGAAAACAACTAAGCGTACACCTGCTACCGTGTCTTCTGTCAGAATTCCCGTCTTTTTATCAAAATCATATTTTTCAGGGAACTTGAAGTTATCTATACAGTTCAACTCAGTTAAGAAACTCGCTTCGTAGTATCCGAAAAGAGGATCTGTAAAACGCCCTACATAACCTGTACTGGTTTTGGCAAATACAGAGTCAGCGACAACGGAGCGCGTAGTGACGGGAAATTCTGTGGTTAGTGCGGAGATACCGTCAGAACCGGGTAACATTCCTATTCCTAATGTACCGGTATTATCATCGCAACCAAAGAAAGTAAGGGTTGCTGTCAACAGCAGAGCACCTAAAAACTTCACTTTCATAGTTTTCTTTGTTATCTTGTTTATTTTTGTTCTGTTTCCCACACTTTGTCGTAGAACTCATTACAAGCATCGGCAAATGTTTCGGGAGCCTGATATTCTAAAATGGGCTTTCCGGATTGTCGCGCATATTCCATCACCTCTTCGTTGACTTTTTCGCTTTGCTGGATAATGCCGTCTGCGTAATCAATGGCCAGTTTACACAACGTAACGTAGTCTACAGGAGCTTTCAGGTGGGCTACATCTTTCTTTGTAACACCTTTCAATACCAATCTGTTTACAAAATCAGCATTAAATGATTCTTTGAAGTCATCTTCAAAAACGGAAAATACTACTTTGGCGTCACGGAATGAGGGCTCGTCCTTATATGCTTTCTTAATGTACAAAGGAGCTAAGGCAGTCATCCAGCCATGACAGTGAATGATATCCGGGCACCAGCGCAACTTCTTAACTGTTTCCAGCACACCGCGTGCATAAAAAATAGCACGACTGTCATTATCTTCATATTCCACACCATTTTCATCTGCTGTTTCCAGACGGTTCTGGAAATAATCATCGTTGTCGATGAAATAAACCTGCATGCGGGCAGACTGGATGGAAGCAACTTTAATAATAAGGGGGTGGTCGGTATCGTCAATAATCAGATTCATACCGGAGAGGCGTATCACTTCATGCAATTGGTTTCTGCGTTCATTGATATTCCCCCATTTAGGCATGAATGTTCTAATTTCTCTGCCTTTTTCCTGGATTGCTTGAGGTAGGTTTCTGCCTACAAGGGACATTTCGGATTCTGGTACGTAAGGAGTAATCTCTTGGGTAATAAATAAAACCTTGTTCGCCTTTGTCATAATAACAATGTTCTCAATTATTTTGCAAAGATATAAAAAAAATCGGGCACTTGAGCAAATAAGGCGACTCTATAATTCCTTATGAATTGTTAACTGCTTGTTATTCAGTACTACATTGCTTTGAAATAGGTTGCTGTCCGCGCAGAACTTTTGCATTAATTTGCGATATTTCTTCTTTATATGCTAAATAATAGTTTATTTTGCACCGCTTTTGCGAACAACTAAGTTATTATATAACCTATAAAAATGGAAATAGTACATACTATCAAGGACTTGCAGGCCGGACTCTCGGCTATACGGGCCCAAGGTAAAAAAGTAGGATTGGTACCTACGATGGGTGCCCTGCATGCCGGTCATGCGTCGTTGGTGAAACGTTGTGTTGCAGAGAATGATGCTGCGGTAGTGAGTGTTTTTGTAAACCCGACACAGTTTAACGACAAGAACGATTTAGAGAAATATCCCCGTACGCTGGATGCCGATTGTGCTTTGTTGGAAGCCTGCGGTGCTGCGTTTGTGTTCGCTCCTTCGGTTGCGGAGATGTATCCTGAACCTGATATGCGCCAATTCAGCTATGCGCCGTTGGACACAGTGATGGAAGGTGCGTTTCGCCCGGGACACTTCAATGGTGTTTGCCAGATTGTGAGTAAGCTGTTTGACGCAGTGAAGCCGGACCGCGCTTATTTCGGAGAGAAAGATTTTCAGCAGTTAGCTATCATTCGTGAGATGGTGCGCCAGATGAATTATTCGTTGGAAATTGTGGGTTGTCCTATTATACGTGAAGAGGATGGCCTGGCTCTGAGTAGCCGTAACGCACGTTTGTCTGCCGAAGAACGCAAAAATGCTTTAAAAATATCGCAAACATTATTTGAAAGTCGTACCTTTGCGGCTTCTCATACAGTTGCTGAGACTCAGAAGTTTGTAGAAGATACCATTGCGGCTGCTCCCGGTTTGCGTCTGGAATACTTTGAACTGGTGGATGGCAACACGTTGCAGAAGATTGCCAATTGGGAAGATACGGCGTATGCTGTAGGTTGCATTACAGTGTTCTGTGGTGAGGTTCGCCTGATTGACAACATTAAGTATAAAGAGTAATAAACCTAAAAAGAGAGATCAGACCTTATGATGATTGAAGTGCTGAAGTCGAAAATCCATTGCGCTCGCGTCACGGAAGCTAACCTCAATTATATGGGAAGCATAACGATTGACGAGGACTTACTGGATGCGGCCAATATGATTGCCGGTGAAAAAGTGTACATAGCCGACAATAATAATGGTGAACGTTTTGAAACCTATATTATTAAAGGTGAACGTGGTTCGGGCAAAATATGTCTGAATGGTGCGGCGGCCCGCAAGGTGCAGCCGGACGATATCATCATTATTATGTCGTATGCCTTGATGGACTTTGAAGAAGCCAAGTCATTCAAGCCGTCAGTTATTTTCCCTGATCCGGCGACGAACAAAGTGGTGGAATAAACGGGAAGAAAAATCGGAAGATACTATGTTTTGGTTCATAATATACTATGTAATTGGGTAAAACATACTATGTAATCGCTCGAAACATACCATCTGTTTAGGGCGAATGAATGATGTAATCGGAGTAAACAGATCATCTGTTCCGGAAAAAGAAAAGCGGAAAGACCGAAATCTTTCCGCTTTGTTAATGTTATGTAAACTTGCTCTTGACAAGCAATGGCTTTTCTACTTACTTGCTCAGCTGCTCGTGCATTGCAGCAGCCGCCTTGCGACCATCACCCATAGCAAGGATAACCGTTGCGCCACCACGAACAATATCACCTCCGGCATAAATGGTCGGAATAGACGACTGCATGTTCTCATTTACTGCAATCGTGCCTTTGCGTCCCATTTCCAGTCCCGGAATAGAAGAAGGTACAATCGGGTTGGGAGAAACCCCTACGCTGACGATAGCCAGATCTATATCAATAGTTTCCGTTGCGCCCGGAATAGCTACAGGACTGCGGCGGCCGGATGCATCCGGTTCACCAAGCTCCATCTTCTGCAAGATAACTTGTTTTACCTTTCCTTGCTCGTCGGCGATGTATTCGATAGGGTTATGCAGCGTGAGGAACTCAACACCTTCTTCTTTTGCATGTTTTACCTCTTCGATACGTGCAGGCATTTCCTCTTCGGAGCGACGGTAGATAATCATGGCACGCTCAGCACCCAAGCGACGTGCAGTACGCACTGAGTCCATAGCTGTATTTCCGCCACCGATAACGGCTACATTTTTGCCGAAAGGCACCGGGGTATCAGAGTCTTCGCTTGCTGCATCCATCAGGTTGACGCGTGTCAGGTATTCATTGGATGACAAGATATTGATGGAGTTCTCTCCCGGAATATTCATGAAGTTAGGCAGTCCGGCACCGGATGCAACGAATACACCTTTGAAACCTTCTTCTTCCAACTGTTCCACACTGATAGTCTTACCTACGATACAGTCCTTAATGAAGTTCACACCCATCTTGGCAAGATTGTCAATCTCTACATCCACCACTTTGTTCGGCAGACGGAATTCGGGAATACCATACTTCAATACACCGCCTATCTCGTGAAGTGCCTCGAAAACTGTGACATCGTAACCATATTTAGCCATATCTCCGGCAAAAGAAAGTCCGGCAGGTCCGGAGCCGATGACAGCGATCTTGATGCCATTCTTTTCCTTGATTTCCGGTACGGAGATTTGCCCGCTTTCACGTTCATAGTCAGCGGCAAATCGTTCCAGATAGCCGATGGCTACCGGCTTTTCTTTCATTTTCAGGTGGATACATTTTGACTCGCACTGTTTTTCCTGCGGGCAAACACGACCGCAAACAGCAGGCAGGGCACTGGTTTCTTTCAGTGTCTTGGCAGCTTCGAGTATTTCTCCACGTTCAATGTTTTTGATGAAGCGAGGGATGTCAATGCCTACGGGGCAGCCTTCCATGCAACCCGGATTTGCGCAATCCAAGCAGCGCTTGGCTTCCGTCAGAGCTTGTTCTTCTGTCAGTCCCTGATTAACTTCTTCTTTTCGGCTATGCGAACGGTATTCCGGATCGAGTTCGTTCATTTCAACACGCGGAATGGCGGTACGTTCTTTCGGTTTCATTGCTTTGCGAAGTTCCAGACGCCATGCGGCATTACGGCTTTTCTCGTCAACTTCTTGTGCAGGTTCCGGTACTGCTTTGCAGGATTCGCCTTCTTCAAGTTTGTGCATTTCTTCGCGTTCGATGTTTTTGAAAGCGCCCATACGTTTCAACATCTCGTCGAAGTCTACCTGATGACCATCAAATTCCGGTCCGTCCACACAAACGAATTTGGTCTTTCCGCCAATGGTGATACGGCAAGCGCCGCACATTCCTGTGCCATCCACCATGATCGTATTCAGTGAAACATCGGTCGGTATTTCATATTTCTTAGTCAGCAAACAAACAAATTTCATCATGATAGCGGGGCCGATGGCAAAACATTTGTCAACTTTCTCCCGTTTGATGACTTCTTCCACGCCTTCGGTTACCAATCCTTTGCGTCCATAAGAACCGTCATCGGTCATAATGATGACCTCGTCTGCGCTTTCGCGCATTTCTTTTTCAAGGATAATCAGCTCTTTGCTACGTCCGGCAAGTACGGCGATTACGCGGTTGCCGGCAGCTTTCAAAGCCTGTACGATAGGGAGCATGGGAGCCACGCCTACACCACCACCTGCACAAACCACTGTTCCGAAGTTTTCAATATGAGTAGCTTGTCCCAGCGGACCTACCACATCGGTGATGTAATCGCCCTCATTCAGTTCGCAAAGGCGGGTAGAGGAGAGGCCTACTTCCTGTACTACCAAAGTGATAGTGCCGCGTACGGTGTCAGCCGCTGCAATTGTCAATGGCATACGTTCGCCTTTTTCGCCTACACGTACAATGACGAAGTGTCCTGCCTTACGTGAGCGGGCAATTAAAGGTGCCTCGATCTCTAATTTGAAGACCTTCTCAGAAAAATGTTCTTTGCTAATGATTTTGTTCATTATCTATAAATTTTGTTGGTATAAGTACGTAATCACTTTCAGATTGTTATGGTTTGCAAAGATACGGGTTATTTGGTAAAAACAAAGAAAGTTTCTTCTAAAAAGCTGTATAACTGATGTGGATAAACGATAATTCGCCCCTACCAGGTTGTATAGACGTAATCATATAAACGTCTGTGGTTACCTGTGTAGGAGCGAATTATTATTCACCCCGCTCGTATAGCGCAGCTATTTTTAGTCAATCATTTCAAAACCCGTATACGGTACCAATGCCTTCGGAATACGGATGCCTTCCGGTGTCTGATTGTTTTCCAGCAAAGCGGCGACGATACGTGGCAATGCCAATGCAGACCCGTTTAATGTATGGCAAAGTTCTGTCTTCTTTTCTCCACTGCGGTAGCGGCATTTCAAGCGGTTGGCCTGATAGGTATCGAAGTTAGAAACCGAACTTACTTCCAGCCAACGCTTCTGTGCTTCGGAGTAAACCTCGAAGTCGAAGCAAAGAGCGGCTGTAAAACTCATGTCGCCACCACACAAGCGAAGGATGCGATATGGTAATTCTAGTTTTTGCAATAATCCTTCTACATGATCCAACATCTCTTTATGAGATTGTCTGGAATGTTCCGGTTTGTCAATGCGTACCAGTTCCACTTTAGAGAATTCGTGCAGACGGTTCAAGCCGCGTACATCTTTACCGTAAGAACCTGCTTCGCGACGGAAACACTGCGTATAAGCACAGTTCTTTATCGGAAGTTGTTTTTCTTCCAGAATCACGTCACGATAGATATTGGTTACAGGAACTTCAGCTGTCGGGATAAGGTACAAATCATCTACTTCGCAATGGTACATCTGGCCTTCCTTGTCGGGCAACTGACCTGTTCCGTAACCGGAAGCAGCATTGACTACTGTCGGAGGCATGATTTCCAAATAACCTGCTTTACGGGCTTCGTCCAGGAAGAAGTTGATTAATGCACGTTGCAATTGTGCGCCTTTTCCTTTGTAAACCGGGAAACCGGCTCCTGTGATCTTTACGCCCAGGTCGAAATCAATCAAATCATATTTTTTTGTCAGCTCCCAGTGGGGCAGTGCATCTTTGGGAAGTTCGGTTTCCATACCGCCCATTTTCTCCACTACATTATCTTCAGCACCTACACCTTCAGGTACTTCATCATAAGGTACATTAGGGATGGTATAGAGCAGATTCTGCATATCATTGGCGGCCTGGTCCATTTCAGCCTGCAAAGTCTTGTTGGTTTCTTTAAGTTCAGCTACACGGCTTTTGGCAGTTTCGGCTTCCTCTTTTCTTCCTTCCTTCATCAGTTGACCGATAGATTTGGAAATGGAATTTACTTCAGAGAGGTTGTTATCTAATACAGACTGTGTGTTACGTCTTTTGTCGTTAAAGGCAATTACCTGGTCTATTGTTTCTTTTGCATTTTTGAAATGCTTCTTTTCCAGTCCGCGGATCACCGCGTCGGTGTTTTCTGTAATTTGTTTGATGGTAAGCATATCTTGATACTTTGTTTTGATTAAAATCTTGATTTGAGTGCACAAAGATAGTGTAAATCAGAACTAATACAAAAAAGAAACTATAAAAAGAAAGGGATGCAATCCATCAGATTGCATCCCTCATCTTTATTTCTTATTCTGAAACTTACGCTTCTGTGCCTTCAGCAGGAATGACAGATACATAACGTCTGTCTTCTCTACCTACTTTGAACTGTACTGTTCCGTCTACTAAAGCGAAAAGAGTGTGGTCTTTACCCATGCCGATGTTATTACCCGGGTGGAATTCAGTACCTCTTTGACGAACGATGATGTTACCTGCTTTGCAAGCTTCGCCACCAAATATCTTAACGCCTAATCTCTTGCTCTGTGATTCGCGGCCGTTCTTAGAACTACCGACACCTTTTTTATGTGCCATTTCTTCTTACTGTTTTAATTGATTAAGCTACTACTTCTGTAATTGTTAACTCTGTGAATTGTTGACGGTGACCGTTCAACTTGCGATGACCTTTTCTTCTTTTCTTGTGAAAGATAAGAACTTTGTCACCTTTTACCAGGCTTGATACAATCTGGCAAACTACTTTTGCACCTTCTACAGTAGGAGCACCTACAGTGATTGCACCGTCTTTGTCTACCAAAAGAACCTTGTCAAATTCTACTGTCGTACCGTTTTCTGCATTCTGGATGTGGTGTACAAACAGCTTTTTGCCAGCTTCTGCTTTGAATTGCTGACCGTTGATTTCTACAATTGCGTACATTTCTTATATATAATGTATAAGTTAGCTCCGTCGGGTGGTCTCTAATCACTTAGAAAGCACTTTGTCGAACCCGGTGCGGAATAATCGGGCACAAAAGTACTTCTTTTCTTCGGAACAGGCAAGGGTTTTTTCTTCTTTTTTTGTTTCCTGAACTCTTTAAAACTTATAGCTTGTTCCTATCATTACCCCGATAGTTCCTCTGACGGGCTCTTGCAAGTCCGCCCGGTAACTTTTATCCTTGAAGAGGTTGAATCTTGGCTCCACCCATATACCCATGTGTTCCGACAGCCGCATTTGTCCTTGGAATCCGAAGCGCCTGTTCAGCACGATGGGAGTATTCGCTTCCGCTCCGGGAAAATAACTCCCGATGCCTCCTATGAACAATAGGTCGAATACCCGGCTTTTGCGGTCGGAGAATAGGGGGCAGATTGCAGAGATAATCCACGCACAGGTTCACGTTGAAGTCCCGGTCTGCTCCGTCATTGTCATTGTCCACAAAAGCCGTGCTGCTTCCTGCCGAAATCCGGATGCCATTGATATGCGACTTTCCGAACCATTTTCCCAATGCAAACTCCGTATTCACTAGTATATTTCCCGTATTTCCGGTTCCTGCCGCAATTGAGGCGAAGCCGTTATCAGTAACTTCGACTGGTTGAATCCCGAAGGTTTGTAGGTGATGCCACACATTATGGAAGCGATCACGTCCCGACGAGGACGAAAACGAGTGGCTGTTGAAGTCCTCGCAGATGCCACATGGCTGGATAGTAGGCTGGAACAAGCAGGGAGACATCCGTAGCAAGATGCTGTACGAAATCCGCGCCACACCGACCCTCCTCCTGCTGGACAAGCAAAAGAAAGTGATTTTGAAGGATGCGTCTTTGGAGCAACTCATCCGTATTATTCAAATACCTGGGAATTCTAAAATTACAAAAGCGGCTTTAGAATATAGACCGCCGCGACTATCAAGGCCACTACAATAATGGCAAAGACGATAAGCAGTATCAAACTGTAGAAGAACATCAGTATTGTAGTCCAGAAACTTCTCCACCAGGTATATCCATACAATTGCTTATAATCCAGGCAGAAGAGGGTAAAGATGAATAGTATGGGCAATTCGTATAGATCGCCTACTTGTGCACTGCCGTTGAAGGGAAGTACTATGATACTGAGCAAGAGTATCTGACAAGCAATGTAAGCCTGTATAAATACATGTTCTGTCAGATTATAGCGCAGTTTGTTCTTTTTCCGACGGAAAGCCATGAGCGTTGCCAGAGCAAAGAGGGGTAATGTGGCGATAATACGGAATGCCTTGTTGCCATGTCCCCAACTTTTCAGTAAGTTCCATACTTTCGTTAGAAAAGGTGTGTTCTGAATGCTTTTTTCGAGTTTGTCAAATACTGACGAACCGCTTTCCAGGAGCTCATCTATAAGTTCATCATCGTCATCATTGTTTGTTTTGATGGTAAGATTGCCCTTCTTGGAAGTATTTTCTGTTTCGAGTTTCTCAATGTCTTGGTTCAGGCTTTCTATCGTCTGGGTCAGAGCCTCTTTTTGTACTGTTTTTTTTGAATCTTTCATTTGTTTCTGTAATTGCTCACGCGCAGCTATCAGATTATTCTTACGGATTTCCGTTGAATCTTCAGCTTCCAGACTTTCTATTTTCTGATCCAGTCCTTTTATAGTCAAAGTCAGGAATTCTTGGGCTTTCGGGTCCTCTGTCTCTACTATCTTTTTTTCTAACTGTTCGCGTGCAGCAAGTATTTCCTGTCTTTGGGTTTCCGGGGATTTCTTTTCTTTTTCTTTCAGGGCATCAGGATCTACCAGTTGCACAGCCATGATGTAAAGGGCGGCCAGTATGAATAATGTTTGAAAAGGGCGAAAATAGAGTATCCGCTTACCGGCGATGAAGTCCCTGATCATGTATCCGGGGCGATAGAGTAAATCCAGAAGAGTGCGACCGAAGCCATTATCTATATTGGTAAATCCTCCTATTATATTTTTGAGAGCATTGCTGAAGCGGTAACGGGGAGTGTTCCGGCTTTGGCCGCAACGGTTGCAATAGCTGCCCGTATAGACAGTATCACAATTCAGACAAATATTACCTTCCTCGCTGATGGGAGGGATTTCCTTTCCGCGCACCATTTTGATGTGGAGAGCGCGAAGTCGTACTTTGCAAGGAGACCACCAAGGTGAGATAAATTCCAAAACCCGGTTGGGGAGCACTCTGCGTTTGCTGAGAATGTACCAGAGTACCAGTATGAAACAATACATGAAAACATCACTGTCTCCGCCTTCTTCAAAAGACAGCCATAGCAATATTGCCAAAATCAGTATTTGCCAAATATTGATCATCTTTTTTCTGCGGGGAGCGGGAGAAATGGGAGAAGCGGAAACAGCCGGAACTGCAGGCGTACTGACAACCGGATGCTGAGGTATCACTTTATTGGCAGTCGAGTCCTCGTTGTCAGCAGATTGTTTATCATGGGGCTGTAGTTCGTCATTTTCCAGTAGTTCTTCCAGTGAACTCATGATCTTCCAGTGTGGATATTTGGCTAATTCTTCGGTGGTAGTTACTCCATGGGTTACACCTGCAAAGTCTACACCTGCAGCTTTGGCTGTGGCGGCATCTACTGTACTGTCACCGATATAGAGGGTTTCAGCTTTGGTGACGTGTAATTGTTTTATGGCAAACAGCAAACCTTCGGGCGAAGGTTTGGCCGTTTGTACATCTTCTCCACCGACGATGATATTGAAGAAGCTGCCGGGAAAATGCTGGTCGAGCATCTCCTTAATGCGGTAGCGGTATTTGGTGGAGATGATACCTATGAATGCGCCCGCATCTTTCAGGGCAAGCAGTACAGACTTGGTTTCCAGAAAAAGCACGGTGTTTATTGTCATGTGGGTGTCCGCTTCTTTCCTGTATTCACTTTTAAAACCGGACAGTTGCTCTTCAGCCGTCACTCCCGTCAGGATAGAAAAAGATTCTTCCAATGTTTTCCCGATGGTGCGTTTTATTTCTTCATCAGTCACATTTGTATAGCCATGCCTATTGAGCACATTGCGGAAGCAAGTAACAATGCCGCGAGAAGAGTCTGCGAGCGTGTAATCAAAGTCAAAGAGATAAGTCGTATAGCCCATGTCGCTTTTTGCGGCAAAGTTATAAATTAATTGGAATTTTCTGACTATATTTGTTCGCACTATGAATTTATTTTAAAAACTGCTAAGTGTTTCTTTGCGCTGAGTTGTTCCATACATACGTTAACTATGTAATATTATGAAACTATCAGAACTATCTTTTTGGATTTTGCTTCTTTTCTCTTTTTCAGCGTGTGTATCCCAACAACCGGATGCGGAGACTGAGTGCTATGCCACAGAGTACGTCAACCCCTTTATCGGTACCGATTTTACAGGAAATACTTATCCCGGAGCGCAGGCCCCGTTCGGTATGGTGCAATTAAGTCCCGATAATGGCCTTCCCGGCTGGGACCGCATCTCCGGTTATTTCTATCCGGACAGCACGATTGCAGGTTTCAGCCATACTCACCTTTCGGGTACGGGAGCCGGTGATTTATATGATATATCTTTTATGCCCGTGGCTCTGCCTTATAAGGAAGCAGATGCGCCGTTGGGCATTCACTCTCTATTTTCCCATGATGAAGAAACAGCCAGTGCCGGATATTATCAGGTGCGGTTGAAAGATTATGATATCAACGTGGAACTGACAGCAACCGAACGTTGTGGCATCCAGCGTTATACTTTTCCTGAAGCGGACGCAGCTATATTCCTCAATTTGCGGAAAGCTATGAACTGGGACTTTACGAATGATACCCGCATTGAAGTAGTCGATTCGGTAACTATTCAAGGTTACCGTTTTTCTGATGGTTGGGCACGCGACCAGCACATTTATTTTCGTACCCGTTTTTCTAAACCGTTTGCATCCGTACAGTTAGATACTGCTGCTGTCATTAAAGACGGTAAGCGTATAGGTAGCTCTGCTATTGCCCGTTTTGATTTCCATACAAGTGCAGGGGAACAGATTCTTGTCACCACAGCTATTTCGGGGGTAAGTATGGAAGGCGCAGCACGCAATCTTGCCGCTGAAGCTCCGGCAGACGATTTTGACAAGTATCTGGCTGTTACCCGTAAGAACTGGAACGAGCAACTTTCCAAAGTAGAAATCAAGAGTAATGACATTGACGAGAAAGTTAAGTTCTATACAGCTCTTTATCATTCCATGCTGGCCCCTACTATCTATAGCGATGTGGATGGTGCCTATTATGGTCCTGATAAGCAAGCGCATCAGGCAGACGGATGGACCAATTACAGTACTTTCTCATTATGGGATACCTACCGTGCCGCTCATCCCCTTTATACCTATATTGAACCACAGCGTGTAAATGGCATGGTAAAATCCTTTCTAGCCTTTTCCGAACAGAACGGACGTCTTCCGGTATGGAATTTCTATGGAAGTGAAACGGATATGATGATAGGTTATCATGCAGTTCCCGTCATAGTGGATGCTTACTTGAAAGGGATCGGGGATTTTGATCCGAAGAAAGCTTTGGCCGCATGTGTAGCTACAGCCAATATTGATGAATACCGTGGAATAGGATTATATAAAAAATATGGTTATGTGCCTTACGATGTAACGGATCACTATAACTCGGAGAACTGGTCACTTTCTAAAACCCTGGAATACGCTTACGATGATTATTGCATTGCCCGTATGGCGGAGAAACTGGGTGAAAAGCAAATTGCAGATGAATTTTACAAACGTTCCCGGAATTATAAGAATGTGTATAATTCTCAGACAACCTTCATGCAACCGCGGAATAACAAAGGAGCCTTCATTGAGAACTTCAGTCCGGATGATTATACTCCGCATATTTGCGAAAGTAATGGCTGGCAATATTTCTGGTCTGTGCAACAAGACGTTGATGGACTGATCGGTCTGGTTGGAGGTAAGGAGCGTTTTACCCAGAAACTGGACAGTATGTTCACTTACAATCCTTCTGCGGATGAAGATTTGCCTATTTTCAGTACTGGAATGATCGGGCAGTATGCACATGGTAATGAGCCGAGTCACCATGTCATTTATTTGTTTAATGCCATAGGGCAACCTTGGAAGACTCAGAAGTATGCAGCTGAGGTGATGCATGAATTATATAAGAATACACCTGCCGGTTTGTGCGGGAATGAAGATTGTGGTCAGATGTCTGCCTGGTATGTGTTCAGTGCAATGGGATTCTATCCGGTAGACCCGATTAGCGGCAAATATGAGATAGGTACTCCCATGTATCCTGAGATGAAGATGCATCTGGCTAACGGTAAAACATTTACGATATTGGCACCGGATGTCAGCAAAGAGAATATTTATATCCAGTCGGTAAAACTCGATGGAAAACCTTATGATAAAAGTTATATCACGCATGAGCAAATAATGAATGGTTCTATCTTTGAATTTGAGATGGGGAATAAACCGGGTAAAGTGTGGTATGAGATAGAGTAATAGGATGATAGAATGATGGATGGTGCCAGATAATATAATTGTGGGATTATGAGTGATAACTTTGACCTGACTTATAAACTCCTTTTCCGTAAGTACTACGCCAATCTGCTTTTCTATGCCACGCGCATCGTGGGTGATGAAGAAGCGGAGGACGTAGTACAAGATGTATTTGTAGAATTGTGGCGGCGGAAAGATACGATAACGGTAGGAGAGCAGATACAGGCATTTCTGTATCGGGCGGTGTATACCCGTGCTTTGAATGTACTGAAGCACCGGGATATCAAGAATACTTATGAAGCTGTAGTGACGGAGATCAACCAGAAAAGAATAGAGTTTTATCAGCCGGACAGTAATGATGTCGTGAAGAGGATAGAAGACCGTGAACTCAGAAAGGAACTCTCCGAGGCTATAAATGAATTGCCGGATAAGTGTAAGACGGTCTTTAGACTCAGCTATCTGCATGATATGAAAAATAAAGAAATAGCAGATACTATGGGGATATCATTGCGGACGGTGGAGGCTCACATGTACAAGGCTCTGAAGTTTCTGCGTGAGAGGTTGGACTACTTGAACTTTATGTTAGTCTTGTTTTTATTAAGTAAGGTATAAGTGTTTTTATCGAAACGGTTGTTTTAATAGTATGATGAAGGAAGGAATGAATAAGTTGGATGAAGAATTGATGGCCAAATTTCTTATGGGGGAATGCTCTGAAGAAGAGCTCTGTAAGGTAAATGCATGGCTGGACGAATCGGACGGTAACGCTCGTGAATTGTTCAGGATAGAGCAGATATATCATCTGGGAAAGAGTGAAGAATTTGCGGATGAAAAGAAGATAGAAAAAGCTGAAAAGCAGCTGTTCAAACGGCTGGCACAAGAAGAAGCTAAACGAAATAAGGTGAGAAGATTGAATGCCTGGATGCGGTATGCCGCTATGTTCATAGGTATCTTTTTTATATCCGGTTTGAGTTATCATATTTATCAGTCACAAAGTGAAGAGAGCGAATTGGTTGCTGTCACTGCCCGTGATGAAGTGAAGGAACTGATGCTGCCTGATGGCACTAAAGTTTGGCTGAATAAACATACTACATTGAAGTACCCACGTGAATTCTCAGAAAAGGGAAGGAATGTATATATGGAAGGGGAGGCCTATTTTGAAGTAAAGAGAAATACGGAGAAGCCTTTTATAGTGCGCAGTGAAGCCATGCAGGTAAGAGTTTTGGGAACAGTCTTCAACTTTAAGAGTGACAAGACTAACCGTTCTGCGGTAGCTACACTGATAAAGGGAGAAATTGAAGTGAAAGGTACTCACGAAGAAGGCATGATAGTATTGGCTCCGGGACAAAAAGCGGAATTGAATGCTGTAACCTGCCGTCTGGTAGTGAAACAGGTGGATACAGGCATTGAAAACTGGCATAATAATCAGTTTGTCTTTGAAAAGGCTGACATATTTACGATTGCCCGTACTTTGGAGAATTCTTATGGGGTGAAGATTATTCTGGCGCCTGATATGGATGCTACAAAGACATATTCCGGTACATTAAAGAAGAAGGATAGTGTAGAGGAGACTCTGAATCTGATTAAGAGCACGAATGCACTCCCCATTGAATATAAAATTGTGGGAAACAGTGTATTTCTGTCTTCGAAGAAATAGATGAAAATCCGAAGTATATAATCTTAAAACATAATAATATGAGGAAACTGCTTTTATCGATTTGCTGTTTAGGCTGTGCTCTTTGGGCTCAAGCCAAAGATTTTACGCAATACGTCAACCCGCTGATGGGTACATTGTCTTCTTTTGAACTTTCTACGGGAAATACATATCCGGCTATCGCACGCCCTTGGGGTATGAATTTCTGGACTCCGCAGACCGGAAAGATGGGAGATGGCTGGCAATATGTATATACTGCTAATAAGATTCGTGGTTTCAAGCAGACCCACCAGCCCAGTCCGTGGATTAATGATTACGGTCAGTTCTCCATTATGCCTGTAACAGGCAAACCAGAGTTTGATGAAGACAAACGTGCCAGTTGGTTCTCACACAAAGGAGAAGTCGCATTACCTTATTATTATAAGGTGTATCTTGCCGAACACGATGTTGTGACGGAGTTTACGCCCACAGAGCGTGCCGTTTTGTTCCGTTTCACTTTTCCAGAGAACGAGAATTCGTATGTTGTAGTAGATGCTTTTGATAAAGGCTCTTATATTAAGATCATTCCTGAGCAGAATAAGATAATCGGATATACCACCCGTAACAGCGGTGGAGTTCCTGATAACTTCAAGAACTATTTCGTTATAGAATTTGATAAGCCTTTCAGCTATCAGGCTTCTGTTGCTGACGGCGCTTTGGCTGAAAACCAGAGTGAACAAACAGCAGGACATGCGGGAGCCATCATCGGTTTTAAAACCCGTAAGGGAGAAATTGTACATGTCCGTGTAGCCTCTTCCTTTATCAGTTTTGAGCAAGCAGACAGAAATCTGAAAGAACTGGGGAGTGACAGTTTTGAAACGTTGGTTCAGAAAGGACAAGATGTCTGGAACCAGGTATTGGGAAAAATAGAAGTGGATGGAGGTAACCTTGATCAGTATCGTACTTTCTATTCCTGCTTGTACCGTTCAGTACTCTTCCCGCGTGCTTTCTTTGAGTTTGACGAGGCTGGAAATCCAGTTCACTACAGTCCTTATAACGGAGAAGTTTTGCCCGGATATATGTATACTGATACAGGCTTTTGGGACACTTTCCGTTGTCTGTTCCCTTTCCTCAACCTGATGTACCCTTCAGTAAACAAACAGATACAGGAAGGCCTTATCAATACATATAAGGAAAGTGGCTTCTTCCCCGAATGGGCAAGTCCGGGACATCGCGGTTGTATGATTGGTAATAACTCCGCTTCTATACTTGCCGACGCTTATCTGAAAGGTATTAAAGTGGATGATGTAACTACTTTGTACGAAGGTCTTATCCACGGAACAAAGAATGTGCATCCGGAAGTTTCTTCTACCGGTCGCCTCGGTTATGAATACTATAATGAATTGGGATATGTTCCTTATGATGTGAAAATCAATGAGAACACTGCCCGCACTTTGGAATATGCTTATGATGACTGGTGTATCTACCAGATGGCAAAAGCTCTGAACCGTCCGAAGAAGGAACTGAAGCTTTTTGCTGAACGTGCTATGAATTATAAAAATGTGTTCGATAAGGAAAGCCTGTTGATGCGTGGACGTAATAAAGATGGGCAGTTTCAGGCTCCTTTCTCACCCTTGAAGTGGGGAGATGCCTTTACGGAAGGAAATAGCTGGCATTATTCCTGGTCTGTATTCCACGATCCTCAAGGTTTGATTGATCTGATGGGAGGCGAAAAAGTCTTTGTTGAAATGTTGGACTCGGTATTTATCGTTCCTCCTTTATTCGATGACAGCTACTATGGCCAGGTAATCCATGAAATACGTGAGATGACGGTGATGAATATGGGTAACTATGCTCATGGCAACCAACCTATACAGCACATGATTTACATGTATAATTATGCCGGACAGCCCTGGAAAGCTCAGTATTGGTTACGTCAGGTGATGAATCGCATGTACACGCCCGGTCCTGATGGCTATTGTGGAGATGAAGATAACGGGCAGACTTCTGCCTGGTATGTATTCTCGGCATTAGGTTTCTATCCCGTTTGTCCGGGAACCGATGAGTATGTCCTGGGTGCTCCCTTATTTAAAAAAGCAACGCTTCATTTTGAAAATGGCAATTCATTGGTGATCGATGCTGCTAATAATAATTCTGAAAATATGTACATCGAATCGCTCCGCTTGGATGGAAACACGTATACGAGGAATTATCTGAAGCATGGAGATCTGTTGAAGGGTGGTGTCTTGAAATTTGATATGAGTAGCAAACCTAATTTACAACGAGGAACACAGGCGGCAGATTACCCGTATTCTTTCTCCAATGAGATAAGAAAGAAATAAAAAACTGAAGTTAATAATGTAATGAAGAAGGGAATAGGAAATAAAACTATTCCCTTTTTCATTTAATGAAAAAAAATATCATTTTGTACTAAGTGTATTTTCTAGGGTCGTTGTTTTATATATGACGATCAGGAAATAGAGTCTCCCGGTCGATTAAAATTAACCAATGTGTAACCTTTAAACTTTGTTTATGAACAACAATCATGCTTTTCAAAGTTCGAAATTTCTACGAGCTTTATTAGTCTTGTTCTTCATGACTGTATCCGTTCAGTGGACCTTTGCCCAACTGAATTTGAATGTCTCTCGTACGACGTTAGGTACAGTTATCGAACAGATCAAATCTCAATCTAAGTATCAATTTTTCTATGACGACAAGCTCGCTACTATGGCAGTGGAGAATGTCAAAGTGAAGAACGCATCTATAGAAGATGCCTTGAATGCTATCTTGAAAGGAAAAAACATTTCTTTTAAAGTAGAAGATAACATTGTTTATCTTTCAGAGAAGTCGGCTGCACCGCAAGAAGGTAATCAGCAAGGTAAAGAACGGACCATTACCGGACAGGTATCGGATGATATGGGACCTCTTATCGGTGTGAATGTATTAATAAAGGGTACAAGCATTGGGTGTATCACTGACCTTGATGGTAACTTTACGCTGACTACTACTGAGGCAAATCCGGTGGTACAGTTCTCCTATGTGGGTTACAAGCCACAGGAGGTTGCAGCCAAAGGACAGAATGCTATCAATGTGATGTTGGAAACTGACTCACAACTGATAGAAGAGGTGGTGGTAACGGCTTTGGGTATCAAGCGTGCTACAAAAGCGTTGAGCTACAATGTACAAGAAGTTAAGAGTGATGAGATTACTCGTGTAAAGGATGCCAATTTCGTAAACTCTTTGAACGGTAAAGTTGCCGGTGTAAATATCAACGCTTCTTCATCCGGTGTCGGTGGTGTATCAAAGGTAGTGATGCGTGGTACGAAGTCTATCATGCAGTCTTCCAATGCACTATATGTCATTGATGGTGTTCCGATGTATGCCGGAACTGGTAAGGGAGGTACTGAGTTTGACTCAAAGGGATCTACCGAACCTATCGCTGATATTAATCCTGAAGATATTGAATCTATGTCGGTACTGACCGGTGCGGCAGCAGCAGCCCTTTACGGGTCGGATGCTGCGAATGGTGCTATCGTCATTACAACGAAAAAAGGTAAAGAGGGGCGCGTAAACATTACTGTGAACAGTAATACCGAAATCTTCAACGCTTTTGTAACCCCTGATTTTCAAAATCGTTATGGAACCAGTGGCGGTCAGATTACACATAGTTGGGGAAATCTGTTGAATTCTTCTAATTCTTATGGATACAATCCGACAAACGATTATTTTCAGACAGGTGTAACCGGAACGGAGAGCATTTCCTTGTCTACCGGTACGGATAAGAACCAGACGTATGTTTCGGCTGCCGCTGTTAATTCTAAGGGGCTTATACCGAACAATAAGTATGCACGCTATAACTTTACTTTCCGCAATACTACCTCTTTCCTAGATGATAAGATGACTTTGGATGTGGGTGCAACTTATGTGCTTCAGAAAGACCAAAATATGGTGAACCAAGGTACTTATAACAACCCCTTGGTGGGTGCTTATCTGTTCCCGCGTGGCAATGACTGGGAAGATTTCAAGATGTACGAACGTTATGATGCTTCTCGTAAACTGGATACCCAGTATTGGCCGGTAGGTGATGCGGGTATGGTAATGCAGAATCCATACTGGATTAATTATCGTCAACTTCGTAATAATAATAAAGACCGTTATATGCTGAATGCCAGTTTGAACTACAAGATATTGGATTGGTTGAGTGTCAGTGGCCGTGTCCGTTTGGATAATTCTTTCAATGATTATACTGAAAAGTATTATGCCGGAACAAATACGCAGATGACTGAGGCATCTACACGCGGTCTCTATACTATATCTAAAACGACAGATAAACAATTGTATGCCGACTTCCTTATCAATATTAACAAGAGCTTCGGAGAGAATTGGAACCTTTCGGCAAATATCGGTACTTCATTTATGGATATGCGTTCGGATGGACTGGAAGTGAGAGGTCCTATTGCTGACGAAAACTTTGAGGGTGAAACTCCGGGACTTGCTAACGTATTTAATGTACAGAACCTGAGTGCTAAGAAAACAAAGCGTATGCAGAACGGCTGGCGTGAGCAAACTCAGTCTGTATTTGCTTCTGCTGAACTGGGCTACAAGAGTACTTATTATCTGACATTGACCGGACGTAACGACTGGCCTTCGCAGTTGGCAGGACCTAACTCTACCAGCAAGTCGTTCTTCTATCCTTCAGTAGGTCTTTCAGTCGTGTTGTCTGAATTGATGCCTAATCTGAATCGTGATTATCTTTCCTTCATGAAGCTGCGTGGTTCTTTCGCTTCTGTAGGTACGGCATTTGAGAGATACATAGCCAATCCTCGTTACGAATGGAATGAAAGTACAGGGCAGTGGAGTAACACCACCCAGTATCCGGTATACAACCTGAAGCCGGAACGTACAGAATCATGGGAAGTCGGTTTGACTTTGCGTTTTTTGAAAAACTTCAATTTTGATATGACCTACTATAATACAACTACCAAGAACCAGACATTCAATCCTCAATTGGGAGTATCCGGTTATTCTGCGTTGTATATCCAGACGGGTGCTGTGCGTAATCAGGGTATCGAACTGGCATTGGGATATGAAAATACTTGGAAAGATTTTACCTGGAGCAGCAACTATACGTTCTCTACCAATCAGAACAAAATTACGACTTTGGCAGACAATGCCATTAATCCTGTGACCAATGAGGTGATTTCTATTTCTACATTGAATATGGGTGGTTTGGGCTCTGCACGTTTCCTGTTGAAGGAAGGCGGTTCTATGGGAGATATCTATTCTAATATAGATATGAAGCGTGATGCCAATGGCAATGTGTATGTAGATCAGAATGGCAACGTGACTACCGAAAAGATTGAAAACTCGGATGAGTGGATCAAGCTGGGAAGCGTATTGCCGAAAGCCAATATGGCATGGCGCAATAACTTCTCCTGGAAGAACTTTAATGCGGGATTTATGATTTCAGCCCGTTTGGGAGGTGTGGTATTCTCACGTACACAAGCTGTTTTGGATGAATTCGGCGTATCAGAGGCTACGGCTGCGGCAAGAGACTTAGGATATGTGTCGGTGAATGGAGGAGACCGGGTAAGTCCGGAATCATGGTATAGTGCTATAGGTGGTGGTGACGCAGTGGCGCAGTATTACACCTATTCGGCAACAAACGTACGTTTGCAGGAAGCCTCTATCGGGTATACATTCCCTCGCAAGATGTTCAATAATGTATGTGACCTGACGATTTCGCTTGTAGGACGTAATTTGTGGATGATTTATAGTAAAGCTCCGTTCGATCCTGAAAGCGTAGCATCCACTGACAATTTCTATCAGGGTGTCGATTATTTCATGATGCCTTCTACCCGTAATTTCGGTTGTAGTGTAACTCTTAAATTTTAATGTTATGAGAAGAAGTATTATTAATAAAATAATAGTAGGAACACTGGTTTTTACCGGAGTATCTTGTACAGGTGATTATATGGACATTAACTCGAATCCTTATCAACCTGGAACTGATGATATGCAAGCCGACGACTATATGTTGGGGTCGGCAATGAACAACCTTTCCAGTTGCGTGGTATCTTCGGACGTAAATACGGCACAGTTCACCGACTGCTTGTTGGGTGGACCGATGGGCGGTTATTTCTCGGATACCAATACTGGATGGGGAAATACGATTGGGAACTTTAATGCTACGGATAATTGGACTAATGTATTCTTGAAGTCCGACAAACTCATTCCACAGTTATTTACTAACTTGACTTCGGTTCAAAATATATCCGAAAAGACTGAAAATCCTGTCCCTTTTGCCATTGCAAAGATTATTAAGGTAGCTGCCATGAGTCGCGTAACGGATACTTACGGCCCTATTCCTTATTCAAAAATAGGTCTGGACGGTGCTGTTACCACTCCTTATGATTCGCAGGAAGTTGTGTACAAGCAGTTCTTTACCGAATTGGATGAAGCAATTGCTACTTTGAATGATAATCCCGGAGCTGCCCTGGCTGCTACTGCCGACTATGTATATAGCGGAAACATCAACAAATGGATTTTATTTGCCAATTCATTGAGATTACGCCTCGCTATGCGTATTGTGTATGCTAACCAGACACTGGCTGAACAAGAAGCTCAGAAAGCTATACAGGGGGGAGTGATTGAGTCAAATAATGATAATGCCAAGTGGAGTTATTTCGGCTCGATTGTCAATCCGCTCTATACCGCAACCCGCTATAATTCAGCTACGGACCATGCTTGTCTCACCGGTGGTGATACACATGCGGCTGCCGACATCATCTGCTATATGAATGGATATAATGATCCTCGTCGTTCCAAATACTTCGTTCCGTCCGAATGGACTGGTTATGAATATGTAGGTGTTCGCCGGAGCATTAATCGCTCTACGCTGGGTGCGGATGCACATAAATATTCCGGTGTCAATGTAGGTCAGAGTGATCCTATTATGTGGATGAATGCTGCTGAAGTAGCTTTCTTGCGCGCTGAGGCTGTGGCTGTATTTGGTTTTACCGGTATGGGTGGTACTGCAAAGGATTTCTACGAAAGAGGTATCGAACTGTCGTTTGAACAATGGGGTGCTGGAAGTGCAGTTGATTATATAAACAATGCTACCAGTAAGCCCGGTATATATGACGATCCTTCCGGAGCTAACAGTTATGGCTCACAGTTATCTACCATTACTGTGAAATGGAATGAAGGAGATACGCCGGATGTGAAACAAGAGCGTATCATTACCCAGAAATGGATTGCCAACTGGATGCTTGGAAACGAAGCATGGGCGGATTTCCGTCGTACAGGCTATCCTCGCTTGATTCCTGCGGATCCTGCTGGAAACAAGAGCGGTGGCGTAGTCGACAATGAATTAGGAGCGCGTCGTATGCCTTTCCCCACTGACGAATATGTCAGCAATAAGGCGAATGTGGAAGCTGCAGTGTCAAGCTACCTGAAAGGTGCGGACAATTATGCTACCCGTGTATGGTGGGATTGTAATTCCAAAATCAGATAACCCTATTTTATTCGATAAGTTATGAAAAATATAATAAAACCTATTACCGGTCTGTTCGTTTTGGCAAGCATTGTTTTGGCTTCCTGTACGGATGTGGAGAGCCTTTCCATCAACGAGTCTACTATAAAAGATCAGAACCCCGAAGCATATGCAAAGTACCTGAACAACCTGACCGCCTATAAAGCTTCTGAGCATAAAGTAGTGTATGCCTATTTCGATAACAGTAATAAGGCGCCTTATAGTCCGGCGCAGCACATTACTAATATGTCGGACAGTATTGATGTTATTTCAATGATGTATCCCGAGTTAGCCGACTTCGAGAAAGCTGATATAGAAACTGTTCATCAGAAAGGAACGAAAGTTGTTTATACCATTAGTTATGATGCTATAAAGGCGGCTTATGATGATTTGGCTTCAGATGGAAGCGGTTCTATGGAAGCTTTTGATAGTTACCTGCAAAAGGAACTTACCACACAGCTTGCCTATTTGCCTAACTATGACGGACTGATTGCAGAGTTTTCCGGAAAAAATCCGGCATTCATGTCAGTAACTGATTTGGCAACTTATCAGACAACACAGAACATTTTTCTGAATGCAGTCAATACATGGAAAACAGCTAATGCAGATAAGTTTTTTGCATTCAAAGGAAAACCGCAGAATCTGATTGACAAAAACATCTTGAATAGTTGTAAGCACATCATTTTGGACAGTGGAAGTGCAACTACTGCTGCCGAGTTAAATCTGCTGGTGGACAATGCCTTAGAGGAGGGGGTTCCGAGTGACCGTTTTGTTATGGCTGTGTCTACGATTTCTTATGATACAACTGATAAGAAGACAGGATATTGGGATGGTACTCGTGCATTGGGCGAGGTAGCCTATTGGGCCACTGTAGAGGCTGTTGGATATGAGAAAGCCGGCATTGCCATCTATAATGTCCAGAATGACTATTACTCTACCAGTGGTGCTTGCACCTATGTGAAAGAAGCGATTGATATAATGAATCCAGCTCCCGTTAAATGATTACTATTATGAAACTTAAGAATATCTATTTTATCTCCTTGGCACTGATTTCCGGTATGTTCTCCGGTTGTGCCGATGATACGGAGAATTTTGACAACCAATTGTTCATGACCTCGAAAACTCCGACCACGTTTTTTGTAAAGGCAATTACTCAAAATGCCACAGGAGAATTTTCTATGTCTATTCCGAAACCCTCAGAACAGGATATCACCTTCACTATAAAAGCAGATGCAAGTTTGGTTTCCGTATATGAGGACACTTATTATGTCAGTGATATGGAGATGCTCCCGGAAGGTCACTACAGTTTCAGCGCAACGGAAGGAAAAATTGCAGCCGGTGCTTTGAAATCGACCCCAATCACAGTTTCTTTTACCGAACTCGGCAGCTTAGACCTCAATAAAACCTATGTATTGCCGGTTACGGTTGTTGATGCAAGTATCAATGTGCTGGGCTCGTCGAATACATCTTATTATGTATTCAAAGGTGCTGCGTTGATTAATAAAGTAGCGAATATTAATAAAAATAATGTATATGTAGACTGGGTAAATCCGAATGTTGTTCAAAATATGAAGACGATGACGGCTGAAGCTTTGATTCATCCGTATAGCTTTGATAACCAGTTGAATACTTTGATGGGTATCGAAGGACAATTCTTGTTCCGTTTCGGTGATTCGGGCGTACCTTCTAATCAATTGCAGATAGCAACAGGCAAGGGAAACTTTACGAATAGCTCAATGGTGGCTCCACTGAATGCATGGACACATGTTGCTGTAACTTACGATTCGGAAGCACAAACTATTAGGGTCTATTTCAATGGCAAACTTGTAGGTGATTTTACAGATGCTACGTATGGTCCGGTAAACTGGGGTATACCTCATTCTGATGAATCGGACGGTAAACCACGTTGTTTCTGGATTGGTTACTCTTATAATAACGAACGTTTTCTGGATGCCGACATCTCGGAAGTACGTATCTGGAACCGAGTGCTGACTCAAGATGAAATAAATGCCGAAAACCATTTCTATGCCGTAAGTGAAGATGCTCAAAATCTGGTGGCCTACTGGAAATTTGATGACGGAGCAGATATTATCAAAGATTACAGCAACAGCGGAAATGATGCTACAGCATCCGCTAAATTGACTTGGGTAGATGTAGAACTCCCTGCAAAAAAGTGATAACCCTTAATCTAATTAAAAGTGCTTATTATGAAACATTGTTATAAAATAAGAATCGCTGCATGGTCGTTGCTATTGTTCGGAGTTGTATTTACAGCTTGCGAAGACGACCTCACCATCTCAACAGGCAACGATAATATCTTTGAGACTGTTGACGGAACTTATGGTAGTGTGCGTTCGGCTGCCGGAGCAAAGCAACTGACCACTATTGCCATCAAGGACAATAAAGCCGGTGCCGGTCACTTGTTCTTTGAATTGAGTAAGAATGCAGAAACGGATGTACAGGTAACTTTCAAAATTGATGCAGATGCGTTGGCCGCTTATAATGCCGCCAATAGTACGAATTATCAGATGTACCCCACGGACAAGTTGTCCTTGGAGAATGGCGGTAAGGTGACGATTGCTGCCGGAAGTAAGAGATCCGAATCACTGGAGCTGGATATCAATCCTGGTGGAACAGTGGGCACCACTTATGCCGTTGCCATTTCGGCAACAGCCGGCAATGGTGTGGAGGTGTCTTCCAATACTCAGTCCTACATTTATTTGGTTGAGAATCTGGGGGTAACTCCTGATCCTGCTACGAAGGGTGATATTAAGAATCTGGTCTATGTAGAGGTGAACAATGAAAGTCCGTTGAATGCTGGTGAATATATGGTAGATGGTGTTCCTTTCTTTGATATCGTCAGTATTTTTGCAGCCAATATCAATCTGGATAGTGATGGCAGACCGTATATTTTCTGTAATGATCAGGTATCTTTTGTGTTGGCAAATGCCGACAAGATTATCCGTCCGTTGCAGCAAAAAGGTATCAAGGTTCACTTATCTATCTTGGGTAATCACGATGATGCCGGTATGCGTAGTTTGAATGAAAAAGGTGCTAAAGCCTTTGCAAAAGAGTTGAAAGCATATATCGACATTTATGGTCTGGACGGGTTTGACTTTGATGATGAATATTCTTCTTATGCTGAAGGTAACTATAAAGGTACTTCCGGTAGCGTAGTATCCAGCGAAAGCGAATGTACGCCGGAGAATTACAAGAAACTATTGGAAGAATGCCGTAAAATTATGCCAAAAGAAGAGGATGTAACATTCGGAATTTATTGGTATACTGCTGACGACCATCCGATGGGCAGCGGTTTGGAAAATTTGATTGACTACTCTGTATATGGTACTTATGGGGCATTCCGTGACTATTACGGTCAAGATATACCGAAAGAAATTCAGGCACCGTATGCCATTACATTAGTGAGTGAGGATGGTGGAAATCTGAATAAGATTAGTGTGAACGATACTCATCTGGATAATGTGGTGAATGGTGGTTATAAATACTTTGCATTCTACAATCTGGGTTCAAGCCGTATGTACGAATCCTATTTCGACAAGGTGGCTGCGAAGCTCTGGAACAAGAATGTATCGTGGACCGGTAATTATTACACCCGCACTGACCTGACTGCCAAAAAAGGTTCTGTGCCCGGCTATGAATTCTATTTAGGAGAGTGGACAGTAACTCCGGGCGCAGCATTGTATGTTTATCATGAAAATGATGTTCCTAAGTGGTGGGATTGGACAAATGCAGAAGCTTTCGATATCACTATTACCGAGGATGTTCAGGGAAAAAGTTACAAGGTTTATGGTTGGGACGGTAAGGATATTACCGGTACATATCCGTTCATTATGAACTATGATGACAGAGGAATAGCTCTTTGCCCTTCTCCTCAGGTCATCGGTACTACTGATGGCACGATTTATGCCATGTCTCGTGCCACATATAGCGGTGCTGCCTGGGCTGCTATGGCAGCATCGGACGACGCTTTCGTTCTTGAAACATCTATGAGTGGCGGAGCTGTCTATATGTATGACTCGGGAAAACGCTATGGTTTCAGCCTGTTCACAAAGGACGGTGATACCTATAACGCAGTGGAAGAACTGAAGAATCCACATTCGAGCGGTATGTATACGCTGGTTAAGAAATAAAAGTAAAACAGTGGTAATTTTATATATGTCAGAACGAGCCTCATGCTGACACCAGGATGAGGCTCGCAATGATATAAGTAGTAGCTACTCTTCTCCTATACAATCAAACATATGAAACAACGCTTTATATATATAATTGTGTCCTTTTGGTTTTTGATAAGTTGCACTTCTCCTAAACAGACAGAAGTTACCTCGCCTGATGGTCATATTCGGCTTGCCCTCACTCTGGATGATAATGGTAGGATAGCTTATCAGGTAAATATTGGAGATACCTTGTTTATCAAGCCCTCCATGTTAGGTTTCACAGCCAAGGACGGAGTGAATCTTGCCGAAGGTTTCAAGGTCGTAAACACCGGCTTCACCACCCATGACGAAACCTGGACGCAACCTTGGGGAGAAAACAAAAACATCCGCAACCATTACAACGAAATGGCTGTCCACCTATCCGATACGACAAATACCAAATTAACCCTGCGCTTTCGCATCTTCAATGATGGATTGGGATTTCGCTATGAATATGAAGTTCCCGGAGCTGACAGTATTCTGGTGACGGACGAACTGACTGCGTTCAATATAGCACAGGATGGCACTTCATGGTCCATACCTGCCAATTATGATACTTATGAGTTGCTATATCGTACACAGCCTGTCAGCCGGATAGACAATGCCAATACTCCCATGACTTTCAAAACCGGAGGTTTATATGCCAGCATCCATGAAGCTGCATTGACTGATTTTCCGGAGATGACCTTGAAGAATACGGGAAACTGCAATTTTAAATCCGAACTGGCTCCCTGGCCGGACGGCATAAAAGCCCGCTTCAACGGAGGAAGCTTTAAGACACCTTGGCGCACCATACAGATTGCCCCGAAAGCAGTCGGGCTTATCAACTCCGGTCTTATCCTGAATCTGAACGAACCCTGTGCGCTGGAAACTACCGACTGGATACGTCCGATGAAATATGTAGGTATCTGGTGGGGAATGCATCTGGGAGTGGAAAGTTGGGTGATAAATGATCGTCACGGTGCCACAACAGAGAACGCAAAGCGGTACATCGACTTTGCAGCGGCCAACAACATCGAAGCAGTGATGTATGAAGGCTGGAATGAAGGTTGGGAAAACTGGGGCGGTTCTCAGACGTTCGACTATACCCGTCCGTATGCCGATTTTGATATAGAGGAAATTGCCCGCTACGCCCGGGAAAAAGGAGTCGGGATTATCGGACACCATGAGACGGGAGGCAATATTATAAATTATGAGAAACAACTGGATAAGTCATATAAATGGTATGCTGATCTGGGCATTCATTCTGTGAAAACCGGTTATGCAGGCGGACTTCCCGACGGACACAATCATCACGGGCAGTATAATGTGCGTCATTATCGCAATGTTGTAGAAACCGCGGCTAAATATCATACCACCCTCGATGTGCACGAGCCCATCAAGGACACCGGAATTCGACGTACATACCCCAATATGATGACCCGTGAAGGTGCCCGTGGCATGGAATGGAATGCTTGGAGCGAAGGTAATCCGCCTGAACATCATGTCATGTTGCCTTTCACCCGTTTGCTTGCCGGACCAATGGACTATACGCCGGGCATATTCGATATCATGTACGAGCGTGCCAAGAACTCTCCTTATCGCAAGCAGTGGAATATGAAAGACAGCAAAGATTGCCGTATAAACTCTACGCTGGCGAAGCAAATTGCAAACTGGGTGATACTTTATTCTCCTTTGCAGATGGCTGCCGATATGATTGAAAACTATGAAGGCCATCCAGCTTTCCAGTTTTTCCGTGATTTTGATGCTGATTGCGACTGGTCGGAAGCTTTGGTGGGTGAGCCGGGGGAATTTGTGGTTATCGTACGCCGGGCAGGAGAGAAATACTTCCTGGGAGCGGCTACGAATGAGGAAGCCCGTGAAGTCACTGTCGCGCTGGATTTTCTGGAAAAGGGTAAGACGTATCGGGCGGTTATCTATGCCGATGGCAAGGATGCTGACTGGGTGACGAATCCTACGGCCTATGAAATCATAGAGAAGCAGGTGACCGCTACTGATACTTTATCAGTGAATATGGCGAAAGGGGGCGGACAGGCCATTACCTTTATCCCGCTTTGATATGAACATGTAATACTATTGAGATATGAAAAATATGAGATTTAATTCCATGATGATGGGTGGAATTCTGTTGCTCGGGATGTATGGTTGCACTCCGAAAATGCAGGACTATTCATCGTACGTCAATCCGTTCATTGGTACGGGAGGACATGGACATACCTATCCCGGGGCTATAGTGCCTAACGGAATGATACAGCCCGGTCCGGATACACGCATTTATCAGTGGGATGCCTGTTCAGGTTATTATTATGCAGATTCTACCATTAACGGGTTTTCGCATACGCATCTCAGCGGTACGGGCTGTGGAGATTATGGTGACGTATTGTTGATGCCTACCGTGGGCAGGCAAGATTATCATGCGATGGGAGAGGAGAGTCAGCAGATGGCTTATGCTTCCGCTTTCTCTCACGAGAACGAGACGGCTCAACCCGGTTATTATTCGGTATTTCTGGAGCGCTATAAAGTGAAGGCCGAACTGACCGCTACCCGGCGGGCGGCTATTCATCGTTATACTTTTCCGAAAGCGGAAGATGCGGGATTCATCCTTGACCTGGATTACAGTCTGCAACGCCAGACGAATGAAGAAATGGAGCTGGAAATAATCAGCGACACCGAGATACGCGGGCGTAAGAAGACGGTATATTGGGCTTTCGACCAATACATTAATTTCTATGCCAAGTTCTCCAAACCTTTCACCTATACTTTGGTGACCGATTCTATGGCATTGGACCAAGGCGGGCCGTTGCTGCCCACAGCTAAAGCACTGTTGCAGTTCCAGACCGGGGCTGATGAACAAGTCCTTGTGAAGGTCGGAGTTTCTGCCGTGGATATGGACGGAGCACGCCGGAATGTGGAGGCTGATATACCCGAATGGGACTTTGACAGTGTGCGCAGTGCCGCCCGCAATTCATGGAACGATTATTTGTCGAAAATAGATATTGAAACCAACGATGATGATCAGCGAATTATGTTCTATACCGCACTTTATCATACGGGTGTGCAACCCAATCTGTTTACGGATGCCGACGGACGCTATCTGGGCATGGACCTGAAGCCCCACCAAGGCAGTGTGGAAAATCCTGTCTACACGGTTTTCTCATTGTGGGATACTTTCCGTGCCTATCATCCCTTAATGACGATTATCGATCCGGATTTGAATCAGGCTTTTATCCGTTCGCTCATCCTGAAGCAGCGCGAAGGCGGCATCTTCCCTATGTGGGAACTTGCAGGCAATTATACCGGAACCATGATTGGCTACCATGCCGCATCCATTATTGCTGACGCTTACACAAAAGGCTATCGTGATTTTGATGTGCAAGACGCATACAAGGCTTGCATCTGTGCTGCGGAATATGACACTACCGGCATCCTGTGTCCTCCGCTGGTATTGCCTCATCTGATGCCGCAAGCCAAATACTGGAAGAATAAAATAGGCTATGTGCCTTGCGATAAAGACAACGAATCGGTGGCCAAAGCATTGGAGTATGCCTATGATGACTGGTGCATTTCGCTATTGGCGGAAGCTCTGGGTGATGGCCCTAATCGGGAAAAATATGCCGCGTTCGCCAAAGGATACCAGGTTTATTTCGACGCTTCCACCCGCTTCATGCGCGGACTGGACAGTGAAGGCAACTGGCGTACACCTTTCAATCCCCGTTCTTCCAATCACCGCAATGATGATTATTGTGAAGGTACCGCTTGGCAATGGACCTGGTTTGTGCCTCACGATGTGGACGGATTGGTAGATCTTATGGGAGGCCGTGAGGCTTTTATTGGCAAGCTGGACTCTTTGTTCATCGCTCCTTCGGCTATGGAAGGTGAATCGGTGTCCGTTGACATTTCAGGTCTGATAGGGCAGTATGCGCATGGAAATGAGCCGAGCCACCACATCGCACATCTATATAACTATGTCGGTCAGCCTTGGAGAACGCAGGAATTGGTGGACGAAGTGCTCCATACCCTCTACTTCAATGATCCTGACGGCTTGTCGGGCAACGAAGACTGTGGGCAGATGTCGGCATGGTTCATTCTCAATTCGATGGGATTTTATCAGGTATGTCCCGGTAAACCTGTATATTCCATTGGGCGTCCGCTGTTCAATAAGGCAACCATACAACTGAAGGATGGAAAAACTTTCACAGTTGTAGCGCATGGCAACAGTCGCGAAAATAAGTATGTGCAGAAGATGCTTTTGAACGGTCGAGAGTTGGTGGAACCTTTCTTCAACCATCAGGATATTGTGGACGGTGGAACGTTAGAGTTGACGATGGGGGATAAACCGGTGATTGAAAAGAAATAGTATAAGTGGATTTATTATACGGAGATGAGGTTGTGTCAATGTTTTGACACAATCCCGTTTCGCTTATACAGCTGGAACTAAGGAAAAGAACCGTTTATGTTTCATTTGCGAAATGGACTTAAGATGGGAATTTACTATAAAAGTGGACTATACTATACCTTGTCAAGCTGTTGCGGAAAGTTTTTCTTTGTATCTGCATATAAAAAATATTCTTAAAAGGCGTGAATTATGGAGAATATATCAGATAGTAAATTGTTGCCTTATGGTATGATGAACTTCGCGGTTATCCGTCGTGATGATTATTATTATGTGGATAAGACTGCTTTCATCCCATTGATAGAGCGCTCGGATCGTTTCTTCTTTTTTATCCGTCCCCGTCGCTTTGGCTAGAGCTTGACGTTGAATATGCTGCAACATTATTACGATGTGAATGCCAGGGACAAGTTCGATGCACTCTTTGGAGATTTGTATATAGGGCAGCATCCCACCAAAGATCGGAATAGCTATCTGGTGTTGAAACTTAATTTCTCATTGGTAAGTGCCGAACTGCACAACTATCGAAAGGGACTGGATAACCATTGTTCCACTGTTTTTGATTACTTCTGTGATGTCTATGCCAATTATCTGCCTGATGGCATAAAAGAAAAAATGCAAGCCAAAGATGGAGCGATCAATCAGTTGGAATATCTCTATATGGAATGTGCCAAAGTGAACCAAAAGATTTATCTTTTCATTGATGAATACGATCATTTCACTAACACCATTCTTTCCGATGTCAATAGTCTGAGCCGTTATACTGAAGAAATGCATAAAACCGGTTATTTGCGGGCTTTCTTCAATACAGTGAAATCAGGTACAGACTCTTCCATCGAGCGCTGTTTCATCACCGGTGTAAGTCCCGTGACAATGGACGACCTGACCAGTGGGTTCAACATCGGAACGAACTATTCGCTTTCGTCTGAGTTCAACGAAATGATGGGCTTTACCGAGAATGAGGTTCGCCGGATGCTGATGTATTATTCCACTACTTGCCACTTCAATCACAGCATCGATGAAATTATTGAGATTATGAAACCGTGGTATGACAACTATTGTTTTGCGCAGGAATGCTATGGTAAAGCCACTATGTATAATTCCAATATGGTGCTCTATTTCGTCAAGAACTATATCCGGCATGGAGAAGTGCCGCGTGATATGAAAGAAGACAATATCCGCATTGACTACGAGAAGTTGCGTATGCTGATCCGCAAAGATAAGGAGTTCTCTCATGATGCTTCCATCATCCAGACCTTGGTGAGCCAGGGGGACATTACCGGAGAACTGAAAAAGGGCTTTCCGGCCGTCAGTATTGCCGATCCCGATAATTTCATAAGTTTGCTTTATTATTTCGGTATGCTCACTATTAGTGGAGTATATAAAGGAAAACCTAAGTTGACTATCCCGAATCTGGTGGTGCAAGAGCAACTTTATACCTATCTGTTGAATACGTACGATGAGGCAGATCTGAGTTTCAGTAGCTATGAAAAGAGTGAACCTGGATATCTATCCTGATATGATGCACAGCTATATCGTAGAATTGAAGTATGCCAAATACAAAGATCCGGAAAACCGTGTGGAAGAACTACGCCGGGAAGCCATTGAACAGGCCAACCGTTATGCAGATAGTGATACTGTGAAATGTGCTGTTGGCAACACTCGTCTGCATAAGGTTGTAGTGGTATATAAAGGTATGGAGATGAGGGTGTGCGAAGAGGTATGATCCGGTCACTATAAAATAATTTTATAGTTAAAGTTTAGAAAGGCTTTATAGTTTTGCTTATTTATAAGAATAAGCCTTGCTTTACAGTAAATGCAAGTTTTTGTAGTTAATAGTTACAAGGACTTGCATTTCTGTTTTAGAATGAAATAACAGGAGATATGCTAATTAAAATTAAAATTGAAACTCTAAGGGTAGTATTCCAACGAAGTGAGTTGTATTATTGATACATAGTGAAAAAAAGAGCGTAAACGTTCATTAAACTGAATTTAATAATGAAAAACATGAAATCCATTGCAAAGCAGGCGAGTGCTTTCCTATTACTGGGAATGGCGGTTTGTAGCTGTACGTATGTGCTTCAGCAACAAGACCACGCATCCTACGTGAATCCCTTTATCGGTACAGGCGGACATGGACATACATATCCCGGAGCGGTAGTTCCTAACGGGATGATTCAACCCAGCCCTGATACACGTATTTATCAGTGGGATGCTTGTTCCGGCTATTATTATGCTGACTCCACGATCAACGGTTTCTCACATACCCATCTCAATGGCACCGGCTGTGGTGACTATGGTGACGTATTGCTGATGCCCACCGTAGGACAGCAAAGTTATCAGGCTATGGGAACGGAAAGTCAGCAGATGGCCTATGCTTCCGCATTTTCTCATGAAAATGAAACTGCTGAGCCGGGATATTATTCCGTATACTTGGACCGTTATCGGGTCAAAGCAGAACTAAGCGCAACCAAACGTGCCGCTATCCATCGCTATACCTTCCCGAAAGCAGCGGATGCCGGGTTTATTTTCGATTTGGATTATAGTCTGCAACGCCAGACGAATGAGGATATGGTACTGGAAGTGATCAGTGATACGGAAATCCGCGGACATAAGAAAACCGTATATTGGGCTTTCGACCAATATATTAATTTCTATGCTAAGTTCTCCAAGCCTTTCACCTATACATTAGTGACCGATTCTATGGCATTGGATGCAGACGGCCCGCTGTTACCCACCGCTAAAGTCTTATTGCAGTTCGAAACCGGAGAAAATGAACAGGTGCTTGTGAAAGTAGGCGTTTCGGCTGTCGATATGGATGGAGCACGCAAGAATGTGGAAGCTGAAATTCCCGGATGGGATTTTGACGGAGTGAAGAAGGCTGCCCGCCAGTCCTGGAATGATTATCTTTCAAAGATAGATATTGAAACTGAAAATGCTGATCAGCGCACTATGTTCTATACTGCACTTTATCATACAGGCGTGCAGCCTAACTTGTTTACAGATGCTGATGGCCGCTATCTGGGTATGGATTTGAAACCTCACCAGGGAAGTGTGGACCAACCTGTCTATACCATCTTTTCTTTGTGGGATACTTTCCGTGCTTATCATCCTTTGATGACCATCATAGATCCGGATTTGAATGAGGCATTTATCCGCTCTCTTCTTCTTAAGCAGCATGAAGGCGGTGTCTTCCCGATGTGGGAGCTGGCCGGAAACTATACCGGTACGATGATCGGCTATCATGCCGCTTCCGTCATCACGGATGCTTATATGAAAGGTGCCCGTAATTTTGACGTGAAAGAGGCCTATCAGGCTTGTTTGCGTGCTGCCGAATATGATACGACAGGGATAAAGTGCCCTCCTTTGGTATTACCCCATCTGATGCCACAAGCTAAATACTGGAAGAATAAGATTGGGTATGTACCTTGCGATAAAGATAATGAGGCGGTAGCCAAAGCGCTGGAATACGCATACGATGACTGGTGTATTTCTGTTCTTGCCGGTGAGCAGGGCGATGCGGCCAATCAGCGGAAATATGCCGAGTTTGGCAAAGGATACAAACATTATTTTGATCCTTCCACCCGTTTTATGCGTGGGCTGGACAGTGAGGGCAACTGGCGTACACCTTTCAATCCCCGTTCTTCCAATCACCGCAGTGACGATTATTGTGAAGGTACTGCCTGGCAGTGGACTTGGTTTGTGCCTCATGATGTAGAAGGATTAGTGGAATTGATGGGAGGTCGTGAAGCTTTCATAGGCAAACTGGATTCACTGTTTACGGCTAATTCCGCTTTGGAAGGGGAACTGGTATCTGCTGATATTTCAGGGTTGATCGGACAATATGCGCATGGCAATGAGCCGAGTCATCACATTACACATCTTTACAATTATGTAGGACAGTCATACAAAACTCAGGAATTGGTAGATGAAGTTTTGCATACACTTTATTTTAATGATCCGAACGGACTTTCGGGTAACGAGGATTGCGGGCAGATGTCTGCTTGGTACATTCTCAATGCGATGGGATTCTATCAGGTATGTCCGGGCAAACCTGTGTATTCTATCGGCCGTCCTTTATTTGATAAAGCAACCATTCACCTGAAAGGCGGGAAGACTTTCACCATCGTAACACATAACAATAGTCGCGAGAACAAGTATGTGCAGAAGATGGTCCTGAATGGTAAAGAACTGAATGCGCCCTTTTTTGCACATCAAGATATGATAGACGGTGGTACTCTGGAATTAACGATGGGCGGTGAACCGCTGAAATAAAAGTCAAATAGGTATGAGTCGAAATAGTCGTAATCCGATTTCCTGGGTACCCACTGTTTACTTTGCTATGGGGCTTCCCTTTGTGGTGCTGAATATGGTATCTGTACTGATGTTTAAAGGCCTGGGCATCGATGATGCGCAGATTGCTTTGTGGACATCACTGATTATGCTGCCCTGGACACTGAAATTCCTTTGGAGTCCGTTTCTGGAGATGTTCAAAACGAAGAAATTCTTTGTAGTGTTGACACAACTGATTACCGGGGCAGGCTTTGCCCTGGTAGCGTTGGCGTTGCATCTTCCGGCTTTCTTTGCCGTATGTATTGCTTTACTGGCGATTATTGCTTTCAGCGGGGCAACGCATGATGTTGCGACCGATGGTGTTTACATGTCAGAATTGAATAAGCAGGATCAGGCTAAATATATCGGTTGGCAAGGTGCTTTCTATAATATTGCTAAGATTGTCGCATCCGGTGGGTTAGTTTGGTTGGCAGGGTGGTTGCTGAAACACTATGGGGGAGTTCCGGGAGCGGAGGAGACTGTTCGTCATGAAGCCACTGTGCAGGCTTGGATGACGGTTATGTTCATTCTGGCTGTTGTGATGGTATTGTTGGGAGTGTATCACATGCGTATGTTGCCTTCGGGAGGAACTGCTACCACGGGCACGACATCCGGCAAGGAAACCTGGAACCGGTTGGTGGAAGTTATCCGGAACTTCTTTCAGAAGAAACATATCTGGTATTACATTACTTTCATCATTCTTTATCGTTTGGCCGAAGGCTTTGTCATGAAGATAGTGCCGTTGTTTCTGAAGGCGGAACGTTCAGTCGGTGGTCTGGGACTGGGAGAACAGGAGATCGGTTTGTACTATGGTACTTATGGGGCGGCTGCATTTGTGCTGGGTTCCCTGTTGGCCGGCTATTATATATCTCACAGAGGGTTGAGTCGCACGCTGTTTTCACTGTGCTGCATTTTCAATCTTCCGTTTCTGGCCTATACGCTACTGGCCATTTATCAGCCGGAGAATGGCATGTTGATAGGCGGTGCCATTGTGCTTGAATATTTCGGTTACGGTTTCGGATTCGTAGGTTTGTCGCTGTTTATGATGCAGCAAGTGGCACCCGGTAAGCACCAGATGGCTCATTATGCTTTTGCTTCAGGCATCATGAATCTGGGTGTGATGCTGCCGGGTTCTATCAGTGGCTTTGTCAGTAACGCGTTGGGATATAAGACATTCTTCATCTTCACGATGTTTGCTACTATTCCGGCATTCCTGATAACGTATTTTGTGCCGTTTACCTATCCGGATGAAAAGAAAAAATGATATTATTAACAATATAAATAAGAAGAATTATGGACAGTAAAATTATAATGCCTTGGGAAGAACGTCCTGAAGGTTGCTCAGATGTCATGTGGCGCTATTCTAAGAACCCGGTTATCGGGCGTTACCACATTCCGAGTTCCAACAGTATTTTCAACAGTGCGGTAGTTCCGTTCGGAGATGGGTTTGCAGGTGTGTTCCGTTGTGACAATAAGTCGGTGCAGATGAATATCTTTGCGGGCTTTAGTAAAGACGGAATCAATTGGGAGATAAATCACGAGCCCATTAGCTTTAAGGCGGGGAATACGGAGATGATAGAGTCCGAGTATAAATATGATCCGCGTGTCACCTGGATTGAAGATCGTTATTGGATTACTTGGTGCAATGGTTACCACGGACCTACAATTGGTATCGGTTATACATTCGACTTCAAAGAATTCTTCCAGTGTGAAAATGCCTTTTTGCCTTTTAACCGCAATGGGGTACTTTTTCCGCAGAAGATAGATGGTAAATATGCTATGTTGAGCCGTCCGAGCGACAACGGTCATACACCGTTTGGAGATATTTACATCAGTTATAGTCCGGATATGAAATATTGGGGAGAACACCGTTGTGTGATGAAAGTTACTCCTTTCCCCGAAAGTGCATGGCAGTGTACGAAGATAGGGGCAGGTTCTGTTCCGTTCCTTACTGAAGAGGGGTGGTTGATATTCTATCATGGGGTTATTACTACCTGCAACGGTTTCCGCTATTCTATGGGAGCGGCCATTCTTGATAAAGAGAATCCAGACAAAGTGTTATATCGTACCCGTCCGTATTTGCTTGCACCTGCTGCTCCTTATGAATTGCAGGGAGATGTGCCCAATGTAGTATTTCCTTGCGCCTCTTTGCAGGATGGAGATAAAGTAGCTGTATATTATGGCGCTGCCGATACAGTTGTTGGCATGGCCTTTGGCTATATTTCGGAAATCATAGAATTTACGAAGAAAAACAGCATTGTATAGTTAATCCCTTAAAGAATCAGTCGACTATGAAACGTATTTTATTGGCTTACACACTTTCTGCCCTTTGTCTGCTTCCGGCGTTTGCCGGAGGTGGAGAGGGTTCTTTACCTATAAGCTATGTCAATCCTTTCATCGGTACTACCAACTTCGGAACTACTAATCCGGGAGCGGTCTGTCCTAATGGAATGATGTCCGTGGTCCCCTTCAATGTGATGGGATCGGAAGAGAATAAGTATGATAAAGATGCTCGTTGGTGGTCTACTCCTTACGAGTATCACAATTGTTTTTTCACCGGCTATTCGCATGTCAATCTGAGCGGTGTGGGGTGTCCCGAACTGGGATCTTTATTGCTGATGCCTATTACGGGTGAATTGTCCGTAGATTATAAAGAGTATGGAAGTCGTTATAAAGATGAACAGGCCTCTCCGGGCTATTACAGTAATTTCCTCACTCGCTATAACGTAAAAACTGAGGTGTCTGCCACTCTCCGCACGGGTGTTTCACGTTTTACGTTTCCTGCCGGACAGAGTCATGTATTACTGAATTTGGGTGAAGGACTGACGAATGAAACCGGTGCTTTCTTGAAACAGGTGAGCGACACCGAATTTGAAGGTATGAAATTATTGGGAACTTTCTGCTATAATCCCCAGGCGGTATTTCCCATTTATTTTGTAATGCGTGTCAACAAGCAACCGGCATCCAGCGGTTATTGGAAAAAGCAGCGTCCCATGACTGGAGTGGAAGCTGAATGGGATCCCGACAACGGACGCTACAAACTGTATACCCGTTATCGTAAGGAAATAGCCGGAGATGATATCGGTGCTTTTCTTACTTTCAACACGACGGAAGGTGAACAGATCGAAGTGCAAATGGGAGTTTCTTTTGTCAGCATCGAGAATGCCCGTCTGAATCTGGATACAGAGCAAAGTGGAAAGAATTTCAGTCAGGTATTGGCTGATGCCCGTGTGCATTGGAATGAGGATCTTTCGCGTATCCTTGTCGAAGGCGGAACGGAAGAACAGAAAACTGTCTTTTATACTGCCCTTTACCATACATTGATACATCCCAATATCCTGCAAGATGTCAATGGTCAGTATCCCGCCATGGAAAGTGATCAGATTCTGACAACAAAGGGAGAGCGTTACACTGTTTTCTCGCTTTGGGATACGTATCGTAATGTTCACCAACTCCTTACGTTGGTTTATCCCGAACGTCAGTTACAAATGGTGCGTTCCATGCTCGATATGTATCGCGAACATGGTTGGCTGCCCAAATGGGAACTCTACGGACGTGAAACGTTGACTATGGAGGGTGACCCGTCTATTCCTGTCATCGTTGATACCTGGTTGAAAGGATTACGTGATTTTGATATCGATCTGGCTTATGAAGCTATGTATAAATCTGCCACTTTGCCCGGTGCCGAGAATTTGCTAAGGCCGGATAATGATGATTATATGTCATTAGGATATGTTCCTTTGCGTGAACAGTATGATAATTCAGTCTCTCATGCATTAGAGTATTATATTGCAGATTATTCTCTTTCCCTGCTGGCGGATGCATTGGGTAAACGGGCAGCGGAACAGGGTAAAAAAGCAGAAGCGCTGAAATATCAGGCTGATGCCCGTCTTTTTTATAACCGTTCATTGGGATATAAACACTACTATAGTAAGGAATTTGGTACTTTCCGTCCCATTCTGCCTAACGGTCAGTTCTATTCACCTTTCAATCCGAGACAGGGAGAGAATTTTGAACCGAATCCCGGTTTTCATGAAGGATGTGCCTGGAATTACAGTTTCTATGTTCCCCACGATGTGAAAGGGCTTGCCCGTCTCATGGGTGGACAGAAACCTTTCATTGAAAAACTTCAGCGTGTCTTTGACGATGGTCTCTATGATCCTGCCAATGAACCCGACATTGCCTATGCTCATCTCTTTTCTTATTTCAAGGGCGAAGAATGGCGTACGCAAAAAGAGACTCGAAGGCTTTTGCAGAAGTATTTTAAAAATGCTCCCGATGGTATTCCCGGTAATGATGATACCGGTACCATGTCTACCTGGGCCATCTTTAACATGATAGGATTTTACCCCGACTGTCCCGGTGATCCGTATTATACCCTTACTACGCCTGTATTCGACAAGGTGGTGATTCGTCTTGACTCTGATACTTGGGGAAGCGATAAGCTGGTGATAGAAACTGAGCGCCCTTCAACAGAGTCCTTATACATTCGTGAGATGGAGTTAGGAGGGAAGAAATTATCCCGCTACCGTATCAGTCATGAAAAGCTGGTAAAAGCAGGTGTGTTGAAATTTATGCTTCGGTAAATATTGGCTTTAAACAGGTGGCAGTAGACTGTTAGTGCACAGGTTACAAGAGACCAACAATCAATATTCTTATTCGTTATTGATTGAAGATTTGGTTAGGTCTGTTTGTGTTAATATGTTTCTTGTTGCAATCTTAGTTTAGTGTTGAGTTTACCAAATGAGCTTTTTATAAAGAACGGGTGACCACAAATCACTTGCGATCACCCGATATTTTCATTGTTTTCGTGTTTAGAAAATGTTAGTAAAGAGAGAATTTATAATTTTTTATTTCATTGGTTCCACAGTATAACCTTTTTCTTTCAATAGGTTCAATACACCGTTTGTTCCCGGCAGATGTCCTGCACCTACTACAAAGAGAGTAGGGGTGTCTTTCATGATTGAAGGTATTTTCTCAATCCAGGCTTTGTTGCGGTTGTCCAGCAAATCTTCCATTTCTCCCGGTTGAGGGTCACAAGAATTGCCGTCACGTTCTTCCATCAGTTTCAACATTTCATCTAGGTTTTGAGCTTTATAGGCATTGTTCAGGCGTTTGGTTTGATCCATAGCTTTATCAATGTCACTTACTAAACAGTAAAGTAGATTTGCCTGACGTTGCAATGTCTGACTATTGAGCAGCATGTTGATTTGTGATATCGGGGTTTCCAACCCGCCTACTTTCTTACCACTCTGTATAGCTTGTTGTTGGAAGTAAGTATCCAGTTGTTCTTGCGGGTTGAATCCACCCAAATGTTTCATGCACAAAATCAGAGTCAATTGTTGGGTGATGAAAGCCGGTTTCATTTTAGCTAACATGGCAATATCCGCCATTAGATTTTCTTTTACAGCCTTGCCTACTAACTCATATTGTTCGGGGGTGAAGAGAGCCTGAAGGGTAGTATCTCCTGCCATCATCATGTTTTGCTGCATTGTTTGCATAAATTCGGGAGACATTGCTTCGGACATAACTACTTCTCCATATACTTGTGAAGTACCGTCTATTGCCTGTGGCAGGCCGGCAATACTGTCTTTTATACTTAGCGGAGCTAAATGATGTGTACCTAAAATGTATGAGGCTTTTTCCTGTCCGTTACCGGATATTTTCCAGAGTAACTGTGCATTGGCATTCAGTGCGATGCCGATAAAAAGGAGAATACCTAAAATCTTTTTCATTATTTTTCTATTTAAAGTTCATTTGAATATTGCTTATTATTTTACTCGCCCTCCGCGAAGCCAGTATTGCGTGTAGTATTGCTCGCTGAGATTGCTGACAATAACTCCTTTACTTGTGCTGGCATGTATGAATTTCCCATTTTTAAGATAGATACCCACATGTGCCACTCTTTTCTTGGACGCACGACTGGTGAAAAACACCAAATCTCCCTCACGCAGGTTGCGACGGGAGACTTTGTTGCTTTCTTTGAGTTGTTCATCGGTACTTCGGGACAAACGGATGTTGTATACCTGCTTATAGAGTTGTGATACGAGTCCGGAACAATCTGTTCCGCGTTTGTTGTCACCGCCTGCGCGGTAGGGGACACCTATCCACTCCGCAGAGGCAATGTACAACTTGTGGTTATCTTCCTTGTTTATGTCTATTCCCATGCGGACAGAAGCTTTTGCCAGTGCTTTGTAGTCGAGACGAGGTGCTGATGTATGGCAAGAACTTAAACTAAAGGTCAGTCCGATAAATGCAACTATATAAGAGAGGTATTTCTTCATGCTTGTTCCTCTTTCTCTTCCGATTGAACAATTGTTTCCTGAATGGGCGTTTCCTGAACTGGCATTTCTTGAGTTACTGTTTCCTGAGCAGTTATTTCCATCATCTCTTCTTCAATTTCTTCTTCTACTCTGACATTGAAATAGTCTTCAAGCTCTTTTTCAGCCGAGTTATTCTCATTCTGAATATCACGGATAATCACTCCATTCTCCATCAGAGCAATACGTGGACACACATCCACTGTATGATTCAGGTTATGACTTGAAATAATGACTGTGGCATGATGATCTTCATTGTATTTTCTCAGCAGGTGCTTGATGATGGACTGTGAACTCGGATCAAGGAAGTTGAACGGTTCATCCAGGATCAGCAATTGCGGATGATGCAGCATGGCGGAGATAATACCTATTTTCTGCTTGTTTCCGGCAGAGAAGTTACGGATAAATTTCTTTTGTCCGAGGACTTCATTATTCATGAAGCGTTCAAATGGAAGCAGACGTTCGTCTACCTCTTCTTTTTTCAGACCGTACATTTTACCGATGAAGTAGAAATATTCTTCGGGAGTAAGGTAATCAATCAGGAAACCATCATCGATGAAAGCACCTGTGAATTGTTTCCAGTCTTCATTTTTGGATACATCGATATCATTGATTGTCACATTTCCCTGATCTGCCTGCAGCAAGTCCAGTATCAAACGGAAGAGGGTAGTCTTACCCGCACCATTGTTGCCTACCAGCCCTAACATATCACCCTGGTAGATGCTATATTTCTCGATATCTACGGCTTTCTTTTCGCCGAAGTTTTTTTGAAGTTGGTTAATTTCTATCATATTCGTTATTATTTTTGTCTACTATCGTGAAATCCTTCCATATTCTTATATCGGCGCTTCATGAAGCGATGATATACATTCCGTAGCCACCATCTTGAAGTTGCGATGAATAGTATGCCGACGACTAAGAGAATCCATGGGGTTACTTCTTTGCCCACTGTCGCATTCAGTACGAAGAATAGTAGCAACGGCACTCCGAATGCACCTCCTGCAATGAGATTTTGCAAACCGGTACCCACATTTTGGCGTCCGGTCATTTTGGCATTAAGGTCGAGCGTCTTGTTGTTGTACACTGCCAACTGAAACAGACAGAAGTATACGGCACCCGGAACGAATATAATCCAAGCGATGCATTCCAGTACAGACACTTTACCCGTCACCATACCCGGTATCATCAGCACAAACGGGATGATGAGTGCGATGCTGTACAAGATGTATTTGGCACGTAACAATGAATAGATGGACTCCTTGCGGCTCATCAGACCGTCAATGTAGTTACCTTCGTAGCTCATCAGCGGAGAGAGGAACAGAATTCCGAAGATGATATAGTTGTAAAGTACGAAGAAGTCGCGGGAGCCACCATCGTAAATATCAGAAAAACTGATGGTAAGACTGAAAATCAGTACTATAGCGGTAACAGAATAAAGTGACTTCCTGCACACCTTGTTGCGTAGTAGCAATTTCAACTCCAGCCGGATGTATTCGCCTATTTCGCCATAACGGTCCAGGAACTTGTATTCGGATACTGTTTTTACTTGAACGGTAGTGTCTTCTGTTTTATTCAGTTCATTGTAGACCAGTTTTTGCATAATGCTCCGGTTGATGAACCACATAAGGGAAATGGCTACCAGGATACAGATAAATGTGAGTATGTTTCCCGTGATAAATCCTTCGCCCAGATCAATGAAGAAACCGAATAACGGACTGTCATCTGGAATGAAAAGTGCAGCTGCAATACCTCCGTATACGACTATCGGCAAGAGAACCCACCAGATGCGTTCGTCCATCAGCGTACGACATAGCAGATACCAGTAATTATTGAATACGATGAGCAGCCAAATACCAATGCAGTAGGTCAATACACCTCCTATTCCATAAAATTTGGTAACAGTGATAATAGCGAACGGAACGAACAGGAAGAGCCAAAGCAAATTAAAGCTGTTAAGTCCCGAGCGTAGAAGCAGGAAGTCGATAAGACGACTCCTTTTGATGGGGAGCAGTAAGTAAGGTTTAACTTCCTGTGTCGGTGTTTTCAGGAAGGGTAACCGCAGAAGGAAATCCAGGGCGAGTATGAAGATCAGGCCGCTGTTCATTACGTGATAGGCTTCTTTGGCGCCTCCGTCGAAGGCGAAAGCGAATGTTGTTCCGAAGAAAATGAGATAGCCTGCCCAGAACACACTCATGAAGTACATCCAAAACTTTCCGAACTTACTTTTCTCGTACATTGGATGCCGCTTTTCAGCTAACTTCCCGTGTCTGCGTAGCTCAAGAAATAGATTCATGTTGTTTAGTGATTAGTTGTTAGTGATTAATGGAGTGATTGGAAGGCAGTGATTAGTAATAAGTAAGAATGCACTCGTTTATCACTAATCACTTATCCTTTATCACTATTTGTTGGGTACCGTCATGGTTACCTCGATTTCATTTCCTTGTTTCAACAGGTCGGATACAAACTTCTGAATATCTTTGGCTGTAATGCTGTTTACGATATCCGTGTATCCTTCCGTCATGTCCATGCCATAATAGAAGTAATCGTTCAGATTATTCATCCAGTATCCGTTTTCCTTCTGGTTGTCGGCATACTTCTTCAACATGTACTCTTTCACTTTCTGCAAGTGTACGTCTGACGGTCCTTCGGCTGCAAGTTTCTTCAACTCGTCTACTACAATACCTGCCAGTTTATCTTTCTTAGCCGGATCGGTCTGGAAGACAATCTGCAACAATAATTGTTCTTTCGGATACTTCTGTAAGTCGCCAAAACAGTTCACACCATATGTACCACCTTCTTTTTCGCGTACTTCTTCAGTATAAACCATATCAAGAACCTGAGTTGCAAAGCTCAGCAAAATGTCATTCTTTAAAGTATAAGGAGCTTTACCGCTGTACAGGAATACGATGGTTGCTGTAGGAGTTTGTTGTTCTTTGGTATATTCATTCTTGTACACACCTTTGCGTATATTCATCTTCGTATCTTTGAAGGTCTCTTTGCGATTGATGGCAGGCAGTGCACCTAAGTATTCGGCAATCAGTGGTTTGGCTGTTTCCAGATCAATGTTTCCGACAAAGTAGAATGTAAAGTCGCTGGCGTCTTTGAAACGGTCGTTGTACATCTCCAGGATATGGTCGTAATCAATCTGATCCACCATTTCCGGTTTCATCATTACTACGCGCGGGTGATTATTGTACATTGCTTTCTGTAAAGAGTCGTTTATAGAAGAAAGAGGATTTGCCTGCGCGCTTTCCAATTGAGCTTTCATACGGTTTTTAAAAGATTCGAATGCTTCCGTATCTTTACGGGGAGCGGTGAAGGTGAGATATGTCAGCTGCATCATAGTTTCAAAATCTTTTGGTGAGCAGGTACCGAATACATTCTCTGTGGTAGCACCCAGACCGGCATTGACGGAAACTTTCTTGCCAGCCAGTACTTTCGTCAAGTCTACTTGGCTAAAGTTACCCAAACCACCTACAGCAATTACGTTGTCCATAACAGCGAAGTTCAGTGCGTCTTTGTCGGGGAAAATGGATTTACCACCCAGACTGGTACCTTTCATGCGGATTTCATCAGCTTTGAAATCAGTCTTCTTTACATAGACAGTTACACCATTTGAAAGAACTAATTTTGTACTACCATAAATGTCGCCTTCTTTCTCAGAAATGATTTTACCACCTTTCGGAGCTTCTTTCATCAGTGGTTCGTCAGATACTTTGTCTACGTATGCTTGCAGGTCGAGATCTTTCATACCTTTCAGTAAGTTGATAACTTCTTCTTTTGTCGGGTATTTCAAGCCTTCTTTTGCAGGACCGGCAATTATCACTACTTGATTACTATCCGGAACGAGTTGCTGCATTACCATATTCATGGCCTGTAAGGGTATGTTCGGAGCCAGTTGGTTCATCATGGCGTACTCAGCTTCAATCCCCGGGATAGGCTCACCATTCAGGAAGTTCTGTACATATTCTCTTACGTAAGAACCGTGCTTGGTCTTTTCGCGTTCGTTGTAGGCAGACTCTAAACTCTGCAAATAGTTGGCGCGTGCGCGTGCATATTCTGATTCGGTAAAGCCGAAGCGACGTGCACGTTCAGTCTCTTGCAGTAAGGTTTTCAAGGCTGTTTCAATGCCGTCGGCTTTACTTGAAGCAGAAAGTGCGAAGGCTTCTTTGGTTTTGGCGACAAAGAAGTCGCTATAGTAACTGCTTGCGCGGGTAAACGGTGGGTTAGCACTTTGCACCAATTCGCTCAGACGGGCGTTCAACATGCTGCTGATCATGCTCGTCATATATTGTGAAGCAAGGTAGCCTACATTGTTTTTTTCTGAATCAGGAGTCGCATCTTGCTTGAAGTAAATTTCAATAGACGGGTCGTCTACTTCCTTATCCGTACCGATGGCTACGATGGGCTCCTTATTATCAGCAACAGGATAGTAAGTGCGTTCTGCCGGATTTACCGGTTTTTGTACGTCAGCGAATACCGCCTTTAGTTTAGCTTCTACGGCGTCTACATTAATATCACCTACGATAACGATACCTTGCAGGTCGGGACGATACCATTTGTGATAGTAATCGCGAATATCTTTATAAGGGAAGTTGTTGATTACATCGATAGAGCCGATAGGCATACAGTCTGCATATTTGTCACCCGGATATATCGTTGGAAGCAGGTCGGTGTAGACGCGCAACATACCACTGTTGCGGCTGCGCCACTCTTCACGGATCACACCACGTTCTTTGTCGATTTCATCGTCCTTGAGCAGGATATAGTTAGACCAGTCGTGCAGGATCAGCAGACAGGAGTCCAATACACCGGTGCGGTCAATCGGAGCATTACTGATGTTGTAAACAGTTTCGTCTATGCTGGTATAAGCATTTAAGTTAGTACCAAATTTGATACCTACGGTTTCGCACCAAGGGATGACGCCGAGCCTTTTGTCATCACCGGGGAAATTCTTAGTACCGTTGAAGGCCATGTGTTCCAGGAAGTGGGCAAGTCCGCGTTGTTGCGGTTCTTCAAGAATGGAACCTACTTTCTGGGCAATATAGAACTCAGCCCGGTTTTCGGGTAATTTGTTGTGGCGTATGTAATACGTCAGGCCATTGTCTAATTGACCGATACGGACGTTTTTGTCCACGGGAAGAGGCGGGAACTGCATTTGCTGTGCTACCGCTTGTTGGAAACTGGCACATAGAACGAATGCTACTGCCAGTAAACTGTGAAATAAATGTTTCATGTTGATGAAAATTAAAATTGTTTCTTGACCTATTTGTCGAAGAGGGAGAGGAGAAATCACAGGAAGGATCTATTTTTTATATGAATGATAATTTAGCGGCTAAGCTACAAGCTACGAGCTACAAGTGACAAGTTCCCCTTTGGGATGATTCTTTGAGTATCTCAGTTCTCCTCCTTCTGGAAGGAGGAGTACCCCAACGGGGGAGGTGGTAGGTAAGAAAAGAATTCCTTATTGATATGCTTCATAGGTATTTTCTTGCTTTACCTACCACCCCGCCCTTTGGGCACCCCTCCTTCCAGAAGGAGGGGAATTGAGATAGTTATACCTATAAATAGTATACCGAAAGGCAACTTGTCACTTGTAGCCTGTAGCTCGTAACTTAATTTAGCGGCTTTGCCGCTAAATTATCATTTTATCGCCTCACGAATCCGTACCAGTTTCGTCAGTAGTCCTTCCAGTAAATCGAGTTTCAGCATATTGGCACCATCGCTTTTGGCTATTTCAGGGTGCTCATGTGTTTCAATAAACAATCCGTCTACACCGACCGCAACCCCGGCTTTGGCAACGGTTTCAATAAGCTGCGGCATGCCACCTGTCACTCCGCTTGTCTGATTGGGTTGTTGCAGAGAATGTGTAACATCCAGAATGACCGGATAACCGAAGGTTTGCATTTCAGGAATGCCACGGTAGTCTACAACAAGGTCTTGATATCCGAAAGTTGTTCCACGTTCGGTAATCATAACTTCCTTATTTCCGGCTTCTACTACCTTTTCCGCAGCAAAGCGCATGGCGAGTGGAGACAGGAACTGTCCTTTTTTGATGTTAACCACCTTTCCTGTTTTTGCAGCAGCTATCAGAATGTCTGTCTGGCGGCAAAGGAATGCTGGTATTTGCAGTACATCTACATATTCGGCGGCCATTGCGGCTTCTTCTGCAGAATGTATATCTGTAACAGTAGGCACACCAAAAGTATCGTGTACTTTCTGTAACACTTTCAACGCTTTTTCATCGCCTATTCCCATAAATGAATCTAGGCGTGAACGGTTGGCCTTGCGATAAGAGCCTTTAAATACATAAGGTATTTGTAATTTCTCCGTGATATTTACCACACGTTCGGCAATACGCATTGCCATCTCTTCTCCTTCAATCACACAAGGACCTGCCAATAAAAAGAAATTTCCGGCAGGATTATTCTTTAATTCAATCATAAGTAATTAGTGTATAGTGCTTAACGTTAATCGTTATTCTTAGTTGGGTATAATCAATGTTATCGCCTCATGCATAATTCCGATGTCCAGTGGAAAATGCCGGTCGAGAATACGTCCGTCCAAGTCCACCGAAGCATTTTGTGCACGTAGTACTTTTACTTTCTGGGTACGGTAAGGCATCACGACTTTATGATTCAGAATACGTCCCTGGATAAGCATCCACAGTCCTGATACGAGTTGTAACAGCTCCGGACGGTAGATAACGGATACATCGAGCCAACCGTTATACGGCACGGCACTTGGTGCTTGTCCGTATCCCCATGCACTGCCGATACATACCGTCATGATACGTCCCCGGATGTGTTCTCCGTTTATTTTGAGATGCATCCGGTAGAGCTTCCGTTCAAAGAAAAGTGAGATGAGGGCCATGAGATAGGACAGGAATTTCACTCCCCAGAAACGTTTGGTCTGGTCGGAAATCTTCACGATACGGGCTCCTAAACCAATGTTGATTGCATTGAGGAAATAGCGTGTTACATGCTTTTCACCATCGTAATAGTTGCAAAATCCGACGTCTATCTTCCGGCGTCGGTTATTTATGATGCAATCTACGGCATCTTTGTATTCCGAAGTCATTTCCCAGTATTTGGCAAAGTCATTTCCGATACCGTTGGGAATGATACCTATGGCGATTTCTCTTTTATCTTCTGCATTGGACGACATGATACCGTTAATGGCGTCGTTTAGTGCTCCATCACCGCCCACCACAACAATGGTGCGGTAACCGTTATTGGCAAGAATGCCGGCTAAACGTTCTACAGACCCGAACCCTTCAGACTGCACGTAGTCATAAGACACGCCTCGGCTGTCCATATATTCTTTGATTTCTTTCCACCGTTTCTGCACTTTCCGCGTGCCGGCTTTGGGATTGTATATCACTCCCCACTTTTCGGGTTCTACACTCATATTGTTGTCTCTTAGTAAAGTCCTATATAATCATTTTGTACTCTCCCCCACAGTCTTCGTCTTTGTTGCCCCAAAGATACTAATTCCCTTCGAGTTTCGCTTGTACAAAAGCAATCTTTTCTTCCATAAGCAGCCCGGCATCCATCCAATGGATGGTAAATCCGCGTCGTTCCATTCCCCGGAACCAGGTCATCTGCCGTTTGGCAAACTGATGAATAGCAATCTCCAGTTCCCTGTACATCTCTTCGTATGTCAGTTTGCCGATAACGTACAGAGTCAGGTACTTGTATTCCAAGCCATAATAGATAAGATCATCCGGTTGGATACCCTGTTCTATCAGGCGTCGTACTTCATCTACCATCCCTTCGTCCAGACGTTGACGCAGGCGGTTGGATATCTTCGTACGGCGTAATTCCCGGTCTATATCTACACCGATGATAAGGCTGTTCAGTTTCGGGAACGCCCGTTCGTCTACCGGTGTGTGTGCATAATATTCTTCTATCTCAATGGCCCGGATCGCTCGTTTTACGGTGTCGACATCTGTAGTATTATGCAGGGCTTTGTATTGCTTCAGCATCTCAGTCAGTTCTTCCAGGGATTTATCGGCAAGGCGTGCACGTAACTCCGGGTTTTCGGGAACTGGCAGCAACTTATAGCCTTTCAATACGGATTCCAGATACATACCGGTACCTCCACACAAAACGGGAAGTTTCCCTTTTTGTTTAATAGTCTCGTACGCTATCAGAAAATCACGCTGATATTCAAAAACATTGTATTTATAACCCGGGTCGGCAATATCAATCAGATGATAGGGGATTGTTTTACCATTCACAGTGTAGTCTACCAGGTCTTTACCCGTACCGAGATCCATGCCACGGTAGATTTGCCGGGAATCTGCGCTGATGATTTCTGTGTCAAGAACATCTGCCAGTGCTGCGGCGAAGGGAGTTTTACCGGAAGCGGTAGGACCTAATATAGCTATCAAATCATAGTCAGGCATAAGTCGTTTTGATTATTTTTCTACAAAGATAATGCAAACCGAAAGCAATACAAAATAAGCTTGATTATTTTTAATGCTAAAGTGCAGCTTGTCTTCGTTTTAAAGCTAAATATGAAAAAGGAAGTGAAAAAGAGAATGCCTTCTCTTAAATGGTGTTATAAATGCGTTGTTTTCGCACACGGAACTTGCTACTTTCAAAAAAGTGCGTACCTTTGCACTGTGTTTTTCATAGTATTAGATTTAAGGTTAACAAAGGTTGGAGTACAGCGGTACTCCTTTTTTTATGTCTATACCTCATCTCTTCAATATTGAAATATTCATTTCATTCATACCTCATTTGTATACCACATCCATATGCTGCGTGGCTATGTTACATCATTGAAAGTATATGTAACAGATATGAGAAAGTATGTAATACCAGTATAAATACGTGTAGCGCAATGATGCAGATGTATTCCAGAGGATTGGATAAATTTGCAGAAATAAAAAAAGAAATGATATAGGGAAATTAGGTAAAGGTAAAATGAAACTTCAGTTTTCAGTGAATAGGTTTACCAAATTAGGTTAGTTAATTATTTTTAGGTCTGTGAGGTTGTGTTTGTGAAAACACGACCTCATTTATATGGTGATAAAGATGTATATTTGCAATACTAAAAGTATATGCCAAGCTATGAAATACATATTGATTCTGCTACTTCTGTTGATTTTTCCACTATCCGGTATTGCGGAAAAGCATTGTGTCTTTACTCCAATTAACGGAACGCATGGATTGTCCGGAAATAAGGTGCGCAATATCACTCAGTTGCCGGACGGGCGCATGATGATAACTACGGAAGGATTACTGAACTTATATGACGGTACTAATTTCAGTTACCTGCACTATGATCGGGAAGATATCTGCCGTTTATCAGACTATTCCGGATTTCATCACGAATATATAGATGCTCACGGATATATGTGGCTTAAAAATCAACGCCAACTGATGGTGGTGGATATAGGACGTGAATGTTTTATTGAGCGACCGGACAGTTTGCTGGCTTTATGGGGGATAGATACTCCGATGAAGGATTTTTTCATGGATAAGACCAAGGATTTATGGGTCATAACGGATAAGGATGATTTGGTACGCATAGATAAGACAACTCTGCAGGCAAGTACTTTTCTGAATCGTGTTTCATTGATTGGAGATACCACCGATCAGGTTTATGATCTTGGGGTGTTGGACGGGAACTTATATCTGTTCTATCGTTCCGGTTTATTGATTTGTTACGCTATGGAGTCACAAAAGGAAATATATCGGCAGAAACTGTCGGATGAACTTCCTGAAGGAGTGTATGGGAATACATCTTACGTAGTGCCGGGAACGAATACTTTCTACCAGTTATGCAATGGTAACAGAGGTGGGGTAATGTTGGCTTATGATGTAGAAAGAAGAAAATGGAACATCGTGTTGCAGACAAGCTATTGGTTGAATTACCTGTCTGTTGATAAAGACGGAAGCATATGGATTAGTTGTCATAAAGGATTATGGAATATAGATGTGGGGCTGGAAAGAAAACAATATATACCAACCTTGAAATTAGTGGACGGACGCAATATAAATACAGAAGTGAGTACGCTTTACAATGACAGCCAAGGTGGCATGTGGGTAGGGACCTTGAACCGGGGAATCCTGTATTATCATCCGGACCGTTTCCGCTTTCAGAATATTGGCAGGACATTGTTTCCCGTTACGGAAAATATGAATCTTTATGTAACTTGCATTGCAGCACAAAGCCAGGAGAATATGTGGGTGGGAACCCGGGAAGGGCTATTCTCTTATCATCTTTCTAATGGAGACATAAACTTATATTCCAAGGAATTGTCCACAGTCAATTGCAATACCCTGTTTAAGGACAGTCGGCAACGTACTTGGTTGGGAAGTGTCGGACAGGGACTTTATTGTATGCTGCCGGATGGAGAAACCAGACATTATCCGTTGTCCGGCCAGACAATTCATTCTATTATGGAGCAACCGGACGGAGCTCTGTATTTATGTACTGAAAACCAGGGTTTCGGTACATTTACTCCCGAAACCGGACAATATGAAAAGGAGCAGGGACTACCTCAGACGGAGAATTTGACTGTCTACCAATTGGCATCTTTGGGGAAGGATCGTTTAGCAGGTATTACACGGAAAGGTTGGTTTGTTTATGATTGTACCCAAAAAGAATATACCTTTAACCCCAGTTTTCATGTGTGTACTTCCATCTTTGTAGACCGACAAAAGCAAGTTTGGATTGGTCTGGAAGATGGGTTGTTGCTTTGCAACATAGCTATCGGACAACAAAACACGTTTCATACCACGGACGGCTTGGTCAATAACTCTATCCGTTCCATCATTCAAACACAGGATCATGCTATCTGGGTATCTACTTCTAACGGGATAACACGTATCACTGTAACGGGAGAGGGAGAACAAATGCGATATTCGTTTGCTAATTTCAATCGGTACGATGGTGTGATTACGGATGAATTCTGCGAGCGGTCCTCTTTTGTCGCAGAAGATGGAACTCTCTACTGGGGTGGCATTAATGGATTTAATAAGTTTGTCCCGCTTCATACCACAATGGAGCGGGCGTATGCCGCACCTTTATTCGTGGGCTTTGATCTGTTTGGTGAACGTGTGGAAAGTGGAAAAATGTATCATGGTAACAGGATACTTCAACGCCCTATAACCTTGACCAAAGAGATTATCCTGAACTATGATCAGAACTTTTTCACTTTAGAGTTTTCTGCCTTGAATTATATCAATCCCACACAGACCTATTATCGTTACCAACTGACGGGTATTGACTATTCGGAACGGGAAATCCGCTCTTCCGATGGTAAGGGTACTGCCACTTATACTGACTTGCCGCCTGGCACTTACACTTTCAGAGTGCAAGCCGCTGATAATAGTGAGTCGTGGGCGGGAAAATATGCGGAAATTGAAATAACCGTAAAAGCTCCGTTTTGGAAAACCACTTATGCTTATCTCTCTTATTTCCTGTTCGCAACGGGAAGTTTGATCGCCCTAGTTTTTGTATATATACGACGCAAACGCCGAAAACTGGTACGTGAACAAAGAGAGAAACTGGATGAAATGAAGTCCACTTTCCTGCAAAACATCAATCAGGAACTGGCAGAACCTATCAATCGTATAATCTCTCCCTTGGATACCATTTTAAAACATACGGATGAAGGCAGAACCAAACTGCAATTGAAGGAAATACAGAATAATGCCGTAGAGCTGAAAGAACTGGTTGACCAGCTTTCTGAAGGAGTCCTGTCCCCTCTGTCGCCTGCTGAAAATGAATTGGCTTTGGAAGAACTGTTGATGAATATGCGCCAGTTGCTGGAACAACAGGAGAAAAGGAAAGAACAACTGAAAGCAACTCCGGAAGCTGCGCCGGACAACTCCTTGCTATCGGCGGCCGATGAATTGTTTCTTCGTAAGGCTTTGAAATTTGTAGAACAGAATCTGGACAATCCCGAGTATTCAGTAGAGGTATTGAGTCGGGACATGGGAATGGATCGCACGGGGCTGTATCGAAAACTGGTTTCAGTGGTAGGAAAGACACCGACAAATTTTATCCGTTCCATTCGTCTGAAACGTGCCGCACAACTTTTGGAAGAAGGACATACGGTGGCCGAAGTTGCCGACCGGGTTGGATTCAGTACATCCAGTTATCTGAGTAAATGTTTTCAGGAAGAGTTTGGTATGCGTCCTTTGCAGTACGTTAATAGTCTGAAAGAACAACCGAAATAGTCACATTTCAACGAGATTGTTGCTTCTTGCAACATTTGTACCACGTGTTTTATAGGCTTCAGGCTACTTTTGCCCTCATAATTCAATTTTTAAACGAAATATCATGAGAAAAGTAAAAGTAGGAATTACCGGTATATTTCTTTTAGTATCCGGTTTACTGATGGCGCAAAATGTGAATAGGACGCCACAGGGTGTAAAGGTAAATGTGGCGGAAGGAAACTTCAATGCAGAAGTTATTTTTTATTCTCCTTCTATTGTCCGCATAGTGAAGTATCCTTCGGTAAAGGATCAGATGCCGGACAAAGAAAGTCTTTCCGTAACATTGGTGCCGGAACAAACTAAGATTGATTTTAAGGAACAGGGAGATGATGTCAGATTGAAAACGTCTGATATGATTGTTACTTTAAACAAGACCGATGGAACGGTACGCTTCACCGATACAAAAAATAACGAATTACTGGCAGAAAAGGGAACCCCTTCTTTTTATCCGAATAAGGGTAAAGCCGATAAGGGCACTTATAAAGTTCGCCAGGTCTTTACGCTTGAAAGAGAGGAGGCTATATATGGATTGGGAATACTTCAGAATGGTAAAATGTCGCAACGTAACCAACGGAAGTACCTGATGCCGGGCAATGTGGAAGACGGAATCACCTTCTTCCAGTCCGTGAAAGGCTATGGTCTTTTCTGGGATAACTATTCTCCGACTAACTTTGCTGATGATGAGAATGAGACTTCATTTGAATCGGAAGTTGGTGATTGCACAGACTACTATTTCATGTATGGCGGAGATGCCGATGGCGTAGTTGCCCAAATGCGTACTCTTACCGGACAAGTACCCATGTTCCCTTTGTGGACGTATGGCTACTGGCAGAGCAAAGAGCGTTATAAAAGTCAGAATGAAGTATTGGGCGTACTGAACAAATACCGTGAATTACAGATTCCCCTGGATGGTATCATACAGGATTGGCAGTACTGGGGTAGTAACTATTTGTGGAATGCAATGGAATTTTTGGATGGTAATTACTATAATCCCCAGCAGATGCTGGATGAGATTCATGCAAAGAATGCGCACATGATTATCACGATCTGGTCTTCATTCGGTCCACAGACCAAGCCTTATAAGGAGCTGAATGAAAAAGGACTATTGTTTAATTTCAGGACTTGGCCTCTTGCAGGCACTGATACGTGGCCTCCTAGGGAAGACTATCTGTCGGGCGTGAGAGTTTATGATGCCTACAGCCCCGTTGCACGTGATATTTACTGGAAACATCTGACTCGCCTCTATGATTTGGGTATGGACGGTTGGTGGATGGACTCCACCGAACCAGATCATTTGGATGCAAAACCCGAAGATTTTGATACACCTACCTATTTAGGTTCATTCCGCAAAGTACGCAGTGCCTATCCGTTGATGGCCGTAGGTGGTGTTTATGATCACCAACGCGCTACGACTTCAGACAAGCGTGTGTTTATTCTTACCCGTTCAGGATTTGCTGGGCAGCAGCGCTACGGATGTAATGTATGGTCGGGTGATATCGTTTCTACCTGGGAATCATTGCGTAAACAGATACCTGCCGGGCTGAACTTTACCCTTACGGGAAATCCCAACTTCAATAGTGATATCGGGGGCTTCTTCTTAGGGCATTACAACAAGGGATGGAATGATGGATCAGCTACAAAGAATCCCTCCTATCAGGAATTATACGTACGCTGGGTACAGTTTGGAGCGTTCAATCCGATGATGCGTTCGCACGGAACGGAAGCTCCGAGAGAGATTTATCAGTTTGGAAAGAAAGGAGAACCCATTTACGATGCTATCGAAAAAGCTATCCGTTTGCGTTATTCTCTGTTACCTTATATATATTCTACTTCCTGGCAGGTCACCAATAAGCAGTCAAGCTTTATGCGTGCGTTGATGATGGATTTTGCCGATGACAAGAAGGTGTGGGACATGAATGACGAATATATGTTTGGCAAGTCCATCCTGGTGGCTCCGATTGTGGAAGCGCAATACACTCCGGAAGTGGCAGCTACTGCATCGGAAGAGACAGGCTGGGACCGGGATGACAATAAAAATAAGAGCAAAGGCAGCATGACAGTAGACTTCACTACAAAGAAAACTGCAAAGGTTTATCTGCCCGCAGGTACTATATGGTATGATTTCTGGACTAATGAGAAATATGATGGCGGCCAGGAAATATCAAGAGAAACGACTATTGATATGATTCCACTTTACGTCAGAGCCGGAAGTATTGTTCCCATCGGCCCCGATGTGCAATATGCGACAGAAAAAGCCTGGGATAATCTTGAGTTGAAAGTGTATGCAGGTGCTAATGGCAGTTTCACCCTTTACGAAGATGAATTTGATAATTATAACTATGAATCAGGAGCATATACGGAAATTCCTATGACATGGAATAATGCTTCCCGTACGCTCACTATCGGCGCACGCAAGGGAAAATATAACGGCATGCTTGAAAAACGCCAGTTTACGGTGAAGACAGTGGACGGCAACAGCAAGACGGTTACTTATACAGGAAAGAAGGTGACGGTAAAACTCTGACCAGATGGAGTAACTTCACTTTGAGTGTGATGCCTGTCATCAATGGTATTGATGGTGGGCATCACCGGCATTGGTGATAGGCTAAGGCCAGGGGACATGAATGATGGAGGTAAATCAAAGGTAAGATGCAGGTTTAGGGCTGACCAGAGCCATTTTTTGAGCGGATGTTACATCAATGTAAGTTTATGTAACATGAAAAGACGGGATGTAACATTGACCGTAGCAAATGGGAACACGAAGAATCGAAAAGTACTTTGTAATGAACTATCTTTGTACAAAACGAAGGTTAATTAAAAAGTATCTTACCATGAAAACAAAAATTAGTTGGATTTTTTATTGTTTAGTAAGCTTTATGCTATTTCCCTCTTTGTCGGCGGCAGAGCGTTTTGTGACAAATGAGAGTAATGGTTTTATCTGGATACAGCAAGGAAAGGCGTATCCGATACTGGTAGACTCGCAGGAAGATAAAGGAGTACTGAGGGCTGTTGCTAATTTGCAGACAGATGCAGGTAAAGTGACAGGCGCTACTCCGGAAATTATTCATTCCCCATCCGGTAACCGTATGCTGATTGTCGGTTCTGTTGAGAATAGTTCCTGGATTAAACAACTGATGCAGGCAGGAAAGATTCCTGCTACAGATTTGAAGGGGCAACGTGAGAAGTACATTCTTCAGACGGTGAAGCAGCCCGTGGAAGGAGTAGAAGAGGCAATTGTCATTGCCGGTAGTGACAAGCGGGGAACTATTTACGGTATTTACGAGCTTTCCCGACAGATGGGTGTCTCTCCCTGGTATTTCTGGGCGGATGTTCCGGTGGAGAAGCATGATATTATATCTATTAAAGAAGGTATATATACAGATGGCGAACCGGCAGTGAAGTACCGTGGTATTTTCCTGAATGATGAATGGCCCAGTTTAGGTGGCTGGGCGTCTGCTACCTTTGGTGGGTTCAATAGTAAGTTCTATGAAACGGTATTCGAACTGGTACTTCGTCTGAAAGGAAATTTCATGTGGCCTGCCATGTGGAACAGTGCTTTCTACGATGATGACCCGATGAACGGTCCGTTGGCCAACGAGATGGGAATTGTGATGAGTACTTCCCATCATGAACCGATGGGGCAGGCTCAAAAGGACTGGAAACGTCGTGGAAAAGGAGAGTGGAATTACTCTACGAACGGTGCCATGTTGCGCGACTTTTGGCAGCAAGGTATGGAGCGCTGCAAAGATTGGGAAGCGGTGATCACCCTTGCCATGCGTGGCGACGGCGATGAACCGATGAGTGAAGATGCCAATATCTCCTTGTTACAGAATATCGTGAAAGATCAGCGGAAAATCATAGAGAAAGTAACCGGCAAGAAGGCAAAAGAAACTCCGCAGGTATGGGCGCTTTATAAGGAAGTGCAGGATTATTATGATAAAGGTATGCGAGTACCCGACGACGTAACGCTGCTGCTCTGTGATGACAACTGGGGCAATGTACGTAAATTGCCCGACCTGAAAGCGAAGCCTCGTAAAGGTGGTTACGGTATGTATTATCATTTCGACTATGTAGGGGCTCCCCGTAACTCCAAATGGATAAATATTACTCAGATACAACGCACATGGGAGCAGATGATGCTGACCTATGACTATGGCGTGCGCGAATTGTGGGTGGTGAACGTAGGCGACCTGAAGCCGATGGAATATCCTATCACCTTCTTCCTGGATATGGCCTGGGAACCGAAACGTTTCAATGAAAATAATCTGTTTCAGCATACGGTGGATTTCTGTCGTCAGCAATTTGGCGGATATTATGCCGAAGAAGCGGCTCGTCTGATTGACACTTATACTAAATATAACCGTAGGGTTACCCCGGAAATGTTGAATGACCGGACTTACAGTCTGGAAAATTATAACGAATGGCAAAGTGTAAAAGATGAATACGCTGCATTGTGTCTGGATGCCTTGAAACTTTATTATCTGATGCCTGCCGAATACCGGGATGCTTTCGACCAACTGGTACTTTTCCCGATACAGGCATGCTCCAACTTATATGATATGTACTATGCCGTGGCAATGAACCGTAAACTGGCAGAGGCCAATGATGTGAAAGCCAATAAATGGGCGGATAAGGTACGTGCTTGTTTCGAGCGCGACTCCGTGCTGACTTATCATTATAATCATGTAATGAGTGCGGGCAAATGGAATCATATTATGGATCAGACTCACATCGGATATAGATCCTGGAATGACCCGAAGCATAATATAATGCCTAAAGTGACCTTTGTACCCGAACCCCGTATAGCTCCTGCGCCACCTGTGTTTGTAGAAAAGGATGGATATGTATCTATTGAAGCAGAACATTATACCCGTTCAGCAAATGGTACATCTGCTGATTGGATTACGATCCCTAACCTGGGACGTACCTTGTCAGCCGTCACTACTTTGCCTTCCACAGATACTCCGGGCGAAGATATGTATCTGGAATATGATTTTGAAACGGAGAAGAGTGGTGAAGCGACGGTTATCGTACGTTTCTCTTCGACATTGAATTTCAATGATTATAAAGGACTGCGATATGCGGTTTCACTGGATGGCGGTGACGAACAGATAGTCAACATCAACGGTGATTATAAAGGTGAACTTGGCAGATTGCAGGCGGAGCACATCATCACTACCCAAACGAAACATTTGCTTGATAAGAAAGAAAAGCATACCTTGCGCATCCGTCCGCTTGATCCGGCACTTGTCATGCAGAAGATAATGATTGACTTCGGAGGTTTGAAACCTTCTTTCCTGGGAGCGCCGGAGAGTTCTGCGAAAAGGGAATGTTTTTAAGGAATTCCTTTAACTCCTAAAAAAAAGATTATGAAATATAGATTTGCTTTATTGATAGTACTGGCCTGCATCTGTTCTGTGTTGGCTGAGGCTAAAGTGAAACTCCCATCCGTTCTATCGGATGGGATGGTATTGCAACGTGAACGTCCCCTAAAAATATGGGGAACGGCTGATCCGGGTGAGAATGTGGTTGTCACGTTCAAGAAGAAGAAATACACGGCAGTAGCCGATGAAAATGGCAAATGGCTGGTAACACTTCCTGCAATGAAGGCCGGTGGCCCTTATGAGCTGACAGTGAACGAAGTGACAGTGAAGGATATCCTGATAGGAGATGTGTGGCTGTGCTCGGGGCAGTCGAATATGGAACTGACGGTGGCGCGTGTAGCGGATATGTTCGGTAGAGAGACGGCTACTTACGAGAATTCAATGGTCCGCTATGTCAAGACTCCCTATGGTAATGATTTGCATGGTCCCCAAGAAGACATATCCCAAATGAACTGGACAGCGTTGAATTCGCAGGTTGCTCAGTCTTATGCCGCGTTACCTTACTTTTTTGCAATAGAGATGTATAATGAGACGAAAGTTCCTGTCGGCATTATCAATTCCAGTTGGGGAGGAAGTTCTATTGAAGCTTGGATGAGTGAAGATGCGCTTCAGGCATTCCCGAAGAACCTGCGCGAGAGGGATATCTATAACTCCGATGAATACAAGGCATTGATGAATAAAGCGGGAGGAATGATGTCGAGGTTTTGGAATCTCTCTTTATATAAAGGTGATGAAGGCCTTCATGCTCCGGTTAAGTGGTATGAACCGCAATTGGATGATTCCGACTGGGAGGAAGTGAATATGTTTTCTTATCAGTTAGGCAGTAAGGATGGCTATCCGGTAAGTGGATCGCACTGGTTCCGGCAGAACATTCGCCTTACATCCGGGCAGGCTGAGAAGGATGCCATATTGCGTTTGGGCTGTATGGTAAATGCGGACTCTGTGTATGTGAATGGCGTTTTTGTAGGCACTACTTCCTATCAATATCCGCCGCGCATTTATAAAGTTCCTGCATCGGTGCTGAAAGCGGGAGAGAATCTGGTTACGGTACGTCTTATTAATTCCGGTGGTCGTCCCAGCTTTGTAAAAGGTAAACCCTATTGCATGGCGATAGATGGGGATACGGTTCGCTTGTCCGAGCAGTGGAAGTATAGACTGGGGTGTGAAATGCCTGCTGGAAGGGGAGGTGTATCTTTTCAGAACATTCCTACCGGTATGTATAATTCCATGATTTCTCCTTTGCGGAATCTTACTTTTAAGGGAGCTTTGTGGTATCAGGGTGAATCGAATGCGGGACGTCCGGGGGAATATGAAGCTTTATTGACTGCCATGCTCAAAGACTGGCGAGTGAAATTTGCAGATGAAGACTTGCCATTCTTTATTATACAGCTACCCAATTTTATGCAGACGCATCAGCAACCTGTAGAAAGTGGTTGGGCAGGTATGCGTGAAGCACAGCGGCAGGTGACGTTGAAGTTGCCTAATACCTCTTTGGTTGTGGCAATAGACTTAGGAGAGTGGAATGATATTCATCCGCTGAATAAGAAGGAACTGGCAAGGAGAGTGGCGCTTCAGGTCAAGAAGAAAGTATACGGGCACAAAGATATAGTTCATAGTGGTCCGCTGTGCACTGCCGCCGCTATTGAGGGAGGAAAGATCATTCTGTCTTTTGAGGCGGGAACGGATGATTTAATGCCTGTAGCTCAACTTAAAGGTTTTGCATTGACGGGAGCGGACGGACGTTATAAATGGGCTGAGGCGACCGTGGAAGGCAATAAAGTGATAGTCTGGAGTGAAGGGATTGCTCAGCCCACAAAGGTTCGCTATGCTTGGGATGATAATCCGCAGGAGGCCAATTTGAAGAATAAGGCGGGACTTCCGGCTTCGCCGTTCCAAATGGATGTATCACGATAGTATAAGTCAAACTTAATACTGAAAATACATAAATAGACGTCCTTAGTTTACAAGCGGGTAGACTAAGGGCGTTTTTTATTTAGACCTTACAGCATAACTTCTTACTCCACAGTATAACTTCCGTTACTCCACAGCATAACTTCTGTTACTCCACAGGGAAACGCTCGTTACATACTGAGGTAAAAGGCGTTACATACCGAGGTAAAGAGCGTTACAATACGGGGTAAATATCGTTACCTCCTGCGGTAAATGCTTTTACATTATATGGTAATTTGTATGTAAATGCTATGCGTTGATAATTAGGCTATTACTTGTTTAAGTCCTGCAAGCTCAAGTTTCGCAGTTGACAAGGTAACAAGGAAAGAATGTCAGTCTGTCCATAGAGAATACAATACGTGGAAATTGTTTTTGATACTTCCCCCCCTTCATAAACTCGTCAACTGATACCTTGTTAACTAAGAAGGTGAACAGTATGCGAAACTAGAATTACTATCTCTTTAAATGTGTTAAATGGCGGTTTGGCGAATAGAGTGAGAATAAAGTCATTTTTTACGCTCTAACAGATAGGTTACATATCTTTTGGAGTGCGTTACTATCTCCTTTTTTTCTCTTTTTGTTTAGCTGTTTCGGGTATTTCTTTTTTTGTGCTTTTTCTTTCTGTATAGACCATTTTTAGTTATAAAAACAGCTTGCTTTTATAACTTTTGTATTGTTGCTATGCATCTGGTATACATAGTATTATGCTTGTGTACGTAATGCCGTCAAAAGAAAATGTAACATCAAAAAGAAAGATGTAATGCTATCAAAAAACTGTGTAGCATGATTGTGCTGACTGTTTCATTTTAGTTGAATACATTTGCTGCCGTAAAGAGGTATGCTCTAGTGGTAAAGATAGAATGATATAGATGTGATTAACATATTGTAGATGAATTATACTGTGAATAAATGTAATAATAGCAATATAAATATCAATTGATAATTTTATAATCTTAAATGTGATTGAATTATGAAATGCAAGTATGATGACAGCTGAGGCTATAACTAATAGCTAATGTAATGAAAGAGAATGTAGTTATTAATATCTTAAACTAATGGTAATGAAGAATGTAACAAAACAAATTCAAAAGATCCCTTGCTTGTTTCTTTTGTTGCTATTAAGTTGCTTGCCAACTTTAGCGCAAAATGGGGTGACTGTAAAAGGAACAGTTCTTGATGGCACTGGTGAGACGGTCATCGGTGCTTCCATCGTTGTAAAAGGAAATAATTCAATAGGTACGATATCAGATATAGATGGAAATTTTACGTTGACTGTTCCTGATGACAAAGTAACTCTTGTAGTTTCATTTATCGGTATGAAATCGCAGGAGGTGAAGATTGCAGGCCAAAAGATGTTGAAAGTCACTTTAGAAGATGACTCACAACAACTGGAAGAGGTGGTTGTGGTAGGTTATGGTCAGCAAAAGAAAGCCAGTGTAGTAGGCGCTATTACACAAACTACGGGTAAAGTTCTGGAACGTGCAGCCGGTATCAGTGATATTGGTGCAGCGTTGACGGGTAACTTGCCAGGCGTGGTTACTACTTCTGGTACAGGTATGCCTGGTGAAGAAGAACCTAAAATTACGATTCGTGGTGCAAGTTCCTGGAATAATAATGAAGATCCACTTGTGTTGGTTGACGGTATTGAACGTCCGATGAGTTCAGTCGATATCAGTTCAGTGCAGTCTATTTCCGTATTGAAAGACGCATCCGCAACTGCCGTTTATGGTGTGAAGGGAGCAAATGGTGTAATTCTTGTAACGACCAAACGTGGTACCGAGGGTAGTGCAAAGATTGATGTCGGTTTCAATGCCACTCTGAAGTCTCCTTCCAAACTACCCAATAAGTACGATTCTTATGATGCTTTGATGTTTCGCAATACGGCTATTGAGCATGAGTTGGCTTTAAGACCTGACTCATGGGAATATATCCGTTCTCAATCGTTCATCAATAACTATCGTAATCAGACCACTATTGAACAGAGAGAACGTTATCCGAATGTAGATTGGCAGAAGGCCTTGTTTAAAGATAACACGATGTCTTACAATGCTAACCTTAATATTAGTGGTGGTACAAAGTTCGTGAAGTATTTCGCCTCGGCAGACTATGTGCATGAAGGTGACCTTTTTAGAATCTATGATAATGGACGTGACTATAACTCCGGTTATGGATACGATCGTATCAATGTGCGTAGTAATCTGGATTTCAATATCACGAAAACTACTGTGCTGAAAATGAATCTCGCAGGTTCTAACGCCATCCGTAAGGCTCCGTGGAGTAATACGGGCAATTCAGAATGGCAGATTGGGCAGCAATGGTCGGGTGCATACAATATTGCGCCGGATGTGTTCCTTCCACAATATTCTGATGGTAGTTGGGGAATGTATCCGCTTGTTTCAAATACCACGAACTCAGCAGAGAATATTTCTTTGGGTGGTACGATGCAGCTCACAACAACCCGTATTAACACTGACTTTACATTGGAGCAAGATTTGAAGTTTATAACCAAAGGGCTTTCTGCCCGGGCCACAGTTTCATGGGATAATATATTTGTGGAAAACAATCGTGGTATCAATGACTTGTATAATAGTGCGCAGCGTAAGTGGATTGATCCGGATACCGGTCAGGTGAGATATGAACAGTCATATGATACAAATAATGGTTTTGACTGGACGCAAGGGGTTAATTGGAGTACTTCTCCCGGTGCAGTGGATAATAGTCAGACGGTACGTAACCTTTATTATCAGGCGCAATTGAACTGGGTGCGTAGTTTTGGCAAGCACAATGCTACAGCTATGGGATTATTCAGCCGTCAGGAAAATGCACGAGGCAGTGTGATGCCTACCTATCGTGAAGACTGGGCTTTCCGTGTTACTTATAACTATGCCGACCGTTATTTCATCGAATACAACGGTGCTTACAATGGTTCTGAAAAGTTTAGTCCGGAAAATCGTTTCGCATTTTTTAATTCAGGTGCTGTCGGTTGGATGATCAGTGAAGAACCTTTTATGAAGTTTTTCCGTGAAAAGAAGATTATCGATATGTTGAAAGTCCGTGCCTCTTATGGTGAAATTGGTTCCGACCAGTTAGGGCCTGATCCGTTCGATTCAAGTCGTCGGTGGTTGTACATGAACCAGTGGGCTTATGGTGGTCACACTACTATGGATCTGAACCATACTGAAAGTATCTATACCTGGTATCGTGAGTCTGCTATTGGTAACCAGGATATACAATGGGAGGTTGTGAAAAAATTGAATATTGGTGTTGACTATTCGCTTTTTGAAGGAATGCTGGCTGGTAGTTTGGAATTTTTCCGTGACGAACGTTCTAATATTTTTGTTTATGGCGGCGACCGTTCCATTCCTTCTTATTTCGGAGGAACTCCACCTTCTATTAATAAAGGTAAGATCCGTACGAATGGATATGAATTGGAATTACGTGTAAATAAGACATTTGGTAATGACTGGCGTGTTTGGGGTAACTTCAGTATGACGCATGCAAAGAACAAGGTATTGGTGAAAGATGACCAGGCTATGCGTCCTGCCTATCAGAAAGCGGCTGGTTTCGGGGTAGGTCAATATACTTCTTATATTGATGCGGGATACATTCAAAACTATGACCAATTGTATGGCAGCCCTGCTCATGATGCTAATGATTCTCAAAAACTGGTGGGCGACTACTACATTGTCGATTTTAATGGCGATGGTGTGGTGGATAACAAAGATCAAGCTCCTTATGGTTATACTAGCCAGCCCGAAAATACATTTAATGCTACCATAGGTTTCGAGTGGAAAGGGTTCAGCGCATTTGCACAATTCTATGGTGTGACCAATGTAACCCGTGATGTGGCTCTTACTAGTTTTGGCAGTAAATTGAACACAGTGTTTGACACTGGTACATGGTGGTCCAAAAATACTCCTAATGCCGATGTGGTAGTACCTCGCTGGAACTCTACACCAAGCTATAACGATGGAACCCAATCTCTTTATGACGGTTCTTACGTTCGTTTGAAGAACGTTGAACTGGCTTATACTTGGAATAAAGGCTGGATCAAGAGAATTGGATTAAGTAACTTGAAGATTTATGTCAATGGTAATAACCTATGGTTATGGACTCGTATGCCGGACGACCGTGAAGCTAATCTTTCCGGAGCAGGTTATCTAGGAGCTTATCCTACTGTGAAACGTTATAACTTAGGTATTAAATTTACATTATAATAATGAACAAGATGAAATATACATATAAGACCCTTTTATGTTCAGGCCTTTTGTCTCTTGCAGTGGGGCTCGGCATGACGTCTTGCGAAGACTATTTGGATAAGAGTCCCGAATCGACTGTATCCGAAGAAGATGCGTTCAAGAATTTCCGTAATTTTCAGGGATTCATAGAAGAAATATATAATTGTATTCCCGATAAGGAGAAATGTAACTATTGTACTTCTTGGAACTGGGGTGATGACGAACTCTTCAACTCCATGGGTGATGCTCACATGACGCATCAGGCTGACTTAGGTAATTTCCGTGCTTGGCAAAGCAATGGTCAATGTTGGTTGTATAGAAATCCCAGCAATCCGGCTTCTACCGATAAGTTTCAACACTCTTTGTGGCCGCATTCTTGGTATTGCATTCGCAAGGCTAATGTAGGTCTTGCCAATTTGGAGAAACTGGTGGGTACGCAGGAAGAAAAAGACTTGATTGCAGGTCAGCTTTATTTCTTCCGTGCCTGGTGGCATTTTGAGCTGATGACCTATTGGGGAGGATTACCTTATGTTGATCAGGTGTTCGACGCTACGCAAGAATTGAGATTACCACGTTTGAGTTATCAAGAATGTGCCGATAAGGCTGGAGAGGATTTTCGCCGTGCTGCCGACTTGTTGCCGGTAGACTGGGACAAGACCAGTGCAGGTAAGGCTACAGAGGGTAAGAACCAACTGCGAATCAATAAAATCATGGCGTTGGGTTATTTGGGTAAGAATTATCTGTGGGCAGGAAGTCCTTTGATGAAGAATGGTGCACAGCTGGGAGGTACTCAGACTTACAACTATGATGAAGCTTATTGTAAGAAAGCTGCACAGGCATTTGGTGAATTGCTGGCCTTGGTAGAGAGTGGGCAAACTCAATATGCGCTTGCAGAGTTTAATTATAGTAATGTTTATGATCATGAGAAGGCAAAGGGGGCCCAAACTAGTTATTCCGATATTTTCTATACCCGTCGCCAGAATTGGTTGATGCCAGGTTCGGTAGAGGCTATTTTCCGTGGTCCTTCTGCGGATTACAATGGAAGTAACTGGAATATGACGAAATTGTGGGGACCGAAAGTGGCAGGACTTGTTGCCCACGATAAAATCATACACTTGCCTACGGCCAATCTTGTGGAAATGTATGGTATGGCCAATGGGCTTCCTCTTGATGACCCGCAATCCGGATTCGATAAGAGACATCCGTTTAAGAATAGAGATCCGCGTTTCTATCATGACATCGTATTCGATGGATTCCATTATGTTTTAGCGGAAGATAAGTTATCAGATGCACAAAAACCTTATGCCTATTGTGAACTTTATACAGGGGCAGATATGCGTTCGATTGATTTGGGAAGCCGTTCCGGCTATTTCTTTCAGAAACTTGTTCCACACACTTGTAATGAAGGTGATAAGGAATATGATTGGGGTAGTAACTTGCATACTTATTTGCCTTATATGCGTTTGGCGGATATCTACCTGATGTATGCTGAGAGTTGTGCTGCTTTTGGTGGTTCATCTGCCAAGTCTGATAATTGTACGCTTACTTCACTTGATGCAGTTAATAAGATTCGTACTCGTTGTGGTGCTGAGGGAGTACATTCATCCTATATTGCAGATAACAAGAAGTTTATGGACGAGATTCGTCGTGAACGTGCTGTGGAACTTTCTATGGAAGGTTTCCGCTTCAATGACCTGCAACGTTGGCTGTTGCTGACCGAGTCACCTTATACCAAGAAGTATTCTGTAGAATTCGATCGGGTAGAGAGTGCGGATTTCTATAAAAATAATGACCCTGCGGAAGCTGAAGTGGCTAACTATCGTCACGAACTGATAGTGGAACGCATATATGGTACGAAGCATTATTGGTTCCCCTTACCTGATGATGATGTTTATCTTTATCCTGAGTTCGGACAGAACCCTGGCTGGTAATCGTGGAGGACTAAAAAGTATGTTTAATAATAAATGAATAAACAATGAAATATATACAAACAAAATTCATTCTTTGTGCTATGCTGGCTGTTTCTCCGATGTTTGTCAGTGCGCAGGCCACAGACTGGAATGAAACCGATTCATTGGCAAACGAAAAAGACCCGATGGTACAGGTCGCTTTTCGTAAGGTAGCTCAAAAAGACCTTTTGGGTGGTGTTTCTGTAGTTAATGTGGAAGAACTTACGAAGAAGAATTATAATACTTACAGCTTGGATAATATGCAGGGCTATGTAGGCGGTTGGAATGGTAACTCATTGTGGGGGATGGACGGTGACAATGCCGGTTATTTGGTTTTGGTAGATGGTGTGCCTCGTGATGCTAACAATGTTATGCCGTCTGAAATCGCACAGATTTCATTTTTGAAAGGTGCCCAGGCTGTGGTCCTTTATGGTAGTAAAGCTGCTAAAGGTGCGGTGGTAATCACTACAAAACGCGGTAATGTAGAGGGGTTGAACGTTAGTGTCAGAGCTAATACCGGATTTCATGTAGCGAAGGCTTTTCCTGAATACTTAGGTTCGGCTGAGTACATGACACTTTATAATGAAGCCCTCTTGAATGATGATCCTACTGCGAAACTCCGTTATACGGCCGAAGATATTTACAATCATGGTTCAGGACTGAATCCATATCGTTATACAAATATAAATTACTATTCTTCTGATTATGTAAAAAAGGCATATAATCGTTCAGAAGTAACTGCTGAGATTACTGGTGGCGGTAAGCGTGCGCGTTTTTATAGTAATGTGAGTTATTATCGTAATGGAGATTTTCTTGATTTTGGTGAAGCCAAGAATAATATGACGGACCGTTTTAACGTACGTGGTAATGTAGACGTAAATATCAATAGCTTTATTAATGCCTACATTAATGCCAATGCTACATTTTACAATTCAAAAACGGCAAAAGGTGATTATTGGAACATAGCATCGACTGCACGTCCGAATTTCCCGGAATATGCGGCTCCGCTTATTCCATTGGATATGATTGATCCCAATGCCACAGCTGCTTGGGAACTACTGAGTACTACCTCCAATATTATTGATGGAAAGTATTTCTTGGCTGGTACGCAGGCTAATTCTACTAATGCTTTTGCTGATAGTTATGCTGCCGGAAGCAGTAAGTGGACGAGTCGTCAGTTCCAGTTTGATGCCGGTGTGAATGTAGATCTGAATCAAGTTCTGAAGGGACTTTCATTCAATGCTATGTTTGCTGTAGATTATGCCACTTCTTACTCCACTTCTTTTGATAATAAATATGCGGTGTTTGTTCCTACTTGGGCCAACTATGGCGGTAAAGATGTTATAGTAGCGCTCAGCAAGGAGGGAAATGATGAAAAGCCGGGCACCCAGAATGTGGGTGGAAGTGCGGATAAGCAAACGATTGCATTTTCCGGACAGTTCAATTATCAGAACACTTTCAATAAGTATCATAATGTATCGGCTATGCTTATAGCCAACGGTTACCAACAGACGGTTTCTGCACAGTATCATCGTATCAGCAATGCCAATTTGGCATTACAGGCGGGTTATAACTATCAGCAACGCTATTATGCAGATTTTGGTGCGGCATTGATCCATTCGGCTAAGCTGGCTAAAGGACATCGTCAGGCTCTCTCTCCTTCGGTGACGTTGGGCTGGCGTTTAAGCGGTGAAAACTTTCTGAAAGATTCTCCTGTGGTAGATGATTTATTGCTGAGCGTATCGGGTAGTATCCTCAATCAAGACATTGATTTGGTAATGGGTGATAATGAGTTTTATCTCTATGAATCGGTATGGACTCAAAACGATGGTTATGCATGGTATGACGGTCCGGCCGGTAAATATACTATTTCTACCAGAGGCCAGAACAATGATCTTTCGTTTATCAAGCGCAAAGAGTTCTCTGTAAACCTGAAAACTTCGTTTTGGAATAGACTGATTACAGCCGATGCTTCATTCTTCATCAATTCTATGGAGGGATATTTGATCAATCAACCTACTTTTTATCCGTCACATTTGAATACAGGATATTCGGCAGCATCGTTTATGGCCGTGATGAACTATAACAATAATAAGCGTGTAGGCTTTGATTTCAATATAAATGCTAACAAACGTTTTGGAGATGTAGACTTGTCTTTGGGTGTGGCAGGCACATATTACGATACTAAGGTTACTAAGCGTGATGAAATCTATGATGATGCCTATCGTTATCGTGAGGGAAAAGCTGTTGATGGTATCTGGGGACTTCAGAGTGCCGGATTATTCCGGGATAAGGAAGATATTGAGAATAGTCCTGAACAGAAACTGGGTAGTACGGTTCAACCGGGTGACATCAAGTATGTAGATCAGAATGGAGATAATGTAATTGATGACAAAGATGAAGTCTTTTTGGGTAAAGGCGGTTGGTATGGTGCGCCCTTTACACTCGGTATCAATTTTACTGCCAAATGGAAGAACTTGACTTTCTTTGTGTTGGGTACCGGTAACTTCGGCGCTTATGGATTGAAAAACAGTTCATATTATTGGGTGGATGGCGATGATAAATATTCAGCCATAGTCCGCAATCGTTGGACTCCTGAAACAGCAGCTACTGCTACTTATCCCCGTTTATCTGCTAGAAGTTCAAGTAATAACTTCCGTGCTTCGGATTATTGGTTGTACAAGACTGACCGCTTTGATCTGGCGAAAGTACAGATTACTTATGATCTGCCGAAACGTATTTTACGTAACACTTTCATCAATGAATTATCTGCTTATGTAAGCGGTGCAAATCTGCTGACAATCTCGAAAGAACGTAAACACATGGAGATGAATGTGGGTAGTGCTCCGCAAAGCAGATTCTATAATATTGGTGTGAAAGCTGTATTCTAATCTAAAATTATGATAAAAATGAAACTAAGAAATATTATATTAACTACAGTATTACTGGCAACTTTCTCTGCTTGCGAGGATATGTTCGAACCTGCTAAGGAGAATAATCGCGGCGTTGAGGAGATGCTTTCAGATCCTAATTATGCTGTGGGACTTTTGGGGTACGGATACGCTATGTTGCCGTACGACAATTCTAGTGTAAGTGATGTAGCTACAGACGATGCTGTGACCAATGATAAAGAGAGTGGCTATTCAAAAATGGCTCTTGGTTCATGGGCGTCGAACAACAATCCTATGGAACAGTGGCAAGCCCGTAAAGCGGCAATACAATACCTCAATACATTTTTAGGTATCGCAGAGCAGGTAAGTTGGGCTGAGAATGAGGTGACGAACAGGATGTTCATTGACAAACTCAGCGGAGAAGCATATGCCTTGCGTGCTTTGAATTATTACTATCTTTTGATGGCTCATGGAGGCTGGACAGCAGACGGACAGTTACTGGGTGTGCCGATACTTCTGGAACCGGAAGATAACAATTCTGACTTCAATCAGCCCCGTGCTTCTTTCAGTGCATGTGTAGAGCAGGTATTTACTGACTTAAATAAAGCAGTTGATTTATTGCCTGTTGATTATGAAAATATAAAAAGTGATGCTGAAGTACCTGCAAAATACAAGGAAATTGGTGCAAAGATGGGTAGCTATAATCTTGTTTTTGGAACTTATCAACGTGGACGTATTACTGCCAGAATAGCTGAAGCCATAAAGGCACAGGTAGCTTTGCTTGCTGCAAGTCCGGCTTACCGGGAAGGTTCGGGGGTGACTTCTGAAACTGCCGCAAACTATGCTGCTATTGTATTGAATCGTATTGGTGGTGTAGCTGGTCTTGATCCAACGGGTAATACTTGGTATATGAATACAAGTGATCTTGATAATCTTGGTTCAGGAGAAGTGCCTGCTGAAATCCTTTGGAGAGGAAATAAGAGCAATGGAACGGAAGATTGGGATATGGGTATTAAGCAGGAGAAAGATAACTTTCCTCCTACACTCTATGGGAGCGGACGTATTAATCCTACACAAAATTTAGTGGATGCTTTCCCTATGGCTAACGGTTATCCTGTTGAAGACAAGGCTAACAGCGGTTATTCGGAAAATGCTCCTTATGAAAATCGTGATCCGCGTTTAGCGAAATACATTTTATTCAATGGAGCTACATTTAAGGAAAAGGCCATTATTACAGGTACTTATCCTGATGCAGAAAACAAGCAAGATAATAATTTGAATCAATTGAGCACCTCTACCCGTACGGGTTACTATCTACGTAAGCTGTTGCGTGAAGACTGTAATGCCAATCCGAATTCACTTAATGCCAAGTTTCATATTCCTGTTCGTATCCGTTATACGGAAATATTCCTGGCTTATGCTGAAGCATCCAACGATGCTTGGGGACCAATGGGCAAAGGTAGTAACGCCTATAGTGCTTATGACGTAGTTAAGGCTATTCGTGCTCGTGGTGGTGTAGGAACCGATAACGGCGACGCTTATCTAGAGAGCATCAAGGGAGATAAGGAAAAGATGACTCAACTTATTCGTAACGAACGTCGCATTGAGCTTTGTTTCGAAAATAAGCGTTTTTGGGATATTCGTCGTTGGCAGATGCCATTGGCGGAAACAGCTAAGGGAATGCGGATTGACAAAGTGGGCGAAAGTCTGAACTATACCGTAATTGATGTAGAAGATAGAAACTATAAGGAGTATATGAATTACGGACCCATACCTTATGGTGAGATGTTGAAGTGGAGTAATCTACAACAGAACAAAGGATGGTAATCATATAATTATAAAATGCAAAAAGAATATGGAAATGAAAATCTATAAATTATTATCTGTAATATTGGGGAGTGCCATGTCATTTGCTTTCTCTTCATGTGAGAATGCAAGCAACCCTTTTCCCGATTATGAGGGTGGTGTGAGTGTCTATTTTGCTTATCAATATCCGGTACGTACTATTGTATTGGGTAATGATCCGGTGGTAGATAATTCAGCTGACCGTCAGCACAAGTGTGCCATTTATGCCACAATGGGAGGGGCATACGGTGGAAGAAATATCACTATAGATATTGCCGTTGACAATACGCTTTGTGATAACCTCTTTTTTGAAGACGGCTCACCGGTATTACCCATGCCTTCTACATATTATACATTAGCGGGTGATAAAATTAAATACAACGGTGAACACTGGGGAAATGTGGAGGTGCAGCTTACCGATGCTTTCTTTGCTGATGAAAAAGCACTGAGCAATAATTATGTGATTCCTGTAGTGATGAAGAAACAGACAGGTGCCGACCGCATCCTGACAGGTACTCCTTTGATTGAAGGCGATGATCCGGCACGTCCCAACTCGGATTATTGGAGTGTGTTACCTCAAGATTATGTGCTTTATTGTGTAAAGTACATGAATCCATGGCATGCTTCTTATTTGCGTCGTGGCATAGATCAGATTACAGAAAATGGGACTACAACTACTGTTGTGCGTCATGCTCAGTCTGTAGAAAAGGATGAAGTGTGTGGCATTACCACTCGTTCGCTGACGACAGCTGTTTTTCCGGTTAGCGCGAAACAGGCTGACGGGACAACTATGACATGTGATTTGCTGTTGACATTCAACGATGCGGGTGAATGTTCCATTACTACGGAGACATCGGGAATGACTGCTTCGGGGACAGGTAAATACGTGGTGGACGGTGAAAAGAAAGCATGGGGAAACAAAGACCGCGATGCGCTTTATCTGGACTATACCGTTGACTTTGGCATTCGGAAGTATGCCACGAAAGATACTCTGGTGATGCAGACGCGCGGAACGAACAAGATAGAAACTTTTGTCCCTAAGTATCGTGCCAATTGAACGGAAACGTTTAAACGACCAATTAGCATAATGTTGGATAATAACTAAAAATATTCAATCATGAAATTTTTTTTAATATCTATATTTTTATGTCTTCCTCTTCTGCTTTGGGCGCAAAGCGGACCGGATGTCAATATCACGGGAAGTTATACCGCAGTGTTATATGACCCTGCTACACCTCCAATAACGGCTGATTTAGGTAACCATATGCATCTGAATGCCTTGTCCGGATTTATCCGTATCGTAATGGATGTGCCGGATAGCTCATTGCATTATGAATGGGAAGCTTATTCTTCGGATGGTTCGGAGGTTTCTTTGCAATATTCCGGATTGCATAATGAGCGCTATTTGAGCTTGAACGGTACGCCCAGAAGTGTAACCATACGTGTATTGTTGAAGAAGGATACAGGTCCGAATTATGTGGTGAATGCTAGGAGTTTCACATTTACCACTTATCGTTATCCTTGATTGCATATTGATGAAAAGAATAAGAAATATGTTAATAAATGATTATACAATGAAAACAATTAAATACTCATTATCCTTGGGCTTATTGCTGTCGCTTGCCTCTTGTGCCGATGACCAAATCGTTGACTTCAAGACTGAGAAGCCGGAAAGTATAGCTCAATATGAATATCTCAATGCTTACGATGCATTGAAAACATATATAGACCGAAGTGCAAGTCCCGACTTTAAGTTGGGAATTGCGCTGTCGGCGAGTGATTTTCTGAAAGGAGAAATGGTGCGTACTATGGCCATCTCCAATTTCGATGAGATGACGGCAGGTAATGCCATGAAATACGCTTCGTGTGTAAACGATAAAGGCGATATGGATTTTGGGACTGTGGAAAAGTTTGTTTCTGCAGCTCAAGCAGCTGGAATCACCATTTATGGACATACATTGGCTTGGCATGCGCAGCAGAATAATAAGTATCTGAATTCGCTGATTCAACCGATTATTATTCCTGGAGTACCTGATTCATCGGGAAATAAATATCTGCATATTGTTAACCCGACAGCGGCAAATAATTGGGATGGTCAATTATATTGTAAACTGTTGAATAATTTACAACAAGGTCAAAAATATAATTTATCTTTTCGTGCTAGAGCAGAAAGTCCATTTAACCTGAATCTTTGGGTGATGACTGCTGGCTCGGAAGACAAATATGGAATTCCTGAAGTAAGTATCTCTAAAGAATGGGATGATTATTCTGTTTCTTTTACTCCCGATTATGAAAATGGTCAAAACCTTAAACTTGTTTTTGGACATTGTGCCGGATGGTGGGATATAGATAACATGGTTTTGACAGCTGATGGAGACACTGAAAATCTGATAGATAATGGTGACTTTGAGACCGGAGAAACTACAAATTGGGAAAAATATTCTTGGCATGCTTTTACTTATTCTGTTGAAACCGAAAGTTCGGGTGGTGGCAGTGGTGGTTATTGTTTGAAGATAACAAACACCACAAAACAAACGGATAATTGGAGAGCTCAAGCATGGTATAAGTTGAGTGAACCTTTATCGGTGGGGGTTGAATATACTTTAACAGCTATGGGCAAGGCTTCTGAGCCTTATTCTTCTGCGGTCTTTTTACAATGTGAGGCTACAGGCGCTCAAGAGTATAAGCCATCCTTGGATTTTGAGCAAACATGGGGAGAGGTCAAGATTTCATTTACTTTAGAGAATGGTGATAAGGACAAAGTAACATTGAATTTTGGGGATTTTGTTGGAACATTATTCTTGGATAATGTTAAACTTGTAGAGTCAGGAAGCAATAAAAACCTGATTGATAATAGCGACTTTGAAGCTGGCAACGTAAATGGATGGAATAGTAACGGTTATCATTCTTTGTCTGAGGAGGGAGAAGGTTATGTTTCTGGTGGAACCCCTGACCAGATTATAGAGAAAACTCCCGAAGAAAAGAAAGAAATCCTTACTGGTGCTATGTACAGTTGGATAGAGGGTATGATGAAATCCACTGCTGGTTATGTAACTGCTTGGGATGTAGTGAACGAAGCTATTTCCGGTGACGGTAATGATGGTGAAGGATTCTATCCTTTGCAGTCGGCTTCCAATGTTAGTGCAGATGATGCCAAGAATAACTTCTACTGGCAAGACTATTTGGGTAATGAAGATTATGTTCGTATTGTAGTGGCTGCCGCTCGCAAGTACTATGCTGAAAATGGTGGTACTGAGCCTTTGAAGCTCTTTATCAATGACTACAATTTGGAATCATGGTGGGATGGCAACAAGAAAGCACAGAGCTTGGTACATTGGATTAAGAAATGGGAAGCTGATGGTGTAACTAAGATTGATGGTATCGGTACACAGATGCACGTCAGCTATATGCTGAAAGAAGAAGACCAGAAAGCTCAAGAAGATGCTATTGTCAAGATGTTCCAAATATTGGCAGAAAGTGGCAAGTTGATTAAGATTTCTGAACTGGATATGGGTATTGTGGATAAAGCTTTCGGTACAGCTTTGAAGACGGAGGATGTTACTTTTGAGCAACACCTCAAAATGGCGGAATTCTATCGCTTCATTATTTCCAAGTACTTCGAGATTATTCCTGTTGCCCAGCAGTATGGTATCACGCAATGGTGTGCCACCGATAGTCCCACCGATTCTGGTTGGAGAGGTGGTGAACCTGTGGGACTTTGGGACTTGAACTATAATCGCAAGCCGACCTATGCAGGTTTTGCTGATGGTTTGGCTGGAAAATAATAGAGTTTTATGAGAAAAGGCAGCGGGGCATAATGTGAAACCGCTGCCTTTATTGTTGTAATAAAAATCGAATAACAATGAAAAACATATTATTTATTTTGAGTTTGGTCATTTGGTGTGGTTGTAGTAATGAAATACCTTTTGATACTAATAGGGCAGAAGATATGATTGTTACACGAACTACGAATTCGGATAGCGTATATTATTGGGGGGCTTCTGATTCGGATATAGTGGAGGACTTTGTTTTTAGTCCGAAGGGTGATCCAAAACCTCTTAATAGAACTTTATGTTCGTATGTAGAGGTTAATGGAACAAAAACATTATTACAACCTGAAATAGTGAGCGGTCCTTCATGGTTGGATTATCTTATATGTTTTCAGTATTATGATATATATGTTCTATCGGTAGTAGCCCAAGACAATACTTCTTCCCCTAGAAGTGGAAAAATTGTATTGAAACAGCCGGGATCTAATAAGACATTAACAGTTGGTATTACTCAAAATGGAATTGATAATCGTGTAATGATTTCTGTGAAAGAACCTTATCTAAACCATCCTGTCTTTACTGCCACCACAACTTATCCTGTGAAAAAAGACATCACTTGCAGAATTCCATACGAAGCATACAATGATGGTGGAAAGTATGACGGCAACGCATCAATCACTATTCCGAAAGGAGAAACAAAAGGAACTTACGAAATGGATTATAATGGTTCTCCGTTAGTTTATTATCATGGTGATATAAAAGGCTATAAATTGTATGAAGGAACTATTACAGGAGATGATATTTATAACTATAGCTTTGTACGCTATTGGTAAAAGTGATGTGTCTGTTAAAGTTGTTTTTTTATATTTATTTCTCAGTTATTGTCTAATTAAAAAGTAGTAGTTATGAAACAGATTTTATCGTTAGCGTTATTTTTACTTTTATTCAGTTGTAGTTCTGATGAGTTGGCTGGATTGGATAGTGAAATTGATGTAGAAAAGACATCGGTTCTCGATAGGAACTTGTCAGACTGTTCAGAAACGGCAGAAACCAGGGCTGTCAATAGTCTTGCCACTATTGTGGCTGAAAATACTCCTCAGAAAGGTGTCTATAAGTTTACGATAACTACTCAATATCCGGTAGAGAGTGCGGTTGCTCTTTTCCGTGTGCATTATAAGATAGTAAAAAGCAATGGTGGTATGGAGTCAAAATATGCTATTTTTACATTGCTTCGGGGTGAAACTACAGATGAGGTATATGTGGATCATAGTGCTGACGGAATATTGGCTTTGATGTTGGAGTCTGCCGAGGTCCAACCTGGAACGGATTCGGAGTACAATTATGAGTTTAAATTGTTGCCTATTGGATGGATATCATAGTGCTGGGAGTAGAAATGTTTTATGATTTAAAATCCCAGTGTGGGCTTTTGGTTTCCTATATTAACGTGAATTGGATATGATTAATGAATCATTCGAAAAATATTATGAACGGAAAAAGAATTTTATCAATGTTGCTATGCCTGGGCGTTATGTTGCTATGGGCGTCTTGCGCAGATTATGAGATAAAAGAAATAGTGCAGCCGGAAGAGCTGACGGAGCCCGTGGAACCGGACCCGGAACCTGAGACTCCTGCTGAAGCCAAGTTGACGGTATTGCGTGTAGAAGGGCGTTACCTTAAAAATGAAAAGGGAGAGATAGTCAATTTGCATGGTTTTACGCAGACTTACAGCCCTTTCTTCAATAACAATGCCTGGGGGAACTATGACGTGCAGGCATGCCTCAGGTATAATAAGAGTATGGTAGATGGAATTGTGGCTGCCGGATGGAAGTTCAATTTTGTGCGGATGCACCTCGACCCGTATTGGAGTGATGACCCCTCCATGCAGTCCGTGAGATATGAAGGGCATGAACGGTTCTCTGAAACTCGTTTTCGGAAGTATCTTGAAGAGTTGTTTGTGCCGATGGCAGAATACTTTATTTCCAAAGGAATGTATGTGGTGATGCGTCCGCCCGGAGTCTGTCCGGCTGATGCTCCCTATCAAGGTATAGAAATAGGAGACACTTATCAGCAGTTTTTGCTCAAAGTGTGGGATATTGTTTCGCAACATCCTAAGCTGAAAAATAATATGGATGTCATGTTCGAGCTTGCTAATGAACCTGTCAGAATAAAAGGCACTGACGGAACATACGGCAGTAGCGGTGACGGTCATTTCAAGAATCTCCAACTCTACTTTCAGGCTATAGTAGACAAGATACGTACTAATTGTCGCAACATTGTTTGGGTACCGGGATTGTCTTATCAGTCATCCTACGCCGGATATGCTATTCACCGTATCGAAGGAGAGAACATAGGCTTTGCCGTTCACTGTTATCCCGGTTGGTATGGTAGCGATGCTGAGGAAGACAGTGGTGAAGGAATCGGCTCTTCCACAGGAGGAGGTTATGAAGCTTTTCAGCGGGGTTGGGATGCGCAAGTAGGCCCTGTGGCGGTTTTCGCTCCTATCATGGTGACTGAAATAGACTGGGCTCCGAAGAAATATGATGCCACTTGGGGTAAAAGTATTACAGGAACAGCTGGTGGTGAAGGTTTTGGTGCCAACTTCAAATATATAGCCGATAATTCAGGCAATGTTTCCTGGTTATTCTTTACAACGAGGTCAGATGAACTGGCAGCGTTTAAAGATGTGCCGGGGGAACCGGGCAATTACACTTTTCTCAATGATCCCGAGGCCTGTCCGTGGGCGATGTACCATTGGTTCAAGGAATATGCTGAAGGGATAGTAGTGAATGGGGAACTGGAAAAACTGGAGTTGATGGGACAAGAGGGGGAACTTCGTCTGCAAATGGGTGGTACGAATTATCTCAAAGTGAAAGCTGTTTATTCTGATGGAACGGTACGGATGGTGACTGCGGAAGCAACTGTCAACAGTTCAGATACAAACGTGCTGAAAGTAGAACAGACAGCCAAATTAGTAGCTGTGGCACCCGGTGAAGCTACGGTAACCGTTACATATCAATCGGCTGCCGGAGCCAGTAAGCAACTGACTTTGCAGGTTACGGTAATTTCTCCTTTCTCACTGACGGCGGATGTCTTCAATCCTTCTATATGGGAGAAAGGTACATTCGACGAGAACACCCGCACACTGGTGACGGGGCAGTATGGTTTCGGAGGGTGGCAATATGACAATGGACTTGATTTGTCGGGATATAAGACTGTGACCGTAGAGCTGGGTAACGATAATGAGAGTGGTGTTTCGTTCCGTCTGTTTGATAAAAACAATTATTGGAGTAAGCCTGCTACGTATGATTTCGGATCTTCGCGTAAGATTGTAGTGGAGTTGGACAATATGAAAGATGAGAACGGAGGAAAGATTGATCCTTCGCATCTTTATATTGCAGGTTTTTGGTCAACAGGTGGAAAATCTATTGTGATAGCTAATATCTCCTTATCAAATTAGAAAGACATATCAACTCTCATCTTTCCGAGAGTTCGATATAATTTGTGCATTTTATAATATCTTTCCTGCATCCTCTGTGAAGAGTGTGCAGGAATACAAATCTGTAATATTTATCTAATATTGATATTCAAATATCTAAAATTGTAAAGCGGTGATCAGATTCATGCCTTATTTTTGCAGATATATATGAATGGTCTGATAAACTTTAAATAAAAGATATGATGAAGAAGATGATTGTATGTTTGGCTGTAATGATGTATACACTGTCCGGGTATGCACAGAATGCACCTTGGAATTTTCAGAGTAAAGTAGTCACGGATACTCTTTTCAGTAAAGTGTTGAATTCGAAGCGTGCTTATACAGTTTTTCTGCCAAAGAGCTTTGAACAGAATAAAGAGAAAAAATATCCGGTCCTATATCTTTTGCATGGTATGTGGGAGACCAATCCTGTCTGGGCCGAGCGTGGCCATGTAAAAGATGTGATGGATCGCCTTGTAGCCAGTGGAGAAGCATGTGAGATGATTATTGTTACTCCGAATGCCGGTGGTAATATACATATGGAATGGAACGGGTATTTTGATATGCCTGGCTGGAAGTATGAGACTTTCTTTTATACGGAATTCTTGCCCTATATAGAGAAAGAATACAGGGTGATAGGCGATAGGCAGCATCGTGCCATTGCCGGATTATCGATGGGAGGTGGCGGAGCTACTAATTATGGCCAACGCCATAGTGATATGTTTTGTGCAGTCTATGCGATGAGTGCTCTGATGTCTATTCCTGAGCAGGGAGCAGTATCTGCTGATGATCCGAATTCTAAAATAGCGATACTGACTCGTAGTGTTATTGAAAATAGCTGTGTGAAATATGTGATCGAAGCTGATGAGAACCGTAAGGCTGATTTACGTAATGTTGCTTGGTTTGTAGATTGTGGGGATGATGATTTCCTGCTTGATCGTAATATAGAGTTCTATCAAGCTATGCGTAACGCTGGTATACCTTGCCAGTTCAGGGTGCGTGATGGAGGACATGATTGGGAATATTGGCACTCGGCTCTTTATCAGTGTTTGCCTTTCGTAACCCGGATATTTAGTAAGGAATGAGTATGCATATAAACAAACAATAATAAACAGATTATGAGAATATTTGTATTTACATGCTTGCTTCTCTTAGGCATGACGACATTTGCACAGGACGCGAATTTCCATATCTATCTGTGTTTGGGACAATCGAACATGGAAGGAAATGCAAAGGTAGAAGAACAGGATACAGTGGCAGTTGACAGTCGTTTTCAGGTATTAGCGGCTGTCGATTGTCCTAATTTGGGGAGGACCAAAGGGAATTGGTATAAGGCGGTTCCTCCTTTGGCTCGTTGCTATACGGGCTTGACCCCGGGAGATTATTTTGGCCGGGCTATGGTGGCTAATCTTCCATCTAATGTACGGGTAGGAATTATCAATGTTGCCGTAGGCGGGTGTAGGATAGAACTGTTTGACAAGGATAACTATCAGTCCTATGTAGAAACTTCTCCGGACTGGCTGAAGAATATGGTAAAAGAATATGGCGGCAATCCTTATGCGCGTTTGGTTGAGATGGCAAAGCGTGCTCAAAAAGACGGAGTGATTAAAGGTATTCTGCTACACCAGGGAGAGTCGAATACAAATGATAAAGACTGGCCCTTAAAAGTAAAGGGAGTGTATGATAATCTTTTGAAAGATTTAGGATTATCTGCCGCTAATGTGCCTTTGCTGGCGGGTGAGGTGGTACATGCGGATCAGAATGGCGTTTGTGCCAGTATGAATACAATCATCGACAGCTTGCCACAGGTGATTCCTACTGCACACGTGATATCTTCTGCCGGTTGTCCGGCTGCATTCGATAATCTTCATTTTACAGCCGAAGGATACCGGATGTTAGGAGCTCGCTATGCTGCTAAAATGCTTTCTATTTTAGGATATGGAGATTGGACGTCTGCTCAGAATATGAAGTTGTGGTATAATCGTCCGGCACAAGACTGGCTGGAAGCTTTGCCATTAGGTAATTCCCGTTTGGGGGCTATGGTATTTGGCGGAACTGCCCGTGAAGAATTGCAACTCAATGAAGAGACGTTCTGGGCTGGTGGACCATACAATAATAATAATCCTAAAGGGTTGCAGGTATTGCCTGAAATACGTCGCCTTATTTTTGAAGGCAAAACTTTGGAGGCTCAGAAACTCATTGATGAGAATTATATGACGCCTCAGCATGGTATGCGTTATTTGACGCTGGGGAGTCTTTTCCTGAATTTCCCCGGGCATGAAAATCCTTCTGAATATTATCGGGATCTGAATCTGGAGAATGCTACTGCTACAACACGTTATGAAGTGGATGGAGTGAAGTTTGTCCGTACGGCATTTGCCTCTTTGAGTGATGATGTGATTATTGTACGTATTCAGGCGGATAAGGCAAAGGCCTTGAATTTTGCCGTATCATACAGCAGTCCGCTGAAATCAGATGTACAAGTAAAGGGAGGTAAGCTGATTATCTCTTGTCAGGGAGCTGAACATGAAGGAATTCCTGCTGCTATGCGTGCCGAATGTCAAGTACAGGTGAGAACAGATGGTAAAGTGAGTAAGGAAGAAAGCACACTTGCCGTGAATGGGGCTACTGAAGCTACCTTGTACATTTCGGCAGCTACAAATTTTGTGAATTATCATGATGTCAGTGCAAACGAGTCAAAGCGTGCAACTGCTTGTTTGCAGAAAGCCGTTCGTGTTTCTTACGAACAGGCTTTGAAGAGTCATATTGCGTCTTATCGCAAGCAATATGACCGTGTGGCCCTGACTTTGGAAAGTACCGGAGTTTCTGCTTTGGAGACACCTGTCCGTGTGCAACGTTTTATAGAAGGGAATGATATGTCGATGGCAGCTTTGATGTTCCAATATGGCCGGTATTTGTTGATTTCTTCTTCGCAACCCGGTGGTCAGCCTGCCAATCTTCAAGGTATTTGGAATCATAGTCCATATGCTCCCTGGGATAGTAAATATACGATTAACATTAATGCCGAAATGAACTATTGGCCTGCCGAAGTAACCAATCTGAGTGAGACGCATGAACCTCTCTTTGATATGGTGACCGACTTGGCGGTTGCAGGTAGTGAGACTGCTAAAGTTCTTTATGACGCCAAAGGTTGGGTAGCACATCATAATACGGATATATGGCGTGCCTGCGGTCCGGTGGATGCTGCATACTTCGGCATGTGGCCTAATGGAGGTGCCTGGTTGGCACAGCACCTGTGGCAGCATTATCTGTTTACCGGTGACAAGGAGTTTCTGAAGAAGTACTATCCGGTATTGAAGGGAACTGCTGATTTTTATTTAAGTCATTTAGTGGAACATCCGAAGTATAAATGGATGGTTACTGTGCCTTCCATGTCTCCTGAACATGGTTACCGGGGTTCACAAACAACGATTACGGCAGGTTGTACAATGGATAACCAGATTGCTTTTGATGCTTTGTACAGCACACTTCAGGCCAGTCGTATTTTGGGTGGAGATAAACTGTATGAGGATTCTTTGCAGGCAACGTTGAGTAAGTTGCCGCCAATGCAGATTGGGAAACATAACCAATTGCAGGAATGGTTAATCGATGCTGATAATCCGCTGGATGACCATCGGCATATTTCGCATTTGTATGGTTTATATCCCAGTAATCAGATTTCTCCGACTATCAATCCGGAGTTATTTCAAGCTGCCCGGAATACTTTGATACAGCGTGGAGATATGGCTACCGGTTGGAGCATTGGGTGGAAGATTAATTTCTGGGCACGTATGCTGGATGGCAATCACGCTTATAAGATTATACAGAATATGCTTCATCTTTTGCCTAATGACAAGGTTCAGAAAGAATATCCTGAGGGACGTACTTATCCTAATTTATTTGATGCCCATCCACCTTTCCAGATCGATGGAAACTTTGGTTATACGGCAGGAGTTGCAGAGATGTTGTTGCAAAGCCATGACGGGGCGGTACACTTGTTGCCTGCACTGCCTGAAGCATGGAAGAAAGGAAGTGTAAAAGGACTTGTTGCCCGTGGCGGCTTTGTAGTGGATATGGAATGGGATGGCGTTCAACTGAGAAAGGCGAAGATATATTCTCGTTTAGGCGGGGTACTGCGTATCCGTTCTTATGTTCCTTTAAAGGGAAAAGGAGTGAAAGTGGCAGACGGTGCTTGCCCGAATCCTCTTTATGCACCGGCGGTTATAAAGGAACCGGTCGTTTCAAAACTGATAAATCCTCAGATGCCGGTTCTTTATCGTACTTACGAATATGATATTGTTACTCAGCCGGGAAAAGACTATTCGCTGGAGCGTAGCATGTAATGATATTAGCAATTTAGTTAAGAAAGCCAACTGGTCAATTTATGATTCAGTTGGCTTTTTTGCTTTATGATTTAGCATTGTCAGATAATGGAGACTTTTGCTGTTCTTCCATATAGGTGGTGGGCGGTACTCCGTATAATTCTTTAAAAGCGGTAGAAAAATATGCAATATTAGTAAAACCTGTAAGAGTAGCAACCTCAGTAATGTTATGGTATTGGTTTGCCAATAGTGATGCTGCTTGTTTCAGGCGGACATTGCGTATTAGGTCCCGGGTTGACTGGTTAGTCAGCTCTTTTAGCTTACGGTGCAAATGTACACGGCTGATACCTACTTCGGTTGCTATCATTTCAACGTTCAAGTTCGGATTACCGAGATTGTCATTAATAACTTTCATAACTTTATCAAGCAGCCTGTCGTCAGGTGATTGGACTTTTAGTTTCTTCAATTTCTGTTCTTGCATCTGACTGCCACTGAAACTATTACGTAGTATCTCCCTACTCTTAATAAGATTTACTGCCGTTTTTCTCAGTATTTCGATACTGAATGGCTTCACTATATATGCATCTGCTCCCATGTTTAAACCTTCCAGATTATCTTCTTCTCTTGATTTGGCTGTCAAGAGGATAATTGGTATATGGTTGATGGTTACGTTCTGTTTTATTTTTTTGCATAGTGTCAATCCGTCCATTTCAGGCATCATGATGTCACTGATAATCAGATCCGGTTCTTTTTTTAGAATAATTGCAAGAGCTTCTTTTCCATTAGTGCACTCGCTCATGTGGAAATCAGTGGCCAGCTCGCGACAGATGTATTTTCGTATTTCTTCATCATCTTCTACTACCAGAACACGACTCTTTGTTCTGGAACGTACTTTTTCGTCTTCTTCATCAACAGGAGAAGTGGGCAGAGCAGTCGTGATATGTATGGGAGAACTATTCTCAGCCGGGTTATTATCTATTTCTTCAGCGCTCAGATGTTCCTTGCCTAAGGGTAATCGTATAATAAAGCGGGAGCCCGGTTTATCCTCATTATTTTCTGCTTCTATTGTACCATGATGGAGTTCTATTAATGAACGGCTCAGATGCAATCCGATACCAGTACCTACATTAGAGTTATTGTGGCTGTTACGGATTTGATAGAAACGCTCAAAAATTCTTCCTATTTCTGCGGGATCAATTCCGATGCCGTTATCTTCCACTATTATTTCAAAATAATGTTGTAAAGGGCGGGGAGCATTCATGTCTTTACCTGTGCGGAGATAAATATTGATTTCTCCGTTTTCCGGTGTAAATTTGAATGCATTGGAAATTATGTTTAGGATAACTTTATCAAAATTCTTAGGATCTATCCATGCCTGTAAGCTTTCCATCTCCGTTTGAAAACTAAGAGTGATATGTCTGGCATTTGCCTGATATTCGAAGGTATAGTATAAATCCCGGATGAAACCTACGATGTCCATCTCCTGAAATTTCAGAGACATTTGTCCTTTGTCAATTTTGCGAATGTCCATCAGCTGGTTAACCAGACGAAGGATACGTTCAGCATTCCGATAAATGGTGTGATAATTTTTCTGCCGTTCTCCATCTTTATCAGTAGATATAAGCTTCTGTAGTGGGCTTATGATGAGAGACATTGGGGTTCGTATCTCGTGGGATATATTGATGAAGAATTGCAATTTGGCTTCATTGATTTGTTCTGCGTGAATATGTTCTAATATCTCCTGGCGGGCACGGTAGCGATGGCGTACTTGGATGACGATGATATAGATGATGGCTATCAGTAATATTCCATACATTAGTTTGGCCCATCCGGATGCATACCATGCAGGGTCAATGGTGATACGTATTTCTTTAATATCAGAATAAGAGTCATTATCTTTTGCTTTTATCTGGAATGTATAGTCACCCGGACTTAAATTGCTGAATGATACCCGATTGATACCTTGTTGCAGACTAATCCAACTTGTATGGTTAATGCGATATATATAGGTAATTCGTTCCGGGCTGAAAAACTCCATGGCTGAAAATTCTATGCTGAAAGAATTATCTTTGTGTGAAAGCTGAAAATGACCAGCATCCATTACTGCAGTAGTGACAATGTCTTTACCTCCTGATTTCATTCCTTTCTTTACCATTCTGTCATGGATATAAAAGTCCGTGATCCGAATTTCAGGCTTTTTGCTTGAGTAGGTTATTTCTGCCGGATTAAAATAAGTGATTCCGTTTGTACCTCCAAAAATAAGTTCACCTTGTTGATACGCAAAGCCGGCTCCTTTGCTGAATTCATTACCTTGCAATCCGTCACTTGCATAGAAATTAATGAAACTCTGGTTTTGGGGATTGAACCGACTGATTCCATAATTCGTACTGATCCAGAGATATCCATCCGCATCTTCTTTGATTGCACATATATAATTGCTCGGCAAGCCATCTTCTATTGTATATTCGCGGATATCGAGCCTTTTGGGGGAGAGTTTTTTTAATCCTTTAGAGGTTCCTATCCAGATGCTTCCATCACTACTTTCGTGAAGAGCATAGATTACGTCTCCATATAATATTCTTCTGTTTTGCAGAGGAGAAATGAAATCCATGGTTTTAATGTCCAGACACCCCAAACCGTCATAAGTACCTATATACAGTTTACCTTCAGTAGTATATAAAAGGCTGTTTATCCATGAGTTATGTAGCATATTTGTTTTAGTCCAGTCAGTATTGTTTTTAGCAAGCATTGGGCAACAGACTATTTCTTTGGTATTTATATCCATGTGATATAAGCCACCCCCCATAGTTCCTATCCACAATGTCTTATTATTATCTTCTGCAAAACAATAGACGCTTTCTATAAGATTGGATGTCTGGTCCAATAATCTCAGGTATTCACAACGGCCGGTTTTAGTGTCTAATTTAGCCATACCGTTCAGGTAAGAACCTATCCACATATTATGGTTGGAGTCTTCAAAAATACTCATGATAGTTGCAGGAACTGAGTGGGCATCATCTGTAGGGACAAAGTGTGCTTTTAATGTTTTATCCGGAGCGATTGTATAGATTCCATCGTTATCAGTACCTACCCAAAGAGTCCCGGCATGGTCCTTGTATACTGACATGACGCAGTTGGAACCAATCACATTATGTACGGAAGATTTATAACCCATGTACTTGAATTTGTTGGTCGTGGCAGGTATAATCATAACTCCTTTCTGGAAAAAGCCTAACCATATATTTCCTATTTTGTCTTTCAGAATGGAATGTATTTTGGCTTTTTTCAGGTTAAATGTGGTAATATTAAAATTAGCTTCCTTTATCTTTTGTTCTTGAGTATCATATACCTTCATTCCCAAACCGTCTGTACCGATAAATATCTCATTTTGATCTCCGGGATATAAGATTTTAATAGGTAAATCAGGATTAGGAGTATATGTAAGAGGAATAAACATATCTGTTTTATCATTATATATGAATAGCCCTTTCTTTAAACTACTCATATAAAGATTGCCCTGTTGATCTTCACACATACTTGAAACTGTATTCTTGGCTATGTCTTTCTCGCCTGAATAATGTTTGGATTGGTTGTTTTTATCAAAACGAAAGATACCATTATCTCCTGTCGCTATCCATAAATTTTCTTTTCTATCCTCATATGCATAGGTGACTAAATTGCTGGAGATGAATCGGCTTATTTGTCTGGCCTTTATACTGTCTCCCCTTGTTTCCAGTAAAAACATACTATGCCCTGAGGTTCCTATTAGTATTTCTCCATTATTACGTTCAAGTATTGTTGCTATATTGGGGGCTATCGGAGCTCCGCTGGAAAGGTACATCGGAATGGTGGTAAAACTATCTGTTGCCCGATCATATATTTGCAATCCATTCAAGGATCCTATGAAAAAACGCCCTTGTCTATCTTCATACAATGTACGTACGTAGTCGTTAAGTAGAGAGTGGGGATTACCTTTTTCATTTCTATAAACGGTGAATTTGGCACCGTCATATCGATTCAAACCGTCTTCTGTTGCAATCCATATTATGCCGTCACGATCCTGATATATTTTATTGAGCATACTGCTTGATAGGTCTTTGTCGACCGTGAACATCTTTCCTTCCTGTCCATAAGATGTGATGGATAAGCATAAACCTAATAGGCATAAAATAAAAACAGTTCTCATAGTTACTAAATTTATGCCTGCAAATATACTTAATATCCACTATATTTCCTTTTAAAATATGAACTTATATGTCTAATTTCTTATTCAGAGTTTGTGGGGCTTTAAGAAAGGAGCCAACCTAAATTCATTCTAAGCCTGTATTGTGTTGATATAATTGATATTCAGTTTGCCGGACTGCATAACCATATACAACTGTTTTTACAGAATCAGCCGGAATATAAAAAAGAGGGGAAGCGTTGGCTTCTCCTCTTAAAGATAGGTTTGTGAAGTATGTGATTATCTTCTTTCATTCAGCATTTTCGGTGTCGGACATTCATGGTTGTCGATAGGAAGCTTCACTTGTTTCAAATCATCCAATTCATGTATCGGCCTTTCCACTTCGTAAGGAGGGCGCATACCCGAAAATTCCTGGAAGTATAGCAGGCAGGCATCTTTCCACCATACGGCATCACGTGCCTGTATCTTCAGGCGTGATTGTACATCCTTGAAACGTTCCGCATCGATATAGTTCTCAGCCAGATCCCATTTTTTCTGAAAGCTTCTTACCTGCTGTACACCATGATCGTAGCGATAGCAAAGCTCGTCCCATAAAGTACGTCCGCTTTGCATGGTGTGTTGCCAAGGAGCATGATGGAACCACAAGAGATACTTATCCGGACAAGTACGGATGTCATCGTAAAGGCGGCAGAGTGAATCGGGATATTGGGCTGTAGCGTTGCTACCCGTATGACTGCGGTCGAAACCTATCCCCTGTTTGTCTGCTTTATGATAGTAAGACGGCATCCAGTCGGGGCGTGCACCGGGCACGTCGCACCAAGGTTCCGGGCCGTAATGGTGTCCCCATGCAAAGAGGTGATGCAGCCCGAGTGGCATCATATAGTCTACCACAGCCTCGCGGCTTTCCATCATCATGTTATGTATTTCATAGGCAATGGGTGCATGTTTGGGATTACTTGCATCGAAGAAAGTCTGTTTCAGCCATTCTTCTGCGATTGTTCCCGATGTCAGGGAAGGATTCCAAGCCATGCGCCCGAAAGCGTACCAGTTGGCTTGGGCGAAAGGATGGCCGCACCAGTTTGTATCCGTACCTATATTGGCAACACCTGCTATGGCTTTCAGTGAAGACGGCTTCACAAAGTCGAAGAACTCTTCCCACATCGGGGCAAGATAGGCAAGGTGATTGGAGAAGCCCAGATATTCTTGTGTAATCTGGAATTCGACCATCTGCGGAGTCCGGGGCATAGCGCCGAATAAAGGACTATACGGTTCGCGAGGCTGGAAGTCGACCGGACCGTTCTTTATCTGTACGATGACATTGTCGCGGAATTGTCCATCCAAAGGCTGGAATTCCAGATAGGCTTGCTTGGCGCGGTCTGCATCCGTTGGGCTGTAGACGAAAGCGCGCCACATGACGATACCTTTATAGGGCTTCAATGCATCTGCCAGCATATTGGCACCTTCGGCATGTGTACGATTGAAGTCGCACGGGCCGGGCTGTCCTTCGGAATTGGCTTTCACCAGGAAGCCACCGAAGTCGGGGATGGTGCGATAGATCTCTTTGGCTTTCTGCTTCCACCAGGCGATGACATCTTTGTCCAAAGGATCGGCTGTGGAAAGCCCGCCCAGTTGCATGGGGGAGGCAAAGTTGATAGAGAGATATACCTTGATGCCATAAGGACGGAATATGTCTGCCAGAGTCTTTACCTTTTCCAGATATTCGGCGGAAAGGATTTTAGAAGAAGCATTTACATTGTTCAGTACCGTTGCATTGATTCCGATGGAGGCATTGGCACGGGCGTATGCTTCGTATCTGTCGGAGAGTGTGCCGGGCAGTTCTTCCCAGTTCCAGAGAGATTTGCCGGCATAACCGCGCTCGATGCTGCGGTCGAGGTTGTCCCAATGATTGAGGATACGCAGGTCATAGGCAGGATTCTCCGTTATTTCCTGGTCTGTTTCCGAAGGCTTTCCAAAGTTCTGCATTTCTTGCAGACGGATCAGGTGATAGGCAGCATAAAGCAAACCCGTTTCGCTGGGAGAAGTGACGGTGAGTTTTCCATTTACCTGTCGTATACGGAAGCCTTCAGAAGATAGTTGTTTGTCTTTCTTCAGTACAAGCGTAACGGGGAGCCCTTTCCATGCCTGCTTCAGTTCACAGACGGCTATGTTTAGTGTAGGAGACTGGCGAGGCGCTGTGATCTGTGCGTGGGCATCTGTCGATTGCCGGAGCCACAAGCGGCTGCCGTCTTCCGCGGATACGGGTCCGAGTAAACAAGATAATAATAAAAATAAAGAGAGCAGTTTTTTCATAAACAAAAAGTATTGGTTGGTTTATTCATCGGCGGGGTAGCGTACTCCCCATTCGCGGCGTAAGTCATCCATCATGCGCATGATGCGCAGGGTTTCAGCGTGAGGCATATAAGGAGATTCGAGCCACCCGTTCCTCAGAGCTTCCATGGATGCATATACCTGGTATTCGTATCCGGTGATTTGTGGCGGACAGTTGTAGACAACTGCCGTCTTATAATCTTCTGTTACCACCTTGATTCGTTGCGGATTGTTGATATTTTCAATGATCAGGTGGCCTTTGTCACCGGAAATGATGCCTTGGCGGTCGGTCATACTCAGTATACTGCTGTGCAGCACAGCGATTTTCCCATCCTTGAATGTAAGAGTTATGCTATTCTGTGCGTCGACTCCGGTATCGGTCTTTACGCAGGTAGAGGTGACACGCTCTACGTCCGTCCCGAAAACCATGGAAGCAAAGTTCAGTGCATACACTCCCAGATCGAGCAAAGCCCCGCCTGCCAGTGCCGGTTGGCGGAGGCGCTCACGGTTGCCGATTGGGTAACCCAGATTGGCAGACAGCGTCACGGGGCGTCCGATGATTCCACCGTTTACAAGGTCATTGATGGTTTGCGATAGAGGCATGTAGCGTGTCCAGATAGCTTCGGTGATGAAGAGCTCCTTTTCTTTGGCAAGATTCAGCAGTTCTTCCGCCTGGCGGGCATTGGCGGTGAATGCCTTTTCGCATAAAACCGCTTTGCCTTTCAGCAGACTCATACGTGCATGTTCGAAATGGTGAGAATGGGGAGTGGCAATATATACCAACTCCACCTCTTCATCATCCAGCATTTCTTCATAAGAACCGTAGGCACGGGTGAAACCCCACCGGTCGGCAAAGTCACGGGCAGTCTGCAACTGGCGGGAAGCGACTGCATAAGCTTCTACTCCCTTCATTCCTTTGAGGGTGATTGCCATCTTTTCGGCAATCCACCCGGTACCTATAATACCTATTTTGACAATATTCATACTCTATCGGGCAACGGTTAATCCACTCCTTCAATGGTGACGATCTTTCCGTCGGCGTCATATTCCAGTTCGCATACTTTCAGGCTGCGCAACCAGGTACGTCCGCCGGAAGGCACACTGTCGTGATGGAACAGATACCATTTGCCCCGGTATTCCACGATGGAGTGGTGGGTAGTCCAGCCTACTACCGGAGTCAGGATTACTCCTTGATATGTGAAAGGACCATAAGGATTGTCGCCGATGGCGTAGCACAGGCGGTGGGTATCACCGGTAGAGTAGGAGAAGTAATATTTTCCGTTATACTTGTGCATCCAGCTTGCTTCGAAGAAACGACGTTCGTTGTCTCCGGCAGTCAGTGGTTGCTCGTTTTCGTCTAGGATTACTACGGCTTTAGGTTCTTCGGCAAATTGCAACATGTCCGCGCTGAGTTTGGCAACGCGTCCGGGGATGGACGGCTCGTTGTCTGCGGGGAAGGTAGCTCCACTTTCCAAGGCTTTGTTGTCGCGATAGCGTTGCAACTGTCCGCCCCACAGACCACCGAAGTACATGTAGTAGTTACCGTCTCCATCATTCAGAACGGCAGGGTCTATGCTGTAACTTCCGCGCATCGGATCGGGTTGGGGAATGTACGGACCTTCGGGACGGTCGCTGATGGCAACACCGATACGGAAGATATCGTTCTGGTCTTTCAGGGGGAAATACATATAATATTTGCCGTCTTTCTCTGCTACGTCGCAATCCCAGAGCTGGCGTCCTGCCCAGGGAATATCTTCGGTGGTGAGCACCAAGCCATGGTCTACGATTTCACCTTTCATGGGGTCATCGGTAGAGAAGACGTGGTAGTCTTTCATATTGAAATGGTCACCGTTGTCATTTTCAGCGATGCCGCTTTCCCAGTCGTGGGAAGGGTAGATGTAGAGGCGGTCGTTGAACACGTGCACGGCAGGGTCTGCCATATAATCTCCGGGTACTAAGTATCTTTTTTCTTTCTTCATGATTTTATGATTTTAATGTGGTTAATTCTGATAGTTTCCTGTGGCATAAATGCCGACCATGGTTCCGGTAAAACCTCCGGCTGTCTGCGTGCTTATCAGGTCGGCGGAGACGGGTTCGCCTACTTGCGTCCAGTTACCTTTAGGACTGGTGGAGTAGCTGAAGGTATAGTTTACTGCATTATCTCCTTCTACTTTCAGATATACTTTTCCATCTGTCCGGGTTAGCGGGCTGTTTGCCTGGCTGCACAGTCTGCCATGGCTGTATGTTTCCAGAAGCATGACGGGTTTGCCGTCTTGGTCCAATGTCTTTCCGAAGCGAATATAGCAATTATCATCATGGAAACAGATGATGCCTGCGAAATCCTTCGGCTGTTGTGGCACGAAGTCCAAGCCGGTCTGAGCTGTGAATGTCCAATTGTTAATCCAGCGACCGATGGCGGCAGGCTGACGCTTTTGGTTAAGATCAGTGCTGCTGGCGGTCATTTCCAACTGCCCTTTGCTGTTTATATCATAGCAGGACACCAGTGGAGTGCGGATAAAAAATGCTTCTTTAGCCAGTCCGTTTGCTGTCCATAGTGGGGCAGGACCGTGGGAGCGGTCGGCGGTATAAGTGATGACGTCACCCTCAGGAAGAATAATGGGTTGATTCTCTTTCCAGGTTACCGGGAGCATGAAAGTCTCGCGTCCCATCACGTCGTGACCGTTGCGGTAGGGGCGGACACCAAGGAAGACGGCGTACCAGTCGCCATCGGGAGTTTCCACCAGATCGGCATGACCGACGCAGGTAACCGGGTTGGGACGGTCGCCCGGCAAGCCGCGTTGCGTCAATATCGGATTGATGGCACAAGGCTTGAAAGGGCCGAACGGAGATGCAGAGGTGAAGATCACTTCCGAGTGGTTGGGGCCTGTTCCACCTTCGGCAGCCATCAGGTAGTATGTGCCGTTGATGTGGTAGAGGTGTGGACCTTCTATCCAACTGGGATGCTGGGCTTTGTCTACGCCTCCGTCAATAATCATCTTCTGTTTTCCTACGGTACAACCGTTCTTCCAGTCGAATTCGCGTATCCAGATAGCGCGGTGACCGTCATATTCGGGCTTTCCTGCCGGACCGTCATTGTTCACAATGTATGCTTTCCCGTCTTCGTCGAAGAGAAATCCGGGGTCGATGCCGCCCACTTCGGGCAGGAAAATGGGATCACTCCAATTTCCTTTCTTCGGATCATCCGTGGTGACGAAGAAGTTGCCGCCACCGTCTACGGCTGTGGTGATCAGATAGAACAGTCCGTTGTGAGGATTGTATTTGATGTCCGGAGCATAGATACCGCCGCTGATGCGCAGGCCGTCGTACATAGGCAACTGTGAGGGGCGGTTGAGGACGTAGCCCAGTTGTTCCCAGTTCGTCAGATCTGTGCTGTGCCAGATGGGTACGCCGGGGTAGAAGGCGAAAGAGGAGTTGACCATATAATAGTCGTTTCCTACGCGGCAGATGCTCGGGTCGGGATAACAACCCGGTAACACGGGATTCAATGTGCCCGGTGTGGTAACCTGATCAGTTGCTTTATCGGCATCCTTGGGAGCTACCGTATACGTGAACTCATCGAACACAGCCTTTTTCGGTTCCAGAATTTCTTTCAGAAAGGGCTTGGGCTGATAGTTACGGTCGAAGAGTAGGGGATATTCCCGTCTTCCCGGTACGGGCCAGTCATTCTTCCAGGAGTCGCCGTCCGATACCCCCCAGGCAGTTACGCGTGTAATGACGTCCGAGTGCTTTATGAAAAGTTCCATGAACGATTTCATGCGGGCATTCCACAGATTGGAAACACTATCCGGCAGAGCTTCGGGATAAGGATTTAAGGCTTTCTCAAAGGCTACTTTGTCGGCAATATTTGCTCCGCGGTTTACGGTTGGCAAAGCACTCATGTCCCATTCCGTTATCATCACTTTAGCACCTGTGGAGGCAAAAGCGAGAAGGCTGGTTTCATATTCACCTATGCTTGGGTAATCCAATCCCATGTGTCCCTGCATACCTATGGCATCTATGCGCAATCCTTTTTCTTTGAGTGAATTGACCATGTGCACCACTGCGTCGCGGCGTCCCGGTTCGTGCATGCCGTAGTCGTTATAGTAGAGTTCTGCTTCCGGGTCTGCCTCATGTGCATATTGGAAAGCCAGCGGGATATATTCTTCTCCCAGTATCTCGTAGAACTTGCTTTTGCGGTAGCTTCCGTCTCCTTCGATGGCTTCGTTTACTACGTCCCAGCCTTTAATGCGACCTTTGTATCGGCCCACGATGGTATGGATATGGCTTTTCAACCGTTCTTTCAGGACCTCGGGTGAAACATTCTTTCCTTCGGCATCTACGCAGAACCAAGGTGAGAGTTGGGAATGCCACACCAGGCAATGTCCGATGATGAACATTCCGTTATCCTCTCCGAACTTAACGAATTCGTCTGCCAGGCTAAAGTCATATCTGTCTTCTTCCGGGTGTATCACTTCACTCTTCATGCAGTTTTCGGCCACAATGGAGTTGAAGTGGCGGCGCACTACATCGACTGCGCTGGTGTCGCGCCCCGCAGCCTGTTCGGAATTAATGGCGACACCGACAAGGAATTTATCACCGAGAATGTTTGTTAGAGTCGGGTCTGCCGCAACAGGTTTGTCACTATTACAAGACATTAATGCGGCAGCACAAACTGATAATGCTAAATACTTTAATTTCATGCTGTAATTGGTATGATTTGGTTGCTGAAGGGATTTACTCTTAATGTACGGGGTATGAGCTAAATAGGTAGAGTAAATAGAGTATCTCAATTCCCCTCCTCTCGGGAGGAGGGGTGCCCAAAGGG
>OKWR01000096.1_pt1 | contig 122924 bp, 103 predicted proteins | sample 1607101 | NCBI WGS metagenome assembly OKWR01 (sample SAMN04414076, study PRJEB24778) | human gut metagenome | material: faecal | host: Homo sapiens
GCTTTCTTATTTTATTCATTATAACAGATTTTACCACCAAAAGTGACGAAGAACCAAAAACTCTTTTGTATAATTGAGCTTTTTAAGTTCACCCCTTCCAGACAATTAGATCAATTTATCGGACGTGCAATATCTATATATCGGACGCGCAGCATCTATATATCCAACACCACCCATATATAAATGCTGAAAGAGAAGGATGAGAAAAGGACATGTAATACTTCTTAATGCTGATATTTTAACTCATGCAGCGTGTATTTCGGGTAATCCGTTCTTTTTATGGAACTTTTGCATGCTTCATGAAAAGAAATCGTATTTTTGAAGCCTGATTGAGGAAGGAAACAATGCAAAAAGAGTAAAGCCATGAATATTGAAGAATATCGGGAATATTGTTTAAGCATCAAAGGAGCAACAGAAAGTTTCCCCTTTGGCGAAAATACCCTTGTCTATAAAATCATGGACAAGATGTTCACTTTTGCTCCATTAAATCCTAAAGATGGACGATTTTGGGCAGACACAAAATGTGACTCCACCAAGTCGACAGAACTGATGGAGCTATATAATGGTATTGCATTCGGCCCGTTTTCCGACAAGAAACACTGGATTACCATATATCTGGAAAGTGATGTGCCGGATAGCCTTATAAAGGAATTAATCAATCATTCAATAGAAGAGGTAATCAAGAAATTGCCTAAAAAGAAACAACAGGAATATCGCAGTACTTTGAGAATAAAAGATGAAAATTAATAGCATTGCCCCGTGTGGGATGAACTGTACATTATGCCATTCCTTTCAGGATAGCAAAAGTAAGTGTCCCGGTTGTAGAAGTAAAACCGGAATAACTCGTAAGAGTTGTAGCAATTGCGCCATACGAAACTGTGATAAAAAAGAGAACTATTGCTTTGAATGTGATATATTTCCTTGCAAACAGCTAAATAATTTAGATAAACGATACAGAATGAGATATGGAATGAGCATGCTTGATAATCTCCATTATATTCAAAACAATGGAGAAAAAGCTTTCTTAGCAAATCAGAATAAAAAATATGTCTGTCCTGAATGTAATAAGCCAAGAACTGTACACTACGATTATTGTATTTATTGCAAACAGGAGAAAAGAATAGAATGAAATAAAATAGAAGCCTCCCAACCTCCTCCTCACCGGCAAGAAAATTAAGAGATTCTTATACCAGGATCGTAATTAAATGCGCTTATTCCAATTCCCGCTTTTCAGATACAGATAGGAAAGCAACAGCAACATACCCCCGTAAATATATTCACTTGTCCACGCTATAGCGACATCCACTTGCAGATACATAACCATAACAACCACATAAACAACATAAATGGAAATGGTTATCAACATAATTTTCATAGACCGGCTTGTATTTCCTGTGCCGGAAACAGCATTAAACAGCACCAATCCGGGAGCTGAAAGGAGATATCCTAATAACATAATGTACATAGTAGGTAATGCTGCTTGCACCAGTTCCTGACTATTGGTATATATCTGCAACAACACGGTAGGAAACAAGGCGGACAGCAATAGGAACGGTATACCTATCATATAAGTCAAGCGTATGGCACGTTTACAGGCAAGCCAGATTTCGCTCTTCTCTTCACCCCTTCCCAGCAGGTTGCTCACCATGGAGCTTGCAGTATCGGCAAACGCAAAAATAACCATGAAGAAACACGTATTGATGCTCCGCATGATATTAGCTATGGCCAAAGATCGTTCTCCCAAATGCTCTATGGCTATAAAAAACAAAAACCACTGAGACGGGAACAGTATGGACTGAAGCATGGTCCAACATGAGATATTCCAAATGCATTTAAATTCGGACAGTTTGAAACTAAACTGTTGGAATAAAGCATATTTTTTCTTATCCACTTTCAGCCAGGTGTATGCCACATAAAACAGTAACGATACCAACTCCGCCAGTGAAGAACCGATTGCTGCACCTGCAATACCTAAAGCCGGGAAACCGAATTTTCCGAATATCAGAATGTAATTGAAAATAATATTACTGAGCACCATCACTATAGAGTTGAGCGTCAGAGTACGTGTCTCCGTTATACCAATATAGAAAGCGCGAAACAAGATTGCAATAAAAGAGAAGAAAAGCCCATACCTTCTCCATTCCAGATAAGAAGCGGCAGCAGTATAAACCTGATCGGAAGATATCAGACGACCAAGAATGCGTGTTGTGATAAAATCGCACAAGAAAAACATGACGGTAGCCAATGCCAGCAGGAAAAAAGCGCCCTGTATAAATACTCCGCCTATTTCACTATACTTCTGTTCGCCATTTCTACGAGCTATCAGAATCTGTACACCAATACTGAATCCGAAGCCAAGCATATAAATAGCCATATAAAGAACGCCAGCCAATGCAGATGCTCCTAATTCTACTTCACCTACGTGGCCTAAAAAAGCTGTATCCGTAACATTTATCATGTGCTCCATCAGCAGGCTGATAAGAATGGGATACGCAATTATCCAAATTTGCTTATAACTGAAATTCATATATAAAGGATAGAAAGAAAAAGAGGATATAGCCCAATGCAGCATATCCTCTTTCCCAATATCAGAAGCTAAACTTCTCTAACTTCATGGAAGCCAATCCCTGTATTTTGGGAACCAATGTAACAAAATGTTCTGCTTTCTCATGAGCAGACAGCGATTCTGCATCTTCCCAAGTTTCGCAAATCATCAGGACATCATTACGGGTGGCGCTTTCGAAAATATCATAGGCAATACAACCTTTATCTTTCAAAGAAGATGCTACCAACTCTTTTGCAGCTTCCAACACCGCAGCACGGTTACTTTCACTTACTTGAATAAAAACATTCAGTCTAATCATATTTGTACATTTTAAAAGTGTGCTGCAAATGTAAACAGAAAAATCAGAAATGCTGATTATTTATCTGCATAAATACCGACGCGGTTTCCCTCCGTATCAACAAATACAGCGAAATACCCCCTACCCTCTGCCTCAATCTTTGTTCTGGGAATAACGACTTTTCCGCCTTTTTTCAAAATTGTTTCAAGAATAGGCTCAATCTCATCTACATTGAAATGAATGAGTACCCCTTTTTCAGAAGGAAGGAAATCAGAAGCATAAGAAACTGCTCCGACAAATTCATCCTCTTCAGTGAAAAATGCCATCTTCTCTTCCTCACATTCGCAAGTCGGAAGTTTCATATTCAACACGGTTTCATAAAAATCGATTGCCCGACGGAAATCAGCAGCAGGAATTTCAAAAAATGCAATTAGTTTTTTCATTTTGTTTTCTTTTTATGGTTATTACTATGCCTTTGCAAAGACAATGCAAAAATAGGGTAAGCCGGTAACCTTCAATAGAAGAAAAAAGACATCTTTAAAGAGTGGAAAAATAATCGGAGACAGGAGCACAGACAGATAGGTATTCGGCAGGGGTATAGCCGGAGAAGAGTTTAAACTCCTTAATCATGTGAGATTGGTCGGAAAAGCCACACTCATAAGCTACCTGGGCAAAAGGTAACGCCGGATCTTGTTGCAAAGTATAAAGAGCACGCTGCATGCGCACAATACGAAGGAATTCTTTAGGAGTAGTACCTATATAATCGGCAAATATACGGCCAAACTGCTTGGAACTGAGGCAGGCTATATCAGAAAGCTCTAATGTGCTGACTTGCGGATGGAGGTTTATTTCATGCAAAACAGTAGAGAGTCTTTTCAGATTGTATTCGGAACAGGAAACCAAACGGTGGAAGAAGAAGTCTTCAATCAAGTGGATACATTGGTCATTATCCGGAGTATCCACGATTCTCCGGGATAAATCAGAGAGTTCCGTATCTTCTACTTCATCCGTAGAGATACTTTGCCCGAAGAAAAGATGCAGCGGGATTCGCAGGAAAGTCTTTGCCGCATAGGGCTGGAAAACCACCGTTATCATTTCAATCATTCCCGTCGATATAACGTCGGAAAAGCCGAAAGACTGACCGCAAATAAAGGATTGTGGTTGTAATTGTGAATTTTGCAATGATAATAATTGCCTGCCCTTATGAAATACCAGCTGCATACAGCCAACAGGCAATGTCCGTTCCGACACAAGAGTAAGGGCATCATCCCGCAATATCCAATAATAACGGATATAAGGAGCCAATGCAGGAGCAGGTTTTACGATACGAAAAGTTTGCATACGACAAATATATGATATATCTCATGAATTGCGGCAAAAGTAGACAAAAGGAATGGGGAGAGATAGTAAAAAAGGGACATAATGCCAAAGAACAAATACGAATCACAGTGTGTTATGAATAAAAACATAACAGATATGAAAGCAGCAATCAAAAATACCGTTAGAGAAGTAGATATTCCACGCTATATGGGCGTGTGGCACGAAATAGCCCGCTACGAAAACCATTTTGAGAAAGATATGGTAAATGTTACCGCAACTTACACTCTCCAGCCTGACGGAAGCATCAAGGTAGAAAATGCCGGTTACCGGAATGGAGTATTCAAAAAAGCAACCGGACGTGCGAAACAGCCCGATCCGCAGCAGCCGGGCAAATTAAAAGTGTCCTTCTTTCTTTGGTTCTATTCCGATTATTACATACTGGAACTGGATCAAGAAAATTATGGTTATGTACTGGTGGGTAGCAGTACGGACAAATATTTATGGATATTGAGTCGCGAGAAACAACTTCCGGAAGACATAAAGGAGCAGCTTCTCAGCATAGCTGCTCACCGGGGATATGATACAACAAAGCTAATCTTCAACTGATAGCTCCTACTTATTATTCACCCCATAGCCAAACAAAGCAAAATCACCGAAACAGGGATCATCCGGAAAGACTTCCGCTAATGCGGCAGTTATCCTTTGCGCATTTTTCAAAGAAAAAGTTTCCGTCTCGGTAAGTTCCAGCAATCGGGCTACGCGACAGACATGCGTATCCAAAGGGATGATTAAATCCCTGCAATCAAAACTTTCCCAAATTCCGAAGTCAACTTCCGGACCTTTACGTATCATCCAGCGGAGAAACATATTCAGCTTCTTCTGAGGACTGCGGGAAGATACTTCCAAGAAAGCACAGAGTTTCTCTATTGGCAGTCCGGGATACACTTGGAGCGCCTCTTCCAAACTTTCAAAACGGGAATAAGCAGCATACAAGCGTTCAAAGTAAGAATAAAAATCGGCATACGAAAGCATCCGGTAGAAGCTACGTTTTTCCTCAGCAGGAAAATCCTTCTCCCAACGACGGGAAAGTACATATTGATAAGGAGAGGTTCCCATACAATCGTGTAATTCATCGGCTTTCTTCAGAATCTGCTTGCGATTACCGAAACTCATAATAGCAGTCAGCAGACCGCTGATTTCTATATCCTGTTTCCGCCGGTAGCGATGCGGGAATTGTACCGGATCATTTTGAATAAAATCGGCACAATGATAGGTCTTTGCCCACTCCTGTAGTTTCTTTTTTATATCTTTGGTCATTTCTTTAAAATCATGGGAAGGGGTGCAAAGATATTGAATTTATAGCAACTTTGGACAAGTCCCCTATTCTATTTACCCTTATTTTTGCATTGTGAAATTCAAAGAAGAACTTATGGAACATAGCAAGAAGACCACGCGTGAAGAGTATCAGAAATGCGTAAATGCAGTAGTAGATTACATCAACCTCCATCTTGGAGAAGAGATTGATCTGAAATCGTTGGCCAAGATTTCCCATTTCTCTCCGTTCTACTTCCATCGCATCATGAAAGCATTTCTGGGCGAGCCAATCGGGACGTTCATAGTCCGGACACGAACAGAATCTGCCGCCCGCCTGTTGCGTTACTCGGATTTGCCTATAGCAGATATCGCTTATCGCATCGGGTATTCCTCACCATCGTCACTGTCGAAAGTATTCAAGCAGTTCTATGGAATTTCACCTAATGAGTATCGTAACAATAAAAATTTTGTAATTATGAAACCAGCAATTATCAGACCCGATTTAGAGTTAAAGAAAGAAATAAGAGAAGTGCCTGCCAGAAATGTAATTTATATCCGCCTGTTCGGAGACTATAAAATGAATGATTACGGAAGCACATGGATGCGTTTGTTCCAATTCATCAAAGAAGAAAAACTGCCGATGGGTGACATGGCCCCTTATTGCATGTACCACGATGATCCCAAAGTGACGCCTGCCGACAAGTTGCGTACCGATGTTTGCATGGTGATGCCTGTAACCGTAACTCCCAAAGGTGATGTCGGCTTCAAGCAATTGCCTGCCGGACGTTATGCAGTGTTTACCTATAAAGGATCTTATGAGCATCTGCAAAGCGTATACGACACGATTTACGGAAAGTTCATTCCCGAAATGGAATGTACGATGAGAGACGAGTCGAGTGCCGAACGTTATCTGAATGATCCATGCAAGACGAAGCCGGAAGATTTGTTGACAGAAATCTTCATTCCGGTAGAATAATCATCTTATATATTGCGGGCAAATAGTCTTTGTCCGCAATATATAACTATTACTTTATCTCTCTTTTCATCGGCACATACTTCAGTCCATTCGTAATCTGCGGTTCCTGTACCTGCTCAAATCCCAAACTTTTGTAGAAAGGCACTGCATACGTAGAGGAATTTACAGTCATTTCCGGCACAGAAGTCTCTTCGATAAAAGCATCGAATAATCTTCTGCCTATACCTTTCCGGTGATATGCCTCCCGTATGAAAAACAGGGAAATATGTTTCCCTTCATCTTTGACTGCCATCACACCCACAAGTCTTGCCTCATCAAATGCACCATAAATGACCAAGCTGTTTATCATCGCCTCATCATTGACAAAGCTTTTGAAAGTTTCCAATCCTTGTTCATCAAAATCCTCTTCACCCGTCTGAAGATATATTTCCAAAGAAAGAGATGCGGCCTCTTTATATTCAGATAAGTCTAATCTTCGAACGCTTATCCCTGGGGTTAAACTCAAAGTATTCATAATAGTTAAGTTACTGTTCGCAACAAAGATATCAAATTTCAGGAAATGATGATTAAGACATTCCCATTATTCCATCTGGAAACACTATCTTTGTACAGGACATTTAACTAACCCAACTTTATTCAAAGATATGGAAAGACTTATCGACAAATATCTTCCGGCAGATTATCATGATACATTCATTGTGAAAGCCCAAAAGCCTGCAGAACAGATAATTCCCAAAGAACTGATCAAAAAAATATTCAATCACTCCCCGGCGTGGCTCAGTTTGTTAATGAAAGTCAGGAATATTCTGGTAAAACCTTTGGGGCTTGAAACCGGAAAAGTGTTGAAAACAGAAGATTGTATAATAGAAGATACAGAAAATGAGGCTATCATGAAGAAAGATGATAAGCACTTATTGTTTTATGTCTCCATTGCCAAGATAGGAAACAACCTGATAGATATAACAACCGTGGTTCAATATCACAATGCATTAGGAAAGGCTTATTTCTTCTTTATTAAGCCTTTCCATAAAATGATTGTGCCACGTGTAGCGAAAGAACTTATATAATGCCTAATCCGTAGCTACTGATCTCCTCAAAGTCCTCATCAGCATATGAGTTCTTCTGACGGGCATCTTGTACTATTTTCAGAAATCCTTCTGTTTTAGACAGGAAATCCTTGAATTTCTCTGATTCTTCCTCATGTCCTTTTACTACCGGTAGTTTCTCTGCCGCATCCAGTTGAAGTCGCAATTCCATAATCTTTAAATCCAGGCGGGATTTATCTTCAACATGCTTACGGGCATACAAATTGATGATGCTCTGCATAGTCGTACTCATGCTTTTCATTGCAATGATCTGCTCTTTCACAGGATTTTCTGCCAGAAGAACCCGCTGGGCATTTGAAACAATCGGGCTCAATATATCAAATATATTCTGCTTATATTCAGACATTTCCACGCTCAATTCATAGTTATTATTCAGCAAGTCTGCCATCCCTTCGGTCTTTTTTTCTTTCAGAAGAGACAAGTATTTATTGAAATTAGCATAGAACTGATTTCTCGACTGAAAAAGCTCCGCATAATTCTGTATCAGGTTCTGTCTTACATCTTCACCGAAGCATTCACCCGGTAGCATCACCTCCGCAGAATCTTTTTTCGAAATGACGGGAGACATGATGTATGAAAACATGGGTACTTCCGTCTTTTGTTCCATATACCCCAACACCGCATTTACATCCCTCTCCTTTACCACATTTTTCAACAGAGCCAATGAGGCGTCGTAGTATTTCATCACCTGCCCTGCATCTGCTATTTCTTCAGGGGTATAAGTCACCGTTTCTTTCCTGCCGCCTGTACATGAGGCAAGCATCAGGACGCTTACAAATGCGCCCAGAATTAATAAATTCTTTCCCATAACAATTTCATTTTACAAATAGTTAATTCAGTTAAGCCAGACAAATAGAATGGCGTTGCTGTAATAACAAAAAAATTGTCTTTTGGGTCAGTAAGAGAGAAAAAAGATGAGAATAGACGTATTGATTTCGCTGACAAGTATTTATTTGCTCTTCTTATAATCAGTGATGAAACCTTCCATCATCCACTTCGCTAACGCCTGACGATTGGAACTCATAACAAACCGGCGTTGGTCGAAAGTATTCTGAATATTGCCCAACTCTACAAACACTCCGGCAGGACTGGAATTGGCCAGCACATACAAATTGCGTGCGCTGACAGTTCCCGAAAAGCCGCGGTTAGGTTGGTGGCGGTCGTATTTAGATTCGAAAGTATTCTTCATTGTAGTTGCCAATCGTTTACCATTGACACTTTTGGGAGCATGATAGAAGAATACATCCGTCTGGTGACTCTTACTACGGCTATCCACATGCAAGAAGATGGAACGGCAATACGTATAACTCTTGCGGTCTTTCTGATAGAGTCCATTTATTTTCTCACAGCGCTGGCGAAGGCGGGCAACCTGATTCAGAGGAATAGGATCACCCATACAAGTTTCGCGTTTACTGTTATTAAGGTATTGATCGTCACGAATACCGTCTTTGGCATCCTGAATAATAATATAAACCTTAGCGCCTTCCTCCATCAGATTCCGGGCAAGACGGAGAGCGACATCATAAGCATATTCATCCTCATGCAGCTCCACGCTTCCTATCCTGCCAATGGCACCGGGATCGGGACCACCATGCCCGCTCACCACGTAGAAACACGCACCTTGAAGACGGTTTCCCGTCACTTTAACTTCAGCAAGGCTTTTCCCGAAAAGAGGTTCACGAATTGTTTTGTTGCCGGAACGGGCAGAAGAATTGGAAGCAGATGAGTTTGAAGCAGAAGAATTGGATGAAGCAGCCGTATTGCCACTCCCCTTTTTCAGAGGTGGAAGCAAATATTTCACTCCCAGCCGCAATTCTTCTTTACCTCGCAATTGTTTCTTATTCAGTTCCAGGAACTCCTGATAGTACGCTTTTCCGGTACGCCCGTTACGCTGTAGGAAACCAGATATCCCCTCTCCGCTTTTCGGCGTAGCCCGCTCTTCCTGAGCCAACGCTTCGTAAGAGAATGACATGCAAAAAAGCAAAATAAGAAAGCAAAATAACTGTTTCATTTTCCATTTATTCATCTTGCGGACAAAAATACAATTATTTTCCCTACTTTTGCGTCCACAAATGCGTTAATTGATAAAAAACTATAAAAACAAATAGCATTATGGCAAAGCAATTTAAACCGGAAACCCTCTGCGTACAGGCAGGATGGACTCCTAAGAAGGGCGAGCCCCGTGTACTCCCCATTTATCAAAGCACCACTTTCAAATATGAAACCAGCGAGCAAATGGCACGCCTTTTCGATCTTGAAGAGAGCGGTTATTTCTATACTCGCTTGCAAAACCCTACCAACGACGCTGTTGCCGCCAAGATAGCTGCTCTTGAAGGCGGTGTTGCCGGTATGCTGACGTCCAGCGGACAAGCTGCCAATTTCTATGCTATATTTAATATCTGCCAGGCAGGCGATCACTTTGTTTGTTCGTCTGCTATCTATGGCGGTACATTCAATCTCTTCGGGGTGACTATGAAGAAATTGGGTATCGAAGTTACTTTCGTTAGTCCGGATGCCAGCGAAGAAGAAATCTCCGCAGCTTTCCGCCCGAATACGAAAGCATTGTTCGGTGAAACCATTTCCAACCCGTCACTGGAAGTATTGGACATTGAAAAATTTGCCCGCATTGCCCATAGTCATGGTGTACCTTTGATTGTAGACAACACCTTCCCGACTCCTATCAACTGCCGCCCGTTTGAATGGGGTGCTGATATCGTAGTACATTCTACTACTAAATATATGGACGGCCATGCCACCAGCGTAGGCGGTTGTATTGTAGACAGCGGTAAGTTCGACTGGGATGCACACGCTGATAAATTCCCCGGATTGTGTACACCGGATGAGTCATACCATGGACTGACTTATACAAAAGCTTTCGGCAAGATGGCTTATATCACTAAGGCTACTGCCCAGTTGATGCGTGACCTCGGCAGCATCCAGTCTCCGCAGAACTCCTTCCTGCTGAATCTCGGTCTGGAAACTCTGCACCTGCGTATGCCGCAACACTGCAAAAATGCACAGGCAGTTGCCGAATATCTTTCTAAAAATGATAAAGTGGCTTGGGTGAACTATTGTGGTCTTCCGGACAATAAATACTATGAATTGGCACAGAAGTATATGCCGAACGGTTCATGTGGTGTTATCTCCTTCGGATTGAAAGGTGGTCGCGAGGTTTCCATCAAGTTTATGGACTCACTGCAATTGGTTGCTATCGTAACACACGTTGCCGATGCGCGTACCTGTGTACTGCACCCTGCCAGCCATACCCATCGTCAGTTATCGGATGAGCAGTTACTGGAAGCCGGAGTACGTCCCGACCTGATCCGTTTATCGGTAGGTATTGAAAACGTAGATGATATCATTGCAGATATTGAGCAGGCTCTGAACGCATAATTTCATAAAGTACCTATAAAACAAATAATATATCCCCGTCTCCGCAACCGGAGTACGGGGATTTTCTTATCTTTGCGTCCAGTAAACATTTAATAAAGAAAGATTTATGAAACGTACAAAATTAGCTGCATCCTTTCTGTTGGTCGCAACTCTATTCCTGACGGGATGCGTAACCAAGAAGGAATTTGTGAATCTTCAAACGGATTATAACAAACTAAAAGACGAAAAGTCTGCTCTCGACAAGTCCTATCAGGACGCACAAATCCAGCTTGCCGAATACCGCACACAATCTAAAAGCTTGGAGGATCGCCTAAGCGAAGCCCGAAAAAATAATCAGGAATTGCGTAACAGTTACGCTACCCTGCAAGGATCGCTCGACAAAAGCCTCCAGCAGAACTCGCAAGGTAATATCAACATCTCCAAGCTGGTAGATGAAATCAATGCCTCCAACCGCTACATCAAGCAATTAGTGGATGCCAAGAGTAAGTCGGACTCTCTGAATGTCATGCTGACCAACAACCTGACCCGCTCCCTGAGCCGCGAGGAATTGAAAGAAGTAGATGTAAAAGTGCTGAAAGGTGTGGTTTACATCTCTTTAGCAGACAATATGCTCTACAAGAGTGGCAGTTACGAAATCAACGAACGCGCCGGCGAAACGTTGAGCAAGATTGCCAAGATTATCACCGACTACAAAGATTACGAAGTACTGGTAGAAGGTAATACGGACAACGTACCCATCTCACGTACCAATATCCGCAATAACTGGGATTTAAGTGCCCTGCGTGCCTCATCTGTAGTACAAGAATTGCAGAATAAATATGGTGTTGACCCTAAACGCCTTTCTGCTGCCGGACGTGGTGAGTACAATCCTATCACAGACAATGATTCCGAACTGGGCAAACAACGCAACCGCCGTACACAAATCATTGTTACACCCCGCCTCGACCAGTTCCTGGAGTTGATAGATAAGGCCCCGGAAGCTGAAGGAGAAGCAGCTACAGAATAAAAAAGCCATCTACTGCTATATTTTCACGGGTAGAAGTCTCTAAAAACAGTCTATACTCAGACTATTTATATAAGCAATAAGGCGAAGGACTGAAAAGTCTTTCGCCTTATTGCTTGTTTCCACCCATATCCTTGCTTTGATTTCCGACAGATTAAGTACTATTTAATAGTTTTTATTGCATGCGGACTTACACTTTATCACATTTATTCCTACCTTTGCGGCAAAATTATAACTTTTAACTAACAACTCATAATCAACTACCATGGCTAAGATAACTAAAGAAGCTGCCTTGCTGTATCACTCACAAGGCAAACCAGGTAAGATAGAAGTAGTGCCTACCAAGCCCTACAGTACCCAAACTGATCTTTCGCTTGCTTACTCTCCCGGTGTGGCGGAGCCGTGCCTCGAAATAGAAAAGAATCCGCAGGATGCTTATAAATATACAGCGAAAGGAAACTTGGTTGCTGTAATCTCCAACGGTACTGCCGTACTCGGTCTTGGCGACATAGGTGCATTGAGCGGCAAGCCTGTAATGGAAGGTAAGGGACTTCTGTTCAAAATTTATGCCGGCATCGATGTATTCGATATTGAAGTAGATGAAAAAGATCCTGAAAAATTCATCGAAGCTGTAAAGGCCATTGCTCCTACCTTCGGTGGTATCAACCTGGAAGATATCAAAGCACCTGAGTGCTTCGAAATAGAGCGTCGCCTGAAAGAAGAGCTCGATATCCCTGTGATGCACGATGACCAGCATGGTACGGCCATCATCTCCAGTGCCGGACTTGTGAACGCTTTGCAGGTAGCAGGCAAGAAAATTGAAGATGTAAAAATCGTAGTGAATGGTGCCGGTGCATCTGCCGTATCTTGTACAAAACTGTATGTTTCACTGGGTGCCCGCCTGGAAAACATTGTAATGCTGGATAGTAAAGGCGTAATCAGCAAAGCACGTACCGATCTTAACGAGCAGAAACGCTACTTCGCTACCGACCGCACAGATATCCACACACTGGAAGAAGCCATCAAAGGTGCTGATGTATTCCTGGGATTATCCAAAGGAAACGTTCTGTCACAGGACATGGTACGTAGCATGGCCCCGTCTCCTATCGTTTTCGCACTGGCCAATCCTACACCGGAAATCTCTTACGAAGATGCCATGTCAGCACGTACTGACGTACTGATGGCAACCGGACGGTCGGACTATCCGAACCAGATTAATAATGTAATCGGTTTCCCCTATATCTTCCGCGGTGCCTTGGATACTCAGGCTAAAGCCATCAACGAAGAAATGAAGATTGCTGCCGTACATGCCATTGCCAACCTGGCAAAACAGCCTGTACCCGATGTTGTGAACGAGGCTTATCATGTTAACAACTTTAGCTTCGGTCCGGAATACTTCATCCCGAAACCGGTTGACCCGCGTCTTATCACCGAAGTTTCCTGCGCTGTAGCCAAGGCTGCCATGGAAAGCGGCGTAGCCCGCAAAGATATCGAGGACTGGGATGCTTACTGCGTACAACTCCGCGAACTGATGGGTTATGAAAGCAAACTGACCCGCCAGCTTTACGACACCGCCCGTCGCAACCCGCAACGCGTGGTATTTGCCGAAGGTTCTCACCCCAATATGCTGAAAGCCGCTGTAGAAGCCAAAGCCGAAGGTATTTGTCATCCGATTGTATTAGGTAACGATGAAACCATCGAAAAACTGGCAAAAGAACTCGACCTCAGTCTGGAAGGCATCGAAATCGTCAACCTGCGCCATCCGAACGAAGCCTCACGCCGTGAACGCTACGCCCGCATTCTTTCCGAAAAGCGTGCCCGTCAAGGTGCTACCTATGAAGAAGCCAACGATAAAATGTTCGAACGCAACTACTTCGGTATGATGATGGTGGAAACAGGCGATGCAGATGCATTCATCACCGGTCTTTATACCAAATACAGCAATACGATCAAAGTTGCCAAAGAAGTTATCGGCATACAACCGCAATACAAACATTTCGGTACGATGCACATCCTGAACTCCAAGAAAGGTACCTACTTCCTGGCTGATACATTGATCAACCGTCATCCCAATGCCGAAACATTGATTGACATCGCCAAACTGTCAGAGCATACCGTACGTTTCTTCAATCATACTCCGGTAATGGCCATGTTGAGTTACTCCAACTTCGGTGCAGACACCGAAGGTAGTCCGGTAAGTGTACACGAAGCCGTGGAATATATGCAGCAGAACTATCCTGATCTTGCCATTGACGGTGAAATGCAGGTGAACTTTGCCATGGACCGCAAGATGCGCGACGCCAAGTATCCATTCACCCGTCTGAAAGGTAAAGATGTGAATACCCTTGTATTCCCGAACCTCAGCTCTGCCAATTCTGCATACAAACTGTTGCAGGCTATGAATACGGAAATGGAGCTAATCGGCCCGATACAAATGGGATTGAACAAGCCTATCCACTTCACCGACTTCGAAAGCTCCGTACGCGACATCGTGAACATCACCGCAGTAGCAGTCATCGACGCCATCGTGGATAAAAAGAAAGCAGGTAAATGAGACGCCCGTTATCGAAATCACAAAGTGTTTGCATTGTGTTGCTTTGGGCAGCACTTTGCTACATAGTTCTAACAACTGCCGAACGAATTGACGGTCCAGTCATCATGACACTTGTCATTTCGGCAGCGTTAGTATTCATTCCGGTAATAAAATCACTAAAGAGAGGATAAATAATATCTTTTTATTCCTTTTTGCGGGATAAAACAATATTTTTGTTGTTTTATCCCGCATTTTCTTTATAAATTGTTTGTTTGTCTCATTTTTATGTGTACTTTTGCAACCGCAATAGAGAAAAAACATTCTAAAGAATACTTTGTTAAGACAATTATATTTAGTAGCAACCAATAAAAGAAATAGATTATGAATGCAGCTAAGGTATTAGAAGATTTGAAAAGACGGTTCCCCAACGAACCAGAGTATCATCAAGCAGTGGAAGAAGTACTTTCTACAATTGAAGAAGAGTACAACAAACACCCGGAATTTGACAAAGTCAATCTAATTGAGCGTCTTTGCATCCCCGATCGTGTTTATCAATTCCGCGTGACTTGGATGGACGATAAGGGTAACATCCAGACAAACATGGGTTATCGCGTTCAACACAACAACGCTATCGGTCCGTACAAAGGTGGTATCCGTTTCCACGCATCTGTGAACCTCTCAATCCTGAAGTTCCTCGCATTCGAACAAACCTTCAAAAACTCTCTGACTACTCTGCCTATGGGTGGTGGTAAAGGTGGTTCCGACTTCTCTCCGCGTGGCAAGTCTAATGCTGAAGTAATGCGTTTCGTACAAGCATTCATGCTGGAACTGTGGCGTCATATTGGTCCTGAGACTGACGTTCCTGCCGGTGACATCGGTGTAGGTGGCCGTGAAGTAGGTTTCATGTTCGGTATGTACAAGAAGCTGACTCGTGAATTCACAGGTACATTCACTGGTAAAGGTCGCGAATTCGGTGGTTCACTGATTCGTCCTGAGGCTACAGGTTACGGTAACATCTACTTCCTGATGGAAATGCTGAAATCTAAAGGTACTGACCTGAAAGGCAAGACTTGCCTGATCTCCGGTTCTGGTAACGTAGCTCAATACACTGCTGAAAAAGTATTGGAACTGGGTGGTAAAGTACTCACCATGTCTGACTCTGACGGTTATGTTTACGACCCGGCAGGTATCGACCGCGAGAAACTGGACTACATCATGGAATTGAAGAATCTCTACCGTGGACGTATCCGCGAGTATGCAGAACAATATCCGGGTGTGAAATATGTAGAAGGAGCTAAGCCTTGGGGTGAAAAAGCTGACATCGCTCTACCTTCTGCAACTCAGAACGAACTGAACGGTGACCACGCTCGCCAATTAGTGGCCAATGGTGTAATTGCAGTATCTGAAGGTGCTAACATGCCGTCTACTCCGGAAGCTATCAAAGTATTCCAGGATGCTAAGATTCTGTATGCTCCGGGTAAGGCAGCCAATGCAGGTGGTGTATCAGTATCCGGTCTGGAAATGACTCAGAACTCTATCAAACTGAGCTGGAGCGCAGAAGAAGTAGACGAGAAACTGAAGAGTATCATGAAGAACATTCACGAAGCTTGCGTACAGTATGGTACTGAAGCTGATGGTTATGTAAACTACGTGAAGGGTGCTAACGTTGCCGGATTCATGAAGGTAGCGAAAGCTATGATGGCACAAGGTATTGTGTAAGAAGCTATAGTTGTTATATATGGGAATCCCCTTTGCACTCGGTGTGGAGGGGATTCTCTTTTTCTCATATCCTCTATGTATCTTAAACACAATTCTGACCTCGCCCACATTAGCGCCCAGCTTTTCCCAAAATCGTTTCAGACAACTTATTTATCATATTCCTGATTTCTTTCGAATTAAAAGGTAATCCAACTAATGTAATTTTATTCCGGATATTTGTATAACCACTAATTGCAGATAATGGAATAGACTTAAATTTATTACACGGATATAGAATCATAACATCCTTATTTTGGGCTAAGTCGAAAGCACTGTATGCCAACACTTGATGCAAATCCTGGCGAAACGAATCTCTCAGGCCATTTGTCGACGCTGAGGTATTAAACATATGAGCTTTATATTTGGCATCAATGGTACAAATATATCCCTCCTTAACCAGAAGAATGTCTGGTTCCAGATATCTTAATGCCCAAGCAGGATTATTTCCGGAAATGTGATAGCGGGCATTAGATTCTGTTTTAGCACCAAGCTTCTTACCAACCTCCTGCACTATATATTGTGCAAAACGTTCGAACAATTCTGCTGAATCTATCCTCCAGGAAAATTTATTTCTAGACTTGTGGTTCAACAGTTTATTCGCTTGAATTTTCAAATCTTTTATTGCTATTGGATCAAAGTCATGAATCATAAAAGCTTCAGTCGTAGACTCACAATTATGACTAGCTGAATACAATCGTAACTTATCAACCAGAGTTTTCGTCTTAAATTTAATTGATATAGGTGTAAGTGGTGTCTGGAAGAGCTCGATTGCCAGTTTTAATATATAAGTCAATTTATACCATTCTAAATGATTTTTTGATTGTATATTCTTTCGATTTTCAAATTTGAAAGTATTCATAGGATTGTATGAACTATTAGCATACTTTGTCCAATTTGTCGATGAAGCAGGAACATCCTCAACTCGTTTGATTGTATCGAACTTATTCCAAATACATTGCATCGCATTATTGAAAGAATTAAAATAGTTAATACAATCCAAGTACACAGGAGCTCTCATTTCACTACTGCTCACTAATATCATGTCATCGTATTCCGGTTCTAAGGTGCTTTGTAATAAATTAGCTATATCTGCAATATCCTCACCAAATCGAGATGTAACAACAAAATCCAGATAATATTTACCATTGAAGGGAGTACGTAATGGGGCACATCCAACAAACTTACCCGAAGAAAAAGCAAGTCCTACGTGACCTTCTCTTTCCTGAATAGCTACACTAACACCTAGGAACGAAAAAGTCTTGTGATTAAGAGTGATAAATCTCTGAAGCGCCTGCTCGGGATAACGTTTATCACATCTTTTATTCTTATTCAATTCTGTAAAGGTGATAAAGCACTCGGACAAGCATTGCATCTGAATATTTGCCATTACTTGTATAAAGGTTTGTGAATTTCTTGATAAAAGAGATCGCTGAAATCTGTTCTAGCACTCGATAACAAACCTTCGTCAAAATATTCTTTCATTAAAGGCATCAATTCATATTCTATTTTGGCGTTAAGTTCTTCTCGATTGTCTGCAATGAAGTAAGAACCACCAGGCTGAAGATTTAGTTCAGAATCAGATGCATGCTTTTCAAACAATCGAGCTATCTTATCAAAAAGTTCCTTGCCCTCACCTTCACCAAAAAATCTAGATTCGATAGTGTACCACGCAAAGCGACGACGCAAAGCGAAATCGACAACCGCAATACTTCTATCGGCTGTATTCATAGTGGCAACAACGTGCAAATTTTCTGGAATTTTATTCAATGGTGCATCACCTAGAGATTCTATCCTTACACCCTGGCCAACCACACATTGTCTCTTGGGTTCAAAGAGATAAAACACAGGCCCCAACACATTTGAAAGGTTTGCGCGATTAATCTCATCGACTATGAGAAGTACTTTCTTATTTGGATTGTTTATGGCACATTTTATTGCTTCAACGAGTATTCCCTCTTTTCGTTCATAAACAACGTTGTTTGTAATACTAAGTTTCGGCATTATTCCTTCTACCAAATCCGAATATGAAGTTTCTGCATGGAATTGAATTAAAAATACTTCATTATACTTTTCCTTGCCGATCTTTTCTGCCAAGTATGTTTTGCCAGTTCCGGGAGCACCTTGTAAGATTACAAATTTTCTACTTCCCAAAAGATTGACAACTTCTATTTCCTGCTGCACCTGATTTTTTTCCGGCTGACGACAGTTACTAATGAATTGTTCTACATTTTTCCGCTGAGGCTTAGTAGACGCCCAGCCCCGCAATTCTGCATATTGCGCAATCCAAGCACGTACATAATCCATATCTTCTTTCTTCTCAATATCTATCAGACACCCTATCGAGAGTACTGATTTATATTTTTCCAGATTTACTCCAGAATCGACTATTGTATCACCAAAAGCAATAGCAGTTTCAATGTCTGTAAAATCAGGCTTACAGAAAGAGCTATAGCAAGATTCCTGAGGCAAGATCTTTAGAAACATTCGTCTTGTCCCTGGTTGACTAGCCAACTGATAATCATTCCGAAATCCCTCTGAACCAACCCCAAGTGACATTACATATAAATTGCTATCTATAGTTGTAGGGAAGAATACAAGAGAAAAATCTGAATATGGGCCTGATAATTGCTCTTCGGGACGAATAAATCCAAAATAAGGAATATTGCCAACGTCGTATGATATATTCTTTCTGATTACTACATTCTTCTTTTTCTTGTTTGCCCCATTTTCTACCATGCCAAGGCTCTGAGCAAACTCAATGGCTTTTTCGAGAAAGTCTTTTGTTTTCATATTATAGAAAAAATTACTTAAGATCAGTAAGGTTTCTTGAAACATTTCATGTGTTCATCGAACGCAAATATATCGATTATTCAAGAACTGACAAAAGAAGCTATCAGATTTCGCATGCTTTTCTAAAGATAATCTCTATCCTAGCAATAATAGCTTTATTCTTTCTCTTTCCTATTATATTAGTTTTATGCATTCCTAATACTCTTGCTACATAAATCTATTCTCTTATTGCCTAATTATTATTCTTACAACAACTATTGTAAGAAATAAAAATAACTATAGTAAGAAAATAACATAACTGTTATAAAAATCTTCTATATTTGTAGTAAGAATACTTTTTAGTATAAACGATATTAGTCTGTAGCACATCCGACATTAGTCTCTCGCAGTTCCAGTACCAATTTGTTTCTACGAAAACATAAACCTCTTAAAAACAATGAATATATGAGTACTTATTATGACCTTTACGAAACACCGGACCCCAGTGGCGAAGGTAAGAAGAAACCACTCCATGCACGCGTCCGCTCCAAAGGCACTATCACTGCAAAGGAGTTTCAGGAACGGTTAATGAAAGAACAGCACATGCCACACGCCATGGTCGTGGGAATTATGCAAGCTATCAGCAATGCGCTGGGCGACTGGCTCGCCGAAGGTTACAATGTGGAACTGGATGAACTGGGATTTTTCAGTACTACACTGAAATGTACGCGTCCTGCCATACAGAAAAAGGACATACGTGCTGAGTCCGTACGCTTTGAAACGGTAAAATTCCGCCCCAGCAAAGCCTTCAAAAAATACGTGAGACATCAAATGGAACTGGAAAGAATAGACAAAAAAGCCTCGGCAAAGAAACCGGCAGTTGCCAAAAAAGACAGAAAACAGATGATGCTGACCTTTCTGGAAGCAAATGTCTGCATCACACGCGCCGAATATGCCCGACTCACACGCGTAACGGACAGATGCGCCAGCTCTGATTTACAGGAATTTCTGACAGAAGGTATTATCCGCAAGCGAGGCGGAGGACGTTCAGTGGTTTATATAAAACATCAGGTATAGTGCATCGTCTTTTTCGTAAAACATCTGCTCTGTATCGGACAGGTACCATACCTTTCGAACTTTAACGAGGAAACCCGAATAAAAGTGCCTCGTAGACCGCCGGATGGAGGAAGTAACGAACATCTTTCCCTTCCTCCATTGCCTGGCGAATAAAGGTAGAACTGATTTCAAAAATAGGCGAAGAAGCCACTTTTACATTCTCCGAAAGGGAATCGGAAGAAACCGGATAACCGGGACGGGGATATACAAGAATATGGTTTTCGGCAAGAATACGCTCCGACTGATACCAGCGGGAGAAAAGCGCCCAGTTGTCCGAACCGATAATCAAATGAAATTCCCGGTCGGGATAGGTTTCTTTTAGTTTATCCAGCGTATGGATGGTGTAGGACGGACGGGACAGGTTAAACTCAATATCAGAAGCCTTAAACTTGGGATAACCCTCAATGGCAAGTTGAACCAACTTCAAACGGAAAGTATCATCCATCAATTCATCTTCTTCCTTCAACGGATTATGAGGGGTCACGAGAAACCACACTTCATCCAGCCCTTCATATTCGCAAAGATAATTGGCAAGAGCAAGATGTCCGATGTGTACCGGATTGAAGGAGCCGCTGAAGATACCCGTTTTCATTCTTTTGTTTTCATACGTTTCCAGCAAGTATAAACATTGATGCAACTTGAAAGCAGTACCAATGTCATACCAAGAACTATTGTCCATTGACTATAATACAACGCCATCAGACCTGACACCAAAGATATAAGTGCCAGGAGTGCGTTGAGAATCAACAATGACTTGTTCTGTTTAGGAGAAACAGGTTTCGGCTGATACATGACAGACCTTATTATTCAGATAAAAACTCTGTAATTACCTGCAAAGCTTCCGCCTTTGCCTCCTCCAAGTCATCATTTACAATGACTTTATCGAATTTAGGGGCAAACGTCAGTTCATATTCCGCCTTGGCTACGCGGGCTTCTATCACTTCAGGAGCATCCGTTCCACGTCCTATCAGACGTTTACGAAGTTCCTCTACCGAAGGAGGCTGAATGAATACTGACAGAGCACGGTCGCCATAAAACTTCTTTATATTGCAGCCACCTACAACGTCCACATCAAAAACCACATTTTGTCCGGCAGCCAACTGAGCTTCTACCTGAGACTTCAATGTACCGTAGTAACGGTCTTTATACACTTCTTCATATTCCAGAAACTCGTCATTGGCAATGCGGGTACGGAATTCTTCGGGAGAAAGAAAGAAGTACTCCACTCCATGCTGTTCTGTTCCGCGTGGCGGACGACTGGTAGCAGAACAAGAAAAAGCGAGATTCAGGTTCTGCTGCAACAAATAGTTGATAATGGTTGATTTCCCTGACCCTGAAGGGGCTGAGAATATAATAAGTTTAGCCATATTGAAATAGTAATTACATCACGTTCAATACCTGTTCTTTGATTTGTTCCAGCTCATCCTTCATCTGCACTACAATCTTCTGCATCTCAGCATGATTGGATTTGCTTCCCAACGTATTGATTTCACGTCCCATTTCCTGGGCAATGAAACCCAACTTCTTACCTTGTCCGCTTCCATCCTCCATAGTATTGATGAAGTATTTCAAGTGGTTGCTCAGACGTTGTTTTTCTTCGTTGATATCCAGTTTCTCAATGTAGTAGATGAGTTCCTGCTCCAGACGGTTCTTGTCATAGTCCACACTGATGGTCTTTTCCAAAGCATCTGTGATGCGTTCTTTGATTTTCTCTACGCGCTCTTTTTCGTATGGAGCAACAGAAGTCAGCAATTTGGCAATATTGGAAATCTTTTCGCGGAACTTCTTCTCTAAAGCCGCGCCTTCCTGTATACGGAAATCAACCAGATTTTGGATAGCCTGAAGCACAGTGGTATGAACAGCTTTCCATTCTTCCTCGCTCAGTTCCTGAATATCGTTCTTTGTCATCACGTCCGGCATGCGGAGCAAAGTAGAGAACCAGTCTTCGGGTGCAGGGATGCCTGTCGTTTCGGAGATAGTGCGAATCCGTTCGTAATACGCCACTACCACATCCTGATTAATGGGAGTAACAAGTTCACAGGCATCTTTTTTATCAATCCACAGACTGAAATCCACTTTACCACGTTCCAGTGCCTTAGCTATTTCGTTACGGATTTCTATTTCTTTTTCCCGGTAGAGGGGGGCGATGCGGGTTGACAGATCCATCGCTTTACTATTGAGCGATTTGATTTCTACATTGATTTTCTTATCGGACAGTTCAGCGGTCGCTTTACCGTATCCGGTCATGGATTGTATCATAAGATTCTTTAGTTTTCCGCAAAATTACATGAATATTTTCATTAGTGAAAATTATTCAAGAAATAAGTGATGTGTTTATCACTTACTCTTTACTCCAAATGCGTGTATTCAGGTTCAGTTCCTCTACAATATCCAGCAAGGATTGAAGCACTGAAAAGTCCGACTTAAGGATGCTCATATCATTCAAAGAACTCCACACATCTGCTTCAAACCGATTCTTTGAATCCGGAATGGCAACCAAGATCGTGGAGTTCCGGAAACTAATGGTAACTCCTTTCTTGAAATTGCTGTCCAGCTCCAACATTCTTTCCATCATGGAAGGGGTAATCAGATAGCGGGCCTCAATCTGGTTAGTGGAAAAGACATCAAAGACTTTTTCAAAATCGGGATTTTCCATTTTCACTCTTGAAGCTCCCATTTTAACCTTGAAAAAGCTATTCCGCAGAATGGTCGTTTCCCCCTGAAATTCTTTATGAAAGTCAGCAATGAAAAGAAATCCTTTGAAAATATCTTCCCAATAATACTGTACTCCATTCTTGGTAGAACGAGCCCTACGCTCTTCAGCATGTACTTCGGAACAGATAAAGCTGGTTTTATCCAGACATCCTTCTATCAGGTCTTCGGCATGATAACGGTCGGGAGAAGTAAACAGCCCACTATTTCTAAAAAGATCCTCACCCACTCCGTTATTCGGAGAATAGGTCGCATTCGGACAAAAGGCATGGATTATTTCATCTACCACTTCTTCTTTATAAAAGGAGGAGAATATTTTCGACTTATTATTGATGCAAGTAATAAAAATGATTACAGAAATAACAACAATAACTATCGGACCAAAGATTCCTTCCAATTTAAGTATTAGCAAAGCGATCACTCCTACTACCAGAAAAACAGCAGCATAAATCAAACCCTCTGAACGCCCTTTCCTCAGGAGTTCCTTACGTTTATTTTCCAGAACTTGCAATGTGGGGGCCAGCTTCTGCGCCAGAGAGTCAAAATCTACATAATCCATTGCCGGCTATTTTATGAATTGAACAAGTTCTTTACATCCGGAGTCGCACGTTCTGCTTCCGGAATTGTCAGCACCGCTTTGTTTGTAAAGCCAAACATACCTGCCAACAGATTCGTAGGGAAAGTCTGGACGGCATTATTATAGTCGGTTACAGAAGCATTGTAAGTGCGGCGGGCAGCAGCCAACTGTTCTTCCGTTTCATTGAGCGAACGCTGCAATTGCAGGAAGTTTTCAGAAGCTTTTAGTTCGGGATAGTTCTCCGCCACTGCAAAGAATTGAGTACGCACTTTGGAAAACATTTTGTCAAAGTCCGCCTTTTCGCTGTCATTAAGAGAAGTATAAGTCTTGTTGCGCATTTCCGTTATTGCAGCAAATGTATCAGCTTCGTGCTTGGCATATTGCTGGACGGTTGCAACCAAATTGGGTATCAAATCGAAACGACGTTTCAACATGACATCAATAGCAGAAAAAGCATTTTCTATCTGATTTCTCTTTCTCACCAGTGAGTTGTACATCGAAATCACCACCAAAATAAAAAGTACAATAATAATAGCTACGATCATAATTACAGATACAACGACCTCCTTGTGCCGGTTATTTTATGTTAACGAATTCAGTATTTATTCCTAAAATCAGACAGCAAAGATAGAAATAATATAAAATACCTCCCAATAATGCCGTAAGAAAGATTCTGAACCCTTTTTGGATTCGCTTGTGTATCTGAAAATAAACCTGTAAATTTGCCACAATTAAACTAACAAAAGACTATGTCGTGTATCTTGCATATTGAAACGTCCACCTCGGCATGCTCCGTTGCAGTGAGTGAAGATGGACAAAATGTATTTAACAAAGAAGACCTGAACGGCCCGTCTCATGCCGCTCTGCTGGGGGTATTTATAGACGAAGCTCTGTCGTTTGCCGACAGTCATGCTATGCCGATTGACGCAGTAGCGGTGAGTTGCGGACCGGGTTCTTACACCGGATTACGTATCGGCGTATCTATGGCGAAAGGAGTTTGTTACGGACGCAATATTCCACTGATCGGTCTTCCGACATTGAAGGTGCAATGCGTGCCGGTACTGCTTTATCATGATGAATTGCCCGAAGATGCATTGCTATGCCCGATGATCGATGCACGCCGTATGGAGGTATATGCTGCCATTTACGACCGTGCCCTGAAACCTGTACGCGACATAGCCGCTGACATAGTAGACGAAAACTCTTATACGGAATTTCTGGATCAGCATCCCGTTTATTTCTTTGGAGACGGGGCAGCCAAGTGCAAAGATAAAATAACTCATCCCAATGCTCACTTCATTGACGACATTCGTCCGCTGGCAAAGATGATGTTCCCACTTGCTGAAAAAGCAATAGCCGAAAACGACTTTAAGGATGTAGCTTATTTTGAACCATTCTACCTGAAAGAGTTTGTAGCCTCCAAACCGAAAAAACTTTTATAATATATGCAATATAACACTCAACAAAAACGGATGCCTTTGCCGGAATACGGACGCAGCATCCAAAACATGGTTGACCATGCGTTGACAATCGAAGATCGCGCTGAACGCCAACGTTGCGCAAACACCATTATCAACATTATGGGTAATATGTTCCCGCATCTGCGTGATGTGCCCGATTTTAAACATAAACTATGGGATCATCTGGCTATCATGTCCGACTTCAGACTGGACATTGATTATCCTTATGAAATTATCCGCAAAGATAATTTGAATACCCGTCCGGAAATGATTCCCTACCCCAGTACCAAAATCCGTTACCGCCACTACGGCCGTACACTGGAAGTGTTGATAAAGAAAGCGATTGACTTCCCCGAAGGAGATGAAAAACAAAATCTGATTGCCTTGATCTGCAACCACATGAAGAAAGACTACATGACCTGGAACAAGGACACGGTAGACGACCGCAAAATTGCAGAAGATCTTAACGAATATTCAGGTGGCAAATTACAGATGACGGATGACATCATCAAACTGATGGCTGAACGTATCAATCAGAACTACCGTCCGAAAATAAACAATCAGAATAACCGGAGAGATAACCGGAATAATAAGAGAAAGTACTAACAGGTTTATGATTTCAGATTTATGATTTATAAGCGGAAAGTCCGTTCAATAAGTCATAAATCATAAATCATAAATCATAAATCCCTATTTATGGCATCATTCGTAATTGAAGGAGGACACAGACTATCCGGCGAGATTCATCCGCAAGGCGCAAAAAACGAGGTATTGCAGATTATCTGCGCCACGCTGCTGACAGCCGAAGAGGTGACCGTACATAACATTCCGGATATACTGGACGTCAACAATCTCATTCAATTGATGCGTGACATGGGCGTTACGGTATCCAGAAAAGGGCTTGATACGTATTGTTTCAAAGCTGAAAAGCTGGATTTGAGCTATCTGGAAAGCGATGAATTCCTGAAGAAATGTTCCAGTCTGCGAGGTTCGGTTATGTTAATCGGCCCGATGGTGGCACGCTTTCATAAAGCGATGATTTCAAAACCGGGTGGAGACAAGATAGGACGCAGACGTCTGGATACTCATTTTATCGGTATACAGAATCTGGGTGCAGATTTTTCATACAACGCAGAGCGCGAAGCGTATGAGATTTCAGCTTGCGAACTGAAAGGCACCTACATGTTGCTGGACGAAGCTTCGGTAACCGGAACTGCCAACATCGTGATGGCAGCGGTACTGGCCAAAGGAACAACCACTATTTATAATGCTGCCTGCGAACCGTATCTGCAACAACTTTGCAAGATGCTGAACCGCATGGGCGCCAAGATACAAGGCATTGCCTCCAATCTGTTGACCATTGAAGGAGTGGACGAACTGCACGGTACCGAACATACGATACTTCCCGATATGATCGAAGTCGGCAGTTTTATCGGTATGGCAGCCATGACGCAAAGTGAGCTTACCATCAAGAATGTTTCTTATGAAAACCTGGGCATCATCCCTGAAAGTTTCCGCCGTCTGGGTATCAAACTGGAACAACAGGGAGATGATATCTATGTTCCTGCACAGGAAACGTATCAGATAGAGTCGTTCATAGACGGTTCCATCATGACTATTGCCGATGCTCCCTGGCCGGGACTGACACCGGACTTGCTGAGTGTAATGCTCGTAGTTGCCACTCAGGCAAAAGGCAGCGTGCTAATCCATCAGAAGATGTTTGAGAGCCGCCTGTTCTTCGTGGACAAACTGATAGATATGGGAGCACAGATTATTCTTTGCGATCCTCACCGTGCCGTCGTCATTGGCCATAACCATGCCATGCGTCTGCGAGGCGGGAATATGACCTCACCTGATATTCGTGCCGGTATTGCATTGCTGATTGCCGCCATGAGCGCGGAAGGAAGCAGCCGTATCCACAATATTGAGCAAATAGACCGGGGGTATCAGGACATCGAAAGACGCCTGAACGCTATCGGAGCAAGAATTACGAGAATATGATATGGGATGGTGGAAGATGATTAAGAATGGTAGGATGATAAGATGATAAAAAGAGAAGATGTATATAAGATAGGAGTATTCAACAAGCCGCACGGCATTCACGGTGAGTTGTCATTCACATTCACCGATGACATTTTCGACCGGGTGGAAGCTGAATACTTAATCTGCCTGTTGGATGGTATTTTCGTACCTTTCTTCCTGGAAGAATACCGTTTCCGCTCCGACTCCACTGCATTGGTAAAGCTGGAAGGGGTAGACACAGCAGAACGTGCACGGATGTTCACCAACGTGGAAGTTTATTTTCCTTCCAAACATGCTGAAGATGCCGGACCGGGAGAACTGACCTGGGATTTCTTTGTAGGTTTCCGTGTAGAAGAAGTTAACCACGGAGACTTGGGAGAAGTGACAGAGGTGGATACCGCAACCATCAACACCTTGTTTGTAGTTGATCATCAGGGAGAAGAGTTACTGATTCCTGCGCAAGAAGAATTCATCCTGAACATTGACCAAAAGCACAAAGTAATCACAATGGATTTACCCGAAGGATTGCTGGCTTTGGATGAAACAGAGGAAGTGTAAATAAGTGATTAGTGATAGAGTGAAAAGTGATTAGCGCGTATGGTGAAAAAGAAACGACATAAAGCATTCTGGAGTAATATCAAATTCAAATATAAGCTGACTATCATCAACGAGAATACACTCGAAGAAGTAGTCGGTCTCCGTGTATCCAAGTTAAACGGCATCTCGGTATTACTTTCTGTGCTGACTGTTTTGTTTCTGGTTGCCTCAGTTATCATTGCTTTCACTCCGTTGCGCAACTACTTGCCGGGATACATGAACAGTGAAATCCGTGCCCAAGTGGTAGAGAATGCTTTACGAGTAGATTCACTTCAACAGTTGGTAGATCGCCAGAATTTGTATATCATGAATATACAGGATATTTTCAGTGGAACCATACGGGTAGATACTGTGCACAATATGGACTCACTGACTACTGTACGCGAAGATTCGTTGATGGAACGCACACAGCGGGAAGCGGAGTTCCGGAAACAATATGAAGAAACAGAAAAGTATAATCTGACAAGCATTACAGCCCGCCCGGACATAGAAGGATTGATATTTTATCGCCCCACGCGGGGGATGATTACAGAAAAATTTGATGCTGACAGAAAACATTACGGTACGGATATCGCCGCCAATCCCGGAGAGAGCGTACTTGCTACGCTGGATGGTACAGTTATCTTGAGTACTTATACGGCCGAAACAGGATATGTGATAGAAGTACAACATAATCAAGACTTTATATCCGTATATAAGCATTGCAGTTCCTTATTGAAACGTGAAGGGGACACTGTACAGGCCGGAGAGGCTATTGCTTTGGTAGGAAACAGCGGACAACTGACAACCGGTCCTCACCTGCACTTTGAGTTATGGCACAAAGGACGGGCGGTGAATCCGGAACAATATATTGTATTTTAAGTGATAGATAAATGAAAAAACAAATTGCTATACTCGGTTCCACCGGCTCCATAGGTACGCAGGCATTACAGGTGATTGAAGAACAATCCGACCAGTACGAAGCGTATGTGCTGACCGCCAACAACCGTGTAGAAGAACTCATTGCCCAGGCTCGGAAATTCAAACCTGAAGCGGTGGTTATAGCCAACGAAACGAAATATGCCCAACTGAAAGAAGCCCTCGCCGACCTGCCTATCAAAGTATATGCAGGAACGGATGCTATCTGCCAGATTGTGGAAGACTCGGAAATTGACATCGTACTGACTGCGATGGTAGGTTATGCCGGACTGAAACCAACCATGAATGCTATTCGTGCCCGTAAACCTATCGCTCTTGCCAACAAGGAGACGCTTGTTGTGGCAGGTGAGCTGATTAACGATATGGCACGCCTATCCGGCACACCTATATTACCGGTAGATTCCGAACATTCAGCCGTTTTCCAATGTTTAGCGGGAGAACTCGGCAATCCGATAGAGAAGGTGATCCTTACGGCATCCGGTGGTCCGTTCCGCAATTGCACGATGGAGCAACTGGCTATGGTAACCAAAGCCCAAGCCTTGAAACATCCTAATTGGGATATGGGAGCGAAGATCACGATTGATTCCGCATCAATGATGAACAAAGGATTCGAGGTGATAGAAGCAAAATGGTTATTCGGTGTACGTCCGGATCAGATTGAAGTGGTGGTACATCCGCAATCAATTATACATTCGATGGTGCAGTTTGAAGACGGTGCAGTAAAGGCACAATTGGGTATGCCGGACATGCGTCTGCCTATTCAGTATGCATTCTCTTATCCGCAACGCCTGAAGGCTTCATTTCCCCGGTTAGATTTCAAGATGTGCACAAACCTGACATTCGAACAACCGGACACTACCCGTTTCCGCAATCTGGCTTTGGCTTACGAAGCTTTGCACAAAGGTGGAAATATGCCCTGTATCGTGAATGCAGCCAATGAAGTGGTAGTTGCCGCTTTCCTGCGGGATGAGATTTCATTCCTCGGCATGAGTGATGTGATAGAGAAAGCAATGTCTATTGTATCGTTTGTGGCAAAACCGGAATATGAGGACTATGTAGCTACGGATGCGATGACACGCCGTATTGCACAAGAGTTGATAAAATAAAAATAGTACAGGTATTAGAGTATCTCAACTCCCTTCTTCCTCGGAGGAGAATAAGAATAGTAAATAGTAGTTAATAGTAAAATAGAAAAATTATTAGATGGAAACATTTTTGATTCGTGCCCTGCAACTCATTATGAGCCTTTCATTGCTCGTTATCGTTCACGAGGGAGGGCACTTCCTCTTCGCCCGTCTTTTCAAGACACGGGTAGAAAAGTTTTGTTTGTTCTTCGACCCTTGGTTTACCCTGTTCAAGTTCAAGCCGAAAAATAGTGATACGGAATATGGTATTGGCTGGTTGCCGTTAGGTGGTTATGTAAAGATATCAGGTATGATAGATGAGTCTATGGATACCGAACAGATGCAACAGCCAATGCAACCGTGGGAGTTCCGGGCCAAACCGGCATGGCAACGGTTGCTAATCATGACAGGTGGTGTATTGTTCAATTTCATATTGGCATTATTCATCTATTCTATGATACTTTATACCTGGGGAGATGAATACGTACCGGTACAAAAAGCCCCATTGGGTATGGAATTCAATGAAACGGCAAAAGCTATCGGTTTCCGTGACGGTGACATATTGATATCTGCCGATGGTGTACCCTTTGAACGTTATGGCGGTGACATGCTGACAAGCGTTGTCGATGCCCGTCAGGTAACAGTACGCCGTGATGGACAAGAGGTATCTGTTTATATTCCTGAGAATTTTATGGAACGTTTGCTGGCTGACAGTGTACGTTTTGCCTCATTCCGCTATCCGTATGTTATTGATAGTATTTGCGCCAACCGCCCTGCCGCCCTTGCCGGCTTGCAAGCAGGTGACAGCATTATGCAATTGGACGGAAAGAACATTGCTTATTTCGATTTTAAAGAAGAGATGTTACGCCGTCAGAAAGCGGATTCAGCTTCTCATGATATCACATTGACTTATGCACGTGCCGGAGTGATAGATACTATAACCTTTGCTACAGATTCAATCTATGAGATAGGTGTAGTGGCACGTACGGCAACCAACCAGTTACTGCCGGTTGTAAAGAAAGAATATAGTTTTCTGGCCTCTTTCCCCGCTGGTGCAGCATTGGGAGTACAAACTCTGAAAGGCTATGTAGGACAGATGAAATATCTCTTTTCTAAAGAGGGTGCCAAACAATTGGGTGGCTTTGGAACTATCGGAAGCATCTTCCCTGCTACATGGGATTGGCACCAGTTTTGGTATATGACGGCATTCCTTTCTATTATCCTCGCCTTCATGAATATCCTGCCTATTCCGGCACTGGATGGCGGACATGTGCTATTCCTTATTTATGAGATTGTGGCTCGTCGCAAACCAAGTGATAAGTTTATGGAGCGTGCGCAAATGGTGGGTATGTTTCTACTATTCGGATTGCTGCTTTGGGCAAACTTTAATGATATTCTGCGGTTCCTGTTCTAACACAGAATCTACTTTATAAAAACAGATGGTCTATTTATGCAAAACGGACTATCTGTTTAAAACAAATAGACCATCTATTCGGAGTGAATAGATGGTCTATTTTATTATATGAAATATCTATCGTATTTTCTTACACTAAATGTCCGATCCACTCTTCACGATCTCCCGGCAAAAGATCAATAACCGGAACCTCCACCATGGTGTAACAACCAGGTTGTTGACGCATGGAAGCGCGAGCTACACAAACCAATACCTGAGCAGTAAGTGCAGGATTATTAATGCGCATATTGAACTCAAACAATTGATTCTGAGTTTTACCGGAAACGCCTTTACGAGTGAGGTTTACGCCATGTCCCATGTCAAGCAAAGCATCTACGCTGGGAACTAATTTCACATGAGTCTCATCATTCACGAAGTATGGGTCTGCTTTGATGGCAGCAGCCACTTTATCAAACTCATAACCGTCTTTTAATTCGATGTAAACCATGCGGCGATGAATACCTGTTCCGGTAGGAATAGTCATGGAAAGGGCAGCCTTTACACCGTCAATAGCTTTTACAGCTACGGTATGTCCCATACTCATTCCCGGACCAAAGTTTGTATAAGTAATTCCTTTCGGAGCAATTGCTTCCAACAAGGTACGTACAATAGAATCGCTTCCCGGGTCCCAGCCTGCAGAAATAATAGAAACCGCATTATGCTCTTTTGCAGAAGCAGACAGTGTGCGACGCAAATCTACAATACCGGTATGGATATCGAAGCTGTCAACCGTATTGATACCAAGTGCAAGAATTTCTTTGGCATAAGTCTCTACACTGCGGGTTGGTGTGCAAAGAATTGCGACATCAACGTCTTCCAATTCCTTGATATTCTTTACAACAGGGTATTCACTCAGTTCTGCGGGACGGTTTTCAGCTCCGGCTCGGCGTACTACGCCGGCAATTTCAAAGTCGGGAGCCGCTTGCAACGCTTCGAGCACGTATTGCCCGATATTGCCATAGCCAACAATGGCTGCTCTTACTTTTTTCATTCTTTTATTGAATTTATTTATCAGTTTTCTATTTTATCGGCACAAAAGTAATCATTTTCATTCAATTTAACCACAAAACGATTCAGTGTTCCACAGAGTTTTTTCTTTATTAAGACTTCTTTCAAACTTATGTACCTTCAATGACTTATCACTTTAAAACAATTTCCAAAGGAAAAAGTTCCCCGAAACTCTTCTGAGTCTGTAATGAAGAAACACAATATTCCTCGCTCGCGCGCGTTATAGTAAGTATTATGATAGAATACATCAGAGGCGGACTTGCCGAGCTCAGCCCGGCAACCGCAGTTATCGACTGTAACGGATTGGGATATGCCGTTAATATTTCATTAAATACGTATGCTGCCATCCAAGGCAAAAAAGAGTGTAAACTGTATATCTACGAGGCTATACGTGAGGATGCATATGTACTCTACGGCTTTGCAGATAAACAAGAGCGTGAATTATTCTTGTTGCTGATTTCCGTTTCGGGCATTGGCGGTAATACTGCACGAATGATACTTTCAGCACTCTCACCGGCAGAACTGGTGAATGTTATCAGTACTGAAAATGCCAATTTACTGAAGACAGTGAAAGGTATCGGACTAAAAACAGCCCAACGGGTGATTGTAGATTTGAAAGATAAAATCAAGACAGGTGCTACAACCGCAGGAAGTTCGATAGGAAGTCTTGGCGGAATGCTATCCGCTGCTAATGCACAGGTGCAGGAAGAAGCTATTGCAGCATTGACAATGTTGGGATTTGCACAGGCACCATCACAAAAGGTAGTTTTGGCAATATTGAAAGAAGAACCGGATGCACCGGTGGAACAGGTTATTAAGTTGGCGCTGAAAAGACTTTAGTAAATGATAAGTGGCACAAGCAAAGGTTACCTGCCTGTTAATGTTCTCCGTTTAGTTTCACCTTGACTGAGTTATTCTCAAGCCTATGAGAATGTTTTCTCACAGGCTTGAGAATAAAGTCTCACAAATGTGAGAAAACATTCTCCCTACGGTGAGAATAAAAGAATTATTCTACCGAAAGATAATAACATGAAGTCTCCTCGTATACGACATATCATCTGGTTATCGCTGCTGTGGCTCATGCCTGGCAGCTTTGTCGTTATGGGACAGAATGTAAATGGGGAAAGTGCACAAGAAGTGGAAAATGTACAAGATACAATAGCTCCGCGATATTCCGTTCGCAAGACCGTGCCGGGTACACTAAAAGACCTTTCTCCCCACCCTGCCGACCTGCAATCCCCTATGAACCTGCGAACCGAGGCAGAATATGATGCAAAAACAGACAGGTACTACATACGTACAAAATTAGGGAATACCGAAATCGGTGTGCCGATGATATTAACCCCCGAAGAATATCTGGATTGGACGTTGAAACAATCCATGCAATCTTATTACCGCCAAAAGAACGGAGAACAAATCGGCAAAGGAAAAGAGGCTTTCGACTTTATGGATATGAAGTTCAACCTTGGTCCGGCAGAGAAATTGTTCGGCCCCGGTGGGGTACAGATACGTACACAAGGTAATGCGGAACTCAGCTTCGGCATGACATACAAAAACGTAAAGAACCCCTCACTTCCGGAAAGCCAACGCAAAACACTCGGTTTTGACTTTGACGAGAAAATTAATATCAACGTCAATGGAAAAGTAGGTGACAAGGTGAATATGAACATGAACTACAACACCGATGCAACCTTTGATTTTGACACCAAACGGCTGAAACTGAAATATGAAGGAAAAGAAGATGAGATCATCAAACTGATTGAAGCCGGTAATGTGAGCATGTCCACCAATAACTCACTAATACGCGGAGCATCCGCACTGTTCGGTATTCGCACGGACCTGCAATTCGGCAAGCTAAAGCTACAAGCTGTCATCAGCCAGCAAGAGAGTGAGGCCAAAACAGTGACAAGCCGCGGTGGTGCACAAACCACTACTTTCGACTTCTCCGCAGATAATTACGAAGAAAATCGTCACTTTTTTCTAGCCCATTATTTCCGGGATACTTATGACAAAAACCTGGCTCAACTTCCAAACATCCTTTCGGGAATCACAATTAACCGAATTGAAGTATGGGTAACCAATAAACGAAATAGCTATGATAATCCCCGCAATATTGTAGCATTAACTGACCTCGGGGAGGCCTTTCATATTGGTAACAACACAGCTTGGCAGGGAACAGGAAACCCATCCAGCCCGACTTCCAATGTCAATGCACCCACCAACAATGCCAATACCCTTTATGCGCAGATGACCAGTACCTATGCTGCTGCCCGCGACATCAGCCAGGTAAGCAACACCATGAACAATATTCCCGGTGTAGAGGGAGGTATGGATTATGAGAAGATTGAAAGTGCCCGACTTCTCACTTCTTCGGAATATACTTTGAACAGTAAGCTAGGCTATATTTCACTAAAACAAACCCTGCAACCGGATGAAGTGTTGGCAGTCGCTTTTGAATACACACTGGGGGGACGGAGTTATCAGGTAGGTGAATTTTCTTCTGACATCAAAGAGACAGGACAAAGTTTATTTGTGAAACTATTGAAGAATACGGCTAACTCTCCCGATGCCGCCTGCTGGGATCTGATGATGAAAAACGTCTATAGTCTCAATGCCTACTCTGTTCAAAAGGAGAAGTTCCAGTTGAATATCACCTACCAAAGTGATACGACAGGTGTGTATCTACGTTATATTCCCGAAGGCAAGATTGCCAAAATGCCTCTATTACGCGTCATGAATCTCGACCGCCTCAACAGCCAGAACCAAACAGGTGCAGACGGTTTCTTCGACTTTGTAGAAGGCTATACTGTAACTGCTGCAGACGGACGTATTTATTTTCCGGTTGTAGAACCTTTCGGCAGTCATTTACGAAAAGCAATCGGTAATGACGCACTGGCAGATAAATACGTATTTCAGGAACTTTATGATTCTACCCGTACTGTTGCCAGACAAACTGCAGAGAAGAATAAATACCGATTGACGGGAGAATACCGTGCCTCCAATGCAAATGAAATACGATTGGGAGCCATGAATGTTCCGCAAGGGTCGGTACATGTAACAGCTGGTGGTATGACGCTGGTTGAGAATTCTGACTACACAGTAGATTACACATTGGGAATAGTTACCATTCTCAACCAAAGCATCATTGATGCCGGCACAGCCATCAGCGTTAATCTGGAAAGCAATACACTTTACAGCATGCAGCGCAAAACGATGATGGGACTAAACTTCACTTATGATTTCTCGCAAAACTTCTCTTTCGGAGGAAGCATCATGCACCTCAGCGAAAAACCGCTGACGAGCAAAGTTGCAATGGGCGACGAACCCCTCTCCAATACTTTATGGGGGGTAAATGCCTCATGGAAGAAAGAGAGTCAATGGCTGACAAACATGATAGATAAGTTACCTTTTGTCAACGCCACCGTCCCCAGTAGTATCAATCTGGGTGTGGAATTCGCCCACCTCATTCCGGGACATGCCAAAGGACTACAACAAAACGCTTCGTACATCGATGACTTTGAAAGCACGCAAAATGGCATTGATCTGCGTCAACCCTCATACTGGATGTTAGCAAGCACCCCCTCTCCCCTCTTTCCCGAAGCAACCCGCAGCAATGATATCAGTTACGGCAAGAACCGGGCACTGCTGGCGTGGTACCATATTGACGGACTTTTCACCCGCCGTAACTCTTCATTGACACCTACACACATCAAAAACGACCTTAACCAGCTTAGCAACCACTATGTGCGTGAGATCTATGAGCAAGAACTGTTTCCAAATAAGGAAACTCCCTATCAGGAATCGGCTTCCATGAGTGTACTGAACCTGGCCTATTATCCACAGGAACGGGGACCATACAACCTGGAAACAGACCTGAATTCAGACGGCACTCTGAAAAACCCGGAGAATCGCTGGGGAGGCATGATGCGTAAACTGGATACCAGTGATTTCGAAGCGGCAAACATTGAATACATCTCTTTCTGGTTACTAGATCCATTCATCTATGAAGAAGGTAACATTGAGGGAGGAATAACACGAACAGATTCGGAAAAGGCAACACGAGCAAATTCTTCCAAAGGTACTCTCTATATAAACCTTGGCGAAGTATCCGAAGACATTCTCAAAGATGGCAAGAAGTTCTTCGAAAACGGTCTGCCCATTGATGGAGATGCAACAAAGACCGAAGAAACAGTTTGGGGACGTGTTCCCCGAGACCGCAGTGTAGTATATGCCTTTGATAATGCAGCCGGCGCACGCCGTAAACAAGATGTCGGACTGAACGGACTCTCTACTGAAGACGAACGTACCTTCTCCACTTATCAGAAATATCTGGCAGACGTACAGGGCAAAGTGGACGCCTCCACTTACGAGAAATTCTACAACGATCCGGCAGGCGACAATTATCATTATTTCCGTGGTTCGGACTATGACCGGGAAGAGCGTAGCATTCTGGAACGCTACAAATACTACAACAATACCGAGGGGAACTCCACCGCCAGTGAAGATTCTCCGGAACGATACGATATATCTTCAAAAACCGTACCCGATGTAGAAGATATCAATCAGGACAATACACTGAACGAAACAGAGAAATATTTCCAATATCGCATCAACCTGACACCTTCCGACCTGAAAGTTGGGCAGAATTACATCACGGATAAGCGAACCGCCAGCGTCCGCCTGCGTAACGGGCAAACGGAAGAAGTGACCTGGTATCAGTTCAAAGTTCCCGTACGCAGTGGTGAGGCAGTGGGAAGCATCAAAGACTTCAAGTCCATCCGTTTCATGCGTATGTTCCTGACCGGATTTGAGAAACCCATCGTGCTGCGTTTTGCCACCCTGGAGTTGGTACGCGGCGAATGGCGCACCTATACCGATGCACTGAACAATACACAACAAGGTGCTTCTACCACCAGTTCAGCTGCACTGGACGTTGCTGCCGTCAATATCGAAGAAAATGGAGACCGTACTCCGGTGAACTATGTAATGCCTCCGGGTATCTCCCGTGTCATCGATCCGGGACAGCCGCAACTCCGCCAGCAGAACGAGCAAGCCATGAGTCTGAAACTGGAAAAGCTGGCTCCCGGTGATGCCCGTGCCGTCTACAAGAATACGGGTATGGATATGCGGCAATACCGCCGGCTGCAAATGTTTGCCCATGCCGAAGCTCTGCCCGATCTCTCCACAGATCCGCAGAATGGCGAACTTTCCGTATTCATCCGCCTCGGCTCAGATTACCGCAGCAACTATTATGAGTACGAGATTCCCCTCACACTCACTCCGCACGGAGAATACAACGGAAGCACCGTCGCCGGTTGCCTTGCCGTCTGGCCCAAAGACAACAATTTGGACATTGACCTCAGTGTGCTCACCAATGTCAAGAAGGCCCGTAATCGCTTGAAGAATATCTCAAACAGTGGTGTCAGCTATGCCAAAGTGTATTCGGAATACGATCCGGATAAACCCTCCAATAAGATAAGCGTGATTGGCAATCCTTCACTGGCAGAGGTCAAGACGATGATGATTGGTGTGAGGAACAACTCACGCACCATTAAATCGGCAGAGGTCTGGGTGAACGAACTGCGCCTTACCGAATTCAACGAAGACGGCGGTTGGGCTGCACAAGGCAATCTCAACGTACAGCTTTCCGATATCGGCAGTATCAACATGTCCGGTCACATGGAAACAGCCGGTTTCGGCGGACTGGAACAAAGTGTCAGCGAGCGTCGACTGGACGATTATTATCAGTATAGTTTCACCACCACATTCGATCTGGGACGTTTCTTTCCTAAAAAGGCTAAATTGGCCGCTCCTATTTACTTTTCTTACTCCAAAGAGGCTACTACGCCAAAGTACAATCCTTTGGACAAAGATATGTTGCTGGATGATGCCCTGGATGCCTGTACCACCGATTGGGAACGAGACTCGCTGATGAATATCGCCCGTGAAATTACGACCTACCGTAATTTCAGCCTCAGCAATGCACGACTGGACATTACAAGTAAAAACCCCATGCCTTATGATCCGGGGAACTTTACTTTCAGCTATTCCCGTTCCCTCCGCCACAATCAGGGTAGCACCACAGCTTACGAAAACGAAACAGACTGGCGCGCTGCAATGACTTATAATTATGCCCCTGTCTATCGCCCGTGGGAACCTTTCAAAGCTATGAAAAATAAATCTCCATGGATGCGCTTCATCAAAGAGCTCAATCTGAACTGGCTGCCCCAAAGTATCTCGTTCAATACCGATATGACACGTCACTATTATGAACTTCAACTCCGCGACCTGGAGGCATTGACTACCGGAAGCAATTCCGTCTGTAGCGGAGATATCAGCATCGAAGGTATCCCCATTTCTGTCGCCAAAGAATTCCTTTGGAACCGTGACTTTGCCCTGCGCTGGGACTTGACAAAGAACCTGAAACTGAACTTTACCTCCGCCACCCACGCCGAGATTGAAGAACCTTACGGTGTAGTAAATAAAGATCTTTATCCCGACGAATACTCAGCCTGGAAAGACACAGTACGCCGCAGCCTGCTCTCTCTCGGCCGCCCTATTGATTTCCAGCAGACATTCAATGCCACTTATAAGCTCCCATTCGACAAGTTCCCCGCTACCGACTGGATCAGTACCGACCTTCGTTTTGCCTCTTCTTACAACTGGGATCGGGGCGTTTCTCTTTCCGATGGCGTAGAAATGGGCAATACTGTCAGCAATCAGCGCAGCATCGATGTAAACTCGCGTTTCAATCTCGAAGCACTCTATAACAAGGTACCTTATTTAAAGAAAGTAAACCGGCGCTTTTCCGCTTCCTATCACAAACCCGCCTCACCCAAAGAGCAAAAGTCCCGTCGCTTCGACAAGGAAATACAATTGCGTGCAGACACTACAGTTACCATTCAGCACGGTATGAACTCCCGTCGTCCCAAAGTCACCGCCCTCACAGTGGACGGACGTCGTTATCCCGTACGTTATAAAGTTATAAATGCCAATACACTACGTATTGATACGCAGGACACGACACGCATAAAGCTCACTGTAATCCCCGGTCCTAATCCGGAAGACGGTTGGTGGTATAAATTCGGTCAGCATGCCACCCGCATTGCCATGAGCATACGCAATTTCAGCTTTACCTACAAAAATACGTATGCCATGACCCTTCCCGGTTTCCGTCCTGAAGCCGGTGACATGTTCGGCCAGAAGAAACACGGAGACTTCCTTGCTCCGGGAATGGACTTTGCATTCGGTTTCACCGGAGACGGCTATATCGACCGTGCCTTACAAAATGACTGGCTCATCTGCAACGACTCCGTTGTCAGCCCTGCCAGCAGCAATGCCCTTGAAGATCTTCAATTGCGTATCTCCCTTGAGCCGATACGCGACCTAAAAATAGATCTTACCGCCAATCGCACCCGGAATCGCAGCCGCGAAATACAATATATGTTCAAAGGTATGCCGGATACCCGCAGTGGTAACTTCTCCATGAGTATCATCTCTATCGGTAGTGCTTTCGAACGCCCCAGTGCCGGCGGCGGTTACCATTCCGGCACATTCGAACGTTTCCGCCGCAATCTTGACGTTATCCGTGACCGTGTGGAATCCCAATTCCTCGGTGCACAATATCCGCAAGGCAGCGCTCTTGCCGGAAAGACATTCGATCCGGCAAACGGCACTATCAGCAAGCACTCACCGGATGTCATGATCCCTGCCTTCCTCGCCGCCTATACCGGAAGGAGCGCCCGGAACTCCGCCCTCGACTTCTTCCCCAGCCTGTTCTCCATGATGCCGAACTGGCGTATCACCTACACAGGACTTACCAAAATAGCCTGGTTCAAAAAGAACTTCCGCAGTGTCAATCTGAATCATGCTTATCGCAGCACCTACAGCGTCGGTAGCTACAACACTTTCCAAAGTTTCATGAGCTATATGGGTGATATAGGCTTTGTAGAAGATGTGCAATCAGGAAGTCCCATTCCTTCATCGCGCTTCGACATCAGCATGGTATCTATTAACGAGCAATTCTCACCTCTTATCGGTATGGATGCCACTCTCAAAAACGGACTTACCGCCAAAGTGGAATATAAAACCAGCCGTATATTAAACCTCAGCATGAGTGCTTGTCAGTTGGTAGAAACCGCTTCCCGCGATTTCGTTATCGGTTTGGGATATAAGATTGTAAACTTCAATTTATTCAGTGGCCGGAATGTAAAAGACAGCAAAAATCGTATCAGCCATGACCTTGCCCTCCGTGCAGATATTTCATTTCGCAACCAGTCCGCTCTCTGCCGGGACATCCAGCAAGGTTTTGCGCAAGCTACCAACGGCAACAAAGCCCTGAAAATATCATGTTCGGCAGACTATACCTTGAGCCGTTTGTTAACCCTGCGCCTCTACTATGACCGCCAGCAGAATACTCCGTTAGTATCCTCCAGTTCATATCCAGTAGTCAGTGCCGACTTTGGTTTCAGCATGAAATTCTCTCTCACGCGGTAAATATACTCGACGACTAAGGAGCAATTCAAGGGAAAGTTTTATCTTTGTGAGATAAACAACAAGCAATATGAAACAAGCAAGAATTTACATGAAACATTGGTTAGGAATTAACGCACGCAGTAAACAACTCTCGACCGACCCCTGGTACTTGAACTTCGCCAGTCAGCTGCTATCTTTGATCGATGAATCCCCTTTATACAGTAAAAAGTTTGAAGCAGAGAAAGTAGATGCCGCCCTTTCATTGGCTATTTATCTGCAAGATGCCATTGCCCAGTCCGGTGGTTGGAAAAAGTTTTCCAATGCCTGTTATGGATTGTACAAGTCCTATCTTCCTTTCTATAAGCTGACCGATGAGTATCTTCCCGATGAAATTAATGTAGAGGACATCTCATTTATTCTATGGACGCTTCTCTCCCACTATGTCATCTTCGAAGAGGACGAAGTCATTATCCAGAATCCCCATGATCCCGACCTGATAGAATTCAGCCAAAAGGTATATGATGTGATGGACGCCGCCTTTGAAGAAGCCCCCATCTGCAATGAGCCGTCATCTCTGATTTGGGTGATGGAACTTGATTTACTGGAAATGCCATTAGTGCCGCTTCCCGAAATCACTCCCGAAATGACACTCAAAAAAGATGTAAAGAACTGCCTGGCATACAGCAAAGGAGAACCACTGCTTTATTTTACCACCTACGATGAATTACGCCGTTTCTTTGTGGAAGAACTGAAATGGGAAGATAAGAATGAAAGTTTGTTACCGGAATTAAGTGATGAAAGCAACTTTGTGGTCTACGCCAATGCCAAAGGTATGCTGATTGCCTCTAACGTCTCTTATTGTTTCTGCGATCCACGCAATCCGACTTATAGCGCAGAAAAGGCAGCTGCCAAAGGATATAAATTATTCACTTATCCGGGTACCTGTCCCTTTGACCTCCTGAAGTATGGTATGGCAAAAGGTCTGTTCCCTGATCTGCAACTTCCCTTCCCCGGTGGAAAAGAAGTATTGCACGATAACTGGGACTTCATTGCACGATACTTCTTGTGTGAATATTATGAAGGAGAGTGAAAATAAGTGATTAAGTTGTTAGTGATAAATGATTAGTTATAAGCACAACATAAATCGCTTATCACTAACAACTAATCACCATTTCTACATTTCTATAATTTCCTCCTTGCACAGCGTCAACTTCTCTACCCCATCTGCCGTCACTACCCATGAGTTTTCAATACCCAGCGGCCCGACACCCGGCAATACAATCTTCGGTTCAAGAGCAAATACCATGCCCGGTTCTAATTCCTGTTTCATACGCGGAGCCAGCACAGGAGCTTCATTGATTTCCAAGCCAATGCCATGACCAATAAATTTCGCCTTCTGTCCTACTCCCATAAAGTAATCGGCAAATCCGGCTTTCGTTACGATATCAATAGCTGTATTATAGAGATCTTCGCAAACAGTACCTGGTTTTGCCTTTTCAATCACAGCCGCCTGTACATCTAGACATGTTTGATGCGCAGCATAAGCCTTCTCCGGTAACTTACCGATAGAGAATACCCGGCTCATATCACCCATATATCCATAAAAATTGCCACCCATATCGACCATAAAACTCTGGCCGGGTTGCAGCAATGCACCATTCGCACCGATAGGTATAGACGGATCAAGCCCTTCACCACCCAAAGCAAAATCATAAGGTGCAGGAGCTGTAGCATTATCTCCCGCCAGCAAGCTACCCATAAATATCTCCATACTCTGACCAAATGTACGGAAAATACCCAGGCAACCTTCCAAACGCATCAGGCGTTCTATTTCAATAGACAACTGACGATCCGTCATTCCCGGTCGATAGACAGAAGGAATCTGTTCATAAGCCTTCGTATGGGCAATACCCGAACGACGGAACATTTCAATCTCAATATTTGTCTTTACACTACGCGCCTTACGGATCAGAGGAGTACCATTCACAACAGTAGCTTCAGGGAAGCAAGCTGCCAGACGGATATACTCCGTATAGGAGAGTTCGTCTCCCTCCAACATCAATTTCGCAGGCAAGGGCAGACCACACTCTTTCAGTAAATCAGGCAACTGTTCCGGCTTACGGATAGGATGTATATGTTCTCCTTCAATATTATTAGGACGTTTGATAAATAAGCGTGCCGGAGCATTCAACGGTAAATACAGATAGCCGCTGACAACGCGTCCGTACGTATAAATCAGGTTTACATTGCAAGTGATAAGAGCGGCATCAATCTCTTGTTGAGCCATCAAGACACGTATCTTATCGCGTCTTAACTTTAGTTCCGGTTGTAACATCTCTTTGTTATTTAATGATTTTCCGGGTGCAAAGGTAAGAAAAAACAGCCTATAAAAAAAGTACTGCCCTACACCTTCACAGGCAGGACAGCACAAACCACAAATACAAATACAACTAAACAAAGTTTTCCTTTAAATAATTCCCTGACCCATCATTGCGTGAGCCACCTTCATGAAGCCTGCAATATTGGCTCCCTTCACGTAGTTGATGTAACCGTCAGGTTCTGTCCCATATTTTACGCATTGTGCATGAATGCCGTGCATAATAGCGTGCAGCTTCTCGTCCACTTCGGCAGCACACCAACTGAGGTGCATTGCATTCTGTGACATTTCCAATCCGGAAGTAGCAACACCACCGGCATTGACTGCCTTACCCGGAGCATACATCACCTTATGTTCGATGAACAAGTCGATAGCTTCCGGCGTACAGCCCATATTGGATATTTCACCCACACACATCACTTTATTTTCAATCAACTGACGGGCATCATCACCATTCAGTTCATTTTGCGTAGCACAAGGCAATGCAATATCAGCTTTCACTTCCCATGGACGCTTGCCGGCAACAAATGTAGAACCGGGGAATTCGTCTGCATACGGAGCCACGATATCGTTGCCCGATGCACGGAGTTCAAGCATATAATCTATCTTTTCGCCACTAATACCATTCGGATCATAAATATATCCGTCCGGACCGGAGATAGTAACCACCTTGGCACCCAACTCGGTTGCTTTGGTAGCGGCACCCCAAGCTACATTTCCGAAACCGGAAATAGCAACGGTCTTACCTTTGATATCAATGCCTTTAGTTTCCAACATCTGGTTCACGAAGTACAATCCGCCGAAACCCGTAGCTTCAGGGCGAATCAGAGAACCGCCGAATTCCAAACCCTTTCCGGTAAATGTACCTGTAAATTCACGGGTTAACTTCTTATACATACCGAACATATAACCCACTTCACGACCGCCTACACCGATATCACCGGCTGGTACATCCATATCCGGACCAAGGTGACGCCACAACTCCAACATGAATGCCTGGCAGAAGCGCATGATTTCACCATCGCTCTTACCGCGCGGAGAAAAGTCGGAGCCACCTTTACCACCACCCATAGGCAGAGTAGTCAATGCATTTTTAAACGTCTGTTCGAAGCCTAAGAATTTAAGGATGGAAAGATTTACGGAAGCATGGAAACGAATACCGCCTTTGTACGGGCCAATGGCATTGTTGAATTGCACACGGTAACCAAGGTTGGTTTGTACATCACCTTTGTCGTCCACCCAAGTAACACGGAACGTAAAGATACGGTCGGGTTCAACCAAGCGTTCTATGATTTTAGCTTTCTCGAACTCTGGATGCTGGTTATAGATATCTTCGATGGAAAGAAGTACTTCCTTTACGGCTTGAAGATATTCAGACTCGCCGGGATGCTTTGCCTCTAAAGAGGACATAATTCGTTCGATATTCATAATATTACTTTTTAAAGGTTTATTCCTTCGTGATTTTAAGGTTATTCGAGCAAATTGTCAACGAATAACACTGCAAATATAGGAAAACTTTTGGATTCACCTATACTTTCTAGCAATATTTTGATTAAATAATGATAAAATGTCAAATCAGGTATTAGATATTAAGTATGCAGCGTCATTTGCACAGCCAATTAATACTTAATACCTAATACTTTATTTAGAGTTTCGGTTTCATTCCGAGATTATACATTATAAATCCATAGGTATCAGCCTGTTCTTCAAGCACCTTAGCCATAGGTTTACCTGCACCATGCCCGGCTTTACTGTCTATGCGAATAATGGTAGGATTCGTACCGTCATTACATTCTTGCAGGGTAGCGGCAAATTTGAATGAGTGGGCAGGAACTACACGGTCGTCATGATCGGCAGTAGTAACCATGGTTGCGGGATACTTGGTGCCGGGTTTCAGGTTGTGCAACGGAGAGTAGCCTTTCAAGTACTCAAACATTTCCTGGCTGTCCTCGCTCGTACCGTAATCGCTTGCCCAGTTCCAACCGATAGTGAACTTATGATAGCGGAGCATATCCATTACACCTACCTGCGGAATGGCTACGCGGAACAAATCGGGACGTTGTGTCATACAGGCACCTACCAACAAGCCACCATTAGAGCCACCTACGATAGCTATTTTATCTTTGTTGGTATACTTATCATTAATAAGGTATTCGGCAGCTGCGATGAAATCGTCGAATACATTCTGTTTCTGCATCTTCGTACCGGCTATGTGCCAGTCTTCACCATACTCGCCACCACCACGCAGATTAACCTGTGCATAGATACCTCCATTTTCCAGGAACGGAATACGTGATGTAGAGAAACCCGGATTAAGGCTGATATTGAAACCACCGTAACCATAGAGATACACCGGATTCTTACCGTCTTTCTTAAGATCTTTCTTATAAGTCAGGAACATCGGTATCTTTGTACCGTCCTTGCTGGGGTAGAATACCTGCTCCGTTATAAATTCATCGGAGTTGAAATCAACCTTCGGAGCACGGAAGAGCTCGTAAGTATTCGCATCCATATCATATTTATACGTAGCACCGGGGATGGTGAACGAAGTAAAACCGAAGAAACATTCTTTATCATCCTTGTCGCCACTGAAACCTACAGAACCGAGCGAAGGCAACTTAATTTCCTGTATCTCCTTGCCGTCCAGGCCATATACATACGCATGGTTGGCGGCATCTTTATCATACGTCAGAAACAACTTATCACCTATCACACCGGCATTCGAAAGCACATTTTCACTTTCCGGAACCAGTTCCGTCCAGTCTTTCAAAGCAGGTTTATTGATATCTGCCGTCATAAGACGGTATTTCGGTGCATTGTAGTTCGTAAACATATAGATTTTATCACCGATCACCTCTATAGGAGCATAAGTGTAATCCATATCCGTAGCCATTGCAACGAACGGTGCATTCGGTTTACGCAGATCTTTCATATACAAGGCATTGCCGCGTCCGTCGCCACTCTCATACAGGAACAGGATGGTTTCATCTTCATTCACACTGGCAGTATAGAAACGCTTGGGATATGCCTGATTCTGGTAAACCAACTGATCCTGCGATTGCGGCGTACCCATTTTATGATAGTAAATCTTATGATTCTCGTTCACGTTAGAGAACTCCTTCCCTTTCACCGGAGCATCGTAAGCGCTGTAGTAAAATCCATCGCCCTGCCAGGTAGCTCCTGTAAACTTCGCCCATTCGATATGATCGTCCAGCAACTTGCCGGTTTCGGTATCCATTACATAGATTTCCTGCCAGTCCGAGCCACTGCGTGAAATGGTATAGCCGGTATATTTTCCGTTATTCGAAAAAGAAATGCTTGTTAAAGCTACCGTACCATCATCCGAAAGTTTGTTAGGATCAAGGAATACACGCGGTTCACCGTCTAATGCATCCTGCACATACAATACGCTTTGATTCTGCAAGCCGTCGTTTTTATAGAAATAATACTTGCCGTGTTTCTTGAACGGTGTGCCAATCTTTTCATAATTAGCCACATCCGTCAGCCGTTTCAACAAGGCATCGCGGAAAGGTATTTTAGATAAATAGCCGTTCGTTACCTTGTTCTGGGCCTCCACCCATGCAGCAGTTGCAGCGGAAGTATCATTCTCCAACCACCGATACGGGTCGGGAACTTCCATTCCAAAATAAACATCTACGGTATCCACCTTCGCGGTTTCAGGATACGTAAGTTTCTGTTGTTGTTGTGCACATGACATCATGATGATACCGATTGCGAATAAAGTTACTTTTTTCATATTATACATATATAAGAGTATGATTGTTCTCCCTTTCTGAAAGTGACTGCAAAAAATGTTTTATTAAGTTTAGGCGTTAAAATTACAAAAACGACTAATAGCAAACAAGGATTTCTCCCATAATAATACTTCAGTAAGAGTTTAAATATCATCAACCGAAGTCGAGAATCTATCATTTTCCTTCATTTTGATGGTTTTTAAAGGTTTTATGGCGATTATCAAACCTTCTTTTGCCAAATTATGGCTAACCTTGCATCTGAAACAAAAGGTTAACATAATCATGAGAAAGAAATCATTCATATTACTCTTGTTGTTCATGAGCAATACTTCCCTATTCAGTCAGAATCCTCTGACGGAGGATGCCCTATTGGAGAAGCAAATCTATGAAACAGGACTGATCCATGCCCCGCTGCCTTTGAACACCTCCCGTTCTTTCGAAGAGAATGCTTTGAAGAAAGAGGTGTTATCCAGCCAGCCGCTTGTGGAAACTGAAGGAGCAAACGGGTGGACTCATTCCGGAACTGGAAAAATGTCTTTCTCAAAAGAAAAAACCATATCGGGTAAAGGGAGCATCCGTTTAGCTTTTCCCACTTATACCGGAAAAAGAGCCGCCGGTTCTCCTGCCGATCCTGACTATGCAACTTATGGAAACAGCCGCATCACCTATCACGTCGATGGTAAGAACTGGGAAAAGTACAACAGAATCTACTTTTCCATCTATCCTGATTGCGACGGCGCACGCATAGTCAATATGAATCTGACTTTTACAAACGACAGTTACACACCCAAACCAGATTATAATCCACCCAGCGGTTCCCATCTCATCAATCTGGTTAATAAGCAATGGAATCATTGCTTTCTGGAAATAGACGAATATCAGCGGGATAAGGTAATATCCATCAGCTTCGACACCGCCCTGAAAGGGAAAGACCGTACAACAGGAGACTCTGCCATTTATTATGTGGACGACATCCGGTTGCAGCAAATCAAAAATCCGGAAAAAGTGAGCGGATGGGAACCGGCGGAGCATACCATCATATACTCTACGACAGGCTATACCATAAATAGCCCGAAAACAGCCCTCGTTCATGCCAATTCATACAAACAGGGGAAACAATTCCAACTGATAAACTCCGTCAGCAAAGAAGTGGCATACGAAAGTGCGCTGAAACAGGAACAAACCACCATCGGAAAGTTCGGAGTCATGGACTTCACTGACTTCAACCAACCGGGAGACTACCAACTGAAAGTAGGTAAAACCATCACCCCAGCCTTCCGGATCAGTGAGAAGCTATGGGATAACTCCCTCTGGAAAGTACTGAATTTCCTGTTCTGCCAACGTTGCGGACATCCCGTCCCCGGCAAACATGCCGCTTGTCATACGGATTTATTCTCCCGGCATGACGGAAAAAGTATTGCCTATTCGGGCGGATGGCACGATGCAGGCGATTTGTCACAGCAGACATTGCAGACCGGAGATGTAACTTTCTCGCTGCTGGAAGCATACAACCGGCTCAAAACCAAGAACCCTCCGTTGGCAGCCCGTCTGCTGGAAGAAGCGGAATGGGGAATCGAGTTCATACTGAAAAACCGTTATGGAGACGGCTATCGTGCCAGCAGCATGGGACTGCTTATCTGGCAAGACGGCATCCTGAATACATTGGATGACATTCATTCCGTACGCGTTCAAAACATGGCATTCGACAATTTCCTGTACGCAGGATATGAAGCATACGCGGCAATGACCATAGATCGGGACCCGATGCTACAGGAGCATCTGCGAAAGGTAGCGGAAGAAGACTTTTCTTTTGCCACAGAGAAATTCGAAAGAGAGGGTTTCGACTCATTCAAACAGATGTACGAACATAGCTACAATACCTCCGAGAGCCAGTATATGGCAACCATATCCTGGTCTGCCAGTATGCTCTACAAACTCACGGGCAAGGCATATTATGCCGAAAAGGCTGTCGAAGCAATCCGATATGTACTCGACTGCCAGCGTACGGAACCTTTACAGGATCCAGGAAAAACTTGCGGATTCTTCTATCGGGATCAGTCCGGAAAATCCATCGTACACTATATACATCAATCACGCGAACAAGTCTACATGCAAGCCATGACGTTGCTTTGCGAAACGCAGAAACAACACCCCGATTATCAGAAGTGGGTGAACTCCATACAACTATACGGAAACTATCTGAAAGGTCTGATGAAATACACCCAGCCTTACGGAATGATTCCGAGTGGAGTATATCATGCGGAAGAGTACAGTGATTCAGCAAGTTTCTACGCGCTTCATCTCTTTCCGCCCGCCAATGCACGGCAGCTATACACGGAACAGGTGAAACGAGGAGTCAAACTCGACAAAGAACATTACCTGAAACGTTTTCCTGTATGGTTCAGTATCTTCAATGGAAACACAGCCATACATCTCTCCACCGGAAAATCCGCTGCCATTTGCGGCAACTTCCTTAAAGACGAAGAGTTGCTGAACATCGGTCGGGAACAGCTCTACTGGACGGTCGGAAAGAACCCATTCGGACAATCCCTGATATACGGCGAAGGGTACAATTATCCGCAGATGAACAGTTTCTCCTCCGGAGAGATAACCGGTGAAATGCCTGTCGGCATCCGCACCCTGGGCAATGATGACATCCCTTACTGGCCACAGACCAACAATGCCTGTTATAAAGAGGTATGGGTGACATCGGCAGGCAAGTGGCTATCGCTGGTTGCCGAATACGAATAAAAAAAGTTATTAACTATATAAATTATGAATGCTATGAGAAGTATTAAATTCTATCTTATTCTATTGTTTGCTATCTGTACATTTGCGGTAAACGCACAGATCCCCCAGGGTTATCCGGCAAATTATGCCAATAGTCCCCGTTTCAAGGCACTGATTTACTATACCCAACATGCAGAAGAAGCACATTATCAATTCTCCCTGCAGGCAGTAGAGTTCTTCAAGAAACTGAATTACGGTGACGGTTTCATACTGGATATTACCATGGACCTGTCTCAATATAGCTACGAACAACTGAAAGAATATAGCGTAGTGGTAATGCTCGATGGCTATCCCAATACAAAAGCCGAACGCGATACTTTTGAACAATACATGGAAAACGGAGGCGGCTGGGTAGGCTTCCATGTAGCCGCCTATAACGACAAGCACACAAATTGGCCTTGGTTTGTAGATTTTCTGGGTGGCGGGGTTTTCTATTGTAATAACTGGCCCCCTCAACCTGTTCTGGTTGAAGTTGACAATGAAGAACACCCCGTCACCAGAAATTTACCCACTTCGTTTGTGGCTCCGTCAAGTGAATGGTATCAATGGAATCCCAGTCCGAGAACCAACAAAGACGTAGAAGTACTGCTTTCCATTTCCCCTAAGAACTATCCGTTGGGCATAAAAGACGTAGTTAGTTTCGGCGATTTCCCCATCGTATGGACCAACACTAAATACAGAATGATATATCTGAACATGGGGCATGGCGACGAAGAATTCATTGACGCCACACAAAACCTCTTGTTTGTAAACGCTTTCCGTTGGGTAGTCAGTACTGATAAGAAAGGAGATCCGTTCAAAAAATAAATAGAATATGGACATTTACAGAAATATGAAAATGAACAAACCTCTAAAGACAGCATTGATTGCAATTTGCCTCCCATTCATTGGTATACAAACCAATGCTAAAGACATCGAAGTACGAAATGGGAATATTGTTCTGGATTTCAGCACCAAAATTTCGCAGCAGACCTCTGCCGGTAAGTACACTATAAAAAGATCTACCGGAAAATTCAGCGAATACAAAACAATAGGCAATACATCCTCAACAACATTTGTAGATAAAAAGCCAAAAGGAAATCCCCATGATTACTACTATCAGATCATGGATAGCAAAGGCGAACTGTTGGCTTCTATTTCTATGGATACCGAAATATTCGGCGACTATGTATACATATATAGTGATACAGACCGTAAAGAGGACGTAGGAAATGAAATTAATGCCATTCATGAACAAATGTTTGGCAAGGAATTCAGTCCCAACCGTTACGCACTCTTATTCAAAGCAGGTGATTATAAAGAAGCAGGGCTGCTGAAAGTTCCGTTCTATGTGCATCTGGCAGGATTAGGAAAAACACCGTTTGATGTGGAAGTCTCCAATATACACACCCCACCCCACTTAAGCAATGGAAACGGTACATGCACCTTCTGGCGTTCCACAGAAAATCTTTCTGTAATCGGCCCGGAAACCTATGACGAAGAGGAAACTTTCAAATGGGCCGTATCGCAGGCTGCACCAATTCGTCGTATCTACTCACAGCGTATCGTACGCAATCAATGGGAAAATGGATGGGTAAGCGGCGGATTTACCGCGGACTGCTATTTTGAAGCCGCTGCGGGATCTAAGAACCAACAACAATGGTATACCCGGAATTCCTTTCTGAATAAAGGACGTGGAAAATTCGAGGAAATCAAATACAACTACTGCTTCCAAGGTGTTGAGCTGGGTCCGGAAGCAGATACAAATACCTATCAAAACAATTGGGACAAAGGAGGAAACGTAACTTTCATCCCTACCACTCCGATCATACGTGAAAAGCCATTCTTGTTCATCGGTGACGACGGAAGATATAAAGTATTCCGTCCGGCACTGAAACACGAACACAAAGGCATCTCCTACAGTCGCACAGACATAGGCGAAGGTGAAACCTTGGATTTATTGAATGAATTCTATGTAGTAAAGCCGGGAACTTCAGCCGAATATATGAATAAACAGCTTGCAGCAGGTAAGCATCTGCTTATAACTCCCGGTATGTACGAACTCTCAGAACCACTTCATGTCACTCGTCCCAACACCATTATATTGGGAATCGGATGGGCGACTCTGATTCCGGGAGAAAAGAATTCCGATACGGCAATTCTGGTAGAAGATGTAGACGGAGTAACGATTGCCTCTCTGATGTTCGATGCTCATTACACTTCTAATACTCTCATTCAGGTTGGTATTGAGAAAACCACTCAACGGCACATAGATAATCCAATCCTGCTTGCCGACTTGTTCTTTAGAATAGGCGGATTCCGTCCGGCAAAGGTACATGTAGACCGTGCAGTCGAACTAAATAGTAATGATGTGATCGGCGACCATTTCTGGATATGGAGAGCAGACCATGGCGTTCGTGGCAGTGTAGGTTGGGAAGTCAACACCACCAGAAACGGTCTGGTAGTAAATGGCGATTATGTCACCATTTACGGTTTATTCAATGAACACTTTCAGGAGTACCAGACCTACTGGGCAGGAGAGCATGGACGAACCTACTTCTATCAGTGCGAAACACCCTATGATGCCCCTTCACAGGAGCATTATATGAGCGAAAACGGAACGCGTGCAGGATATGCCGCTTATAAAGTAGCTGATCATGTAAACACTCACAAGGCTTTTGCTTTCGGCATCTATGATGTGTTACATCATGAAATAATGATTGAGAATTCAATAGAAGTACCTGATAAAATTGGTATAAGAATGTATCACATGTGCAACAATACCCTCTCAGGTGGAGGAGCTAAAGGATTCAACTATATCCTGAATGGAATAAGGAAAAGTACCTATAACACACGGCATGACTATAGAGCATATATAGATGAATTCATAGGAAAAAAATAAAAGATTTAATAATTCTCTTTCATTCCATTTAATAATGCTTTTCTGTTCGGAAACCAATTCTATTTACAAACGGTTTTCAGATAGAAAAGCATTTTTCCTTTAAAAAAGCGTAAGCATTTGGAATAATACATTCGTGGATATCAACAATAAAATTATGCGATTATACAGACCAACTGAAGCGGACGGCAACCTGACACAGAACCCGGGATGGAGCAAATAATCTCCAAAAATACCTAATTAATATTGGTAAAAAGGAGGAGCAATAGTTCCTCCTTTTTGTTTTTTCCTTCCCTCCTATCCGGAAAAGAGGAATATTCTGATTTTTCCGACTTTAACAAATTGATGCCAACAGGAAACAAATAAAACAGATTGCCTTATTTTTTGTCGTACATAATATATATTTCTATAAATTGATAATAAAACTATGGCGACTGTAAAAGTAAAATTCAGAAAATCATCGGTGGAGGGAAAAGCCGGTACTATCTATTACCAGCTATGCCACAAGCAAAGCAACAGGCAGATAACCACCCGAATGCGCGTACTTCCCCATTGGTGGGATGCAGAAAAAGAAACATTCATAGCTGAAGCGGACAACAACGGATTGTCGGCCCGCTACCAACAGCAAATAGAGAAAGACTTGCTGTGCATCCGTCGGATTCTATGCGAATGGGACGGAGAAGGAAGAGACTACACTTTAGCGGATGTCATTGAGCACTTTCGTGCTTTGAATGAAAACGGAGATACCGTGTTGTCTTGTTTGGCCACCTTGATCGGTGAGCTTAAAAACGACGGCCGATGGGGAAATGCCCGCAATCTCCAACGGGCATTGAACAGCTTCTCCGACTTCCTGAGAGGATTGGACATACCACTCAAGCAGGTAGACGAAAGACTTGTCATGGAGTATGAGCAATGGCTCCGGGCACGAAAAGTGAGCAGAAACAGCAGTTCTTTCTATATGCGGACTTTGCGCTCTGCCTATAATAAGGTAATATACCGGAATCAAATGGAACAAACATTTCCTTTTCGGAATGTTTATACCGGTGTAGAGCGTACCCGTAAACGTGCCGTACCCGAAGATATCATGGTTCGCTTGCAAAAACTGGACCTGACACATTCTGCTCCGCTTGCTTTTTCTCGCGACATGTTTATCTTCAGTTATTGCACCCGTGGAATGGCTTTTGTAGACATTGCCTATCTGAAAAAAGAAGATGTAAGCGGAGGAATACTTAGTTATGTCCGCCATAAGACGGGACAACGCCTCACTGTTCGCATAGAACCTCTTATTGAAGAAATTATCAAGCGCTACGAACCATCCGTCCGCAACAGTCCCTACCTTTTTCCAATCATTACTTCCAATGATCCGGAAGAGGCTTTCCGACAATATCAGACGGCGCTGGGTTATCATAACCGGAAATTGAAGAAACTGGGGAAGTTGACAAGAGAAAACCTACATCTCTCCTCCTACACCGCAAGGCATAGCTGGGCAACGGTTGCACGCAAACACAACGTCCCATTGTCCATCATAAGTGCAGGTATGGGGCACACTTCCGAGAAGACCACGCTCATATACTTGGATTCTATAGAAAATTCACTGATAGACAAAGCAAATGAAGGGATTTTAGAGGCATTATGTAGTAACGTTTCTAAGTAAGAAACCTTAAAATTACGGCGCAAAGATATAACAAATAAAAGAATAAAACAACATAATGCCATAAAAATTTATTTATATTTTGCAGCCGAAACAAGTATAAAATACTGATTTTAAAACAATAAGCAATTACTTATAAAAAAAAGAAATGAATAGATATTTAAAATAGATGCTAATATAAAACTCGATAGATATATTCTAAAAAAAATATCCAAACATCGTACCGAATCTATAAGACCTAAAAAAATAGGATAAAAAGATATTTTTATCCTACAGTAATTCAATGTTTTAAAGCATCATGCCGTTTCTTACTTAGAAACGGTACAATTACAGGGTTACGGTTACCTTCTCTTGGGTCAGGAGAAGTTCCGAGTTCCAAAAAATCGACAGACAAAACGAAGAATTTGGATTAACCTTGCTTGCTGCGCATCAGAGTTGTTTTGAAAATCAAAAATACTCAGATACGAAGGAATGGAAGGAATATCTTTTAGGTGAGATACGACAAATATGGAAGAGATATCTTCAATTATGCATTGGTATGCATTCAAAGTCTTTTACAATAAAGTATTTGAGATAGAAGACTTGCTGAATAAAGACAAAATCGAGACCTATATTCCATGTGAAAGAATTCTAGTGGAACGTAGCGGAGTGAAAAAGCACGTGCGTAAACCGATCATTTCCTCCCTTCTGTTCTTCTATTCCACAGAGAAACAAGCACTGGCGTTACAGCAGAAGCTGACCGACCGAGTCATCCTATATACCCGTTTTGTCAATTGGCAAAAGCTGCCGATAGCTATTCCTGAACGGGAAATGAAAATTTTCATGCTTGTCACTTCCTCCGGCGAGAAAGGACTGGACTATTTCGGCGACGTCCCCATAGAGTACAGCACCGGCGAACGGGTTCTTGTAACGGACGGTCCATTCAAGGGAGCAGAAGGCTGCATACATCGCATCAAAGGAAACCGCCGCCTGATAGTGGCAATACAAGGTGTGTGTGCGGTGGCAACTACTTATATTCCCCAATGCTTTCTCAGAAAGATATAAATCAATACATCTAAACAAGCTTTCACTTAATCAAATCCTTCATAAATGACAATCTGCTATTTTGAAACCTTGGCGGCATTTGCCGTCAGTTGCCTACTCAGTGCAATGATTATTCCCAAGATATCACTGATAGCTTTCAGACGGCGGCTTTTCGATCCGTTGGACGACCGAAAGTTGCATACAGCGCACATCCCCCGTCTGGGGGGAGTAGCTTTTTTTCCGTCCATCATTGTCCCCATTTCACTCGCCATCGCCTGCCATAATCTCTGTACAGACAGTAATTTGCTCAATTGGGAACAATCCACCTGCCTGCTCACCATGTTCAGCTGCCTCTTCATACTCTATCTGATGGGAATGAGAGACGATTTGATAGGCATGCGCTACCGTGCCAAATTTGTCATCCAGACACTTTGCAGCCTTCTATTAGTAACCTCCGGCTTTTGTTTCAACAATCTCTACGGGTTGTTTGGCATCCATGAACTACCCCACTATGTAGGCATACCGTTCACAGTCTTTATCATTGTCTATATCATGAATGCCATTAATCTTATAGACGGCATTGATGGCTTGGCTTCCGGATTGAGTATGATAGCGTTCCTCGCTTTCGGTTGCATGTTCGTCTGCCTGCACTGGTGGTTGTATGCCTTTATCTCCTTTGCAGCTTTGGGTGCTCTGATACCGTTCTTCTATTATAATATGTTCGGGCAGACCCGTCGCGGACGGAAAGTGTTCATGGGAGATACCGGCTCATTGACTATCGGGCTATTGCTGGCCGTAATGGCCATTCATCTCAGTATGTCCGATCCCGTCAAAGAAGCACTCTTTCCCGGTGCCATCGTGACAGCTTTCTCCTTCCTGCTGGTACCGATGCTGGACGTAGTTCGGGTAGTGCTTCACCGCCTGCGCAACCATCAACCTCCGTTCCTCCCCGACAAAAATCATATCCACCATAAATTCATCGCCCTGGGAATGTCGCAACATCAAGCGTTGGGCTTCATCCTGTGCATCGCCTGGCTTTTTATTATAGCCAACACACTTCTGGTCCTTTATCTGTCCGTCACCGTGCTGTTCCTGCTGGATGTGGCAGTATGGACAGTAATGCACTTCTACATTACGATGAAAATTATGAAAAAAAAGGAAGAAATGAAAATATTAAATATCAGAAATTAAATATGAAAAATCGTCTTTTATACCTGTTCTTGTCGTTGTCGTTGTTCTCTTCGTGCAACACATCGAAAGAGATAATCTATTTTCAGGACGTGGAGGTAAACAGATCCGAAACGGTAGCCCCACCCAAGGACATCACCGTGCAACCCAAGGATCAGATATCCATCGTGGTGTCGAGCAAGGATCCCGAACTGGCAGCTTTATTCAATCTGACCCGTGTGCAGTACAGGGTAGGCTCCACTGATCAGAACAGCAATAATAATAGCGGAGAAGTTTCCGGCTATACACTGGATGATAAAGGTGCCATCGACTTTCCCGTATTGGGCAGCCTCACTGTGGCGGGCATGACCCGGAGCCAGATTGCCGCACTGGTAAAACAAAAACTGAAGGAGGAGAACCTGGTGAACGACCCAGTGGTCACCGTGGAGTTTATGAACCTCAGCTTCTCTGTTCTGGGCGAAGTAAAGACTCCCGGGAAATACAGTATCTCGAAAGATTATATAACCCTGTTGGAAGCTATCAGCATGGCCGGCGACCTTACCATTTACGGCAAGCGGGACGCTATCTTCGTGATCCGAGAAGAAAAAGGCGAACGGGTGACGCATTGGGTGGATATCCGTTCCTGCGACTTATTCAAATCTCCCGTTTATTACCTGAAGCAGAACGACGTGGTATATGTGCAACCCAACAAAGTACGTGCCGGACAATCCACACTGAATGAAAACAGCGTAAAGAGCGTAGGATTATGGATCAGCATCGGGTCATTCCTCACCTCCCTGGGCGTACTGCTGTTTAAATAATTACCTATTACTATGGTTGAAAAGAAAACACCTGCCGGCAAACCCGCCGATGACTTTATACGGATACAGGACCTGTGGAGAATGTTTATTCCCAAGTGGTATTGGTTCGCCGCCTCCCTGTTCATTACCCTGACTATAGCAGTGTTGTACCTGCTGAGTACTCCCCCCATTTACACCCGTACCGCTGCCATTCTCGTCAAGGACAACTCAAAAAGCAGTTCTTCGACCAGTGCAATGAGCGACTTTTCCGATTTGGGCATCTTCAAGTCCAATACCAACATCAACAACGAGTTGCTGACATTAAAGTCGCCCACACTGATGACGGAGGTAGTCAACCGATTGGGATTAAACGAAACTTTTACCATCCGCAGAGGATTAAAAAGCGTTGATCTGTACAAAGGTTCTCCTGTCACCATTACATTCTGCGACAAAATAGAAGTACCATTAAGTTTCGCCATCGAGTTCTCTTCAAAAGATGCGTTTGCCATTTCTGAATTTGAAATATCGGGAGAGAGCATAGGAGAAACATTCTCCGCCCAAATGGGCGACTCCATACAGACCACTGCCGGAACTATGATCATATCCCCTACGCAAGGGTTTACCGATGCTTTTATAGGTACATCCGTCCGATACATCCGGGGAAGCGTGCGTGCCGCCGCCGATGCCTATTCAAATGCACTGGTCGCTGAATTGGGCAATGAAGATGCTACCATCATCAATCTCAGTATCAACGATGCCTCCATCCGGAAAGCAGAAGACATCCTGAATACTTTGATTGAGGTTTATAATGAAAACTGGATTCAGGACAAAAACCAAATTGCCGTCAGCACCTCGCAGTTCATCAGCGACCGCCTGGGCGTGATAGAGAGCGAACTGGGGCATGTGGACGAAAACATCTCCAGTTATAAGAGCGAGCATCTGATGCCCGACGTGCAGGCTGCCTCCAACCTCTACATGGCGCAGTCGGCTGAGAATAAGAAAGAACTGTCGGCACTAAACAACCAGCTCTCCACCGCCCAATATATCCGCAGAGAACTGAACGCAAAACAATTGGACCAGCCGCTGCCGGCCAATTCCGGCATCGTCAACGCCAATATAGAAACCTTGATCAGTGAATACAACAATCTGGTGCTTGACCGCAACCGTTTGATAGCAAACAGCAGCGAAAAGAATCCGTTAGTAAAGAATATGGCGAATTCCCTGCAAAGCATGCAACGCACCATCATCCAGTCGGTCGACAATCTGATCGTCTCCCTGAATACCCAAATCCGCAGCATCCGTCTGCAAGAAGAGGCTACCACCAACCGGCTGGCATCCAACCCGAACCAAGCGAAATATTTGCTGTCGGTGGAGCGCCAGCAGAAGGTGAAGGAAGAACTTTATCTATACCTGCTCCAGAAACGTGAGGAAAACGAACTATCGCAAGCGTTCACCGCCTACAACACCCGTCTGATTACCGCTCCCCGCGGCAGCATGTTTCCTACCGCTCCCCGCAAGATGAATATCTTGTTGGTAGCATTTGTCATCGGACTGCTGGTTCCGGCGGTAGTTATCTTCATGAAGGAGAACATGAATACCAAAGTGCGCGGTCGCAAGGACCTGGAAAATCTAAGCGTACCGTTCATAGGTGAGATTCCCCAATACTCCGGAACGAAGAGAAAATGGGAAATCGGTCCCCGGAAACATCAGGAGATGAAAACCATCGTGGTGAAAGAGGGTAGCCGCAACATCATCAATGAAGCATTCCGCGTGCTACGTTCCAACCTGGATTTCATGGCAAGCAAGGACAGTAGCCAAAATGTTTTTGTACTGACCTCGTTCAACCCCAGCAGTGGAAAGAGTTTTCTGACCATGAACATAGCCATAAGTTTCGCCATCAAAAAGAAAAAGGTACTGATTATCGACGGCGACTTGCGGCACGGCTCCACTTCTTCCTACATTGATTCTCCGGACAAGGGACTGAGTGACTACCTGGGCAACCGGGTGAAGAACTGGAGAGAAATCATCGTTCCCGATAAAACATACGAAAACCTACACATACTCCCTATCGGAACAGTCCCTCCTAATCCTACGGAATTACTGGAAGACAACAAATTAGCAACCTTAATTGCGACTTTAAAACCGGAGTATGATTATATCTTTATCGACTGTCCGCCCGTCGACATCGTGGCCGACGCGCAGATTATCGAGAAATGGGCGGATCGCACCATCTTCGTGATCCGTTCCGGCCTGCTGGACCGCACCATGCTTTCCGAACTGGAAAATATGTATACCGGAAAACGCTTCAAGAACCTCTCCATGATACTGAACGGAACCGAAAGTGCCGGAGGGCGTTACAGCTATCGCTACGGCTATCATTATGCCTACGCGTCCTATTACGGGAAAAACGCAAATTCGAGGGGGGGGGTAAATGGCTAATTATCAACTAAATAGCAATCATTTTACTAAACATCAATCACTGCTATCGTGCGATTATTTTTCAAATCCCAGTCCATTGCGGAAAGTAACCTGTTGAAAGGGATAACCGACCACCATTCCCATATTTTGCCCGGAGTGGACGATGGGGTAAAGACAATGGATGAATCACTCACAATCCTATACCTGATGGAGAGCCGGGGCATCCGCAAAGTGTGGCTCACTCCCCATGTGATGGAAGATATTCCTAATACAACTCTTGCTCTGAAAGAAAAATTCGAGAAGTTACAAACGGCCTACTTCGGCACCATAGAGCTGAATTTAGCTGCCGAATACATGATGGACAACCTGTTCGCAGAGCGTCTGGAAACCAACGATCTGCTTCCACTCTGCGAAGGCGGTTACCAGCATCTGCTGGTGGAGACCTCCTGCTTCAATTCACCCATGAACTTGTCGTCTATCCTGAAACGGATTCAAACGAAGGGCTACCGACCTTTACTGGCACACCCCGAACGCTATCTGTACATGGACAAGTCCGATTACCGCGCATTGAAGCAAGAGCAGATCGCATTCCAGCTGAACCTTCCGTCGTTGACAGGAATGTATGGTTCGCATGCACAAAAAAAGGCCGCATCCCTGCTGAAAGCGGGGATGTACGACCTGACAGGAACCGATATGCATTCGTCGGAACATTTCAGAGAATGGCTCGGAACACAGATTGGCAGTCGAGACAGGGACATGCTTTCGGCACGCTTCCCGGCATGTCGCGATGGCCTCTGAGCTGCGCCTTCGGGAAGAGTTTCAGCAACTTCAACAGAAGTTGTTCCAGTTGTTCGAACTGCTCGGAAGTGAGCGTGTCGGCAGGATGTCCTTCCGGGTTTAGCCCGCCTTCGTAGCACACACCGATAGAGCACCGATTGAAGGGACGACAGTGGGCACCTACTTCAAGCAGGCGGCGATGCTGGCTGATGGTGCCATCACGACGGACATAGAAGTGATAACCAATAGTACGGAACCCACGGGCACGATGGTCGCGCAAGAGTTGTTCTACGGTGTAGTCGCTGTTACAGCGTGTGGCGGAACAGTGCAGAATGATATAGCGTACGGAGTCGGTGGAGTCCATCATCAATCCGCTTTCCACCCGGACGAGGAGTTCGCGCTCATTAAGCACTTCCTCCTCAGCTACGGTCATAGGAAATGTTTCCTGTATCATGGCAACAGACATTCGATGGCGGTTGAACAACTGGTTACGCCCAGTGCCGTGAGAGCCGCAATGGCTGCCTGGATGATGGCATTGAGCAGAGTCACCCAAGTGATTTTATTCTTTTTCACAGATTCACTCATGATTAAATATAATTTTAAAATTCTTTAATTTCCAAAGCCAGAGGTTTAGATCACCCCAATGGATTTTCGTCCAGTCCGCCTCCTGAATTGTCGCCTCCGCCTTCTCCATCCACATTGCCCGGATCGGATGAGGTCACTTGCTTGATGACGTTTCCGTCCTTATCATAGCAGGTAATATTGATGGAGGTATTCTTCAGTTCCTGCTTGATGTCAGTACTGGGAGTAAAGATAACTTTACGGGTGGTAATAAGCCCTGTACCTACATCTTCCACTTTCGACACAGCTTCGGCTTGCAATCCGAAGCGCATAGTTCCCAGTCCGGGCAGGGCAACGGAATGCCCTTCAGTGGTCCATGCTCTGACAACATCACCGATAGCTTCCCAGGCAGCGTTGATGCTCCCTTTCGGAATTCCTGACCGGATGGAAGCTTCGGTTATAACCTTGTCCTGCTTCAGTGTGCTGTAGATTTCTGCCTGCATAATGAAACGATACTGCCCTGCCGAGGGGCCTACTGTCAGTTTGGTCTGACGGGCTTTGACTTTGATTCCCATAATCTTAAATAAAATTAGTTAATAATGATTGATTGACAAGGCTTCAGTTGACAAGAAAACAAGAGAAGTATCCTCCCCTGTCAACTGCCAACCTTGTCAACTTATCTCTGCCAACAAAGATATAGCGGACCGAAACCCAGCTTATGGGTTTCTATGGGTTTTGCAGGTTTCCGTTTTACGGGTCGCCCAAATGGCGCACAATTAGCGACACTTGACGGGAAGTTAGTAACTTTTGAGGACGATGATAGCCGGTGGATTCCAACTCCTTCATCAGGGGCGGGCAACCATGAATCCAGCGCATCAGACGGTTAGTTGCCACCGCAGGCATTGATTCCGGAAAGTAGAGAAGAGCCAGTTCACTCTTCTTCATGGAGATGGGATGGAAGGACATGGGGATATTTTAAATTAAAAATAAAACAATTAAAAATAAAAGTTGGGTGCGATTGCTACCCTATTGGAAAAATATTATTTCCCAATAGGAGAAAAAAATCAGAAACTTGCAAACTTGCAGTTCTTGCAGGGATTTTCACACCCACACGCACACACGTATGCGTGTGAGACAAAGTCTGACCGTTTATTCCGAACGGATTCTTCATCCGAACCGGTATTCTCCCCGCCCGCTTCTTACCAACTGCCCTTTATCGACCATTCGCTTCAGCAGCGAGTCGAGCGTATTGGGAGGTATTCCGCACCGGCTGCCCTCCTGAAGGGCTTGGCTACGGGTGAAGTTGAGAGGCAGTAAATCCAGGAATGCCTCCTGCGATGTATTCTTCCGCTGCCTGGTTTCGTCCGGCGGAAGAAATGAAAGAATATGGCACGAATGCCGGTACAAAGGTTCCGTAAGCGACAGCACGGCATGGAAGTCATCGTTACTGACGGTGAGTTCGAACCGCGACACCACTCCATCCTGCACATTCTCCTGTGGAATGTGGGGCGAAGGCAAGAGCCCCGGACATGCCAACAGCAACCGCACAATGTCGCCCGCCGGCTTTTCCTCAGAAGTCCGGACGATATCATCTGTTGGCATCAGCAAGGCGTTGAGTGAGCGCATCAATGCCACGATACTGATGATGCGGCAGATATTGATGGCGATACGTGCCACCGCGCTTTTCATGTGATCGCCATGCACCACGCCCGCACGACCGAACACGCATGAGAGGTGAACGTTAAACTCCCCTTTCTGCTCTTCGGTGAGCTTCAGGCTGATGCCACTTACGGCAACCGTCAGAGCGTCGAGTAAGTGTTTCCAGCGTTCTCCCCAAAGGGTGAACATACGGTCGTAGTCGGTACCGGATTCATCAAACTGGTCCAGCCATTTATAAATGGGAGGCATACAGTAAAACAATTGGCGCGAGAATAGGCCATTCTCTGCCGAGGGTATGAGCGGCTTCACCTGGGCGGGCGTACCGCTGAGCAATACACTAAGATATGATATCTTACATTCCCGATATTCGTGGTTGGTGCGGCGGTTGTAGGCCAGACGTTCGTGGTCGAAACTCTTGCGCAAGGTATCGCTCCAATGCCCGTAATCGGTACCGATGGCTGCACTCACGGTGTCGGCTTCGGTCTCGCATATCAGTCCGGCACCATCGGCATCCATCAGGTTCTCCAGCATACCGGCTCCGGAGTTATCGCCCGCAATGAGAAACATCTTCATGCAAGGTTGTTCAGGTTCAGGCTTATTCGCTTTCTCCTTGCCCAGCATATCCCATTGCGTTTTTTCGCGGCGGTAGGCTTTCGTTTTTTCGATGTACGCATCCATCAGCGAGTCGTGCAAGGGCTCCGCCAACCGACGCACCCAAGTCAGTGCACCTTTTCCGGAAGCGGGCGGGGCAATGACAAAGGTTTGAAGACACGGATATTTGATCTTACGCCCATAAGTGAAACTCAGCAGCCGGTTTAGAGTGGCTCCGAATACGGTCAACGCTCCCAGTAGCAAAATATCCCTTTGGGCGGGAGATTCGCCGCAGTCTACCACCTGTTGAAGAAAGAGCGGCCACCGGTATTCCGGAAAACAGGGCAGCGAGACGGAGTTTTCCACATGAACAGCCGGTAGCGGATTGTCGGTACTTTCCGTCAGTTTCCGGTCTGCGTTTCCCTCGTCCTCTCGCACGTACGTGTGTGTGGGTGTGAGAGGGGGCTGCAAATTTTGCAAGTTTGCAAGTTTCTTGTCGAAGCGCACACCTGCCAATTGGGCCAGATGGAACACCGTTCCCAGAGAATTGCCCCCTCTCCCATTCTGCAAGGTGTGGTCGTAGAGCTTATCGGCATCAACCTGCCGATACTTCTCGGACAGGCTGCAAAGCCGATGAAAAAAGCTGCGTCCCGCCTCGCCGCAACTGTTGGCAATGGCGAAGGCAAGTGGCATGTATTCCTGATACGTAGGCGCCAGATTGGCTCTTGCCTGTTCTACGGCAATGGTCAACTGTTCTATAATGTCAAGTTCGTTCACGATGATAGGATTTATGATTTATAATTTATGAGCTGAGGGAACTTTAGTAATTCGTAATTTACCTTACATTTTGCACTTTGCTTCTTCATCGTATGCCAGGAAGCAAGCTCGCGACATATCGGCATTGGCGGTATCAGCCATTAGTCCGTGGCGCCATTCCAGATAGTCCCAGGCGGTGTGTAGAGCATTGTCAAACGAATGTTCCAGCGTATCTGCGAGACTCAGCCGGTAGGGTACAAAGAGCTTTACTCCTTTGGCACCGGGACTTACGAAGGCGAGATCCGGCTGTAACACTTCGTCGGCAAAAAGTCGGTCTCGCCACATTGTAGCCTCTTCGGCAGAGGCAAGATGGTCGATGTCTATCACGAAAATTCCGGACGGTAGCATAATACATTGTTCCCGACAATACGAAAAGATTCCGGCAGGCGTGACGTAAGGCAGCAAAGTCTGCTTTTTTCTGCGGAATACTTTATCGTTTTCCGTATTGATCCTTACTCTTTGCGTCAGCTCCTTCAGATGGGAATCGGAGGAGATGTAGGCATGAAGCCCCACTACACTGCACACTCCTGCAGGTATCTTGTTAGTGACAGGAGCATTGAAAAAAGACATGATAGACTCTTTCATGGAATTGATTCTAATTTAATTAAAACTATATTTTATATTCAATAGATTTATGTCAACAAAGATACAGGATATAATTCATCCTTTCTACTTCATTAAAAGGCCTTTACTAAGCATTGACATTCATTGATTGTTCGTTGACTGTTCATTGAAAATAATTAAAGAAAATGGAGAGAGAAAATATAAATATGAACGACAAACCGGAAATAGAGATAAAGATATTCGGCGGTACGAACATGATAGCCCCGGCCGGTGCTACCGCCGTTCAGAATTTTTACGGCGATCAGTTTGCCGAGGTCGCCATCCGTCCCGAAGAAACCGAGGGCATTGAAAGTCTGAACGATGCTGAGTGCCATCTTTTCACCTATGTGCCCGATGTGAAAAAGGTTCACGAATACACGCGACTTCTGAGCGAATGTAACACCGCCCACGATCTGGCAAGTGTAGTGAATATCATGCTCGGCGAGCCCCGCGTGAGCAAGGACACAGTGGTGAAAGGTACCTTCATCGAGGTTCTTCTTCCTTTCGCTTCCCGACTGACATCGGGGGCAAAGGTGGACAATGTGAGACAACAGATCAATAATATGCTGATGAGGCAAGGGAGAGGAGGAAAATAAGGGAGGCAGTTTAGAGAATGTACCCTTTTAGTATTTAAAGTTTTAATAAGAAACAATGCTTATACAAAAAACAAATGTAGAGGGTTTGGTCATCATTGAACCACGCCTTTTCAAAGACGAACGCGGCTACTTTTTCGAGTCTTTTTCCCAACGGGAATTTGAGGAGAAAGTGCGCAAAGTGAATTTCGTACAAGATAATGAGAGTATGTCATCGTATGGAGTAATGCGCGGGCTCCATTTCCAATTACCTCCTTTTACACAAAGTAAACTGGTGCGTGTCGTCAAAGGCCGCGTACTTGATGTGGCGGTAGATATTCGTAAAGGATCGCCTACATACGGCGAGCATGTGGCTGTAGAATTGTCAGAGAATAATCATTTGCAATTCTTCATTCCCAAAGGCTTTGCCCATGGTTTTGCCGTACTGAGTGAGGTAGCTGTATTTCAATACAAATGTGACAACTATTATGCTCCACAAGCCGACGGTGGAATCAGTATCTTGGATGAAGGCATAGGAATAGACTGGAAAATACCGGCTGATAAAGCGATACTTAGCGAGAAAGATATGAAGCATCCGTTGCTGAGGGATTTTGAGAGTCCGTTTGAGTATAAAATTAATCTTTATCCCGAATTTGAATAATCACGAATATACTTGCTATAGGAACTAACAATCAGTTAGACAATGAAATACACATCATTATTACAGATAGAAAACCATTTTTGATTTCAGACATAGAACTTATCAAATAATATCCCCAAAATGTCAATCATAAAAGAAGGAAGGACATCTAATATAGAATGTTTGCGATGTATAGCTATGCTATTTATTGTATTAAATCATTGCATACTACACATTGTCACAAAACGATTGTCATTAGACACAGAACCAATATTTTTTTGTTTAATGGATTTTGTCTACCAAGTGGTATACAATGGAGTAAATCTTTTTGTATTGATATCCGGATATTTTCTCGTAAAGACAACAAGAAATACTACAAATTGGGAAAAAGTTACAAAGCTATGGTTAAGCGTGTTCTTTTATTCCGTAATTATATATGCATTCTCTATTGGAATTCACAGGAAACCATTGAATTTCCAAGAATTAATTCATGTCTTAATGCCTATAAGATATGACTCATATTGGTTTATCACTCAGTATCTTGGTCTTTATATAATGTCTCCATTTTTAGCAAAATGGGCACGCTCAATGTCAAAACAAGAATATAAAATAATGCTTGTCTCATTTTTTATCATAACATCCATCCTACAACTACAAGGATTAAAAGGTGGGTTCAGTCTTATTTGGTTTTTATTTATATTCATGTTTGCTGGCTATATACAATTATGGGAGAGCGAAAGTTTCACTATAAAAAAGTGGAATACATATGCTGGTATAATTTTTATATTCATTTCAGCCTTACTATTTCTGATTAGCTTCCCTATTAATGGCAAGACTTTAAACATTGTTAGTTATTGGGGCTTCTACAATGGCCCATTATTGTTTATCGCTTCAGTTTCTCTCTTCTTGTTTTTCAAAAAAATAAAAGAATCCAAACTTGTTGTAGTTGCTTCAAAATTATCACCCTATATGTTTGGAGTCTATTTAGTTCATGAAAATCCTATTGTGAAAGAACATTTATGGAGTTATTTAAATGGATTATTTACAGAAATTCGAATTTCGAATTTGTTTCTTATAGTAATAATCATCCTATTTTCAAGTGCATTCATAGAATATTTAAGGCAATTAATATTCAGAACGTTAAAGATAGACAGTTTATTTTATAATGTTATAAAAAACACGTTTTCACTTATCACAACAATCCTAAAAAAACAATTTCATAAATGTCTGATTCACTAAAAGAAAAAACGATAAAAGGAGTTGTATGGAGCGGATTGGAACGATTCTCTACAGCTGGTGTAAATTTTATAATCGGCCTAATTATAGCTCGTATATTATCACCTGATGAATATGGAATCATAGCAATGTTAGCTATATTCATGGCTATATCACAATCGATAATAGATTCTGGATTCTCAAATGCGCTAATTAGAAAAAATGATAGAAAAGAAATTGATTTTTCAACAACCTTGTATTTTAATGTTGTAATCAGTACTTTAATATATGGGATTTTATATTTGGTATCTCCTTTCATTGCTAGTTTTTATGGGATACAAGAATTGGAAAGCATTATAAAAGTTGTAGGTACCACCCTTATATGGGGAGCATTGTCTATCGTTCAACAATCTATTTTAACTATAAATGTTGATTTCAAGACGCAAATGATGGTGTCTTTGTTTGCAGCAATATTATCAGGAATAATCGGTATAATAATGGCCATGAGTGGTTATGGTGTTTGGGCATTGGTCGGACAGATGGTTACAGTCTCTATCTTTCGTACAATTGCACTATGGCTCGTTGCCAAATGGCGGCCAACAACCGGTTTTTCAAAAGAAAGCTTTAAGAATCTATTTGGTTATGGTTCAAAAATATTAATGGCTGGAATTCTTGAAACAATATATAGAAATTTATACAGTATAATAATAGGCAAATATTATCAAGCAAATGCTCTTGGATTATATCACAGAGGCGAGCAGTTCGCATCTTATGCGGCAAGTAATATTACTGGTGTCATACAAAGGGTTACTTTCCCTGTTATGAGCAGTCTTCAAGACGATGCAGAAATGCTTAACAAGGCATTTATAAAAACATTACGTACAACTTGTTTTTTCGTCTTTCCAATTATGACCTATCTATTTATGGTTTCGGAACCATTGGTAAAATTGATTCTAACAGATAAATGGATTGGGTGCGTACCTATTATTCAAATTCTTTGCATTTCATACATGTGGTATCCTGTTCATATTTTGAACCTAAATATATTACAAGTGTCTGGCCGTTCCGATTTGTTTTTCAAAATAGAAGTTATTAAGAAAATTATAGGTTTGGCAATCCTATTCGGTTCTCTACCTTTCGGTATAATCATTATGTGTTGGGGACGAGTATTGTATTGTGGTCTAGAACTGTTCATTAATATGTATTACACAAATCATATAGTGAAAACGTCTTGTATTCAACAATTAAGACATACCATTCCTTTTCTTTTATATTGCATTGTTATTACAATTGCAGCTGCATTATTTCAACCATACATATCAAGTGACATATTAAAGCTATTTATAAATTTTATTTTCATTATTTTAGTTTGGTTACTTGTCGTGCAGAGAATAGAAAATTTATACATAAGAGATTTTTTATTAATACTAAATAGAAAATAACATATGCGCGTACTTTGGTTTTCTGTTACCCCTTCTCTCTTTAGCTCTCACACTAATAGACATAATGGCGGAGGTTGGATTGCATCATTGGAGCAGATTATTCGAACTGAGCAAAGTATCCAATTGGGAGTTGCCTTCGAATTTCCTGACAACCACTTTTGTTGTGATAAAGACGGTGTGGTATATTATCCGGTACAATGTAAAAAAAGGTCATGGATAAAAAAATGGTTGAACAATTCTAATGAGGAGAAAAAAACGAAATACTATCTTAAAATAATCGAAGATTTCAAACCCGATTTGATTCAAATCTTTGGTAGTGAGAACGATTTTGGAGTCATTTGTCAGTATACACAGATTCCGGTTGTTATTCACATGCAAGGATGTATTCCACCTTATCATAATGCTCTATTCCCGGTCAGGATGAACTCTTTTGATTTTGTTTTCCATAGAGGATTGAGTTTGCAACGTCGCATAATAGGAATGCGATCCCAACATGCTTTCCACAAAAGGGCTGAAAAGGAAATAAAGATTGTTCAAAGTTGCTATTATTTTATGGGACGGACTGAATGGGATAAGAGTCTTATCAATCTCTTTAATCCAAGCGCTACTTATTTTCATTGTGAAGAGGTACTTCGAGACTCTTTTATGAATAATAATAAGCAGTGGAAAGTAGAAGTATCGGATAAAATAAAAATTGTGAGCGTGATTTCCAATCCTTGGTACAAAGGAGTTGATCTGATTTTGAAAACAGCTCAATTATTAAAACGCTTTACAGGTTTAGACTTTAAATGGCAGGTCTATGGAGTGCAGAATATTCGTTTCTATGAACATAAATATAAGATAAAAGCTGTGGATGTAAATGTAAAGATTATGGGAACCGCCTCAAAAGAAGAACTAGTGGATACTCTATGCAGCGCTACATGTTACGTGCATCCCAGCTATATTGACAACAGTCCAAACAGCCTGTGTGAAGCTCAAGTACTCGGAGTTCCGGTTTTAGCAACGTATGTAGGTGGCATTTCTTCTTTAGTAAAAAATGGGGAAACAGGTATTTTGTTTCCAGCCAATGCTCCTTACACATTAGCAGCACTAATTAAACGCATCAGTGCCGATAAAGAATTAGCTCTACAATTGAGTTATAAAGCCCGGCAGCAAGCTATTGAGAGGCACAATCCTAATGCAATACGAACAAGGTTACTGGAAATTTACAAGCAGATTCTTGATCAAAAATAGTTTATGGTAAAGTTTATTCTATTCGTTGGAAGTTGGGTCGGTACCCTCTCTCTGCTCTTTCCTATTAGATGGTCGTTTGCCTGGTATCTATTTAGGCGCGCAGTGGTATCACGTCGTTTCAGAAATCACTTCCAAAAATTTGGCAGTAGCTCATTATTGGCTCCTGGGGTAAATCTGCTTTCCGCACAGCATATCAGTATAGGAGATCATAGCTCCATTATGCGCCATTGTGTATTGGAAACCTGTCCTAATGCCGGTTTAAATCCACAGTTGAAAATAGGGGACAATGTTTCGCTGGGTGAGTATTCACATATCACTTGTGCTCGGAAAGTGATAATAGGTAATGGGGTTCTGACTGGACGATTCGTCTTGATAACCGACAATAGTCATGGAAGTTCTCTAACAGAAGAGATTGCTATACCTCCCTTAGTACGTCCGGTTCATAGCAAGGGGGCAATTATTATTGGTGATAAGGTATGGATAGGCGATAAGGCTACCATACTGCCCAATGTAACTATCGGAGAAGGTGCCATTGTGGCTGCCAATGCCGTAGTAACAAAGGACGTGCCGGCATATGCCGTAGTGGCAGGTTGTCCGGCCAAAGTAGTAAAAATGATAAAATAGTTAGAAAAATGAAAGACATAAAAGTGATTCCGGTGTATCTCCCACAATTTCATACTATTCCAGAGAATGACGAATGGTGGGGAAAAGGATTTACCGAGTGGGTGAACGTAAAAGGAGCAAAGCCTTTGTTTGAAGGACATAAGCAGCCACGCATTCCTCTCAACAAAAATTACTACAATCTAAGTAATGTAGAAACTTTAAAATGGCAATGCAGGATAGCCAAAGAGTATGGTATCTATGGTTTCTGTATGTATCATTATTGGTTTAATGGAAAGGTTCTTTTACACAAACCAATGGAAATACTATTAGCCCATCCAGAAATAGACATTAATTATTGTATATCTTGGGCAAATGGAGAATGGCGCGATACATGGAAATGTAAAGATGTGAAATCTAGCAAAGTATTGATTTATGATGATTATAATAATGAGAAACTTTGGGTAGATCATTTTAATTACATGCTCCCTTTTTTTAAAGACAATCGTTATATGAAAGAGAATAATAAACCCATATTGGCTATATACGCCCCCCATATCATTATGAAATTAAATAAAATGTTGGATTTGTGGACGCAGATGGCTAAAAAAGAGGGATTTGGAGGCATCACGTATATCTATCAAAGTGCTGCTTCTTCATTTGATATGTCTTGGGACAAATCTCGTTTTGAGTATGGAGTCGAAATGAACCCCGGCTATGTAAATGGCATCTCGAATAGGAATACACAACAGATTTCAAGATTAATGAAATATAGTCGTGAAATAAAGCGGATATTGCATATCAATAGGAGCTTGTTGGCAACTAAAAATAGTTCAGAAATAAAACAAAATGACTATGATGAAGTATGGCAGAAAATACTACAACTACGTCCTATCGGAACTACTAAAATGATTCCTTGTGCTTTTACAGATTGGGATAATTCTCCGCGTTTTGGAATAAACGGTTCCTGTTATACAGGAGTTACTCCACAAAAATTCAAGCACTATTTTGCATTATTGGTAGAGAATGCAAAGAAGTATTATAAATCAGATAAAATTTTCGTTTTTGCTTGGAATGAATGGGCAGAAGGTGGATATATGGAGCCAGATGAATTATATGGTACTGGTTTCTTGGAAGCTATTAAAGAAGTTTTGGATGAACAAAATTAGTAAATGATGAAGCAGATTATAATCAAACGCTTTAAAGATTTATTTTTCAAGGCCAAACATTACAGCATAGCATTTGCTCTATATGATTTTATTTGGTGGATGTGTTTTTACTTGCGACCACCTTTCGCTTATAAATTATCCTCTTTTGTCATACGTAAAAAGACAGTATGGTTAGATAGGTATATAAGTCTACGTTATTCTGATATTATAGAAAGTTATCGGACTAAGAATTTAGATCAAGCACCTGTCGAGAATTATAAAATCTGGGTATTTTGGGGACAGGGTGAAGAAAATATGCCTCCCTTGATACGTGCCTGTCACCGACAACTTACACATTTCAATCACAATGTGACATTAGTGACCAATCAGAATGTGGATAATTATATTTCGTTATCACCGGTTATCATGGATAAGGTTCTGTCCGGACATATTACGTGGGCACATTACAGTGACATCGTGCGCAATACCTTATTGGCGCAATATGGAGGATTATGGTTGGATGCCACCGTTTGGGTCTCTGGTAAAATCCCGTTTGAGAAATTGTCGCAATTATCTCTCTTTTCTTCAAACGGCAAGGTGCCGATAACAAACCATTCCATTCGTTTTTGGACTTCATTCGAATATAATTGGAGTAGCTGGTGCCTATTCGCTAATGCAAAAAAGTATAAGCTGTTTGAGTTTGTAAGCGAAATGTTGCAAGCTATTGCTATCAACGAAAGATGTTGGCCTGATTATGTAATTCAAGATTATCTCATACTTTATGCTTGTCGAAATTTTCAACAAGTGAGAAATGACATGCAGAAATGCCAAAAGTACGAATGCAAGTACCGCAACCGATTAGCCGAATTGATGGATTCACCATGGAGTGAAAAAGATTATTTGAATTTAATCAAAACAGATTTTGTATTCAAGTTAAGTTTTCGTTCTAAATGGAAGAGATATGATCCTAGCGGCAGGCAAACTTTCTACGGAAAAATTACGACTTCTCCTTTCCTAGATTCTTCTCTGACATAATCAGTTTGATCTTCATGAAAATATTCCCCAAGCTGTCTCTCAAATTATTTTTCAACGACCGGACCATTGCCACATTCTTGGCAGTGTTATTCTGCATCTTGTTCGTACCCATTGAACAGAGTGCAATCAGCACGGTCAAAGTGGCAGTAATGGCTTTGTGTCCACTGATATTCATTTTAAAAAAGCCCTATATCTCAAAAGCCCTGTTATTGGGAATGGGATATTGGTTAGTCGTTTATTTTTTGTCATTGTTCAAAGGCGAGATGCGTTTCTCCACCCTTGGTTTTTTAGCCATGTACTTGATGATGTTCATTACATACTATGATTTTATCATCAAGGGGACTTTTACACTAAATTATTTTCAAAATATACTGAAGTCACTTATCATTGCTTATGGAATAGTATTGATATTGCAGCAGTGTTGCCTACTGATAGGTATCCGCAATATGCCCATCATCAACCTACAAAACCAGTTTTTCTTGAGTATAACCAAGCTCCCTTCTCTTACCTTGGAACCAAGTCATTCAGCACGTATCTTGACAGTAGCAATGCTGGGATATTTAAGATGTGAAGAAATTTCCATTTCAAGAAAATTAATCTTGGGAGAACTATTTTATAGTAAGCATCGCTGGGTAACTGCACTGTTTTTCTGGGCTATGCTAACTATGGGTAGCAGTACAGCTTTTGTGGGAATCGCTATTTTAAGCCTCTATTTCATAACTCGTCATACTGCAATATATGTTATTCCCTTTTTAGTCGGTTGCTTTATTTTTGGACAGTCAATAGAACTACAGCAGATGAAACGGGTCGAAATATTGACAAAAGTTAGTATGACAGGAAATACCAAAAAGATGCAAGAAGAAGAAGGTAGTGGTGCCGTTCGCATAATTCCCGTATTGAATTTATTCACCAAGACTGATTTGACGAAAAAGGAAACATGGATTGGACGACAGTCTATGGAAAAAGATAAAGCATGGTGGTCGAAAACGGACAGTTCAATCATAGATCAATATGGCCTGATTGCATTTTTAATTTCAATGTTGCTGGTTTATTCTTGTATGATTTATCGTTTTTTCAGCGTAGAAACCTTGATTTTTCTGTTTTTTATAGGTTTCTCTATTAATAATATCTACTATACATGGGGTTGTTTTATGATAATGACAGCTATAAGTTGGTTTCAGAAACAGAATGAACAAGGCAGTTTGATTATAGAAAATGAGACGAAAGATGAATAAAAGGCGGGAAATATGGGCGGATAATGCTAAATTTATAGGTATAACCTTAATGCTGATTGGGCATAACAGTTTGGCCAGCAATGAAGTTTTTGATTTTATATATGCTTTTCACATGCCTCTATTCTTTATCCTATCAGGATATTTTGCATCGGACAAAAGGGAGCCATTCATGCCATACTTAAAAAAAAACATTCGAAGTTTACTGGTGCCCTATTTTATGTTTAGTCTGATAGTATTGCCTCTAACCTATTTTCATTTATGGAGTAATAGAGACATGCTTGGTTGTAACAGTTGGAATGATTTTCTGATAATGCCTATATTAGGAATATTCTTTGTGAAAACAACTGTAATATCATACTTTACCGGACCAATATGGTTCTTTGCAGCCTTATTCATCGTAAAAATGCTATTTTTCTTATACAAACTATTTTATACGTCAAAATATTCATTAATTTCCATGAGCATTGTTTGCACAATACTTTTTCTCCTCACTAAAAGCCTTGGTATACAACTACTTTTTCGATTTGACTCCGCATTGCTTTGTTTCCCTTTTTATGTGATTGGCTTTACAATAAAATATTTCAACAAAAGTATTGTATTCAAGAAAAAATCTTATTGGTCAGCAGGAATGCTATCCTGTGTCTTGTTTATACTCACATATTATATAAGTATCAATAATGGTCATGTAGAGATAAGTGATGCAGGATATGGACACAGTTTATTGTTGATGTATATTGGAGCGATTTTGGGAAGCTTGGGAGTTATTGTAGTGAGCAGAACAATAGATAGAAATGAGTATATTTCAACAATAGGAGGAGGTACTGCGGTTATTCTGGGATTGCATGGAAATATACAAGCCATGATGAAACAAATTGTTGTTCATTGGCTTGGAATTACAACCTATTCTTTGTGGGCAGCCTTGCTCATGGTTACACTTCTTCTATCAATACACATTCCTATCATATATTTTATGAATAAAAGGTGTCCATTCTTAATAGGTAAACAGAAATGACTAATGATTTAACACTTGCTATCTGCATGTACAATGCAGAGAAGTATATTGAGGAAACCTTGCAGTGCATCATGACACAGACTATGCAGGATTTCCATTTATTGATAGTGAATGATTGCTCGACAGATAACAGCGTTCAAATAGTTGAAGATTTCTTTAAAAGAAATTTGCGCCAGTATGAATTGGTCAACTTGCCCCAAAATGGAGGTTTGTGTGCCGGACGCAGATTCGTGGAGGAATATGCGACAACAAAATATCTCTTATTCGTGGATGCAGATGATTGTCCGTATCCAAAATATGTAGAAAGACTATACGACAAAATAACCTCCGATTCACAACTTATAGCCGTTGGCTGCTATATGGAGTATATCAATCTGCAAAGTAAAAAAATAGGCGGTGGCATTTATATTGGAGAAACCTCCAAAGAAGCTTTTTATAAAAAAGCCAAGAATGGAAAATTGATTTTTATGGCTTCTACTTCAATATATAATAGAGAAATAGCCTTGTTGGTCGGTGGTCACAGCATTAAAGGATTTCCAGAAGGCAAACCTCGGTATCAAGACTTATGCGAGGATTTGGACTTATGGACGAGAATGAGTGATTTGTATAAAGAAAAGAAAGCTATTATAGTTTTACCAGAAGTGCTCTATCAGTACCGTAAAGGTGATGGTATGTCCATGAGTTCCTTAGGAATGATACTCCGTATGCGCCATATCAAAGCCAATTTGAAACGGAGAAGAAGAGGAGAAAAAGAGCTTTCTTTTATTGAATTTCGTGATCGGATGAGTAAGGAAGAGCTAAAGAAGCTGGAAAAAGACGCAAAGTCGGCAGACTGCTTACGGAATGCTTATTATTGCCTGAAAAAAGGTAAGCTGATTCAATTTATAAAGTATTTATCAGTGTCCGTATTCTGTAATCCGGGGTACGCTGTAGATAAAGTAAAGCACAATTTATTAAGAATGAAATAATGGGAACATCTGATTTTCTAAAAACCATATTTGACTTTCTGAATGCTGAGACAGAATATGCCGTACTGCGAAATTTTGAAGGACTACCGTATCACAACAATAGCCGAGACATTGATATAGCCATTGAGAAAAGTGAATTGCAGAAAATCCATCCACAATTAATATCATTGATAGAACAATGCGGATGGCATATTGTGACCTATTTGAACAGTGACCGCTTGGTGACATGGGTATGTGGTACAGTGCATGAAAACAACAGTGCGGATTTAGTACAACTTGATTTCTTTTATCACACCTCCATATTCGGTATTGTGTTGATAGAAAATAAAGAGATAATAAAACATCGGTTATTCAACGGACAGGTTTATCATGCCAATAAGGTATATGAATTTTTAGATAAATATATGTACGACCGTGCTGTAGGTGCTACCTATCCGGATAAATACAAAAATACACGGCAGCTCGTTGAGAATAATCCACAAGTGGAAAAAATGATAGTTGATATATTCGGTAAAAATAATCTTGCTGTTTGTGATAAAGCCAATAAGAAAGAGTTGCTGAAAGCTGCTTTGAAATGGAATTTCCATAGATTTGGTTGGGGAGCAATAGCCAACTTTTTGCAATTTGAATATCACCATATTAAAAACTACCTCTGCTCCAACACTGGTTTCAGTATTGGTTTTACGGGGCCTGACGGTTCAGGAAAGACTACAGTGATAAACTTGCTGATAGAAAATTTAGGAGATGTGTTTCGCAAAGCTCATACCTATTACCATTTCCGTCCGACCTTGTTTGGCAATTTAGGGGAAGTAGCACATTCCGCCGGTGTAAAAAAAGATGTAGACAGGGATTTCAGTAAACCACATCGAGGTGGAAAAACAAATGCACTAAGTTCTCTGATTCGTCTCCTTTACTATTCAGCAGATTACATTATTGGTTATTTCATGAAAGTGAAATCTATGATACGTATTACACGAATCGTAATTTTTGACCGATACTATACAGACATTATATGTGACAGCTGCCGAAGTCGCATTTATCTGAATTCCAAATTCCTACATACATACGGACAGATTTTCATCCCATCCCTTGATTACAATATTCTTCTGACAGCCTCATCGGAAACTATTCTTGCCCGTAAACATGAATTAGACAAGGAAGGCATAAACACCATCAACAAAAAAATAGATTACTTGGCTAATAAGAAAGGATACTATAAAGTATTGAATGAAAGTACGCCGCAAGAGGCAGTCGCCAAAATTCTACGGATTGTGTTTGAAGAGCAACATCAGAAAAATTTGAAAAGAATGAGGTAATTGAGTACTAACAATGAACAAACTAAAAATATTCGTTTCCGCCTACGCTTGTGAACCGGGTTTAGGCAGTGAAATCGGTGTGGGCTGGCATTGGGTACTGGAGATGTCCAAGTACTTTGAGCTATGGGTGTTAACTCGTAAGAGTAACCAATCTTCCATTGAACCTTGGATTACTAAATATCCCGAATACAACCATATTCATTTCCTCTATTACGATTGGCCCAAGTGGGCACGGTTCTGGAAAAAAGGTTTGCGAGGCGTACGCACATACTACAACATCTGGCAGTATTGCACCAATGACATTGTGAAACGAACAATGCAAGAAAATGACATTCACATATTCCATCACCTTACTTATGGCAATGTACTCTGGAAGGTGAGCAAATATGGACAAATGCAGTTCTTCGTATGGGGACCAGTAGGTGGACTGGAGAGTATTCCAGAAGAATATTCTCGTCATTATAATAAAAAATCACAAATTATAGAAAGAATCCGAAGGATAGCAATAGCAATGACATTTTATAACAGAGCGTTTAGACAACGTTGTAAACAGGCTAACCTGATTCTTTGCAAAACAGAAATAACCCGTAATCGAGTACCACAGAAGTATGTAGACAAAGCAATTCTTTTTACTGATGTAGCAACAGACATCTCCAACACATCAAGACTATCTAGGAAAGAAAATGATATAATCGAATTTATCACTATAGGACATTTGGATGCATGGCGAGGTTTCGACCTAACTATTGAAGCTATGGCAAAAGCCATAAAAGAAAATGCTCATATTCATTTGACAATTGTTGGAGATGGATCGGACAAGAAAAGGCTTGAAGAACTTATTAAAAGATTTAGTTTGGAAAAAGTTGTGACATTGACTGGGAAAGTTTCAATGGAAACTTACAAAAAAATGATGGATAAAGCAGATGTTGTGATCAATGCTGCCTTGAAAGAAGGAGCTGTTACTGTATCATTCGATTGTATGGCTATGGGAAAACCACTGATTTGTTTAGATACCACTGGTTATACCCGTTATTTTACTAACGAATATGCCATTTTGATTCCGAGAACTGGAAGAAAAGAAGTCATTCAGAACATAAAAGAGGGAATAGTGCGCCTCAGCGATTCGAAGGAACGAAAAAAACTTGGACAAAAAGCACAAGAAGCATCTATTAAATTTTCATGGGAGAATCACGGGAAAGAAATCCGGGATGCGATTGTCAATGCTTATATATCTTACTCTTCTAAATAAAGCAAATGCAAGTCAACTCTATTTTAGAACGTTTCCTAATAAAGGGAGCGGGTAAACATCTATATCGTTTTTCTAACGCTGACAATAAAACTTGGCTGATGCCTACACATAATATGCAGGTGGCAATGAATCTTTACCAACCTAGCGGACGGAATGGAAAAATTATGAAAGCATTGTTTCCATGGTTGCATCACCTACTGATCATCCGAAAAATCATCCATGCAGAAAGTGTGTATTGTGATATAACTGATGAGTTGAAACGGTTATTTTGCCAGTTATTCCACGAAACAGAAATTGAGTTTTCGATCTTTTGTGGTACTCCTTGCATACATCAAAAGATTACAATGCAAATCAGCAAAGGAAAGCATATTCTAGGTTATTGCAAAGTAACGGACAACAAAGAAATCGCTCTCTTATTCAGAAATGAGGCCAACATTCTGAAAGAGCTGGGAAGAAAAGGTTTGAAAGAAGTACCTATATGTATGTTCTGCGGGGAAATGACAGACGGAATAAAGTTGTTTGTACAAAGTACAGCAAAAACCCAGAAGTCGCAGGTTATACATGAATGGACCGCACTACATGAGAATTTTCTCGACAATCTCTATCAAAGCACCCATCAATTCATCCCTTTTGAACAAAGCGATTACTACCGGATATTAACAAATTTACAGTTACATATTGAATGTCTACCGCAAGAAGTGAATGGTGCATTGCTAACGTCTACTATTAATCAGATACTGTTACACTACCAAGGTCAGGAAGTCGATTTTTCTGCCTATCACGCTGACTTCACTCCTTGGAATATGTTTATGGAAGGCAGAAAGTTGTTTGTATTCGATTGGGAATATGCACAGCTCACTTATCCTCCCAAACTAGATAGATATCACTTCTTTACTCAAACGGCTTATTTTGAGAAGCATTGGACTATTTCACAGATTATTGAATATATAAACTCTGAACAAGGGAAATGGATAGACCAGAAGATGTATTCACTCTATTTACTGGAGGTGATAGCTCGTTTCACAGTTCGCGAGAAAGGAAATATAAACGGAAAGATGGCTAAATCTTTCCAAATTTGGATAGCTTTACTTGAATATTTACAAAAATGACTCGTATTATCTGCTTCCATCTCTTTAACGACTACAGTGGCAGTCCCAAAGTTCTGAAAATAGTATTAGAAGGATTGCTCAAAAAGGGTTATCAAATCGATTTGATTACCTCCACAGGCGGTGCATTGGACGAACTGCTGTATTACAAAAACTTAAGCAAGCACTCTTACCCCTATCGATTTTCAAATAACCCAATAGTAACAATGCTTCGCTATTGCATGATACAACTATATACGTTCATATTGACATTCCGCTGGCTATTCTATAAAGATGTGACATTCTATATCAACACTTTGCTCCCTGTTGGACCAGCATTAGCCGGTCGTATAATGGGGAAAAGGGTGGTTTATCATTATCATGAAAATGCATTTGTAAAGGGGACATTCTACAAGGTACTGGCTACGATCATGCAGAAGTTAGCACACGAAATCATCTGTGTCTCGGAATATCAAGCATCATTCCTGCAACAAAAAAAATGTGTAACAACTGTTCCTAATGCTTTACCACAGAATTTCGTGAATAGACTGACACCAAACTTCCAAGCAGCCTTCAAGCGGAAACATATCTTAATGCTTGGCTCATTGAAGCTATATAAGAGCCCGTTAGAGTTTATTAAATTAGCCCAAAGACTACCTCAGTTCATTTTTGTATTGGTAATAAATGATGCTAAAGAAAATATTGATTTCTTCATAAAGGAATACAAAATCAATATAAGCAAAAACCTCACTATATATCCTCAACAGAATGATGTTGTGCCTTTCTATAATCAGACTTCACTCGTTTTAAATCTTTCCAACAAGAAACAGTTCGTGGAGACATTCGGACTGACAGCATTGGAAGCAATGAGTGCCGGGTTGCCAGTGATAGTGCCCACAGAAGGAGGAATTGCAGAGATGGTTGTGGACGGAGAGAACGGTTACAAGATAGACGTACAAAATCTTAATCAGATAGCAGAATGTATAAAAACAATTCTATCTGACGAAACTCTTTATATGGAATTAGCCCAAAATGCACTCGCTTATTCCAAAAGATTCAGTGAAGCAAAGATGGCAAATTGCATTGAAATGATACTAAACAGGAAATAAAACAATCCTTTTATATTTATGAAACAAGTAGCTATCGTAGGCATCCAAGGTGTGCCTGCAAAATATGGCGGCTTCGAGACTTTAGTGGAGAACATTATCGGTGATAACTGTTGCTCCGAAGTCCGTTATACCGTTTTTTGTAGTGGTAAGGATTATGCCACACGCATGAAAACCTACAAGGGAGCACAACTGAAGTACATCCCGCTATTCCATGCCAATGGGATGCAAAGCACTCCTTATGATATTCTGTCGATGCTTAGATGTTTGCGAGGTTATGATACCGTAATCATATTAGGTGTGTCAGGCTGTATTTTTTTGCCCGTCTTCAGACTGTTGTATCGGAAACAATTAATCGTGAACATTGACGGGTTGGAACACCGGAGGGCCAAATGGGGTAAGTTTGCCAGATGGTTTCTGCGAACAAGTGAAGCGATGGCCGTACGTTATGCTGACGTAATCATAGCCGACAATAAAGGAATACAGGACTACGTATGGAATACGTATCATAAGAAAGCCGAATTAGTAGCCTATGGAGGAGACCATGCACAAAGAGACGTCACCGAAGAAAGGCAGAACGAGATTTTGGGACAATATGGAATCGCTTCCGGAAATTATGCCGTCAGTGTATGCCGTATTGAACCGGAGAACAACTGTCATCTAATCCTGAAAGCCTTTGCTACTTCGGGAGAGAATCTGGTGTTTGTGGGAAATTGGGAACGGAGCGAATACAGCCGGCGACTCAAAGCAGAATATAGTGGTCGGCAAAATATACAGATGCTAGACTCTGTGTATGACCTCGATGTACTCTATGCGCTACGCAACCAATGCAGGTGCTATATTCACGGGCATAGTGCAGGCGGGACAAACCCTTCGCTGGTAGAGGCCATGTTTTTCGGCAAACCGATTTTAGCTTACGACGTGATTTATAATCGTGAGACAACAGAAAACGAAGCTCATTACTTCAAAACAAGTGAAGAACTGGTAGAATTGCATAGCAAGCTAAAAGACGGATGCAAAATGCAGGAGATTGCAAAGAAACGCTATACCTGGTCTTGTATAGCCTGGCAATATAGAATATTAATTTTATCCCACAAATAACAGGGAAACTTTCCGAAATAAAGTTTCCCTGTTATTGCTTTTAAAAAGATATATCCATCATTTACCCAACGTCCACTGAATCGCATTCCTGAACATCTTCGTAAAGTCTTCCGTTTCGTACAACTTCTTACTATGTCCGATCTGGAAATAGACGTTGCGTGCTTTCTTGCTCTCATTCACCCACACCACAGGATGGTCTCCCATCTTAACGTCCGAAGCAGGAGTATAACTATATTCATCCACATGTGCCAATACATGCACGTTGCAGCGCGGACTCTTGTCGTATGTATACCACTCATCATCAGGGATAATGAATGTTCCTTGCACACCCTTCATAACCGGATGTTGCGGATCTTCCGTAATAACTACCCCATCAGCCAACGGAGCTATATAGTTTTTAAACCGTACACCGCCCATAAAGTCGGAGAACCATTGCCACATCGGATAACCATCGAATTCTCCCAATAAAGTAGCATGGTGGAAACCTATCCAGCCGCCACGTCCTTCATCAATATACTTGGTAAAAGCTGCCTGTGCTGCCTCACTCCACGTATAAGGCGGATAGTCCAATTGAATAATCAAATGGAAACGATTGAGATATTCTTCCGTTATAGGCTTCGCATTATTTATTTCCGTAATTTCAAAGTTCATGGCCCTACTCTCCTGAGCCAGCCATTGCAAACCGGCGTCCGTGAATCCGCCATGTTGTCCGCCGCGTTCGGTCAACACCAGCACCTGATAAGGGGCCGCTTGGCCTTTCTTATGCACAAGCAGGCTCTCATACATCGTACGGCGCAAGTCACTTTGAGAATTGTCGCCTGCATAATCCCAATACATACCACCAAGTAGTCCTTTGTCTAAAATGTATTGGCATTTGATAGCCAATGAACGGGGATTCTCATAACCAAAAACAAGTACACCATCCTTATTTGCCAGATAAGGCACTTTGGCAGTATCATCCCAACGCTCCTCAAACTCAGCCGTACCACCTACTTTATGGTAATCCTGGAAATTAGGATACTGATCACCGCCACGTCCATAAAAAGGCACTCCCATAGTCAACTTAGAAGCCGGAACACCAGCTTTGAGATGCGCCTCAACAGCAGCATCAGCAGTCATCCAACCACTATTTTCCGAACGGTAAAGAGCAGCATGATGCTTGGGAGCATTCCCCATGTCATAAGACATGATATTAACAAAATCTATATAAGGAAGAATCGCCTTGAAGTCTATATATTCGGCAGAAGCCACAGTGGCAAGAGTCAACAGTTTTTTCTTCCCTATCTCTTTCCGTATATCCCGCATCAACAACGTGAAATTCTTAGTATCATCCGGCGAAGCAGAAATGTTAGCTGCCGCACTGGTAGGATATTCCCAGTCGATATCAATGCCATCCAGACCGTACTCCTTCACCACCCGCTTACAATCCTTTGCAAATGCTTGGCGAAACTTATCGTTGGCAGCCATTTCACTAAAACGTCCGCTTCCCCATCCGCCGATAGAAAGCATTACTTTCAGTCCCGGTTTCTGCGCTTTCAAAGCAACAATCTCCCGGAGGCGGTTCTCATTGGCAATGCCCACTCCATTAAATGTTTCGCTCACATGACCGAACGCATAGTTGATATGCGTCATGTATTGCGGGTCGGGCATGACACTACTCCAGGAAGTCACATAAGCTACAATCACCTTCGCATCCGAAGAAGCCATACGCAACTCTCCCGCCTTACTACTGCACGACAGCAATACTGCCAGTACAGACAAAATCATAAATTTCATTCTTTTCATTGTATTATAGTTAATCAGCTGTTTGACGAACACGAGAACCTACCAATGCATAATACAGCATGAATAATTCTCCCAAAAGTACGATAAACCAGGACCATCTCCAACTTTCCAGCAAGTCGGCGAAGACACCTTGCAGCAGTGGCAGGATAGCACCGCCCACTACACCTATCATAAATACTCCCGAAGCTACCGAAGTATATTTACCCAAATGAGCCACGGACAACGTGAAAATGGCTCCCCACATGATGGAGTGGAACAAACCTACTGCCGTCAGCAACCAGGGATTATTGAAAATTATAGCCAGCAACGCCAGTATACCCGCCGATACAGTAGTCACCACCAACTGTACACGGGGAGGAACTCTACTCAGTGAACTGCCCACAAGACGTCCTACCAACATACCACCCCAATAGAGTGTAGCCATCAGGGCAGGCGAAGGGCAATTCCGTTCAATGGCATACAGATTAATATTCGCGCCAATGCAAACCTCCACCCCCACATAGCAGAATATGGCACAGACACCCAGCGTCAGATGCCGGAATGACCAGACACTTTTCTCCAGCTTCTCTCCTTTTTCCACCCGTGTGCCCTGTATGTCAGGCAAAGACAGCCTCATCAGCAGGAATACAACCAATACAATAGTCAACATCAATGCCAGGAAAGGCATCATCAACTGGCTGATCTGGATATTCTCCATAGCCAAGCCACCGAAAACAACACCCGTCACAAAATAAGGTGCAATTGTAGTACCGACTGAGTTTGCCGTACCACCGATAGCGAGACGCTGGATAGCCTGTGTGCCCTTCACACGGCAAGCCGTGAGATAAGGATTAATGACAACTTGCAAAATAGTGGCCGAGGCACCCACGACAAACGACCCCAGTAAGAAAATGAAGAAACCGACGGGAATAATACTCTCCCCCATCACAACATCAGCCTCAGGAAATCTCACGGTAAAATAAGAAGAAGCAAAAAAAAGTCCCAAACCGACAATCATCACCCAGAGTCCACGGATTAACGTTCCTTTATAACCGTACTTATTAATCCAGGATGAACCTATCCCGCCACAAATGGGATAGGCAAGAAACCACGAAAAGGTAATCAAAGTGGCAAAAGTATTCTTCAGATTACCCACTTTCATGAGGAAGGTTTCCTTCAGCGGACCCTGGAACTGAGTATTGGCAGTTGTCAGAAATCCGACAATAAGGAATAGAAAGACCATTGTAAGAAATGGTCCTATGTAATTAATTTGTTTTTCCTGTTGTGTCATCATGTAGCATTACAATATAATGATTATTTACCAGAAAGTCCGGATGCAGAAGCAATGTCCAACAGGAACTCACAATCCGGGTGGAGCTGAAGAACAGAGGCCGGAACATCAGGAGTGACAGGACCTTCCAGCATTTGTTTCACAATACCGGCTTTATTACTGCCCTTAGCCACCAGTACAATCCGACGTGCCTGCATAATATTCTTTATGCCCAGAGTAGCCCCACCCAGCTCCTTCTCCGGCGGAGTATCGGTTTCCCGGCGGATACGCTCCTCCAGTTCCGGATTCATCTTAGTAACCCATGCTTCACCATCAAAAGGGGCCTGAGGCTGATTAAAACCTAGATGCCCATTTTCTCCCAATCCCAAAATCAGCAGGTCGATACCGCCACGCTTGGCAATCTCCTCTTGAAAGGCGATACAATCTCTTCCGAAATCATCCGAAACGGTTGGCAGCATCAGGAAGTTCTCATCCTTAATGCCCAATGCATCTATGATTTCTGTCTTCAACATGGTATAGCATGCTCCGGCATAGTCACGCGGCACATTGGTCACTTCGTCCAACCCGAAAAAGGTGACGGCGGAAGCATCAAAGGGGTAACGAGAATATATCTCCCCGACAATCCGGTGCAGATTTCCGGTGGTACGTCCTGTCGAAAGCCCGATAACCGCTTCCGGTTTGTGAAGTATCTCTCCGATTATGCGCCAGGCAGCTGTACAATCGAATTCACTCTCATTCTTTGCGATAGTTACATTCATAATTATTGATAAGATATTAGTGATTCCAGTTCTACATATTCATGGCTACAGCTCCCGCACCCAATAAACCGATGAATTCCGGATTCAATTTCGTGATGACAACGCCATTGCTTACAAAGCGCATGGTGGTAGGATTCAGCAACTCTAATATCTTAGCATGTATATATCCGTCTGCCACTACACCACCCCCCAAAACGATGGTTTCCGGATCCGTCACTCTCACCAGATTCATAATCAGGTTTGCCAATGCCTCGGAAGCATTCTCCACGAGCTTCATACAGAGAGGATCGCTTTTACGGCTCAATGCAAAGATTTCGCTGACCGGTATCCGTTCGCCCTTATCGGTAGGAATATGCAGGTCCGTTTCATATTGCCCGTGAAGCAGCCGGGCACAACGGTCGAAACCTATGCCGGAAGCTATCGCCTCCACGCAATCCATTCTTCCGCAGGTACACTTGATTCCCACGTTTACTCCTACCCGTACATGTCCCACCTCGCCGGCATTGAAATGGCTGCCACGTATCTGTCTGCCATTCACAACTGTGCCGATTGCAATACCCGTTCCAATATTCAAATAAATGAAGTTTTTGGAGATTTGTCCGAACCCCCAGACACGTTCGGCACGTGTGGCACTTTTCACATCATTATCTATATGGCAGGGAATGCCATAGATATCCGCCAATTCTTTAGCCAACGCAATGGGTTGCGTCCTGCTGGGGTCTATCTGTAACCAGATGCCCTGATTAGGGTCCACCCGTCCAATCAATCCAACACCCATTGCCAGAGGTTTCTTATCATACCACCCGACGGTTTTGATGTAATCGTCCAGTGACAACTTGATAATATCCAACGCCGCTTGTTGGTTGAAATATCCGGAGTCATATTTTTTATATCTCAGGATATTGCCGCGACTGTCAATTTCACCAATCAGTAATTTAGTTCCGCCTAAGTCCAAGCCTAAATACGTTTCCATTTTTTTATTTGTATTTTTTGAGAATTACTATCGACCACAATATTACGCACAATCAGGGAAACGCAAGTTGATTCTTTAACAAAAAAGGTTTGTTACTTATCCACTTAGGTTTAAATACAGTTTTTATACTCTAAAATTTGCTCGGACTCATCCCAAACTGCTTCTTAAAGCACGTACTAAAGTATTTGGGATCTGAAAAACCAACCATAGACGCTACTTCCGCTATCGAATACTTATGTGAAAGCAACAGTTCTTTCGACTTATTCAACCGGACAATTCGAATAAAATCATTAGGTCCTTGCCCTGTCAAAGTTTTTATCTTATTATAAACAGAAGTACGACTCATCCCCAGTGTACGGCAGAAATCGGTAATTGAGAATTCCAGATTCCCCATATTCGCATCAATGGCCGCCATCGCATTATCCAGAAATTCCTTATCCAACTGGCTGCTATAATCCACTTCGTTCGCAGGTATGTCCGAAGAAAGGACTGTATCTCTGAGGTGCTGCCTGTTTTGAAGAATATTACGAAGCCGCACTCTCAGCACAGATAAATCAAAAGGTTTAATAATATAGTCATTGGCTCCTGCCTCCAGTCCCAATATTATATTTTCCCTTTCACTAAGGGCGGTCAGCAATATGACCGGGATATGACTGGTTTCAACAGACGACTTCAATATCCGGCATAATTCATCTCCCTGGATAACAGGCATGATGATATCCGAAATAATAATATCCGGATTAATCTCCCTCGCCATGTCCAGCGCTTTTCCACCATCAGGCACACTGATAACCTTGTATTCGGAAGACAAACTGTCCGTCAGGTATTCGCGCATGTCTTTATCATCTTCGGCCAGCAACAGTACATTTTTATCCGCCTGTTCATTCTCTTTCTGAGATAAAGCACCGCGAACAACGTTTCCCGGCAAATTCTCTTTTACGGCAACCAGCATACCCGACTTCAGTTTTCTGGGGAAAGTAATCTTAAATGTAGTTCCTTCATTTTCCACACTCCTGAATTCAATCTTACCATGATGCTGCCTGATGATTCTGGAAGTAATCATCAGGCCGATGCCGATGCCTTGTTCTTGAGAGTCCACCACATTCCTGGCACGATAATATTCATTGAAGATGTTTTTCTGGTCTTCTGCCGGAATGCCGACTCCCGTATCAGTCACCTCAACCGTCCACTTGTTTCTGGCTTGCTTCACTATAACCCCTATCGATCCTTTTTCCGTATACTTCAAAGCGTTAGAAAGCAGATTGTCCATAATATGATCCATCTTATTCTTGTCCAGCCACACCTCAGACATTTCCGGATCGATTTCCAGATAGAGTTCTATTTCTTTCTGGACAGCGGCCATGCGAAAAGCGGACAGCTTATCTTCCATATACTCCTTTATATCATACCAAGCCACCTCCAAACGTTCTGGATGCGCTTCTACTTTCCGCAACTCCATCAGTTGGGTAATCATAGTGAAAAGTTTCTCAGTATTCTTCATGGCAATAGCCACTTTCTTCTTGCTCTCTTCCGGTAGACTATCCTGAGTCTCAAGTTCGCTTAGCGGAGCCTTTATCAGGGCAACTGGGGTACGTATATCATGGGCTACTCCGATGAATGAGTGTATCCTTTCCTTGATTTTCTCTTCCCTCACTCTCTGCCGTCTGAACTGGAAAAGCAAATACCCCACTACCAACAACAGAATCAGATAGATAGTCATGGCCCACCATGAAGCCCATAGCGGATAACTGACATATATATCAATGGCATGTTCTCCCACCTGATGCCGGGTATATTTATCGAATGCACGCAACTCAAAAGTATACTTGCCGGGAGGAAGATCCATATACCCCACACTTTGAACCGCATCCACACGGTGCCACTGCCGTTCATAATTATTCAGTCTGTACTCATATCTGATTTTGTGAGGAGAAACAAAGTTGATAGCCGAAAAAGATATGGAGAATGAATTCTGGTTATGTTTCAGTTTCAGGCACCGAGTATCGTTGATGCTTGTCTGCAAAGGAGAGCCGGGCACGCCTACTTTTAATGACTCATAAGGCAATTTAAAATCCGTGAATATCAATTTCACCGGTACATTACCGGAAAAATCGAAAGAAGGTGCAAAGACAAGTACCCCTTCCGCAGTACCGAATGCCAGATGTCCGTCTTTCGTTTTCAGAGAAGCATTGGCGTTATAATACCCCCAATCGATATTCAAGAGATCATTTCCGTTAATCACCATGTTTTCCACCAAATCCAGGCAATACAGTTCTTTTTCCGTATTAAACCAGATATGCCCGTTGTCATCTTCTACTACACTATTGATGGAGTTGGACACAAGACCGTCTGCGATAGTATATATACTGGATTCGTCATTTTCCGGATTAAAACGAACCAGTCCTTCTCCATCCGTAAGCAGCCAGATTTCACCGGACGATGAACGTAACAGGCAACGAACAGGATAATGTAAAGTTACATCACCGAACTTCTGCTGCCACCTGATTTCTCCGTTGGACTTATCAAAAAATCCCAAACCGTCACAGCCCGCTATCAGCAAGGTGTTCTTGTCGCCATACTTGATATCACCCACGCAATCTATCGGATAATAGGTGTAAGCGTCGGTCCGCCTGTTATAGCTTGTGAAGTCTCCTTCGATCCCCCCGAACCACAAACAATCTCCTTCTGCATAAATCGCATAAATATAATCAGTAGATATGCCTCTGTCCGACCGTTTATTTCGTTTCGGCATTTTCCTGACCTCGCCGGATTTCTTATTAACCCGATACAATCCGATGCCATAACCACCGGCCCAGACATTTCCCTCATTATCCTCACAAAGCGCCAATACCACAGATGAATAGGCATAGCCTTTTCCATTCAGGAAATGCGCCCATTGTTTCGATTTCACCCGGTACACACTTATTCCGTCATTAGTACCATACCAATAGTCTCCTTCCGAATCCTGAAGCATCACATTTACGTGGTCGGATACCAACGAAGAAGGATTATTCCGTTCATGCCTTATCCACCGGACATCAGGCACATTAGGATCCAAATAGCTGATACCGTTTGTACAAGTGGTCACCCAAACACCTCCATATTCATCAATACAAATATCCGAGACTGTATTTCCGTTCAGACTTCTTTCATCATCCTCATCAGTCATATAATGATTCATCAGCGTCTCGTTGACGGCATCAATTCTGAAGACACCGGCACCATCGGCTCCAATCCAAATAGAACGGTCTCCGTCATAAGCAAACACACGCACGGGTATGCCCGGAATAAGAATATCAAGAGATTTCACTTGCTTCGTTGTCAGCTCAATCATAAACGCACCGTCTGAGAATGTCCCTACATAAAGTTTATTACCGTTTAGGAACAATGTTTCTATACGAGCTTCCACCGGCATATCTACCCGCTCTTTTGCCAACTGACGAGCTGTTCCCGTTCTTTTCATTCTATAAACTTCCGCGTTGGTACCCACAAAGAAAGCATCGTTTTCCGCCTTGATGATGCAATTGGTCCATTCACCGATAAGACCCGCCGGAGACAAAACATCACTGACTTTATCCCAATAATACACACCTGTGGATGTAGACAACCACAAGCCTTCGTCTTCTTCAAACTCCATACCATTCAACACCGGAGACGAGATAAACTGTGACAAGTCTGTCTGTAAACAGAAAGAATCCTTCAATTTGTCGTATTGGTATATCCTGCCATTCCTCAGTGCAATCCAGAGATTCCCTTTCTTATCCACATCCATAACGGTAAACGATAAGATGTGGTCTTTAGACTCTATCGTCTCTTCCAATGCATAGTGCCTGATCTTATTTCCATCATAACGGTCCACTCCCATGTGGGTATAAATCCAAATGAAGCCTGTTGAGTCTTTGCATATCTGATACGTCTGCCTGCTACTCAATCCATCCCGGATATTCAGATGCCGAAAAGACCCGGCAAACAAACTGGTATATAACGAAATAAATAGCAACAAAATGAATATACGCTTTATCATAATATAGTTGTCTTTCATAATACTCGCTTTTAACTGCTGCAATAATACAGACAAATATAAAAAAAGTGGTCGAAAAACTATCCAAATAGGTTTGATTTCTATTACTTTTGCCTATCAAAACCAATAAACCGTGATAAGCCATGCTCAGCAAGCTTAAATTAAACCAGCTCTATTTTAAAGATACGCAGTTCGCCAACCTCATGACGCGACGCATTTTCAACATCCTGCTGATTGCTAATCCTTATGATGCTTTCATGCTGGAAGACGACGGACGCATCGACGAAAAAATCTTCAACGAATATACTTCGCTTTCCCTGCGCTATCCGCCACGTTTCACCCAGGTATCCACCTGTGAGGAGGCATTGGCCCAGCTCTCCACTGTACCGTTCGACCTCATCATCTGCATGCCGGGAACGGGAGATAACGAGAGCTTCGACGTAGCACGCCACATCAAGAGCCTGTATGAGCAAATTCCCGTAGTGATACTGACCCCTTTCAGCCACGGCATCACCAAACGCATTGCCAACGAGGACCTGAGTGCTTTCGAGTACGTGTTCTGCTGGTTGGGTAACACCGATTTGCTGGTATCCATCATCAAACTGATAGAAGACAAGATGAATCTGGAACACGATGTCAATGAAGTTGGCGTACAGCTCATCTTATTGGTGGAAGACGGCATCCGCTTCTACTCATCCATATTGCCCAACCTCTATAAGTTCGTGCTAAAACAAAGCCAAGAGTTCAGTACCGAGGCACTGAATGCACATCAGCGCACGCTACGTATGAGGGGGCGTCCTAAAATTGTGCTGGCACGTACGTATGAAGAAGCTATCAGCATCTACGAAAAATATAAGAATAATATATTAGGTGTGATTACCGATGTCCGCTTTCCACGTGTGGAACGTGGTGAAAAGGACGGGCTTGCCGGCATCAAACTCTGTGCCGCCATCCGCAAGCAGGACCCGTTCGTGCCACTCATCATTCAATCGTCCGAGTCGGAGAATGCACTTTACGCTTCTAAATACGGCGCCGCCTTTATCGATAAAAACTCGAAAAAGATGGATGTGGATCTGCGCCGCATCGTATCGGACAACTTTGGTTTCGGTGATTTTATCTTCCGCAACCCCGACACACTGGAAGAAATTGCCCGCGTGAAAAACCTGAAAGAATTACAAAACATCCTCTTTGCCGTACCGGCAGAGTCGTTCCTCTATCATATCAGCCGCAATCACGTCAGCCGCTGGCTCTATTCACGTGCTATGTTCCCGGTAGCGGAATTCCTGAAACCCATCACTTGGAATAGCCTTCAGGACGTAGATGCTCACCGCAAAATCATCTTCGAAGCAATTGTAAAATACCGCAAGATGAAGAACCAAGGTGTGGTAGCCGTGTTCAAGCGTGACCGTTTCGACCGCTACTCCAACTTCGCCCGTATCGGTGACGGTTCATTGGGAGGTAAAGGACGCGGCCTCGCTTTCATAGATAACATGGTGAAGCATCACCCCGAATTCGAGGAATTTGATAACGCCCGCGTTGCCATTCCCAAGACCGTAGTGCTCTGTACTGATGTCTTCGATGAGTTTATGGAGACAAACAATCTGTATCAGGTGGCACTTTCGGATGCGGAGGACGACGTGATCCTGCGGTACTTCCTGAAAGCTAAGTTGCCCGACCGACTGGTGGAAGACTTCTTTACCTTCTTCGACGTGGTGAAGTCTCCGCTTGCCATCCGTTCGTCTTCTTTACTGGAAGATTCACACTATCAGCCTTTTGCCGGAATATACAATACGTATATGATCCCCTATCTGGATGATAAATACGAGATGCTTCGTATGTTGTCCGATGCCATAAAAGGCGTGTACGCTTCGGTCTACTTCCGTGATAGCAAGGCATATATGCAAGCCACAAGCAATGTCATCGACCAAGAGAAGATGGCGGTCATTCTGCAAGAAGTAGTCGGCAACCAGTATGGTGACCGTTACTACCCCAGTATGTCCGGTGTGGCACGCTCGCTGAACTATTATCCTATCGGTGATGAAAAAGCCGAAGAAGGTACCGTGAACCTCGCCCTCGGTTTGGGAAAATATATCGTAGACGGTGGCATGACGCTCCGCTTCTCTCCCTATCATCCCCACCAGATATTGCAGACCAGCGAAATGGAAATAGCGCTGAAAGAAACGCAAACCCGTTTCTACGCCCTCGACCTGCGAAATGCCGGACACGATTTTTCTATTGACGACGGTTTCAACCTGTTGAAACTGCACGTAAAAGAGGCGGAAAAGGACGGAGCACTGAATTATATAGCCTCCACCTACGATCCCTACGACCAGATTATTCGTGACGGTCTATATCCCGGAGGACGCAAAGTCATTACCTTCGCCAATATCCTGCAACACGACGTTTTCCCGCTGGCACGCATACTGCAACTGGTGCTGAAATACGGTGAACAGGAAATGCGCCGCCCCGTCGAAATAGAATTTGCCGCTACCATGAGCCGGGAACAGGACAAATCGGGTACTTTCTACCTGTTGCAGATACGTCCCATTGTAGATACGAAAGAGATATTGGACGAAGATCTGACAGCCATACCGGACGATAAAGTACTGCTTCGTTCCAACAATTCCCTGGGACACGGAATTATGAATGATATCTATGATGTCATCTATGTGAAGACGGATGATTACAGCGCATCACACAATCAGGAGATTGCCTGGGAAATAGAGAAACTGAACCAACAATTCCTTGATGAAGGCAGGAACTATGTTCTCGTTGGTCCCGGACGTTGGGGTAGCAGTGACACATGGCTGGGTATTCCTGTAAAATGGCCACATATCAGTGCCGCCCGCGTCATTGTGGAAGCCGGATTGACGAATTATCGCGTAGATCCCAGCCAAGGGACCCACTTCTTCCAGAACCTGACTTCTTTCGGTGTAGGCTACTTCACTATTAATGCCTTTATGAATGATGGCGTGTATGATCAGGACTTCCTGAATGCACAACCGGCCGTACACGAAAGCAAGTATCTGCGGCATGTCCACTTCGAACAACCTGTAACAGTAAAGATGGATGGTAAGAAGAAGCTGGGTATTGTGCTCTTACCCGGTGAGTGAACATGCAAAAGATGCCATCTTTTGATGTAAAACATGCCATCTAATGATGTTAAAGATGCCATCTTTTGTAGCGAAAGATGGCATCTTTTGTATGACAGGTCAGGGAGAACAGAGGAGAAGATAGTAATGAAAGGGGCGAAAGGTATTAATCTTTCTGCCGATGCAGTATAATCATCACCACTTCGCTGGGTGCAAAGAGCCGGATATTCTTATTGGATGTACCGATGCCATTGGTTATAATCATCGGTATGTGATGCGAGTTGTATTTCAATCCGGTGCGGAAACGCTTGCCATAATGGGATGGAATGATTGGTGCGTACAAGCCAAATAGAGTGACCTGTCCTCCATGAGTATGTCCGGCAAGTACGAGATCGGTATTCGTAATGGGAACATCTTCAGCATAGTCAGGCGTATGCGTAAGCAGAATAACAAAATCATCGGGTGAAAGTCCAAGTGTGGGAGATGTGCCATTCTTCTTTAAATTGAAAGGATTACGCACACCGGCAATCAAAATTTCTTCTCCGTCCCGTCTCAAGGTATCTACTTTATGTTCCAGCAAGTGCATACCGTACTTCTGCAATTCACGCACAATATCATCATAACAGGCTTCATAGTCATTATTGCCCAGTACGACATACGTCCCCATCGGTGTTTTCACCCCAGACAGGGCAGCCAAAAGGGGCTGAACATATTCGCAACCTTCATGCAAGTCACCACCTATCAACAATGCATCTGCATGCTGGCTATTGAGCAACTTGACTAAATTAGCCAATCCCTTCTCTTTGAAAAGACTTCTATAATGCAAGTCGGATATAAAGGCAATACGAAAACCATCGAAAGCAGTTGGTACATCGGGATGGGTAAATTCATAAGTCCTTACCCGACTGATGCCTTTATATCCGGAACCGGACTTGGAAGACGAAAACATACTGCTACCCGACTTACAGGAAGAAAAGAATAGTAAGAAAAGGACGCATATATAAAATAAATTCTTCATCATAGGCAAGTATATTATTCATCGCAAGTGAGCACATTATTCATCATAAACGAACACAAAGATAGGCATTTTCTGTATCTTTGCTACAAAATTGGTAAATGATAACTTACTTCTAAAACCGGAATATGAAAGAGATCAAACAGAATTCCCCCCGTGCCTGGCTCCTTGCAGCCCGTCCCAAAACCTTGACGGGAGCTATCATTCCTGTGCTGATAGGTACTTCACTGGCATTTGCCGACGGACAATTCAAAATTGTTCCCGCTCTGCTGTGTATGCTCTTTGCCTGCGGTATGCAGATCGCCGCCAACTTCATCAACGACCTCTTTGACTTCCTGAAAGGTACCGACCGTACCGACCGCCTGGGCCCGGAACGTGCCTGTGCACAAGGCTGGATTACACCGGGAAACATGAAAGTGGGAATCGGTGTCGTTGTTATCCTTTCCTGCATTTCCGGCCTCGGACTGCTATACACAAGTTGGGGAAAACTACCCCATGGCGGATGGGAACTCATTGTGCTGGGAGTATTCTGCGTAATATTTGCCTTCCTTTATACCACCGTCCTCTCCTATCAAGGTTGGGGAGACTTACTGGTACTGATATTCTTCGGCTTTGTTCCGGTAGGCGGCACATACTATGTGCAGGCCTATACATTCACCCCAAGTGTCATCATTGCTTCGCTCATCAGCGGACTGGTAATAGATACCTTATTAGTTGTGAACAATTATCGCGACCGCAATCAGGATGCCCTCAGTGGAAAACGTACGCTCATCGTCCGTTTCGGAGAACCTTTCGGCAGATACCTTTACCTCTGGCTCGGCATCATCGCAACGTTGCTTTGCTTCTGGTTTGCCCAAGGCTGGAATTATGCGGGTATCATCATGCCTTTCATCTATCTTTATTTCCACATAACTACCTGGAAACGCATGGTGAAGATACGAAGCGGTAAAAAACTAAACAGCATACTGGGCGAGACTTCGCGCAATATGCTGTTTATGGGGATTCTTCTTAGTGTTATAATAGCAATCACTAACCGTTAATCACTAACATCATCTCTTTCCGTACATCTTCTCGTAATAGTGCTGATAATCACCGCTGGTTACTTCTTCCACCCAGTCCTGATTATTCAGATACCACTCGATAGTCTTCACGATGCCGTCTTCGAACTTCGTTTCGGGATACCAGCCTAAAGCGGCAGTGATCTTTGCCGGATCAATGGCATAGCGCTGGTCATGGCCGAGACGGTCTTTCACGAAGGTAATCAGGTCTTCATTAATCCAGCTGATATCAATCTGACCGTCTTCATCCTTCACTTTCTTCTTCAGAACTTCACGATATTCCGGTTTCTCTGTCATCAATCGGTGGATAGTGGCAATAGTTAACTTCACGATTTCGAGATTGGTCTTTTCATTATGGCCGCCTACATTGTACACTTCACCTTCCACACCTTCGCGAACCACCAAGTCGATAGCTTTACAGTGATCTTCCACATACAACCAGTCGCGCACATTGCTACCGTCACCATAAACGGGAAGCTTCTTTCCTTCCAGAATATTCTTGATGATCAGCGGAATCAACTTTTCAGGGAAATGATACGGACCGTAGTTATTGGAGCAGCGGGTAATGGTTACCGGCATCTTATACGTATCATGATAAGCCATAACCACCATATCGGCACTTGTCTTGGAAGCACTGTAAGGACTGTGCGGGCAAAGCGGAGTTTGCTCTGTGAAGTAACCTTCGGCACCCAGCGAGCCATACACTTCATCCGTAGAAACCTGATGATAGCGTACTCCCTTGCGCCAGGTAGGATAACCATTTTCATCCTTACCCGTCACCCAGGCACGACGCGCCGCATCCAGCAGGTTCTGCGTACCCAAAATGTTGGTAACCAAGAAAAGCTGCGGATTTTCAATACTGCGGTCCACATGACTTTCAGCGGCAAAGTTCACCACATAGTCGAATTTGAACTTGGCAAACAGTTCGTCAGCCAATACACGGTCGCAAATGTCACCCTTCACAAAGATACAACGTTCATCATCAATGTCTTTGGCGATGGTACCGAGGTTGCCGGCATAAGTCAAAGCATCCAGTATCACAAGCTTGACATCATCATGCTTTACCAGAATGTGCTTGATATAGTTCGCGCCGATAAATCCGGCTGCACCGGTTACGAGATAAGTCTTCATTGATTTATGATTTATAATTTATAATTTATGATTTTCTCAACGGTGAGAATTGGCAAGTTCCATCAGGTATGTACCGTATTCCGTTTTGCCGAGTTGTTCACCAAGACGATATAACTGATCGGCATCTATCCAACCTTTGCGCCAGGCTATTTCTTCGATACAGCTGACGCGGAAACCTTGTCGGTTCTGTATGGTAGCCACAAAGTTGCTTGCTTCCAGCAGGCTGTCGCAGTTACCTGTATCGAGCCATGCGAAACCACGGCCGAAGATTTCGACTTTCAGCGTACCTTCATCCAGATACAAGCGGTTAAGATCGGTGATTTCATATTCGCCACGGGCAGATGGCTTCAAAGCGGCAGCCTTGGCAGTGACAGTAGAGTCATAGAAATAAAGACCGGGCACGGCATAGTTGCTTTTGGGTTGCGCAGGCTTCTCTTCGAGCGAAATGGCCTTGCCGTCGGCATCGAATTCCACCACTCCGTATGCACGCGGGTCCTTTACATAATAGCCGAAGATACATGCGCCTTTTTCTATGGAAGCGGCACGCTTCAGCATAGCAGAGAAACCCTGACCGTAGAACATATTATCACCCAGAATAAGGCATCCCGGTTCACCGTTCAGAAACTCAGCACCCAGAACAAAAGCCTGTGCCAGTCCGTTAGGTTTCTCCTGTATCTTATAAGAGAAGGACATTCCGAGTTCTTCACCCGTACCGAGCAATTCGCGAAACATGGGTAAGTCACGTGGAGTGGAAATAATCAACACTTCGCGTATCCCCGCCAACATAAGCGTGGAAAGCGGATAGTAAATCATCGGCTTGTCATAAACCGGCATAATCTGCTTGGAAATAGCCTTTGATAAGGGGTAAAGGCGGGTGGCGCTACCACCGGCAAGAATAATTCCTTTCATATTTCAGTTCTTTTTTCGGTTGATACAAATATAGAATAAAATAAGAAGGAGGACCAAGCCCCACGGCTCTCAATTTGCTATTCAGGTCGCAAAGATAATGCAAAGCAAATGTAGTACAAAATAATTTAATTTATTTTTAGGAGCTTTCTCAACCAGCCAACTCTATTACTTCAAGATCCTTGAACACTCCATTGTCAACAATGAAACGTACCATTGTGCGTACCTTATGGAATCCGGACATGCCTGCGGCACCCGGATTGATGTGCAGCATATCCAGTGTTTTGTCATACTTCACCTTCAAGATATGCGAATGTCCGCTAATGAAAAGTTTGGGCGGACGCACCAGAATACTTCCCCGTATGGAAGGATCATAATTGCCCGGATAGCCGCCAATATGTTTTATCAGCACTTCGGCACCGTCAACGGTAAAACGGTTGATTTGCGGATAAAGCGTACGGATTTCCTGTCCGTCAATGTTACCATACACGGCACGGAAAGGACGGAATGCCGCCAACTTCTGCGCCACTTCCAGCGAACCGATGTCACCAGCATGCCAGATTTCGTCACACGTTTCAAAATATTGCAGAAACTTTTCATCCCAATATGCGTGTGTATCGGATAATAAACCAACTTTTGTCATCTTTCTTTTGTTTATCTGTGCAAAGGTAACTATATTTGGGGAAATCTTGATGAATATGGAAAACCAATATCAATATTTTAAACGGGACATTAGTTGGCTGTCATTCAATTACCGTGTTCTGTTGGAAGCGGAAGATGACACCCTGCCTCTGTATGAACGCATCAACTTTATATCCATTTATTCTTCCAATCTGGAAGAGTTCTACAAAATACGCGTTGCCGACCATAAAGCAATAGCCACCGGTGCTGCACAAAGTGACGAGGAAACAGTGCAATCGGCCATCGAACTGGTAGACGCAATCAATCTTGAAGTGAACCGCCAAATGGAGGACCGTATCCGCATCTACGAACAAAAGATACTTCCTGCCCTGAAGAAAAATCATATCATTTTCTATCAAAGCCGGAATGTGGAGCCCTTCCATCACGACTTCGTGCGGCGTTTCTTCCGGGAAGAGATTTTCCCGTTTCTGCAACCTGTGCCTGTGTCCAAGGACAAGGTCATTTCGTTTCTGCGCGATAACCGTTTGTATCTTGCCGTCCGTCTGTTTCCAAAAGGTGACAAGGAAACAAGGAGACAAGGAAACGAGGAAGACAACTCCCCTTGTGGACTTGTCAACTCGTCAACTCATAACCTTGTCAACTCTCCCGAATATTTCGTAATGAAACAGCCATACAGCAAAGTTCCCCGCTTTATAGAGTTGCCCAAAGTAGGAAACAATTATTACCTGATGTTCATAGAGGATATCATCAAGGCAAATCTGGATGTTATCTTCCCGGGCTATGATGTGGAAAGCAGTTATTGCATCAAGATTTCGCGCGATGCGGATATACTGATAGACGATGCCGCCAATACTTCAGAAATCATCGAGCAGGTGAAAAACAAAGTAAAGAAACGCAAGATAGGAGATGTATGCCGCTTTGTGTACGACCGTGCCATGCCGCAAGATTTTCTTGATTTCCTGATAGACGCTTTCCATATTGACCGCCGCGAGTTGGTTCCGGGAGACAAGCATCTCAACCTGGAGGATTTGCGCCATCTGCCTAATCCTAACCCCAATACACATCCCATACGGAAACCACAACCGATGAAGCTGACCTGCCTCGATGAAAAAGAATCCATATTCCGCTATGTGGAGAAAAAGGATTTGCTGCTACATTATCCTTACCATTCATTCGAACATTTCATCCACTTCCTGTACGAAGCCGTACACGAACCTACCGTGCGCGAAATCATGGTAACGCAATACCGGGTTGCCGAAAACTCCGCTGTGATCAATACTCTGATAGCTGCCGCTCAGAATGGTAAGAAGGTTACCGTTTTTGTGGAACTGAAGGCCCGCTTCGATGAAGAAAACAACCTTGCTACCGCTGAAATGATGAAAGCTTCGGGTATTAATATCATATATAGTATTCCTAAATTGAAGGTACATGCCAAGGTGGCTCTCGTCCTTCGACGCGATGCGGAAGGGAAAAAGCTGACCAGTTATGCTTATATCAGTACCGGTAACTTCAATGAAAAAACTGCTACACTTTACGCCGACAGCGGCCTCTTTACCTGCAACCGGGTCATCGTGAACGACCTGTACAACTTGTTCCGTACCCTGCAAGGTAAAGAGAACCTGAAGTTTCACCGCTTACTCGTGGCACGCTTTAACCTGATACCGGAACTGAACCGTCTGATCGGCCATGAAATGGAACTGGCCCAAAAAGGGAAAGTGGGTCGCATCATACTAAAGATGAACGCACTGCAAGATCCTACCATGATAAACCGTCTGTATGAAGCCTCGCAAGCCGGTGTGGAAATAGACCTGATTGTCCGTGGCATCTGCTGCCTGATACCGGGACAGACATACAGTCATAACATCCGTGTCACACGTATTGTAGATACATTTCTGGAACATGCCCGCATATGGTATTTCGGTAACGGAGGCAATCCGAAACTATTCCTCGGCTCACCGGACTGGATGCGGCGTAATCTGTACCGTCGCATCGAGGCCATCACCCCCATACTGGACCCGGATGCAAAGCAGGAATTGATAGATATGCTTTCTATCCAACTCTCAGATAAGCGTAAAGCCTGTTTTGTAGATGAGAATCTGCGTAACTGTTGGAAATCAACTCATCCACAAAAGGAAAAAGTACGTTCACAATATACTTTTTATGAATACCTGAAGGAGAAAACCGAATAGCTTTGTAACATCTATGTAATATGTATGACATTTCTCTGCAACACAATTTACGTTCCTTTGCAGCCAGAAATAAAATACATTATTATGGAAACTATTTATCTATGCATTGTCATCTTCCTGTTCGTCCTTGCGGTGTTCGACCTCATTGTGGGCGTCAGTAATGATGCAGTCAATTTCTTAAACTCGGCTGTCGGAGCAAAGGCAGCATCTTTCAAAACCATGCTTTTCATAGCCGGGGTTGGTGTATTCATCGGAGCGGCGATGTCCAATGGTATGATGGACATTGCCCGACATGGTATCTATCAGCCGCAACATTTCTACTTTGCCGAGATCATGTGCATCCTGCTGGCAGTCATGTTAACCGACGTTGTGTTGCTGGACGTTTTCAATACGATGGGAATGCCGACCTCCACCACAGTCTCGATGGTGTTTGAATTACTGGGTGGTACCTTTGCCTTGGCTCTGATTAAAGCGCACAGTAATGATGCGATCGGTTTGGGTGATCTGATTAATACGGATAAGGCTCTATCTGTCATCATGGGTATTTTCCTATCCGTCGCCATCGCTTTCTTCTTCGGTATATTGGTGCAGTGGCTGGCACGCGTCATCTTCACTTTCAACTATACCAAAAAGATGAAGTACAGCATCGGGATTTTCGGAGGTATCGCCGCAACCTCTATCATTTATTTCATGCTCATCAAAGGATTAAAAGACAGTTCATTCATGACAGCTGATAATAAGCATTGGATACAGGACAACACTGTAATGCTCATCAGCTGTTTTTTTGTATTCTTCACCATACTGATGCAAGTACTGCACTGGCTGCAGGTGAATGTCTTCAAGATTGTAGTACTGATGGGTACTTTCGCCCTGGCTCTTGCTTTTGCCGGCAATGACCTGGTTAACTTTATCGGTGTACCTCTTGCCGGATATTCGTCTTTTATAGATTATACAACCAATGGAGCCGGTACAGGTCCGGATGGTTTCCTGATGACTTCACTGCTGGGACCTGCCAAAACGCCGTGGTACTTCCTTTTCGGTGCAGGCGCTATCATGGTTTATGCCCTTTGCACTTCTAAAAAAGCACACAACGTAATCAAAACTTCCGTCGACCTTTCCCGCCAAGATGAAGGTGAAGAAAACTTCGGTAGTACTCCTATTGCCCGTACCCTGGTACGATTCAGCCTTACATTGTCCAACGGAATTTCTAAAATAATGCCCGAAAGCAGTAAACGGTGGCTCGATACCCGCTTCCGCAAAGACGAGGCCATCATTGCAGACGGTGGTGCATTCGACCTGGTTCGCGCTTCAGTAAATCTGGTATTGGCAGGTTTGCTCATCGCACTGGGCACTTCATTGAAACTTCCCCTCTCCACCACTTATGTCACTTTCATGGTTGCCATGGGTACCTCACTTGCCGACCGTGCTTGGGGACGTGACACTGCTGTATTCCGTATAACAGGCGTACTGAGCGTTATTGGCGGCTGGTTCATCACAGCCGGCGCCGCATTTACCATCTGCTTCTTCGTAGCTCTGGTTATCCACTACGGAGGTACGGTTGCCATCATTGCACTGATCGGTCTGGCAGTGTTCTCCCTGATCCGCAGTCAGGTGATGTATAAGAAACGTAAAGCCAAAGAAAAAGGTAACGAAACCATCAAGCAACTGATGCAGAGTAGTAACAACGAAGAGATTCTGGACTTATTGCGCAAACATACCCGCGAAGAATTGGTGAAGATACTGGCATTTACCGAAGAAAATCTGGAGCGTACCGTAACCGCATTCCTGCACGAGAATCTCCGCGGCTTACGCCGCTCCATGGGATCGGTAAAATTCGAAAAGCAGCTCATCAAACAGATGAAACGCACCGGAACCCTTGCCATGTGTCGCCTGGATAACAACACGGTATTAGAAAAAGGCCTTTATTACTATCAAGGCAATGATTTTGCCAGCGAACTGGTTTATAGTATCGGACGACTTTGCGAGCCCTGCCTTGAACATATCGATAATAATTTCAAGCCGCTGGATGCCATTCAGAAAGGTGAGTTCTCAGATGTTACAGAAGATATAATCTACTTACTGCAAATTTGCCGTCATAAAATGGAAACCAACGATTATGAGAGTTTCGAGAACGAACTCCGAAAAGCGAATGATCTGAACGGACAATTATCGCACCTGAAACGTGAAGAGTTGCAACGTATTCAAAGCCAAACCGGAAGCATCAAGGTCAGCATGGTTTATCTGACAATGATACAAGAAGTACAGAACGTTGTCACTTACACAATCAACCTGATGAAAGTAAGCCGCAAGTTCCAACTGACAGAATAAAAACAGAGGGTCTGTTCACCACTAACAGATCATCCGTTTAATACAAAGAGACCATCTGTTCTGAGTGAATAGATGGTCTCTTTGTGTTAACGAAACAGGTTTATTTTCCTAATAGAGAATATATATTTTCCTAACTGAAAAAAACTATTTCCCCAATTAGGAAAATGATCTAATCCCTGCGTCCCATAAATATCATAATATAATAAATCAACGTTGCCAATGAACCCAATGCAGCCACCACATAGGTATAAGCAGCAGAACGAAGTGCGTCTTCAGCCTGCTTATGATTGTAAGAGTTCGTAATGCCCGAACGGCTCAACCATACCAATGCACGCTTACTGGCATCTATTTCCACCGGCAAAGTGACGAAACTGAACAGCGTAGTCATAGCAAACAGGATAATACCTGCCAGCAACAATTGCGGGAACGTGTTCAACAGCAAGATACCACCCAGCAACAACCAGGTCATCCACTGTGAAGCAAACGATACTACCGGCACCAACTTGCTACGCATAGTCAACGGAGCATAAGCCCGTGCATGCTGCACGGCATGTCCACACTCGTGAGCGGCAACGGCGGCAGCCATGATGCTGTTACTTTCGTATACACCTTCACTCAGGTTTACTGTCTTATTGGCAGGGTTATAGTGGTCTGTCAGTTGTCCCGGCGTATGTGTCACCTGAACATCATAAATTCCATTGTCATGTAGCATCTGAAGGGCAACATCACGGCCCGTCATTCCATTACCGGTAGGGATCTTGGAGTACTTCTTGAACTTGTTCTGCAAGTTCATTTGCACCAGCCAGCTGACCACAGCTATACCAATAAAGATAATCCATTGTATTCCTATCATTCCTTCCATAATCTTTTTCTGTTTTTAGTAATTAAAAATGTGTCGTTTGTTATATATAATACAAATTGTTTGCCAAAAATAAAGGGAAACCGTGAGCTTTACTACAGTTTCCCTTATCTTTTAGGAAGAATTAGCGAAAACCCACTACTGCCCAACAAGTTGTAACTCTATCACGTAATCCGTATCTGCAGGAACTTCCGGTAATTGCAATACCACTCCCTGTCCGGCACGAACAATTCGTACCGGGGATTGATCTTTAAACAGAAAGCCCTTCTTCACCATTTTTCCATCTAATGGAAGATATAGCGCATTATCCTTCAAATTCAGAATATGGACAAAAAGTCGATTTCCCTTTTGCGTTGTCACTCCCCAGTCATGCGGAGGAACAACACCGCCACGAGTGCCATAAATCGTCTCGCCATACACTTTCATCCACTCTCCCATTTCTTTCAACCGTTGAACCGCGACTTCCGGCAGACATCCGTCCGGCTGAGGACCGATATTCATCAAGAGATTTGCATCCTTTCCGGCAGCTTTCACCAGATAATGGATCAGAGTTTTCGTTGACTTATAATCTTGGTCGGTAATCTTATATCCCCACATCCCGTTCATGGTTTCGCAAGTTTCCAAAGGCAAATGGCTGACATCCTGTCCGGATAGTCCGGCACTGTTTTCTCCCGGCAGATCACGCTCGAAGATTTGTATATCTTCTCCGGAGAAAGGAACCTGATGATGATTGTTTCCCACCAGACATGCAGGTTGCAGGCGGTGTATCAGCGCATATTGTTCCGGTAGCTGCCAGTCAAAATCCGGATTAGCGTCCTGATCCCACCAACCGTCGAACCAGATAGCGCCTACCGGACCGTAGTTCGTCAGCAACTCCGTCAACTGGTTGTTCATAAAGGTATAATAGTTTTTCCAGTCTCCCTTCGGGTTAGGTCTTCCGGTTCCGCGCCCTGTGCGCCCCCAAGGTGCGTCTTCACGATACCAATCTATATGGGAGTAATAGAAATGAAGCCGGATGCCCTGCTTATAACATTCGTCCGCCAACTCTTTCACGACATCGCGCTTGAAAGGGGTTGCATCCACAATATTATAATCGGAATACTTGGTATGAAACATGGAGAACCCTTCATGGTGGCGGCTCGTAAAGCAGATATACTTGGCTCCGGATGCCTTAATGGCACTTACCCATTCAGCAGCGCTAAATTTAGAGGGATAGAATCCTCCGGCAAGCTTCGCATATTCTTTATAATTCAAATCTTTATTGGTCATCGTCCATTCACCGGTAGCCAACATACAGTATAGTCCCCAGTGCAGAAATATTCCAAACTTATTGTCTTGAAATTCCTGACGGGCTTTCAGGTTCTCGGCAGACGGTTGATAAGTCTGCGCCTTTGCAGGCAAAAAAGATGCTGCAAACAAAAGGGATAGAAGAAAGTGTGTGTTCATCATAAGTATGCGGATGGGTTAATAAAAATGAGATTACATCAGCATGTATGTCTGATGTAATCTCATTATAATATAGTTAGACTTACTCTTCTGTATAGCGTTCAATCGTCTGTCCGCGGTCAGGACCTACGGAAACAATCTTGATGGGCACACCAAGCTGTTCTTCCAGGAATGTCAGGTAAGCATTGAATTCTTCAGGGAATTCATCTTCACTCTGCATTCTCGTCATATCAGTTTCCCAACCGGGCAACTCAACATAAACCGGCTCAATGCCGTCATTGATATCATAAGGGAAGTAATCGATTTCCTCGCCATCCACCTTATAAGCTACGCAAGCCTTGATGGTTTCAAAAGAATCAAGCACGTCGCTCTTCATCATGATCAATTTAGTAACACCGTCCACCATAATGGCATACTTCAATGCCACCAGGTCAATCCATCCGCAACGGCGTTTACGACCTGTAACCGAGCCGAATTCATGTCCCAGTGTACAAATCTGATCACCTGTCTTATCAAACAGTTCTGTTGGGAACGGGCCTGCACCTACACGTGTACAATAGGCTTTAAAAATACCATAAACCTCACCGATTTTATTAGGAGCCACCCCCAAACCGGTACAAGCACCCGCACAAATGGTATTGGAAGAAGTAACGAACGGATAAGAACCAAAGTCGATATCCAACATTGTACCCTGAGCACCTTCGCAAAGTACTGACTTATTTTCGTTCAGCAGGTTATTGATTTCATGCTCGCTGTCTACCAACGGGAACTGTTTCAGATATTCGATACCTTCCATCCAGACCTTTTCAAGTTCTGTCAGGTCGTACTCATAGTTCAAACCTTTCAGGATTTGTTCATGGCGTGCTTTGGCTTCAGCATACTTTTGTTCGAAGTTATGCAGGATATCACCTACACGCAGACCGTTACGGCTGACCTTATCGGTGTAAGTCGGACCGATACCTTTCCCCGTCGTACCTACTTTAGCATCACCTTTCGCAGCTTCATATGCAGCGTCCAATATGCGGTGGGTCGGCAAGATGAGATGCGCTTTCTTAGAGATATGCAAGCGCGCTTTCAGGTTATGTCCGGATGCTTCCAATGCTTCAGCCTCTGCCTTGAAGAGAGCCGGGTCAAGCACCACGCCATTGCCAATGATATTCACCTTGTCACCTTGGAAAATTCCCGAGGGAATAGAACGGAGCACATACTTCTGCCCTTCGAACTCGAGTGTATGTCCGGCATTCGGTCCGCCCTGGAAGCGAGCCACGACATCGTATCTCGGAGTTAATACGTCAACGACTTTGCCTTTGCCTTCGTCGCCCCATTGTAATCCTAATAGAACATCTACTTTCATTTTTCTTTCTTATGGTTATTACTTTTCTTCTTACGTTTGTTAGCGCGGTCGCACTTACTGCACAATCCATACAGATAAAGCGAATAATGCGACAGACTGAACCGACTCAATTTAGTATTCCCAATCGCCTGCTGTAATTCTTCGTTCTGAAACTCAGTCACTTTGCCACACTGCGTGCAGATTTGATGGTGATGCGTATCACGGTTATAGCTCTTTTCGTATTGGGAGGAATTTCCAAACTGGTGCTTGATAACCAGTCGTGCATTGATGAGAAGGATAATAGTATTGTAAAGAGTCGCGCGGCTTACACGGAAATTCTCCTGGTCAGCCATCAGCGAATAAAGTGTATCGATGTCAAAATGACCATCAATGGAATAGATAGTATCGAGTATGGCATAGCGCTCGGGAGTCTTGCGATGCCCGTTCGCGTTGAGATATTCAGTGAATATCTGCTTTACCGTATCTTTCACATTCTGACTTTCCATTTTGGCGGCGCAGTTTTTTTACAGCCAACAAAGTTAAGCCTTTTTTGCGGAAAGCAAATGAGAAAGGGGAAAAAAAACAAAAAATCACTTTATTCTATTTCTTCTCTTACAAGATTATATAGCAACTGTTCGGCTTCCGATTCGGAATGTTCCATCTCTTCCACCCGGCGGCATACTTGGAAAGCATGCTCTTCACTATGCTGCATGAAGCGGCGAATGGCCGCCATAGCTGCATTGCGCACGTGGTAGGAACCGGAAATGAAAGCACAAACAGCCTGGTCGAGAAATTCGTTCGCAGTGCGTTCATTCATATCCCCCTTCTTCATTAGCAAACGGGCAATGGTGAGAAAACCACACGTCTGTACATACTCCCGCTCATCGGCAATCCATTGAAAAGACTTCGCAGGAGCATAAGGAAGATGCTGAAACAGATTCATAGAAGTAAGTTCCGCTATTTCAATGTTCTGAATACTTTCCACCCAGATATCGGCAATCTCCGGAAAGAAGCTTTCTACAGGCTGTAACAGTCCCGCCATAATCTTACATTCACGGATATCCTCTTTCCACAAGGCTTGCGCCAATGAGTGATCCTTTTCATATTCTCCGGCAATTGCCTTGATGCGGGGAAGTTCTACACCGAAATTCAATTTGTAGACCAGTCCCTTTTCACGCATACTTTGAGACACAGCCCCGTTCATAGAGAGGCGGAGCTGTGTCTTTATTTCTTTCAGTTGTTCATGTAAATCCACAAAACAATGATTTATAGTTAATTATTAATAGAAGGCAGATTAGAATAATCCTTACTGTAACGCAACATTTGTTCCGCATAGCCTTCGTCATAAGTCACTTTTATGTCGGTTATCTTACCGGCTGCATCTACCACTGCTTCATATTTCGGATTTACAAATCCCTTGTACGGAGCCAGATTCAGCTTTTTGTAACGTTCCAGAACTTCGGCATGCAAAGCCGGATCTACCTTCACTGCATAGTTTTCCACCAAATCGTGGGCACCTTGATAGTCGCCAGTTGATTTGATACGTTGGATTTCGGACAGTAACTCACCGAAGAGTGCACGCAACTTTTCATAATCGTTCACTACTACATAAGTCTTACCATCTTTCTTCACCAGCTCTACTACTTTATCCGCCGCACCTTTCTCAAACACCCAGCGGGCAATGAGCTGACGATTACGCATGTGAGCTTCTTCCACATTGTTACCCGGTTCAATGCGAACCAGCTGTGTCATCAGGCCGTTCATCAGATAAGTATAATATTCTGCTTTATAAGCATCTGCATTGGGTGTCAGTCCCAGTTCTACCAACTTAGGATCAGCTACATAATAGAGACCGAACAAGTCCGCACGTGCTTCCTCAATCGTAGAGCCATAGGCTTTCAAAGCATCCGGATCAACTCCCGGAAGCAACTTACCGGAACCATGTCCCAGACATTCATGCAAATCCGTATGAAGTTCACCGGTCAGATCGGCATATTTATCTATCAACTGCAATTCGGCATCGCTATACACAAACTCTTCATTGAATCCGTTACCATGAGCCGCCTTATTATATGCATCCGTAATATTACCGATAGTCACAGATTTAGAACCATGATGGCTGCGTATCCAGTTGGAGTTAGGCAAATTGATACCGATAGCCGTTGCCGGATAAAGGTCACCCGCCAGAATAGCAGCAGTAATCACCTTGGCGGAAACACCTTTCACTTCATCTTTCTTGAATTGCTTATCCACCGGAGAGTGATCTTCAAACCATTGCGCATTGCCACTGATAATCTCAGTACGATGCGTAGCTTCCATATCCTTAAAGTTCACCAATGATTCCCAGCTTGCCTTCATACCCAACGGATCACCATAGCTTTCCGTAAATCCATTCACAAAGTCCACGAGGGAATTCAAATCTTTCACCCAGAGGATAGCATATTCATCAAAAGTCTTCAGATCACCGGTCTCATAATACTTTATCAGTTCGGCAATCACAGCCTTCTGTTCCTGATTTTCTGCTACGCCTTCCGCTTTCTTCAACCAGTATACGATGTTATCAATAGCCTGTCCGTACAGACCACCCACTTTCCAGACCTTTTCTTGCATCTTGCCGTTCTCTTTCACCAGACGGCTGTTCAGACCGTAAGAAACAGGTGTTTCATCTTTCGGGTCCTTCATGGCATTATAAAAGTCTTCGGCTTCCTTCTGCGTCACACCGTCATAATAGTTGCAAGCAGAAGTCAACACTAAGTCCTCTCCTGCTGCCTGGTTCACGCGTTTCGGCATTACAGTCGGGTCAAAAATAACCGGAGACAACTCATCACATAATTGCTCTGCGGTTTGTCCTTCAGCCAGCGGCAATGTAGAGGCATCTACACTCAGCACAGCTTCTTTGAAAAATTCGGGAGCAAAAGCAGGCACGAACTTCTCAGAGCCATAATGGTGATGGATGCCGTTAGAAAACCACACACGTTTAAGGTACACTTCCATCGCCTTAAAATCAGGCGTGTTTTTGTCTCCTTTATATCCTGTATAAATCGCTTCCAACGTTCTACGAATGCGCAAGTTATATTTTCCATTCTGATCGAAGAGAATGTCACGACCCTGCAAAGCAGCTTCCGTAAGGTAATACACCAGCTCTTTCTGTTGGAGCGACAGGTTTTCGAAACCGGGAACCCGGTAACGTAATATTTGTAAATCTGCAAATTGTTCCACTGTATAATCAAATTTATCTGCCTCGGCAGTTGTTGTTTTCGAGCCACTACAAGCTGTCAGCAATGCAAAAGCGGCACATACCATTAGTTGTTTCTTCATGTGTCGGGAGATATGTGAGTTGGTATTTAGAAAAGACGAAAAGGAAGTATTCCGAAACAGCTGCTCCGGAATATTTCCTTTTTATACATTGCTTTACGCAGAATTACTGTTTTTTATCTGCGTGTTTTTTACGATATCCGTTAGGAGTTTCACCTACATTCTTGTAAAATGCAGCGTAGAAAGACTGACGGTTGGCAAAGCCTACCATTGTGCTAATTTCTTCTACATTCTTGTCGGCATATCTCTTGTCCGTCAATAAATGCTTAGCATCTTTTACTCTGTACTCATTCAACAAGCATGAATAGTTCATACCAAAACGAGAGTTTACTACAGCAGACAGATAGCGAGTGTTGGTTTTCAACTCTTTCGCCAAGTCTTTAGCCGAGTAATCGGGATCTTTGTACTTCTTCTGCACAACAACAATATTCAATATCTTGTCATACAATTCATCTGCCAATTCCGGACGAATCAACGAGCGGTAAGCAGCATTCTTCTCTTTTTTCTCTCTCAGGTTATAAGGGCGCTTCTTAGGAGCCGCATCCTGATTTTTGTTTTCTAAATCACTCATTTGAATTAACTGGTTAGGGTTTGTTAAAAAATGAAAGCCCGAAGGATTTTCCTTTAGACTTTACAAAAGTCTGACATTTTTTTCTAATACGCAACTTTTATCGTACATATTTTTGACCTATAAACAACGAAAAAGGTTGAAAAGTAGCATTTGAGCCGATTTAATAAGAAACTTTAACTTTAGCAAAAGAGGTTATGATATAAAATGAATACGTTTATCAGCTTGTTTCATATACAATAATTAATGTACCTTTGCAGGATAAAACTTTATCAGCGAAATGATACAGACGCTTAAACGATATTTTGGTTACGATAGTTTCCGCCCTTTACAGGAAGAGATTATCCGCACACTACTGGACGGAAGAGACTCCCTGGTATTGATGCCTACCGGAGGTGGAAAGTCCATTTGTTACCAGCTTCCGGCTCTGTTATGCGAAGGAACCGCCGTAGTGGTTTCCCCTTTAATCTCCCTGATGAAAGATCAGGTGGAGTCACTTTGCGCCAACGGCGTAGCCGCGGGTGCCCTGAACAGCAACAACGACGAGACCGAAAATGCTGCCCTACGCCGTGCTTGTATGGAAGGGAAGCTGAAATTACTCTACATTTCGCCTGAGAAATTAATAGCAGAAGCCAACTATCTTTTAAGAGATATGCACATCTCATTATTTGCCATCGATGAAGCGCATTGCATTTCCCAATGGGGACATGATTTCCGTCCGGAATATGCACAAATGGGATTCATACGCGAGATGTTTCCCAACATTCCGGTCATAGCCCTTACAGCTACAGCAGATAAAATTACACGTGAAGATATTGTACGGCAGTTACACCTCAACCAGCCAAAGGTTTTCATCTCTTCTTTCGACCGTCCCAACCTGAACCTTACCGTAAAACGGGGGTACCAGCAGAAAGAAAAAAGTAAAGCCATCTTGGATTTCATCGGTCGCCATCCCGGTGAAAGCGGCATCATCTATTGCATGAGTCGCAGCAAAACGGAGACAGTGGCACAGATGCTGCAAAAGCAAGGGTTACGTGCAGCTGTTTATCATGCCGGATTATCTTCCGCACGGAGAGATGAAGCACAGGACGATTTCATCAACGACCGTGTACAAATAGTTTGTGCCACGATTGCTTTCGGTATGGGAATCGATAAAAGTAATGTGCGCTGGGTCATCCATTACAATTTGCCTAAGAGTATAGAGAGTTTTTACCAGGAGATCGGACGTGCCGGACGAGATGGATTGCCAAGTGATACTCTCTTATTTTATTCTTTGGCTGACCTTATTCTATTAACCAAGTTTGCGATGGAAAGCGGGCAACAAGGTATCAACCTGGAGAAGTTACAACGTATGCAACAATATGCTGAAGCTGATATTTGCCGGCGTCGTATTCTGTTGAGTTATTTCGGAGAGACCACTACAGAGGATTGTGGAAACTGCGATGTATGTAAGAATCCGCCCCAGCGTTTCGACGGAACTGTTATTGTTCAAAAAGCTTTAAGCGCTATTGTCCGTACAGAACAGCAGATCGGCACGAGTATTCTTGTAGATATCTTACGCGGAAATAATACTCCGGATGTATCGGAGAAAGGGTATCAGCAACTGAAAACGTTCGGTGCCGGACGTGAAGTTCCTGCCCGTGACTGGCAGGACTACTTGTTGCAAATGCTACAACTGGGTTATTTTGAAATAGCATACAACGAGAACAACCATCTGAAAATAACAAGCAGCGGTAGTGATGTTCTCTTCGGACGGGCACAAGCACGATTGGCGGTAATCCGGCGTGAAGAGTCCGCACCCGCCAAAGGAAGAAAGAAAAAATCGACCATTCCGGTCAGAGAACTACCATTGGGGTTACCGAACACGGAAAGTGAAGAACTTTTCGAAGCCCTGCGTGCATTACGGAAACGGCTCGCAGATCAGGAAGCGTTACCGGCTTATATTGTACTATCCGACAAAGTTTTACATTTACTCAGTACCGCCCGCCCCACTACCATGGAAGCATTCGGCAATATCAGCGGAATCGGCGAATATAAAAAGAAGAAATACGGGAAGGATTTTGTCGAGTTAATCAGGAAATACGTTTAATAGTGATTAGGGGTTAGTGATAAGTGATTAGTAAGCTGCGCTGTTATACCGCATGGCATTAATCATTTATCACTAACCCCTAATCATTACTTGCATTGCTGTAACAATCCCCTGAGATCCGCCTGTGGCACTCCAAGAGACATTGCTTTCTCAAAATCCTGCTTTGCCAGACTTTTCTTCTTCTGGGACAGATAGATCTGTCCGCGCATCAGATAGGCTTCCGTCTGCGAAGGATTCAGTTTCAGAGCTTCTTCCAGATCAATCATTGCCAGATCAACATGCTGCATATCTTGTTCTATTCCCGCACGCGCTACGTATAAGGCTGCATCTTGCGGATCTTCTACCAGCATTTTATTCAATATCTCCAAGGCTTTCTGTAAGTTCCCATCTTTTTGTTCTAGGGTAGCGAGTCCTAAACGGGCATTATAATTCTGAGGATCGAGTTTCAGCAACCGTTCATAATCTGCCCGGGCAAACTTGAGATCACGCTGTGTCACATAAATATAGGCACGCATCAGGAGTGCTTCCCGGTTATCCTTTTCCATATCCAACACTAAAGAATAGTCTACACGCGCCTGCTCATTCCGTCCCATCTCAAGATTCAGGGCAGCGCGATTCAAAAGAATGGGAACAGCCCGTGGTGCAATGTTCAAAGCATATGTGTACGACTCCAAAGCCTGATCATAATCCCGTTGCCGACGCTGGATAGTACCGAGGTTAGAGAACAATAAGGCATTATGCGGATTGGCAGGTTCCAGTTTCAAAGCCCGGCGGATATAATCTTCTGCTTGCGTCAGGCTATCTTGTTCCGTACAAGCAATGGCACGCTCCGAAAGCTCCTGGTAGGTTTGGGCAAACACAGGAGATACACCTATTATATATATAAGGAAAGAAAGAATAGACTTCTTCATATTCAATTTATTTAAAGGTTATGTTTCATTACTTGGAACTAACAGTTTCAAGCGATGAAACAAACAGTTTCTCGGTGTGAAACAAACAGTTTCAAGCAATGAAACAAACAGTTTCAAGTAATGAAACAAACGGTTTCAAGTAATGAAACACTTTGTTCCCAAATACGAAACGAATTATTTAATAAGAATTACTAATCCAGCGGATAAGTTTCGAACGCAAACAGCTCTGTCGACAGATAACGTTCTCCCGTATCAGGCAGAAGGGCTACAATCCTTTTATCCGCAAACTCCGGACGTTGCGCCAGCAAACGTGCCGCATACACAGCCGCACCGGAAGATATGCCCGCCAGCAGTCCTTCGGTAGACGCCAACTCGCGTCCGCCACGAATTGCTTCATCATCGGGCACAGGAAGCACTTCATCTACAACAGAAGCATCATAAATAGCAGGAACAAAATTGGCTCCGATTCCCTGAATACGATGCGACCCTGCCACTCCGCCTCCCAGAACAGGAGAAGATTCCGGTTCTACAGCAACAATATACACATCCGGATTATGTTTTTTCAAGGCACGTGCCACTCCGCAGATGGTTCCGCCTGTTCCCACTCCGGCAACAAAGACATCCACTTTTCCGTCTGTATCCGTCCAGATTTCTTCACCTGTAGTGAGCGTATGAATCTGTGCGTTAGAAGGGTTTTCAAATTGTTGGAGAATAACCGAACCGGGAATTGCCGCCCTCAACTCCTGCGCCTTTGCAATGGAACCCGCCATACCCGCCAGTCCATCTGTCAGTACAATTTCAGCTCCCAGTGCTTTCAACAGGTTGCGGCGTTCTATACTCATGGTTTCGGGCATTGTGAGCATCAGGTGATATCCTTTGATCGTAGCAACCATCGCCAGTCCCACACCGGTATTTCCACTGGTAGGCTCTATAATCGTAGCACCGGACTTCAGTGCTCCGCGTGCTTCTGCATCTTCAATCATGGCAAGCGCCACACGATCCTTCACACTCCCGGCCGGATTGAACGCTTCCAACTTTGCGATAATATTCTGTTTCAGTCCATATTTGCGGCTGTATTCCGCTAATTCCATAAGCGGGGTACGACCGATAAGTTCCGTCAGATTCTTTGCTATTTTTGCCATAACAATCTAATTATTAAACATTCCCATTTGCAGGTATCTTCGTACAAAGATAATGCAAACCGAAAGCAGAATAAAATGAACTCGTTCATTTTTTATGCAAAGGTGCACCTTATCTTCGTTTTTAAGCAAAGATAGATAAAAAACTATTTCACCGTTCAAGTGTTACATTTCTATCACGTAAATTTGCATAATAAAATCTGTATCACTCTTACACCTTATTAAATATATGTCACACGAACATTCACATCAGCATAGCCATACCATCAACGCAGAGTCGCCGAACAAGGCATTTATCATAGGCATTGTTCTCAATTTAGCCTTTGTTGTCATAGAGTTCGCCGCCGGTTTCTGGTTCGATTCCCTCGCACTGCTTTCCGACGCCGGACACAATCTGAGTGATGTAGTCAGTCTCGTGCTGGCATTGCTGGCTTTCCGCCTTGCCAAAGTCAAAGCCAATGAACGCTATACGTATGGTTATAAGAAAAGTACGATCCTGGTATCCCTGCTCAATGCGGTCATTTTGCTGGTAGCCGTAGGCGCCATTGTCATCGAAAGTATTCATAAGCTGAGTAATCCGGCAGTCGTTCCCGGCGGAGCCATTGCCTGGGTAGCGGGTGTGGGTGTACTTATCAATGCATTCACCGCTTTCCTCTTTATGAAAGATAAGGAAAAAGACCTGAACGTAAAAGGGGCTTATCTGCACATGGCGGCAGATGCTTTGGTATCAGTGGGAGTATTAGTGGCAGGTATCGTCATCAGCCGGACCGGCTGGTATATTATCGACCCGATTATCGGTCTGATTGTGGCTGTTGTCATCCTCATCTCTACGTGGAATTTACTGCATGACAGTCTTCGCCTGACGCTGGATGGCGTGCCCACAAGTATCAACAGTCAGCAAGTAGTAGAGTCCATCCGTGCCCTTCCCGGCATCGATGACGTTCACCATATACATATATGGGCCATCAGCACCACAGAGAATGCACTGACAGCCCATATTGTTTTAAAGCAAGCGGAAGACATGCAAGAGGTGAAACACCTCATCCGCCACCGGCTTGAAGATTTCGGCATCGGCCATGCCACCCTGGAGTTTGAAGTTCCGGGTGAACATTGTGAAGCCGTATTTGCCGAAGATTAGCTACGTTTGATATAATCTACCACCCATGCTCCTACTTCCTTGGTACCATACTTCGCACCACCTTCCACCTGAATTTCCGGTGTGCGGACATTAGCATCCAAAGAAGCATCTACGGCTTTGCGAATCAATGCGCCTTCTTCCAGCAAGTTGAAATATTCGAATAACATGGCAACCGAAAGGATTTGTGCCAGCGGATTAGCGATATTCAAACCTTTGGCCTGTGGCCATGAACCGTGGATAGGTTCGAATACAGGAGTGCTTTCGCCTGTAGAAGCCGAAGGAAGCAAGCCCATAGAGCCGCTGATTACAGAACCTTCATCCGTAAGAATATCACCGAACGTATTCTCGGTAACCATTACATCAAAGAATTTAGGCTCTTGAATCATCTTCATGGCTGCATTGTCCACAAACATATAGTCCGTAGTCACTTCGGGATATTGCGGTGCCATTTCCTGGGCAATCTGTCTCCACAGGCGTGAAGATGCAAGCACATTGGCTTTATCTACCACCGTGAGGTGCTTATTGCGTTTCATGGCATACTCGAAACCAACTTTCAGGATACGCTCAATCTCCGGACGAGTGTACATATTGGTATCATACGCTTTGTCGTTGTCCTGATACTTCTCGCCGAAATACATACCGCCGGTCAGTTCGCGGATACAAAGAAAATCTGCGCCATCCACCAGTTCGGCACGAAGCGGTGATTTATGGAGCAGACATTTGAAAGTTTGTACCGGACGGATATTGGCAAACAATCCCAGTTTCTTACGCATAGCCAGCAGTCCTTGTTCGGGACGTACTTTGGCAGTAGGATCATTGTCGAATTTCGGGTCGCCTACAGCCGAGAACAAAACTGCATCTGCGTTTTTACAAACTTCATAAGTAGCTTCGGGAAACGGATCACCCACTTTGTCGATAGCATCTGCACCGCAGATAGCATATTCATAGTTTACTTTATGTCCGAACTTCTCACATACGGCGGTCATTACGTCCACACCTACGGTGGAAATCTCCGGGCCAATGCCGTCACCGGCTAATACTGCAATTTTAAAATCCATTGTTTTCTTTATTTTTTAAGTATTCGTTTATTTTCTTTTGATTCGCAAAATTCTTGCGACGATAACGGTCGCCCCACACAAAACCAGCTGTCAGAATAAGGGTATTGAGGGCAGAGATAAACCACTCGTCCACACCCAACTCCCCGTCCCGCCAACGCAGGAAGAGGTTTAGAGCGAATAACAGAACCGCATACAGTGTATAGCATACCTTGGGGTAATTATCAAAAAATGATTTCTTTTTCTCAACAGAGTTCATCATTCGGCTTCTTTTTGTTCATAGTCTTCCTCAATGATATTCAGCATCTTCATTGTCGCCTTAATCGCCGCCTCCGTCTGGTCGGCATCCAGCCCGCGTGTACGGAACACCGTGCCGTCGTAACTCCAGGTAATAACTGTCTGCACAAAAGCATCGGTACGCCCGCCGGGAGGGATGGTTACGGCATAGTTCGTCAGCATGGGAAATTTACGTCCCAATGTCACTTTATAAATCTTACGCAAGGCACGCACAAAAGCATCATACTGACCGTCACCGCTGGAACTTTCCTCATATTCCTGTCCGTTGATTTCAATCTTCAGCGTAGCCATCGGCTTCAGACCGTAAGCAAGGTTCACGATGTATGTCTTCAGTTTCACTTTCTCGTTCATCACTCCGTGCTTCAGTACGTCCGAAACGATATAAGGCAAATCTTCCTGGGTAACCAGTTCTTTCTTGTCGCCCAACTCGATAATCCTTTCCGTCACCTTACGCATGGAATCCTCATCCAACGTCAGTCCCAGATCTTCCAGATTCTTACGGATGTTCGCCTTACCACTGTTCTTACCCAGTGCATACTCCCGCTTACGTCCGAAACGCTCGGGTAACAGGTCGTTGCAATAAAGGTTACTCTTATTGTCTCCATCGGCATGTACTCCCGCTACCTGCGTGAACACATTTTCACCAACAATCGGTTTATTGGCGGGAATAGCAATACCGGAATAGGATTCAACTACCCGGCTGACTTCATTCAGACGACCTTCGTCAATGTTAGTGATAGCATTGAAATGATCTTTCAGAATGGCCTGCACACTGGACAACGGTGCATTACCGGCGCGTTCGCCCAGGCCGTTGATCGTGGTATGGAGTCCCTTCGCACCACTCAGAACAGCGGCCAACACATTGCTCACTGCCAGGTCGTAGTCATTATGCGGATGGAAATCGAAGTGAGCATGCGGGTAACGCTTCACCATCTTCCGCATATATTCGATGACCTGCAAGGGATTCAGCACACCCAGCGTATCAGGCAACATATACCGCTTGATATTCGTGTGCATCAGTGCATCCACCATCTGGAAGACGTACTCCGGAGAATCTTTCATCCCGTTGCTCCAGTCTTCCAGGTAAATGTTCACCTCCATATCCTGTTCATTGGCATAATTCACTACGCCAATAATATCTTCGATATGTTCTTCAGGGGTCTTTCTCAACTGACATGTGCAATGCTTCAACGAACCTTTGCACAGAAGATTAATGACGCGGCAACCGGTAGCGTGTATCCAGTCTACCGACGTATGCCCGTCTACGAAACCCAACACCTCCACCCGAGGCAATAAATTACGCCGTGCCGCCCAGTCACATATCATCTTGACAGCATCGAACTCACCGTCCGAAACCCGTGCCGAAGCTACTTCCACCCTGTCTACTTTCAGTTCTTCCAGTAGCAGACGGGCTATCATCAGCTTTTCATGGGGGACGAACGACACACCGCTGGTTTGCTCACCGTCGCGGAGCGTGGTGTCCATGATTTCTATTTGGGGCTGTTTATACTTCATTTTTTATTTTCCCAAGCTTCTATTTTATCTTTATTCTCTACCAGGAAATCGATGTCATCCAGGCCATTCATCAGGCAATGTTTCTTGTAAGCATTGATTTCGAAAGTCTCACTTTTGCCTGTTGCCTTGTTGGTGATTGTCTGTTCCGGCAGGTTCACCACTACCTCCGTTTTCGGATCGGCGGCAATGGAATCAAACAATTCTTTCAGGAACGGTTCGCTCACCACCACAGGCAATACGAAATTATTCAGTTCATTATTCTTGTGAATATCAGCAAAGAAACTACTGACTACCACGCGGAAACCATAATCTGCAATGGCCCATGCTGCATGCTCGCGGCTACTGCCCGAACCGAAGTTCTTTCCGGCTACAAGCACCTGTCCGCTATAGGTCGGATCATTCAGAACGAAAGAGTCGATTTTGTTTCCTTGCTTGTCATACCGCCAGTCGCGGAACAGATTCTCTCCGAAACCTTCTTTGGTCGTAGCTTTCAAAAAACGTGCAGGAATGATCTGGTCTGTATCTACATTCTCCAACGGGAGAGGCACACAAGTACTGGTGATGATATTGAATTTCTGTTTCATTGTTTCTTATCTTTGATTTTGAAATACTTATTATTAATGACTTCTGCCAAGAGGACTGAAATTACATCAGTTCTCTCGGGTCCGTAATCACTCCCGTTACTGCTGCCGCAGCCGCTACCAGCGGACTGGCAAGCAACGTACGCGACCCCGGTCCCTGACGACCTTCAAAGTTACGGTTACTTGTAGAAACCGCATACATTCCGGCAGGCACCTTATCATCATTCATTGCCAGACAAGCCGAACATCCCGGCTGGCGGATAGCAAAACCTGCTTCCTCCAATACCTTATCCAGACCTTCTTCACGAATCTGTTCATCTACCATCCATGAACCGGGTACCAACCAGGCAACCACATGCTCCGCCTTCTTATGGCCTTTCACTAACGAGGCGAAAGCACGGAAATCTTCAATACGTCCATTCGTACAAGCACCCAAAAATACATAATCAATCTTCTTACCCAATACTCCCTCACCGGGTTGGAAGCCCATATAATCCATTGATTTCAGGAATGAAGTTTTTGCAGCCTCTCCCATTCCGTCAGTCGTGGGAATGTGTTGCGTGATACCCATACCCATACCCGGATTTGTTCCGTATGTAATCATCGGTTCGATATCTGCCGCATCAAAATGCACTTCTTTATCAAACGTAGCATTCTCGTCGCTCTTCAGCGTCTTCCAATATGCCAACGCCTTTTCCCATTCCTCACCTGCCGGAGCATATTCACGACCTTTGATGTATTCGAATGTCACTTCATCCGGTGCCACCATACCACCACGTGCACCCATTTCTATACTCAGGTTGCACAGCGTCAGGCGTCCTTCCATGGTCAGGCTGCGAACTGCTTCTCCGGCATATTCCACAAAATAACCGGTTGCACCGCTCGTTGTCATTTTAGACATCATATAGAGCGCAATATCTTTTGCCGTCACACCTTTACCCAGTTTTCCGTCCACTGTGATGCGCATTGTCTTCGGGCGTGTCTGCAAGATACATTGTGAAGCCATTACCATCTCCACCTCACTTGTACCGATACCGAAAGCCACTGCTCCCATCGCACCGTGCGTTGATGTATGCGAGTCACCACACACAATCGTCATTCCCGGCAAGGTCAACCCTCTTTCCGGGCCTACCACATGAATGATACCATTCTTTTTATGCAGCATACCGAAATGCGTCAATCCGAAATCTTCCGCATTCTTGGCCAGTGTATCCACCTGTGTTTTAGAAATCGGATCTTCAATCGGTTTGTCCTGATCGTGCGTCGGCGTGTTATGGTCGGGCATACAAACAATCTTTTCCGGACGGAAACATCGGATGCCGCGTGCACGCATTCCCGCAAAAGCCTGCGGACTGGTTACTTCATGGCAATAAAGGCGATCTATATATAACTGTGTGGGACCATCTTCCACCTGCTGAACCACGTGGGCATCCCAGATTTTATCAAATAATGTATTCATCAGATTTATTACGATTTTACAATTTATAATTGAGGTTAGTCTTATGATTTGAACTTATTGATACAATCGATATAAGCTTCTACCGATGCGGCAATAATATCCGTATTCGCACCGAAACCATAATAGATATGATTGTCATATTCCACCTGCATGTGTACCTTACCCATATCGTCACTACCTTTGCTGATAGCCTGGATAGTAAATTCCTTCAGTGTCATATGGCGGTCGATGATCTTCTTCAAAGCCTTTATCGCTGCATCTACCGGACCGTTTCCACTGGCAGCCGCTTCAAACTTTTCACCGGAGATATTCAGTCCCAGACTGGCAACTGAACGTACACCTACTCCACTGGTCACTTGCAGATATTCCAGTTTCACGCGGTGGTTCTGTGTACGGTCTGCACCGGCAAGCACCAGAATGTCATCATCATTAATATCTTTCTTCTTATCCGCCAATTTCAGGAAAGCTTCATATACCTTGTCCAGTTGTTCCTGTTCAAGATCCACGCCTAATACCTGCAAACGGTTCTTCAAGGCGGCACGTCCACTACGGGCAGTCAATACGATAGAGTTATCGTCGATACCCACATCGTGCGGGTCGATGATTTCGTAAGTCTGCACATTCTTCAACACACCATCCTGATGGATACCCGATGAGTGTGCAAAAGCATTGCGACCTACGATAGCCTTGTTAGGCTGCACCGGCATGTTCATCAAACTTGACACCATGCGGCTTGTCGGATAAATCTTCTGTGTATTGATATTTGTTTCAATGTCGATATCTTTATGGCATTTGATAATCATAGCCACTTCCTCAAGCGAAGTATTACCTGCGCGTTCACCGATACCATTAATGGTAACCTCCACCTGGCGTGCACCATTCAGTACACCTGCCATCGTATTTGCTGTAGCCATTCCCAAGTCATTATGACAGTGCGTAGAAAGGATTGCTTTTTCAATACCACTCACATGCTCCATCAAATACTTGATCTTCGCTCCATATTCATCCGGTAGACAGTACCCGGTCGTATCCGGAATGTTCACTACTGTAGCACCCGCCTTAATTACAGCTTCCACCACACGAGCCAGATATTCATTGTCCGTACGACCTGCATCTTCTGCATAGAACTCCACATCATCCACATAACGGCGGGCATACTTCACAGCAGCTACTGCACGCTCGATGATTTCCTCACGATTGGAATTGAATTTATACTTGATATGCGAATCCGATGTACCGATACCTGTATGAATACGTTTGTGCTTGGCAAACTTCAGAGCATCCGCAGCTACATCTATATCTTTTTGTACCGCACGGGTCAATGCACAAATAGTAGGCCATGTCACCGCTTTGGATATTTCAATAACAGAGTTGAAATCTCCCGGACTGGAAATCGGGAATCCGGCTTCAATAACATCCACGCCCAGCAGTTCCAGTGCCTTTGCTACCTGAATCTTTTCCACTGTGTTCAATTGGCATCCCGGGACCTGCTCGCCATCGCGGAGCGTTGTGTCGAAAATAAATAACTTGTCACTCATTTCTTATAGTTTTTATAAATTATTGCCACTAAAAAAAGCCTTTCGCACTTGGAAGTGAGAAAGGCTTTCGAATATCCTAATCGTTACATATATTCACGCACAGCACTCACTTCCACTAAACCTTGCCAGTAGAATAATAATACCACACAGTAGAATATATGTAAAGTTCTGTATCATTTTTATCTTCTTATTTTTATTATGATGGTGCAAAGGTATAGATAATTTCGCAGCATACAAATAAATTCGTTACTTTTTTCTCTAAAAAAACATCATTTTATAAGTTTGCCATCAAATAACTCTATAAAGTATAACAAAAAAGGGACATACTTGAACGTATGCCCCTTTTTATATGATCCTATGTGATAAGAATTACTTCTTGTCGCAAGCTTTATCACATTCTTTTTTCTCTTTGCAGCAAGCTTTTGTGCTATCGCAAGCAGCAGAATCTGCCTTGCAGCAAGCTTTTGTTGAATCACATGCCTGTACTTCTTCTACAACTTCAACTTCAGTAGCTTCTACTTCAGTATTAGCAGCCTTTTTGTTACCACAAGAAGTCACGGCGAAAGAAAATGCAACTGCAACAGCTGCCAAAAATAACTTTGTCTTCATCTCTAATTTTGCTTTAAACATTAATAATAAATAGTGCGGCGCAAATATAAGCAAAAAATTAGAATTATACAAACACAAAAAGCCCCCATATCGTTAGATATGGAGGCTTTCCTCTAAAAAACGGCAACTACCTACTCTCCCACTTGACGCAGTACCATCGGCGTGATCAGGCTTAACTTCTCTGTTCGGAATGGGAAGAGGTGGAACCCTGATGCTATAGTCACCTGAATAAGTCAGACATGATGTAAAAAGCAAAGCGTTAAAACTGAACGTATATATCCGCCATACAAGGCAAGGACCAAAAGTGAACGGGCAATTAGTAATGCTCGGCTATGATGTTACCACCTGTACACCTGCATCCTATCAACGTTGTAGTCTTCAACGACCCTAAGAAATCTAATCTTGTGGCTGGCTTCGTACTTAGATGCTTTCAGCACTTATCCAATCCCGACTTAGATACCCAGCAATGCACCTGGCGGCACAACTGGTAAACCAGAGGTCAGTCCAACACGGTCCTCTCGTACTAGTGTCAGAGCCACGCAAATTTCATACGCCCACGATAGATAGAGACCGAACTGTCTCACGACGTTCTGAACCCAGCTCG
>OKWR01000100.1_pt1 | contig 118693 bp, 90 predicted proteins | sample 1607101 | NCBI WGS metagenome assembly OKWR01 (sample SAMN04414076, study PRJEB24778) | human gut metagenome | material: faecal | host: Homo sapiens
TAATTGGTTCTAATAATTAGAGAAATATAATAGGTAATGTTCCCCATTTGAGATTCCCGGAGTTTAATGGGGAGTGGGAAACAAAATTAATAAACGATTTAGCGGTTGTTATTGGTGGGGGAACACCTGATACTACAATAAAATCATATTGGGATGGAGAAATACAATGGTTTACGCCTTCTGAAATAGGTAAAAATAAATACGTTGATTCAAGTTTGCGTACCATAACAGAAGAGGGGTTAAACAATTCCAGCGCAAAACTTTTGCCTCCCAATACGATACTTTTAAGTTCTCGTGCCACCATTGGTGAATGCTCATTATCACTCAGAGAATGTGCTACAAACCAAGGTTTTCAATCTCTTGTATCCAAAAAATGCTATGTAGATTTTCTCTATTATCTGATACAAACAAAGAAAAGGGATTTAATCAGGAAATCTTGTGGGTCAACCTTTTTAGAGATTTCCGCAAATGAAGTCCGTAAAATTCAGGTATCTGTTCCTACTGATGTAGAACAACAAAAGATAGCTGGATTATTGTCGTTGATTGACGAGCGTATCGCCACCCAAAACAAAATCATTGAGGATTTGAAAAAATTAAAGTCCGCAATTAGTTTGAAAATGCTTCACTCTGATTCTTGGGAACAATTCAAGATTCAAGATATTGCATCAATAGGACGTGGTAGAGTTATTAGTTCGGTAGAAATTAGCCAACAAGAAAATCCGTTATACCCTGTGTATTCTTCTCAAACATCAAATGACGGAATTATGGGTTATCTTGATGATTTTATGTTTGAAGGTGAATATATCAGTTGGACGACTGACGGTGCAAATGCAGGAACGGTATTTTATCGTAATGGAAAGTTTAATTGCACTAATGTCTGTGGCTTGTTAAAGCTCAAAAAAGGATTTGATGCCCATTTCGTTTCATTAGTCTTAGCAGAAGCAACAAGGATGTATGTCTCAACTAATTTAGCAAACCCGAAACTTATGAATAACACAATGGGAAACATACAAATCCGTCTGCCAAAATTAGAAGAACAAAAAAGAATCTCCGTTGTTTTCAGAAAGTTACATGGACTATTAGAGACACATAATAGTTTGATCATCAAGTATTCAAAGCAGAAACAATATTTGCTCTCGCAGATGTTCATATAAACATTTGCGAGAGTAAGTATCTCTTTTGTTCTTCGTATCTTATCTTTGTTTTTGCTTCAATATCCAATTTGCTGTTTAACGAAGTCATTAGTGAGGCTATTATACTTTGTCTTTCTTTTGAAGGTAGTTCAATTACAAGCGAAGCTATTTCTGAAATATAATGCCTTTTATGTTCTTCCGATTTAAGTTCCCAATATGATAGATATTCAAACATAAATCGAAGATTTACATTCGGTTTTGCTGTGAGTATTTTTATTGCCGAAGACTTTACCTTAAAAGGGAATGATACATATTTTGCATCCATTGTGAAATCGTCAAAGATTATACACTCTCCTTTTTGATATATGCCAAATTTTTCGTCTGTATACCCCAAGATAAAACCTTTATTCGCAGTTAGAACAGGGGTTAAACTTGTGTCGGTAGAGTATTCATCATTAGCTACAATATATGCAGTAGGTTGTTCGTAATCAAGTAGCTGATTGATTTCAAAGCTCTCTGTATATTCATCTTTCAATAAGGAGAACATCTTTTTTCTAATTGCGGACATTACAAATAAACAATCCTTAATTTCATTATGATAACCAGACGGTTATACCTCAAAACATCGCATTATTTGTAACATTATGCTCTACATCCATCACATTAGAAACGGAATATTCCTCATTATATTATTATCAAAGTGTGTAGAAGAGTCAATCTTGAAGCAGTGTATTCTGCTATTTTGCATAGTTAGCTTGTGTGATATTTAATTAAAGATAAAATTTTTCGAATTATACAAATAGGTTTTGATCTAAAAGACTACCTTTGCATAAATTTAGCGTTATGAGTACAACAGAATATATACAAATCATTATCGGCATCGGTCAGATTATTGCTGTTGCTATTATCCCAATTATTGTTTGGGTATTAGGAATAAAGTACCAAAATAGAAAAGCAAAAAAAGATGCTCAATTAAGAGTCTTCCTTACACTAATGGCAGATCGAAAATCAACCCCAATAACAAAAGAATGGGTTGATGCCTTAAATACAATAGATGTAGTATTTCAGGAAAACAAAAAAGTTAGACATGCATGGAGAGAATATTTAGATAGTTTAAACGAAAAATCACCTCATTTTGATAGTAGTAATTCTTTTAGACTTGACTTACTTTCAGAAATGGCCGTTTCTCTTGGGTATAAAAATTTAAAGCAAACAGAGATTGATAGATTTTATTCTCCTAAATATTTTGGTTCTCAAATGAGCCGACAGGAAATATTATTTCAAGAGAATCTACGAATTTTAACTCGATCCAAAAGTTGTGCTGAAAGTTTTACTGATGAAGAATATGAACAGCACTATAAGGAGTTGATGGAACAGCAAGGAGAGTAAAGAATATGGGGAATATCCCTTTCCTGTGAAATTGCTGATTTTTTATCCTTAATTAAAGGGCTTAGTCAGCAATTGCTTTCATCAGAGAATGATTGGATTTTATATAGACTGGATGACTTGGCGCAAATAAAAAGTGGCTATTCAGGAACACAAGTGAGTTATCAAACCCCTTATAAGGTTTCTCGCATAGAAACTATTAGCAAACATTGTATTGATATACAACGAATTGGCTATGTAGAGTGTATTCCTGAAAGCTATAGGTTAAACGTAGGTAATATTCTGTTTAGCAATATCAATAGTATTCAGTATATAGGAAATACAGCCTATCTTGACAAAGATTATGGACTTTATCATGGCATGAATTTATTGCGAATTATACCCAATACAACCATAGTTAGACCTCGTTTTTTGCATTTACTTCTTTGTACTGATTGGGCAATAAACCATTTTCAAACTATTTGCAATAAAGCAGTTTCACAAGCAAGTATCAACCAAACTGCGTTAGGTAAGAGTCGATTCCCGATCCCACCAATGTCTGTTCAACAACAAATCTGTAGTATGTTTGAACTCACTGAGAGAAAATTGGATAATGAGCAAGAATACATAAGTTGTCTTCAACAGCAGAAACGGTATTTGCTTCAGAAAATGTTTATATAAACATTAGGCTTAATAGATACTTCTTCAATAAAATGTATTGTTCCGTTAATGACTTTTCATTTGCCAAACGGCAATGCAAAGCGTCAAGAGTGTTAGCTATATGTCCTTGTTTCTCTAAGCTTGGTAGTAAAAACTTCATCTTCATAAAGTCATTTTTTTGAAGATTAAACCGTGTACTCCCTTGTGCTAACGGATATATAGCCCTACGAAATGAAGAACTTGAAATGAAGTGGGCAAGGTATTGAGGTAATACACGTTCATCATAGAAATGAATGCCAAAGCAGAAGCTATTCAAATAAAGTTTCTGCGTATTGCCCAAATATACTGCACCTATACCAACTTCTTCCGGAGTTTCAGATGAGAGTGTGAATAAGGCATCACCGTACTGCACACTGTTTTGTTTTTCGTTGGGAGCGATTTGTACCAATTCATAATCCTTTTCCGAGATGTAAGTATTCTGATACACGTTCATATAAGTAATGAATGGCTCACCATATCCGAAATCATCACCGCCTTTTCCGCTTAATCCAGAATAAGCTTCACCCAAATCTGAAAAGCAGACGGTTTCTCCCTTAATACCTTTGTGGATATTATCGTTTAGCCCTTTAATTAAGGATTGCAGTTTCTCAATGATTTTGTTTTGGGTGGCGATGCGCTCATCAATAAGGCGTAGTAAAGTTGCAATTTTGGTCTGTTCTGGTTTTGATGGCAATCCAATATAGCACTCTGAAAAATTCTTGGTGCTAATTGAGTAAATCTTTGTTCCTTGCGCTATTCGCCTTATTTGATTATGAAATGCAGCAGATAAAAAAGCATATCCTTTGAATCCGACAATAGTTTTGTGCTTATTGTCTCGTCCATGAATTGTATGCAATCCACAGACTACGTTTTTCCCTGCAAGTTTAAAGAACTCAACAGTCTTGGCTACTTCATTTGTATCTTCCGAGGCATCCGCAAAAGCCACATCACCTTCTTTGCACATTTCAAAGTTCTTGGGCATATTGCCCTCTTTTATATTAGGCAATTTGTCTTTTGCTAAATCTATCATAGTCGGAAGTCCCACGTGGATAAGTCCATAATGTAAATTCATCATGGCATTAGTGTCATATTCAAGCTGCTCCCAACTAAGTGAATTGGTGGAATAGAAATCCAACAAGTCTGAAATCTTACACTTTTCCCACTCCCCGTTAAACTCCGGGAATCTCAAATGGGGAACATTAAGGACTTTATTTTCGTTATTATTTGCCATAATCATTATTCTTTATCGGGATTGATGTCAAAGGGCAACAATTTGTCGCCATCATTAAACCGGTCGAAATCAGAGATAAACGAACGGTCTTGAATCACTTTGTATTTTTGGTACTCACCGTACGCCTTCTCTCTTGCAGCTTCTTGTGAAACTTTACCGGCTGTATCTTGTGCTTGATAGTCCATTGTAGCAAGAAACTGTTCAAGACGCTGCTTCCAGTCTGCCATCGTTGTAATGATATGGCGTTGAGCACGCTGTTCTGCAAATTCAAGAAATGCGTTAGTTACGCCGTTGAGTTCTGAAACCTCTTTGTCAGACAAGTAGTTCTTTGCCACAATCGTATCAGATTTCTGGACTCTGCCATTGGGAGCTTTTTTCCAAGTGGTCAGTCCCATGTGCGGCATTTCCGAGTCGGCACGTTCATATACTATTTCGGCAGCGGTACAATGAGTTACAGCCAAGTGCATCATATTTTGCACCATCTTGAAGAACAATTTGGTACAATCCGATTTCGAATCGTAATCGGCACTGCATTCGGCATAGATGTCTGTTATCTTTTGGTAGTATCTGCGCTCTGATGTGCGTATCTCACGAATACGCTCCAGCAAATCATCAAAATAATCTTTGCCAAAGTGTTTTCCCTGCTTCAAGCGTTCGTCATCAAGGGCATATCCTTTAATAATAAACTCCTTCAATACAGACGTAGCCCAGATACGGAACTGAGTGGCCTGATAGCTATTGACACGATAACCTACCGCAATAATGGCATCCAAATTATAGAACAGAGGTGTACGTTCTACATCCCGTTCTCCCTCTGATTGAACTATCCCAATTTTTCGGATAGTTGCCTCTTTTGTAAGCTCGCCTGTTTCGTAAATCTGACCAAGATGATAGTTGACAGTCCGTACATCTACCCCGAACAAATCGGCCATACGCTTTTGTGACATCCAAAATGTTTCACTGTTGAATATCACTTCTATTCGTGCCTCGCCTTGCGCCGTTTTATACAGCAAAATGTTAGAAATCAACGAATTTTGCATCAATTCGTTTGTCGAAATTGTTCGAGTAAAATAATCGCGAGCTTGTTGTACCAACACTTTTTTGACATCGGCATTTTCGGCAACAATCATACATGCCATACGAGACAGACGGAAGATATTGACCTTACGGAATGAGCCGCTTCCAATCCTTACCATATCAACCGTTTGGTTGAAATGGTCGTCTACATTCATTCCTTTTTCACCTGCCACCTTGATAGCTTTGTCTATGACTCTTTGGAATTTCCAATAAGCCGAATAGCCCATAGCAGAGCACAGGTCGCGAGAACTCCAATATTCGTTTCCGCCCTCATCCTGACGGCGTATATTGTTGAATGATGGACGCATTTCTGGGATGTTGTCTATCTCTTCCATAGTGTAATTATTCAACCAGTCCCAATTCTTTCAAATAGCCTTCTATCTCCTTATCCAGTTCAGCTCGCTTGGCTTCCAATTCCTTTATTTCAGCCATGACTGCTTTGATGTCAATAAGCTCTTCTTCCTCAAAAGTATCGACATAACGAGGAATATTCAGATTATAGTCATTTTCGGAAACCTCCTGTAAAGTAGCAAGGTGACTGTACTTTTCAATCTCCTTGCGGTCGCGGTAGGTTTCTACAATCTTCTGGATATGCTGAGGGCGGAGTTTGTTTTGGGTCTTGACCTTTTCAAACTCTTTGCTGGCATCAATGAACAGGATATTATCGTCTTCCTTACGGCATTTCTTCAATACGAGAATACAGGTCGGAATGCTTGTACCATAGAAAATATTGGCAGGCAGCCCGATAATGGCATCAATATAGTTTTTCTTCTCTATCAGGAAACGGCGTATAACGCCCTCTGCATTCCCTCGGAACAATACTCCATGCGGAGCAACGCAAGCCATCGTACCACCTTCATTGAGATGATAGACCATATGCAGGATAAAAGCATAATCGGCCGTTTTCTTAGGCGCAAGTCGACCTGCTTTACTAAAACGGTCGTCGTTGTTGAATTTATCGGCTGCACTCCATTCGGCAGAGAACGGAGGATTTGCAACCACTGCATCGAACTGCATATCATCGAATGCATCCCATTCAAGCGTATCACCATTCTCTATTTTGAAGCTGCTGAACCGGATGCCATGTAGCAACATATTCATTCGAGCAAGATTGTAGGTAGTCGGATTTTTCTCTTGTCCGCAGATATATGCTGCCTTACCGATACTTGCCGCACGGAGCAATAGCGAACCACTACCACAAGTAGGATCATAAACATTACGCAAACGGTTATGCCCAAGAGTAACAATCTCCGCCAATATACGGCTGACCTCTTGCGGAGTATAGAACTCTCCGGCTTTCTTGCCTGCGCCGGCTGCAAACTGGCTAATCATATATTCGTAAGCATCGCCCAAAATATCAATTTCTTGCGAGGCTTCTACGCCGAACTTTATATCGTCGAGTGCAAGCAAAACATTGCTTACAAGCATATTCTTGTCATCAGCAGTCTTTCCTAACTTAGGGGAAGCAAGGTCAATATCTGAAAACAGACCACCGAAATCCTCTTCACTGTCACGTCCGAGCGTACTATCCTCAATGCGCTTCAATGAGCGCTCCAACATAGGAAGAACATTTTCTTTCCGCTTGATAGCCTCAATTACGGACGAAAACAAGAACTTCGGTTCAATGAAGTAGCCTATATTTTCCAAGCACTGGTTCTTAACCTCTTCCTGCAATTCCGGTGCATCTGAATCGGTCATTTCCCATAATTCCTTGAATGTAACTTCATCATCATCCAACGCACTGTTAGCGTATGTTTCTATCTTCTCCGACAGGTATTTGTAGAAAATGAATCCCAAGGTAAAATACATAAAATCGCTTGCCGACATATTGCCACGCAAACGGTTTGCGACCTCCCAAAGCTGGTCACGGAGTTTCTGTTGCAGTTCTTCGCTCATATCTTTATTGCTCTATATTATCTTGTATTACATCACTTTCTGGCAATGGTATATTGCTCTCTATTATACTTCTCAGGTCATCCAGCACTTTCCCTTTATATGAGAAATATTTTGCCCCTTGATATGCACCCGATGTATTCCGTTTCTCTTCCGGCATAAACGTACCGACAAAAGGGGACAATTTATAAATACGACCTTCGTATTCAACGGAATCATCGCTTGCTACCTTGACTTCCGTATCCGTAGGAATAAAGGTAACGCATTCCCCTATTTTAATACCGACCATGCTGAATTTGAAACGTCCTCGCTTTACGGTTCGTTTCTGCACGACAGGCAATGAATCTTTTTCGTTATGACAAACCGGTTTATTATCTACATAGACCGTAACAACCGCATCATCAATCATCTTGGCTATGTCATTGAATATATCCAAAGCTATTTGAGGCGGTACATTGAAAAACTCCCGATTCTGGCGAATACGCAAATCCGTCAACCGGTCAATAGTCTTGTGTACATGCTTTTCAACATCGTTATATTTGACCGTCTGAATGGTTGCATAAATCTCAAAAGGCAACGGAACAGCCGTGTTGTCAAGTTCCTTGGAACGTATATCTACAGGCCGCGCACTTTTACCGATCTTGACCCAATCCTCACGAAAACTTGGATTAGTCAAAATATACACATAACCGGGTTCGTTTGTCTTTACCATATTTCTATTCCTTTAATCCCAACTGAAAGTGCGTATGATATTACGCAATCTGTCTAAAATCCTCGTCAACGCTTTTCTCGTCTTTATCAGTCCGAGATGCTTCTCTTTCAATGCTTTTTGTATGATTTCCGGCTGCTCTTTTTGCAGGTAATCATATTCTTTAAGGAAGAGATTCAATACCGATGACGATATTTCCTCTTCCTCAGCCAATGAGTTGACGGCATTTTCTCGCTCAACGGCAATATAGTGGTTCAATCGTTCTTCCAAATCGCTTGTACCGTCAACTTTGCCTCGCTGAATCATAAAGTTTTCCTTATCGTCATCCACATTCTTTTGAATGAAACCATCGATAAGTTTGGCTTTGCTGCGCATTTCTGCGTCTTTAATCATCGTGTCAATGATATTCTGACGGCGTTCTGCGTAATCGGCACTATATGGGTCAAGTTCTGCAATGAGTTCAAGGATATATGCCACATTGATAATGTCGCTATGTAGGAGTTCGAGGCAGAAATCCACATCGCCGAGGTCTCCGTCATCCGGAGTATCTGTATTATCATCCGGTTTGGGTGACGGTGCTGGGTCAACGAGTGTAAAAGTATCATGAATATCAAGATACTTACTTCTGAAATCCATAAATTGCTGTTCCGTCATGCCGAGATCATCAGACTCTTCATTATAATCCTCGTATATATGTATTTCAGCATGTTTACGGATAATATCACGGAACGCCAAAACAAACTCTTTCTTAGCTTTTTCACTCTGCAAAAGGTCTATGCAATTTGTGTCCGGATATTTCTTCAAGAAATTGGTAGCAAGCTCTTTGTATTCCTGTTTGACTTCTTCAAACGGAGGGCGCACTATTTCTTCCGGATTGTTACTATTACTGAACAATTTGATAGCGGTATCCACATTACTCTTCAAATCACGGAAACAAACAATCTTTCCGAAGCGTTTCTTTTCATTCAGCACACGGTTTGTTCGGCTGAAAGCCTGTAACAAACCGTGATATTCCATATTCTTATCAACATAAAGCGTATTGAGTTTCTTGCTGTCAAATCCTGTAAGAAACATTCCGACAACGAGACAAAGATCAAGCGGCTTCATATCAGCACGCTTCTTTTTCATACGTAGGTTAATGTCATCGTAATATGCACGAAAGTTCTCTGTCGTAAACGATGTACCGAACATTTCATTGTAATCATCCATGATGGCTTGCAATTCATCAACTTCACCGGCACTGTCATTCAGATAAGAACCTGTACCCATGCCTGTCAGCTCATCATCCTGACTTCCATTGGCTGCATAGGTAAATACTGCCCCTATACGAATCTTAGGATTCAGTTCCTTGAATATCTTGTAATAACGGATAAGCATCGGCACTGACTGCACGGTAAACAGCGCATCGAACTCTCCGTCAAATGTTGACTTATTGAAATTATTAAGGATGAATTTGGCGATTTCCGTCATGCGGTTGGCACTGCCGTTCTGCACTTCCTCACTGCCATGATAATATTCTACAAGGAAACCGAGAACATTTTCATCGGCAATGGCATCTTTAATCAGATAACGATGCAGGCAGTTGCCGAACACCTCTTTGGTCGTATGCCCATCAACTGCATTTTCTGTAAAAATAGGAGTTCCGGTAAAACCGAATATCTGGGCATTATCGAAGAATTGCATAATCTTCTTATGGCTCTCCCCGAAGTGGCTACGGTGGCACTCATCAAATATCATTACGATGCGAGAATGACGTATTGAATCTATCTTACTGCTATACCATGTCTTGCTTACTGCAGCATTGAGTTTCTGAATAGTGGTAATGATAATCTTGGAGTTGCTATGCAAGCGTTTTACCAGCTCATCCGTATTGTCCGTACCGTCAACGGCTCCTGGCTCAAAGGCCTCGTATTCTGACTGTGTTTGTGTGTCAAGATCATGTCGGTCGACAACGAACATTACCTTATCTACATCATCTAATTCCGAAACGAGCTGTGCAGTCTTGAATGAAGTCAAGGTTTTTCCTGCTCCTGTTGTATGCCAGATATAACCGTTATCGTTGGAGTTCTGCACACGATCCAATATCTTTTCTACAGCATAGAACTGGTATGGACGCAATACCATTAGGCATTTGTCACCCTCATGCAATACGATGTATTTCCCGATAATCTTGCCGAGCGTACACTTTTCCAAGAAAAATACAGCAAACTTATCCAGTTCATTGAACGGCAGATTCGCCGCATCCGTCCAGTTGAATGTGAACTTATATCCGCCATTGGGATTATTGGCGAAATAACGAGTATTTACACCATTGGAAATGACAAACAACTGAATATAGTCGAACAGCCCATGAAAGGATGTCTTGTGATAGCGTTGTATCTGATTGTATGCCTGTTTGAGTTCTACACCCCTACGTTTCAATTCAATCTGAACCAGAGGGAGGCCATTGATAAGAATCGTGACATCATAGCGACACTTCTTTCGTCCCTCCACTGTAATCTGATTCGATACCTGAAACTCGTTCTGACACCATTGGGTACGATTAAGGAATTCCACCCAAATGCGCTGTCCGTTAGCAGTATCAAGAGGATATAGGTCGCGAAGCTTCTTTGCCTTTTCAAAGCGAGTACCACCTTCCAGATATATCAATATCTTCTCAAACTCTTCATCCGTAAATGAGTTACGACCAACTTCCGCCAGTTGTTTCTTGTTGTGAATTTCCAACTGCCGCTTGAAATTGGCATAAAGATTATCGTCTTCGGTAATCTGGACATACTCGTAGTCCATTTGCCGAAGTGTGGCTATAAGTCCGGCTTCCAATGCCGCTTCACTCTGTATTGACATATCCTTGCCCTGCTATGGTGTTATTACTTATTTATTCCAGCTTGTAGTATTTTGATACCTAATGCATTTTCTATTTTGCACAAAGTTTCCAATGACAGATTCTCGCGACCTTTCAACACCTTGGAGACATATTGCTGGGTGCAGTTCATTTTCTCAGCCAACGCTCGTTGTGTCATGCCAAGTTCCTCCATTCGGTTTGACATGGTTGCAGCTATAGCCTGCGAATAGTACATCCACGCATTCATATCATCTGCGATAACATCTTTAACCTGATCCAAAGTTGTATCCTTTTGCACGTCTGTCATTGTCTATATCAAAATACCTTTGCCTTATCGCAGACAAAGGTACTATAAATTATTGAGATTACACAACTTTCAGGTTGTCAATCAATGCGTCTATTCTAATTTTGGAAAAACATTATGCAATACATCACGAGCATTCTGAGAATTTCTTAAGTATTCCAATGCTTTTAAATTATAAGATGAAATACCTAATGCCTTTTCAATAATAGAATGAAGACCTTTGTTATTGTATAGCATAATAACTTTTGCATAATTGCTAGTCTTAATCACATCATCTAATTCCTGCAATCGTATATTATACCATTCTTCTATTTTGATTTGTTTTACGAACTCATTAAAATTCGCCTCAACTTCGGTTTTGTCTTTGCCATTCCGCACATGAGACTCATTAAAGTTATAGTTAATTCTTTGAATTAGATACGAAGAGATTTGCTGTTCTTTATTTCGAGTTAATAAAGCTAAGATTTGTGTCTTAATGTTATCTATATCGCAAGGTTCATGCTTATATTCGGCAAAACCTTTGATAAAATCCTCTATCAGAAAAAGATTTTCTATTTCTGCAACATCATATGAATAAATATTCTCTGCTGCAAGTTTATCTAGCTGTTCTTTTGTCCTAAAATCTCGATCTATAATACCGTATGCCACAGCATATTTGTTACTTATTTTATTATAAGCTTTTGTATAATTAATTACATCTTTACACGAAGCAAGTGGAGTTATCGTGAAATTCGGGAATAACAATTCTATTATTTGCCTATCCAAACTGCCTTGTTTGCCCTCGCAAAATAGTACCTTTTTTCGACTACCCAATATTTTCATCAATAATGCTTCTGGTATTTCTGAATCAGCAATTGATTCAATCTCCCAATTTTCAAAAATACCAGAAGTGCTACTGCTGTAGGATTTTAACCAACGTTTATTAGCGATTCTTGTAGAAGCAAAATCTATATCATGGGTTAAATATATAAACATGCAATCTTTACGCTTTTCCTCCAATATATCCCACAGTTTATTAAGTATCGCTTTATGCAAATGCATCTCCGGCTCGTCAACGATAATCAAAGATGATTCTTTAGCAAGCATGACACGTCCGACAACATAAAAAATAACACGTTCTCCATCACTCATTTTATATGCAGGATATTTTTCGTCTCCGCACTCTATCTGAAGATTTCCTAAATTATCACATAATAAAGTTCTATGTTCTATAAGATGATTCCAAATTTCAATAACCTCATCTATATTACTTTTAAAATCATTAAGATGTATAATATCTCCTTCTCGCGCATTTGAACAGAAATTATTTCTTCTTTCTAATCTCTCAGAAATTAATGCAGAAACAAGTATTCTTAGTTCTTCACTATATTGCTTTGATAAAGAATAAGGATAATCATCATTTTTTTCTGCCTTAAAAGTTTGCTTATCATCTAAACAAACTTTCTGACGACTCTCATAATCAGCAAAAGCTGATTTATATGTCGGAATACTATTGTATGTCGGAAATACTAGTAATTTTTGAGCCGGAATAACAATACCATTATCTGTTTTTTCTAATTGTTCTCTTATTGAATTTGCAAATGTAGTCTTACCACTGCCATTCGCTCCTATAAGAACCACATTAGAACTTGTAAAACCAATCGCTTTAAGTAAATAAAATGTTTTACTCACAAAAAAGCTATTAACGAATACATTCTCTGCCAAATCACGATATTTCTCAAAGTTGTGTAATTTCTGAAGTTCATTTTGATGCGTTCTCAGCTTCTCCACTTCTAAGGTTCGTATTAAATTTGCTAAGCGGTCAAATAAAGATTCCGGTATCTGATCCTCCACAACGCTTTGTTTCATATCAACAAATAGGCTCATCAAACGATCTTCTGCACCAAAATTAACACCATCTTGTCTATACTCATCAAGAAACGCTTTCATGAAAGACGAATCTTGATCAATCAAATCCAATAACTCTTTCTTTTCCATATATATCACACTCTTATCAGAGATAACTTATCTTATCAACTCAACAACATCTTTCGACAACATTGCATTCCCAGCATCATCTTTCGGAGTATTCTTAAGAAACAGTACTGGAACGATGGTGTAGTTCTGGGCAAACGGCAGCAGATTAGCTTTGCGAAGAAGTGCAGCTGTCAGTTGTTTGCCATTCTCTTGAGTTGTCCATTTGCATTCACCAACCAGCAGATACTTTTTATCAAGCGACTCTGCCATCACATCGAATTCGACCTGTTCAGTTTTCTTATCCTCATTGATAACAGAACCCCACCAGCGTTTTGCCTTGCCATAAACCACTCTATTGATAAGATTTCCTGTCACAGCATCCCGACATAATTTTTCCCATTGCATACTCACATACTCCGAGAAATGAGCAGTCAAAGCCTGTTCTATTGGCAAACGACGGCCAAGTTCAATAAACGAACGATTAGGTACGACAAACTGATAATAAAATGCCATAAACGGATCAGCTATCTTGTAGAGGCTCTTTTTAGCATTCTTTTCATCAATCCCGAACGGAACATCTTTCGCCAAAAATCCGAGATCAACAAGTTTCTTCAACGGACGCGACAGATTGGTTGCCGGCTCATTGCATCTTGCGGCAATCTCAGAAAGCCGATTTACGCCAGTCCCGATATAAGACATTATCGTCGAAGTCTTGACAATATCCTTTACATCGTCCTAAAAAAGTTTTATCGGTTCTTCGTAAAGAGTTCCATTTACAGAAAGGATATTGTGCCACAAAGCATCATTAAGTGAATTTTGGTTTTCCCTTAGTTCCCAATAACGCGGCACACCTCCCCAAACAGCATATTCTTCAATGGCATTCATCGCATCAAGGCTCAAAGTCTCTTGAATATATGGCAAACGTATCGGTACAAGTTTCATGATCTCATCAGCACGACCATAGAGAGGTGCAGTAGAATCAAGAAACAGCCCATACATCATATTTTGTGACGAACCGCAAAGCACAAGATTATACTTCAACTGCTTTTCATCAACCAGTTTTTGCAGCACAGACGGCAGCTCAGAAGATTGCTCTACAAGATACGGAAACTCATCCAAGCATAAAGTAAAACGCTTGTCTGTTCGATAATTGACCGCGCGAAACATAGATTCCCAATCCGGATATGTCAGTTTGTCGAAATCCGGGAACACTTGTGCAATCACTTTTGCAAGCAATATTCTCTGATGTTGCCCTTCGGAACGGTCGGCAAGGAAGTAAACATCATTTTCTGACAACACCCTTTTAATGAGCGTTGACTTACCCAGCCGTCTGCGACCGTACATCACGACTAACGAGGATTTCTCTCTCGCAAGAGCATCTTTCAGTCGTGCCGCTTCATCTATTCTATCAACGAATTTCATACGTCTTATTTATTATGCAATGCAAACATAATGTTTTTATAGCATAACGCGAAATTTTGAGCCATGTTTTTTATCCCAACAGAACAAATTGCAACTTATGTATAGGAGAACACGCACTCTATACCTTTTTCGAAGCTCGCCTCCTTGTCTTCAGACCCAAATCCTGCAAAGCTTTTCCCAACTTGTCTTCCTTTGCCAGCCACAGAATATCATCGTCAAGTTGCAAAGCATACAACACTCGCAAATAAATTCCGATTGCAACTGTCGGTGTGCCTTTTTCTATTCGTGACACAGTCAACGGAGAACAGGTGGCACGTTCAGCAACCTGAGCCACACTCAGATTCCTGCGTAAGCGAGCCAGTTTAATCTGTTCTCCTACAATCGACATCTTCTGCACCAATTTTCGAGGCAGTTTGGTTCCCATTGTATTCTTTGTCATATCTTTATCTATTTAAGGTGCAAAGCGACCGTGTCGATAACTTTACCATAGTCAATCTATCATATAATATGCAAAGATGGCACTTTTGATTTGCTTAATGATATATTACACATACAATATCTGACATTTTTCAGTCAACATCGGAAAAAATCCAGTCTTTAGACGCATATTCCTTTTCAAACTCTGCCAAATCTTCCTTTATACGCTCACGAAAATTCTCTTCGCTATCATCGCCACTCATCATCCAATCTACGCGAGTTGCATATATCTCTGCTATACGAATTTGCCGATATGCCTCCTTCGTTACATTTATCGTTTCATCTGACAGTTCCAATACATCAGCATCATCTGGATAGCGGTCATAATAACAATGATGAATCGAGTATAATACCAGAATTCGTTCACCGTCAGAAGTACCAGACATATATCGCGTTGTTGATTGGAATATTACTCCATCTACGAAAAAATGCTGCTCTGAATATTTTTGTTCTGCCTTGACGATAGTTTTATCTGTCAGAAGAAAAGATTCCGCATCTTCATAACTGGCAAAACCCATATAGCTATGGTATGAAACAAAGCTATCTTTCTCGTAAATAGTCCAATAATCTTTATGTATCTTCTCCGGCTTTGGTTGTAAAGCTCTCGCAATATCACGCTCGATAGAATTAGCTATCTCTCCGAAGGCAATCATATGCCGATTAAAATATCCGCCACTCATGGTTATTTCTACTTCATTAAATCCACATTTTCCTTGTTTTTAAACTCAAGTTCTGTAAAACTTTCTCTAAAATTGTCTTCTTTGGCAAGCCTTAGAATCTCATCACCAAGTTGAAAAGTACACCGTATGCAAAGATAAATTTCAATTGCCTCCGTCATACGCCTTTCTATATTTGCCAAATAACCTCAGAAGTTTTTCATATAGCTTCTTATAGCATCTTCAACCTTGAATCCCGTATTTTCTATAATATTGCCTCTAAAAAATCAAGTGCAGTCTGTACACGGTCTTTGCCGGGGAGATCAAGAAGCACAATGCCGTCAAAGCTGAATTTTTTTTCAACATCCCTAAAACCAACTGTATGCTCTTCTGCGTCTGAAATAGTTTCAAAACGATCTCCAAACTTTCTGGTAACTTTCTGTCTTTTGTCCCTTATGCCAATCTCCCAACCTTTTGGATAGCATTCCATATACATGGCATCAGATTCCGAACCCTCAGTCCTTATGTACAAAGCACCGTGTTCCGCATTGTCACTCCAATCACTGAGTTCGTATTCATGACTCCCTCCACTTTCATATAGTTTACGCACTGTGTATGCATATGGGTCAGTATTATATCCCTGCCATGGTTTCGTTTTTGGAGATTTAATGGTCCATACAGTAAATTCATTATCTGCATCATGCCTGAAATAGTGGCGCATCACACCTTCTTTATTTGCTTCTACAAATTCTTTATAGTTCACCATATAATAGGCCATGCTGTCATAAGAATAACGTATAGGACTATCATCGTTCATCAAATGCGTAAAAGCTTCAACTGCATTATCAAAACCTCTATCATCTTTACCTATTGTGAGGAGATAATCCCATCTTCCCGTCATACCGAAAAACCAGCAGTCCACATATGGCCTGATCCCCTTGAAACCGCAGCCTACAAGGCTTTGGACCCTTTCAGTATCGCTCATAGCCCAGAAACCATAGAATCTCTTTATGTAGCTTTCTGTATCAGTACAACTTATTATGGAAGGCATTAAAAGTCCGAATGAATAATAAAGAGGACGACACGTGGACAGTTCCCTGATAATATCAAAATTCGGCTTATCATATAATCTGCATTTGACGCGCTCATCCTCAAGAGATTTTTCAGTTGTTCCCAGTAGGGTTTCAAACATATTCGTTGCAGTAGAGAGTTTACGCGAAATATTGTCAGCCTCATGGAAATCCGCTAAACGGGCATTCGCTCCAACAGAATATCCGTTGGTAAGACGCTGTCTTCTTCCTCTGACCCAACCAGTCATTACCCTCAAGTAGTCTGTAGAAGCAACTATGTCAGAATCTGGCAAAAGTTCCTCAGAATGGGAAAGCATCCACTGAAAGAAACTCCACAAGATAATCTGAAATGCAATATCCATATCAGTTCCCATTTCTAGACATGTTGAGACAAGGTCTATATTATAGTCAAACAGATTGACCTTATGTCTTTCCTCCTCTTTCTCCAGACGTGCAGTAGAAGATGTTGCAATAAAATAACGCGACATGAAAGTACCAAAATCCTCGTACCTCTTGTAGATACCTACAAGCAGATCAAGAATCCTGAACAGCTTTATCACATTCTCCTTATCCTTATACACTTCAAGCCTTGAACGGTCTATTTCATATGTATAAAGATCCTTCATATTTTTCAGTCCACTGTTTTTATAAACAGTCTCTGCATCCGGCATAGTGGCAAACATGAGGAATTGCGACACATAGTCAAGCAGGTTCATGAACCATTCATCAATGGACGGATACAAGATCTTCTTCTTTTCCTCCTCGCTTTTTGCCTGCCAGCGGCTATACGCCTTCGGCCAGAGCATATCACACCAGTCATGTTCGATTGAATATTCAAAGTATTCTTTCAAGGTAGGCGTATCCGGCATTCCCGGAATATCACCGAACTGATATTTTACATTCTTGAAATTGATTCCCAGAAAATCTTCGAATTCCGCTTTCCAGTTTTCGAATGGAGTAAGCAATTTACCTCTGGCGTTCATCTTGACATACAAGTCGTCATTTAGGTCTAAATTCTCCATATCAAGGTTCTCAAACTCAAACGGTGAATCATTGAAGAATGTATCTGCCATATCCTCTATATGGTCTTTATACGGTTCCGATCCAAGCACAAAATCAGCCTTATCAAGAAATTCAAGCATGGAATTTATGGAAGAATCCAACTTCCATGATTCAGAGAACCATCCTGGAACATTTTTTATGTAATCCGATATGGAAGGTACATACTTTTCCGGCAGTTTGAATTCATGCATAAGCTTGCAGAACTGCTCTGTTGACGGACGTGATGTATATGTAAGCGGCTTCAGGCAACCGGAATATTTAAGGCCACACTTCTGGTTCAGCAACCAGCCTATAAGAGCAAGTGTAGTTAGCCTCTGCTGCCCGTCCACCGGTTGGAAATATGGTTCAGACGTTTTTGTCATATCCGTTGATCCATATATGAAATGCAATTCACACGTTTCCCGGTTCAGTAAGGCATCAAGCAGTTTCTTGATGAACTTGTCACGCTTTTCGAAGTTTACATCTGCTCCCTGTACGTAGTCACGTTGGATTATAGGAATAGCTACACCGTTTCTGGCGGCGAACTTATTGTATTTTTCTGTATTCTTGTTGAGCATATTCTCGTTTATTTTGAGGTGTAATAATTATATACTTCTTCAATAACTCTAAAATAGTTGTTCCTGTCTTCCGGACGCCATAAACGCATATCACCAGGAGAGCATCTGGAATACTCTTTACAAAACACCTTGCGTGTTGACGGAGGTGCATAAGTACCATTTGGGGTAGACGGATCAGAAATGTCACACCTGTCATGGCGGTCCATAAGAATGGAGCGTTTCCTGTCCAATAGATAATTCTGTAAGGCCGAGTTTGTCTCTTTGTCAACCAGGGCCAGATTTCTAATACTATGCATCTCATTCTGGTTTATCCCGGCCAGGTCACCGAAAAATCCGTCTAGGATTCTGGCATTGCGCTCTAGTTCGTTGTGGTTGTAATCATCAAAATAGTTTTTCTTGTCAGATGTCAAAGTCTTCAAAACGCTAATGGCCTTCTCTACTTCCGCTCTCTTCACAGCTACCCGTGAATTCAGGTCCATGGAGTCAGGATTCTGGCCATCAGTCGCCTCGTTCTGTAGCAAGGTGCGTAATTCAGCATCATCAAGTTTTTTGAAATCCTCACTTCTCCTTTCAAACCACATTCTGAAATCCTGGTAATTGATGTCAGAGGTAATGTTTTGCGGATGGATATGTTCAAGCGATGTCACATTGAATATCTCAAATAAATGAAACGCAAACCGCTTTTCTTCCGCATTGTCATTTATCGCTTCTTGAACATTAAGCACTTTCAACACTTTTATTATGGCTTCGTTGTGTTCATCATACCTGAGGCCTTCAAGAGTAATATCCTTCCCCAGTCTGACAAGTCTGCCCACCTCCTTCTCCAGTTTGTCGGTAAATTGCGGTCTATCAATTGGAGTACCGTTTTCATCTACTGATAGTTTATAGATATACTCTACAAAATCTCTGCGTTTCCGTTGCTTCCCGATTTGCAGTATACGGCAGAGCCCTATCAGATGATACCAATGCCTGTTGGAATACCAGTTGCATACAAGATTGAAAATTGTCTGGATCCTTTTCCATACATCTTCTACCGTATTACTGTTATTGTCATTCCTCCTAAGATATTCATTGATTACCTGATAATTGAAGTCATCTCTGAAATCTTTGGACTCCTTGCGTTCCACGGGTCTGTTGCCGTCTACGTTGCTCATTTCATTATTCAGTCTGTCTGCTACAAAATCAAGGACAAGTTCCATGTGGGACAATGTGCCGTCATTCGATTCGGCGAGCATAGACCATAAATAAGGATTCTGTAATGCATGTTCCATTGAGTCCCACTCAAGCGCTCTGCGATATGATGCGCCCCTGCTATAATGCCCAGATGAATTTGTATTCCTTTCCTGCAGCAACAAAGCCTTGACAAGCTCCGTCGAGGTCAGCGGTATCTTTCCATAGTTAAGTTCACGGAAAGCCTTGTGTGCTTCCCTGCTGTTGATTTCGTACCATATTACTCGGACATCGTTTTGTTCCTCATCCCCATCCGGCATCATTGCAAAGATATCTCGAATTTTTCCTTTATATCTATCATGTCCATCTCTTGAAAACCACACTACAATTGTAGAGTATGCTTTTTTCACATAGAAATTGTCTATGTTATCAATAAACTTCTTATCATCCTCCATGAATTCAAGTTTGTCCAGATATCCATTCTGGACATCTCTACTGGGAAGAGAAAATGTATATACCGGATATTCATAATCACTGTTTTTCGACAAATAATGCATGAGGATATATATCGTTGTAAGGCGTTGCTGACCATCGACTACAAAATACGTATCGGCATTTTCGGGATGTCTTACTACTGTAATGGGCTGAAGGCAATAGTATGGTTCATGGCCTTCATTATTACGATTCCTTTTTGTCTTCAGAGATTTTACAAAATCCAACAGGTCATCAAGAAGTTCCTCTACTTGACGTGATTCCCAACGATATCCACGTTGGTACGGCGGTATAATGAAATGCATTTCTAGCAATTCATGAAACGGTTTTAGTACAAGAGACATATACTATGGTTTTTAATAGTTATTACAAAATTATTACTTCAATACTCTTCAAAATCTCAATAGCTTTTTTCTCGTTCAAGCCAGCTTTAACCGCAACGGCTATAATATCTTCTTTCGTTGGCTCAATTTTGTCATTAATTGAAGTTGTTCGGAAGCCATTTATGCCATCACTTGGCAAAAGGTCGAATGCCGGAGCAAAATGCCAATCGCCATCACGATAGATGAAAGCAAAATTCTTGGCGTGGTCATCTTTGTTATCAATCAAGTAGTTGAATACCATAAGACGATACACTTTCCACATTTCCGCCACGCTATGCGTCAAAACTGCGCATACTTGAAAGATATGAGTATAGTCTATGCTTGGCAAACGATAGTCCGCCCCGATTAGTCCAGCTACACTAACAACATGCAATTTGCCGCTTGGGGTACGGTCAAAACGCTCAACTCCGAAATATTTTTCCTCAAACAATCGTGTTTCTGGCATTTCAATTCCGCATTTCTTTGCAAGAAGCGAATAATTGTACTCATCAACACCGATACGTTTTGAATCTCTCTTCGCACGAAACTTAACCATCCATTCTTTATCTTCAAAGCGAGTGAATATTTTCGGACGGGCACCACCAGGAGAACCGCCTCTATATTGAAACTCCTCGATTCCCTCACCTGTATAATCTTCACTATCAAGAATCTGTTCAGCGTTCAATGCCAACTTCTCGAAATCCGCATACTCTTGTTTTGATACAACACTTTTGTCAGGACGAAACTCCAACGCACCACGTCCAGTCGAACCGACCAATGCAAGACGGTCAAGCAATGATAATGTATGGGGATTTATTCCATTCTGTTGCAAATATCTATCAAGAATCACCCCCCCCCAACCGTCAGGCAAGCAATCATCAAAAACACCGAATTCGCCTTCAAACGGACGAGGTTTTGCTATAAATACCCCGCTGCGCAATGGCAATTCAAATGGAGATATAGAGAAGCCTGTATTGAGCCATTCAGCCGAATACTCAAATGCACATAATCCCTCTTTGGTCAAAGCCAAACGACCGACCAAACGATTATCATAAATGACTTCTATCTGTTTTATGCTATTCATGTTTTTTTCCTCTTTTAAAAGTTATGACAATAGAGAAACCGCATTTTTCAAAACCCTATTATCACGATAAATGTATTCATCAAATAAATCAAGTATCTCATTCATAGCATCCTCATTCTCATCCTGACTCAGTTTTTTATATATCTCAAGTAAAATTTCAACTATTTCATCATCGACCATATTTACACCATCTATGTCAGAATACCTCTGAGAGGATATGAATTTATAAGACTGGACGGGATAAACTGGAATACATTTCTTTACATATTCTAGCTGATTATATATTTCTCTATCCTTCTTACCCATATTGGTCTTGACAATACCGCAGTACCAGTCAAAAGCCTCAATTGGGAGGGAATTACAATACCATAAGTACGCATTTACAACTTTTTCCCTATTGTCCGTTGCATATCGTTCTAGATACTTCATGCTTAAATCTCGGTATTCAGCATGCACATATGACTTCATGGCAATCTCAACGATTTTTGCTACAATATCCTCATTATCAACAGCAAGTATTTTCTCAAGTCGATCTTCACATTCCTCTGAATTCTGTCCCCCTACCGCACCATAAAAATATATCTGAACGAGTAATTCATGGCTTGAAAAATCATGCTCAATACAATTGATATAATTACTTACTACATCATTCTTATGGTAAAAGCACCATTGTATTGCATTTGCTCGAATATATAATGCTTCGGGGCCCATACCAGAAAGAAGAGGTTTCAGCATTCGGAAATATAGTTCTTCATCAAAATAGCTTTCCGTATTAAGGTAATAAAGTGGCATAGTTTTCACACAGTCGTGCAAGATCGAACAGCAATTGGTGAAGAACTCGTAAATTTCCAATCTACGCGACGGTATCGTACACATATGCACTAATAATTCAGCAGCACGACCTTGATACGAATTCATACCCCTTGTAAGTAAGTCAGATGCTCGCCTACCCATATCCATGTTTCTATCCTCATCTATAACTAAACTATCATTCTCAGCAAAAGAATCAATAGTAAGAGTTTTGCATAACTGCATGATTCCATCAATATGCCTATTTTCCTCTTTAATATAGTACTCAACAATTTGGCTAAACGTATAGCTATCTAACTTGGCAAACACTTCTGTGATGTACAGCTCCGCCAAATTCCAAAGAGAATTAGGATTGATTCCGCCAGCAAGAAGACCTTCAAGACCGGCAACTTTATACATATCCGAAATATCAGCCATAGTGCTTATTTCCAATACAAAATCGTAAAACTTATTAGGCTCAGAGGTCACACACTTTTTAAAAGCATCAGCATGTTCTCTTAGGCTGATAGGATTTCTACCTTCACGCCATTTATATTCTCCAAGTTTCAGAAATGAACTCAGCCAGTTCGAAATCGGCCATCTTCCATATTTTTCACTACTTACAACACCACCACAAAAATGTCCTGCAATAACAGAATGATCAGGCTTTTCAACTTCATATCGTCTTCCAAATCTGCGCATAAGTTCTTGATAACATCTCTTCATTTCCGGAATCATAAGGTCTTCTGGCAATGTATTGCATATCAGTACCCATTTGTTCCACCATAAATGAGGACATAGGAATCGACTCCACTTTCTTGCAGCATCGTATTTAAAATCGAATTCAGACTTATAAGATAACAATAATCTCTGATACAACTCTGCATCGTTTTCGTTCAATGTATCATACCAAGCTCTAAGCATTTTCAAAAAGAAAAACTCTACATCTCCGTGAAGATATCTTTCGATTTCCTCACTGTTCTCCAAGAGAGGACGAATCAAATTATCATACAATTTTGGAGCTACTGCCATAGCAGTAAAAGCCATAGATAATGTTGTCTCATTTTTCAGTGACAAAAGGTCTATAACGAGTGGGCGCACAATAGTTTCATCTGGCGAATAGCGAATCAAAAGGTCTTCGTATATCTTCAGCAGTTTTCCGTTACTAGTCTCCATATCAATCCTGTAGAATGCTTTTGTTGTTGAAAAACCATAATAGCCATTTTGCGCTGTTTTATATACCGTTTTGCAAATGCAATTGTGCAGTACTCTGAGCATTTCCTTCGAGTATTCAATAGACAGTTTGGGGCATAATACTTTCGCCAACTCATATTGATCATGTTTATTACATGAGTCTTCAGACATAAAACAATCTATAATCAGTTTCTCTGTCTCCTCCAAAGCAAATTTACTGTTGCTTTGAATTGCATCCTGAATTATATTGATGACAAAAAAAGCGTTTTGTGATTTTGTTTCAGCGTATGCTTTGAGAACACAAGATTGACCATAGTCGTTATGTTCTCTCAAATTATATGCAATAGCTAATAATCTTGATTCCTGATCTTGTATTTGATTAATCATACCATACACATCTTCTGGATTACGGAAAGCATAGCGGGATAAACATACCATGATTGGGAAAAACACTTCATCGGTCTTCCTGAGTTCAGGCATCATTCTGTTCAAAATATTTCGGATAGTTGGAAACCAACTTATTGAACTTACTCCTCGAAGGAAATATCCCAACATTTTTCTATCTTTCTGATAGACCTCGGTAATAAGAAGTTTTTCACCACAGGATGGATTATTTACAAAAGCTAATACCGATAATGTTAATAGTTTTAGATGAAGTCTAATATCCGAATCCATGAGGATACTACGAGCTTCTTCAACGAATTTGATGATATCATGCCCCCGTTTAAAATCAAGAACGGCCTTAACCATTGATCTCATTTCCAAGCCCTGAATCTCTTTTTTGATATCAGTTGCAAACAGACTATTATTTTCAGAATAATGACGGGCAAGAGTATATTCATAGAAAGATTGATGGAAGAATGAAACAGCACATCCCTCACGCCGAATAAGACCATTGCTTGCCAGATACTCGTAAGCTTGTTTCTGACTGGAGGTTGGTGCAAACTGAGGATTCAAGGTTCCAGCCTTACGTATTGTTTCAGCAATCTTATACATCAACTGTTCCCTTATTTCCACATCATATTGTGAGGATGAATCCAAAATGATAGTGTCCCATAGGGCATCGTAAAGTTCTATCTGACTATTGAAGTTTATTCTTGATTTATTCCGCTGAAACAAAATAGAAAATGAATTCAGAACCTGAACTGTTCTGAGTATTTTAGCCGTCACACAATCTACTTTCTTGCTAAGCCCTTCTTCCAGTTTATCAAGTGCCATGGCAACCTCCTCATCGGACAGTTCTCCTATCTCAATAATTGTGGATTTATCCTTAAGGCTATTTAAAATAGAATCATATTCAAGATCATATTTACGACACGAAACAACAGCTTTAACATTAGTCCAATCTTCCAGTGATGATAGTACTGCCATCATCATATTTAAGTGTGTTCTATCGTTAGTGAGAGATTGAGACAGTGCATCGATTTGATCTATAATCAGAATCACGTTCTCAGCTGATACACTGTAATATGCCAATGTATCACGCAATTCGCCTAAAGTGATAGGATTACCATTATCATCAATAGAATCAGCTTTGATGCATAAATACTTGATACTATCACTCCGGTTCTTAGAAATCAGTTCTTTTAATACAGCTGACTTACCTACTCCGGCATCACCTGCAAGAAGACAAATGGATTTCTCATTTCTGCTGATATCTTTCGTAATCCATTGCATTACTTCATCAACCTGATATCTATTTATATAGGAATCTTTTACACCGTGTAATTCAGAAGAAATAAGATTAAAGCACATCCTTTGTTTTGAAGCAAACTGATCTGCCAATTTTCGGTCATCCTTAATGGAGTCCATTTTCTTTTTATATAGTTCACGCCAAAGTTCAATAGTTTCTTTTACATTGTTTTCTGAGCATTTTTCACTATCAAGAAAATGATATCTTGCTGTATTTTGTATGTGATCTGACTTATTTCTAAATTCTTCTATTGAAGTTTCGCTAATATTTCTCCAATAAATTTTTTTGTGCTCATAATCACAAGCAATAAATAAGACAAGTTCACCTTTATGTCGTTCTGCATATGCATAAATCGACTGAGGAATGTCATAATATACATCTCCATTTTTCTCTGGATAAGTAAGATGTTTAACTTGAACCACAACCTTTTCTCTTGCAGTACCATCAGGACACAGAATATCAAGATATCCATCAATATTCGGCAAGGTACCGCCTTCTTGAAGCTGAGAACAGTCAACCAAGTCATCCGGAAAGATATCTTTCAAAAACCGAATTGAACGGCTATCCAATTTACTGGATTCAGTAACATTAACATTTGGAATTAGTTCCCTATCGCTCATAATTAAAGGCCATTTTCTTGAATATATTTTAGAAAATTGCTCGTTGTCCTCAACAAGGCCAAACGACCGACCAAACGATTGTCATAAATGATTTCTATCTGTTTTATGCTATTCATTTTTCTTTCCTCTTTTACGTATAACACTTTGCTCATTCAATACATCATCTAATGACTGATATTGCTTCTGCGCAAAAAGAGCATCAAATTCAGAAAGCGCATTCAAGGCAAATCCGACTTGAAGCAATCCTCTTAATGAAATCTCTCCCGTCTGCTCAAATCTGCGATAAGTGGCGAACTTGACTCCTGCTCTTGCTGCCAACCCTTCTTGAGTTAAGTCCAATTCAAGCCTCCGAGTCTTGACTCTTGCTGCAATTTGCAAAGCAATATCACTGGGACTTGAAACATTAAAAGCTACCATATTATTCATAGTCTACATATTTGTCAATCAACAAACAAAATATTATTCAATACAAAAATAAGACTTATTCCTGAATATACCGCCAAATTCAGAATTTATTTGCACCTCAAAATGAAAAGCAACTTTACTTTATCTCCGTATTCATATATACGTGTATTAAAGTAAAGCTAACAGAGGGAGAAAAAGAGATGGCTGCGCCAAAACCAAGCCGAACCATAACTGCCGACTTTCTCTTTTGGCTGCAAAAGACACAGAAATCCTGCTCACAAAACAAACATGATTCGAGCCCTTGTCAAGCCCAAAAGACAACCAGAAAATCTGTGAATCCATCTCTGATTTTACAGCCACAATTGGCGAAATAATCACCGATATGCCTTATCTTTGCGAACCGGAGGTTTCGGAGCAAAAGAGAGCCATTTTCCTCTTTTTCCTTTCGCTTGAAGACAAACTAAGGTTAAAAGTGTTAAATCTTCGATTTTCAGCGAAAAAACAAGTAAATTTTTGAGGCCTCTATCTTTTAAGACGTAAACTATTGATAATCAATTAGCATAATATGCTGCATCGGAAGTAGGTGGAACTTTCTTGCATATTAAATCTTCAAAATTTCGACAAAGTCATCCGATATCTTTGCAGTCCTAATCCAGAAGATCATGACAGCATGAAAAGAATCGCATTATGTATTGTCGGCATCTGCCACCTCACGTTTTCATCGGCCCAAAACCCGTCAGACAGTATAAAGGTGGGAAAAGAAGGCGGTTTGCCTGTTCCTATGGCAAAAAACTTTGGTCAAAGACTTGACAAGTTCTCCTCTTCCCGCCTATACCAGATGACGTATATCGGAGTACCGTTAGTTGTCGGCGGTTTGATTGTAAAGGGAGAAGACGACCATTTCCGGAACCTGTGCAACGAATACTTGCCCCGATTCAACCGACACTTGGATGACTATATGCAGTATGCTCCGGCAGTAGCCATGCTCGGCCTGAAAGCTTCAGGCGTACAAAGTCGCAGTTCATGGGGCAGGTTACTTGTTTCCGACGCCTTTTCCACACTGCTGATGGGGACTACGGTAAACACCTTGAAACAGACCACAAACGTAGAGCGTCCGGATGGTTCGAACCGGCATTCGTTTCCGTCCGGACATACTGCCACGGCATTTATGACTGCCACCATGCTCAACAAAGAATACGGACATAAAAGTCCGTGGATCGGCATCGGAGCATACAGCGTGGCCACCACGACGGGACTCATGCGAATGGCCAACAACAAGCATTGGCTGAGTGATGTCTTGACCGGCGCAGGCATCGGCATACTCTCCACCGAACTGGGTTATTATCTGGCAGACTTGATTTTCAAAGAAAAGGGAATCAACCGTTTGGCCAACGAAGAAGTTTTCAGCCGGATGGACAAACCTTCATTCCTGAGCTTGTACCTCGGATTAAACATCCCGTTAAGCGGTTACGACATCGACGAACAAACGGAGTTCAGTACGTCATCCGGTAGTACGGCCGGCGTGGAAGGAGCCTATTTCTTCAATCCGTACATAGGTGCCGGTGGACGGTTCACCGTATCCAACACGTCGATAATAGTCAACACCGACCGGGCTGAGAATAATACGTTCGACGTAATTTCTTTCTACGGAGGAAGTTATTTTTCCTATCCCTTTTCTTCACGATGGATGATTGGCAGCAAACTTTTGGGAGGTTATGTGCATTATCCGTTATTGCAACTGGCCGACCGTCCGGTCACCGCAAGAAACGGTTTCAGTTTCGGAAGCGGGGTTTCGCTGACGTTCAAGGCCAAAGCACATTATGGAATCCGCTTTTTCCTCGACTATGATTTACTTCCGTCGCATAGTAAAAACAGCGGGGAATACATGAACATGCTCACACTGGGTTCGTCGTTCATGATTGCGCTATAAGAAAGTATTTTTGAAAATTTGAGCCTTACAACAAACACCATCCCCGTACAATGCACTATATTTGCACCAACAAAAGGCTGACGATATGGAACATTTGGAAGTTTTTGACTGCTCGAACATACTTATCGCATGTTACTTCAACGACGACCGGGGATGCGCCCACGAGAACAGGGAACACACGCTCATTTATCTATGTTCCGGCGAACTGGAAATAGAGGAACGGGGGAAGAAAACCGTCTTGCATCCGGGTGAATGTGCTTTCATGCGGCGTGACAACCGGATGTGGCTGCACAAGAAGGTGGAAAACGGAAAACCGTACCGCTCCATCGTGTTGAAATTCTCCCGGCCTTTCCTAAGGGATTTTTACCGGTTGCTCGACAACCGGCTCATACCGGGAGATGCCAAGCGCGACAAGACAAGCCTTCGCGTCCTCCCCTCCGACCGCCCGGACATCCGTTCACTGTTCGAATCGGTCATTCCTTATTTCGAAGCCGGAGAGAAACCCTCCGAAGACATGCTGAAACTGAAAATGACCGAGGGGGTATACGTATTGCTCCGCACCGACCGGAACCTTTATGCGTCCCTGTTCGACTTCGTGGAACCGTGGAAGATAGACATCCTCGATTACCTGAACGAAAACTACATGCTCGACCTCTCCATGAACGAAATCGCAAGCTACACGGGGCGCAGCCTGGCCACTTTCAAACGGGACTTTGCCAAGGTCAGCGACCTGACTCCACAAAAGTGGATTATCAAACGCCGTCTGGAAGCCGCCCGCGACTTGATACTATCCGGAAAGAAAAAAGTGACGGAAGCTTGTTTCGATGTGGGATTCAAAAACCTGTCGCACTTCTCTAAAATATATAAGGAAACATACGGCGTAGCCCCATCGTGGAGATGAACGTAAAATGTCGAATCCAAAAAACATATCATCATGAGAACCCAAAAAACTTTATTCATCCTATCACTGACTTTAATTTTTCCCATCATGGCAAAATCACAAGTAAAAATCCAACAGACCGCCGGACGCGACGCGCTCGGAGAGTTCGCACCCGAGTTCGCACACCTGAACGACGACATACTCTTCGGGGAAGTATGGAGCCGCAACGACTTGCTTTCGCTCCGCGACCGTTCCATCGTCACGGTGGTGTCCCTCATGTCTCAGGGGCTGACCGATTCCTCTTTCAAGTACCATCTCGAATCGGCCAAAAAGAACGGGGTGACCCGGACAGAGATGGCCGAAATCCTCACCCATGCCGCATTCTACGCCGGATGGCCCAAGGCATGGGCTGCATTCCGCATGGCAAAAGAGGTATGGGACGGAGATGCCGAAAGCGTGGCCGCAGGTTCGGTCGAAGCCTATGCACAAACCATCTTCTTCCCGGTGGGACAACCCAACGACGCATACGCCCGGTATTTCACGGGCCAAAGTTACCTGGCCCCTATCGTGAAGGAAGGTGTTCCCGTGGCCAATGTGACCTTCGAACCGGGCTGCCGCAACAACTGGCACATACATAAGGCCTCCAAAGGCGGAGGACAAACCCTCATCTGTGTGGGAGGACACGGTTATTATCAGGAATGGGGCAAGAACCCGGTGGAACTCCTGCCCGGCGATGCCGTCCACATCCCTGCCGGCGTAAAACATTGGCACGGAGCTGCGCCCGACAGTTGGTTCTCCCATCTTGCCATCGAAGTTCCCGGCGAGGATAGCAGCAACGAATGGTTGGAACCCGTGGACGAAAAAGAATATGCCAAACTGAAATAGATCTTACAAAAAGGCATCTTGGTTGGGCATACGATTTTGCTCCGGTTGGCACAAAAAAAGTTGTTTTGTGCCCGCCGGAGCATTATTTTCAGGACAAATTCTCACCGACATGCGAACATCGATGAAACAGAATGCAGAGAAAATTTTACTACCGTTTGTCCATACCCGGAGAATAAGCCTTGGAAAAAGCATACAACCCCATGAACGTGAACAATCCGTTCAACATCAGCAACTCATATCCGAAACGATAGCCGTAGACCGAAGCGGTCCAGATATCTAACAAGTAGCAACACACGGGTGCCGTGACACAAATCCACGGGACAGCCGCAGGCCACGGTTTGCGCCGGGTAAACATGCCGAAAGCAAACAAGCCCAACAACGGCCCGTAAGTGTAAGAAGCCACCACATAAATGGCATCGATGACGCTGGAATCGTTTACGGCTTCAAAACACAGGATAAAGCCGACAAATAGCAAAGCTATCACTCCGTGTACCCTCTTTCTTACCGCCTCCGGACGGGCAAACCTCCGCTCCACGTCCAGAATGTCCACACAAAAACTGGTGGTCAAGGCCGTCAGTGCGGAATCCGCACTGCTGAACGCCGCCGCAATAATACCGATAGTAAACAACACCAACACTTCATTCCCTAAATAGCCTTCTGCACAAAACAAGGGCAGAATGTCGTCTCCCTTCACGGGCAAGGCTATGCCCTCGCGCGATGCCAAAGCCAACAGCAAGATGCCCATCCCCAGAAACAGCATATTCAAAGGAATGAACGAAAAACCGTACGAACACATGTCTTTCTGCGCATCACGCAGGTTCTTGCACGTGAGGTTCTTTTGCATCATGTCCTGATCCAGTCCCGTCATGACAATCACAATGAAAACACCGCTGAAGAACTGTTTCGCGAAATGTTGCCGTGAAGTCCAATCGTCCCACTCTATCCAACGGCCGTAAGGGCTTTCCGTTACATGCCGTATCGCCTCAGTTACCGTAAAATCATTCAAGCAGCACAGTTGGTACAAAATCAATACCAATGCCGTTATCAGACATAAAGTCTGCAAAGCGTCGGTCCACACCAACGACTTTATGCCTCCCCTGAAAGTGTACAGCCAAATCAGGGAAACCGTTCCGGCCGCCGTAATCTCGAACGGAACGCCCATGCTTCCGAACACATAATTTTGCAAAATCAGGCACACTAAATACAACCGGGCGGCGGCTCCCAACATTTTAGACAACAAGAAAAAAGAAGCTCCGGTGCGATAGGCCGTCTTGCCGAACCGGACATCCAGATAAGTATAAATAGAGGTCAGGTTCAGCTTATAATACAAAGGCAACAATACGAAAGCCACTACGAGATACCCAAAAAAGAAACCTACACACATCTGCATGTAGGTCATATCCACGTCCCGTACCATTCCCGGTACCGACACGAAACTCACGCCCGACAAGGAAGCCCCTATCATGCCGAACGCCACGGCCCACCAAGGCGACCGTCTGTTGCCCCGGAAAAACGTATCGTTGTCCCCCGCCCCACCGGCCTTACGGGAGACGACAAACAGCAGAAGGAAATAAAGAGCCGTTGTCAGTATGATATAAAATGCACTCATACGGCTCTTCTGCTTACGGTACCACGTTCATCCGTCGTCCCCGGAGGACAAGCGCTATTCATCCGTATTATCCTCTTCCAAGGTAAAGCGGCTGCTCCCGTCGAAACAATGCGTACATACCTGACATTTAGGCAAGCCTATGGCTTCTATCAGGTCTTCCAGCGTGTTGAACTTCAAGGAGGAGAGGTTCAGGCGTTCGGCTATCGTATCCACCATACGTTGGTATTCCGGCGACCCCGTCTGCGCGTATTTCTCCAAGTTCTTGTTCTCATCCCCCTCGAACTCCTTGATCAGCCGACGCGTAATCAACTCCATATCGCTTTTCGACGAAGTGAAATTGATAAACGGGCAACCGTAAATCAACGGAGGGCAAGCGATACGCATGTGCACCTCTTTGGCTCCATAGTCGAATAAGATTTTCGTATTGTCGCGCAGTTGCGTCCCCCTCACGATGGAATCATCGCAGAAAAGCACGCGCTTGTCTTTCAGCATGTCGCGGTTGGCTATCAGTTTCATCTTGGCCACCAAGGAACGCATCTCCTGATTGCTCGGCGTGAAGCTCCGGGGCCATGTAGGAGTGTACTTGGAGATGGCACGCTGATAGGGCACTCCCTTTCCTGCCGCATACCCCAAAGCCATACCGATACCGGAATCCGGTATACCACAGGCACAATCCACTTCCGCCCGGTCTCGCTCTCCCATCTTCTTGCCGCAGGCAAAACGGAACTCTTCCACGTTCTTACCCTCATAGCAGGAAGTGGGGAAACCGTAATACACCCAAAGGAAGGAACAGACTTGCATGCGCTTGTGCGGACGGCGCAAACACTCCATCCCCTCGGCCTGCAACCGGACAATCTCGCCGGGGCCGAGGTAATACACGGTCTCGTAATCCAGATTGGGAAATGCCGTAGACTCCCCGGTTACGGCATACGCTCCTTCTTTCTTACCGACTACGACCGGCGTGCGCCCCCAACTGTCTCTTGCAGCTATAATGCCATCTTCCGTCAGCAACAACAAGGAACAAGACCCTTTGATTTCCTTATACATGTGTTCGATGCCTTCCACAAAAGTCTGTCCTTGGTTAATAAGCAAAGCTATCAGTTCCGTAGGATTAATCTTACCCGAACTGAACTCCGAGAAATGCATGCCCTGCTCCAGAAGCTTTGCGGCCAAGTCTTCCGCATTATTGATTTTCGCTACCGTCACGATCGCAAAACGCCCCAAATGCGAATTCATCAACAAAGGCTGTGCATCCGTATCACTGATGATACCGACACCGGCATTCCCTTTAAACTGCCCTAACTCGTCCTCAAACTTCGTCCGGAAATAAGTACTCTCCAAATTATGTATCGAGCGGATGAAACCATGCTCTTTACTATAAGTGGCCAATCCGCCACGCCGCGTACCTAAATGAGAATTATAATCTGTGCCGTAAAACAAATCGGCCACGCACTGCGTCTTTGAGATGACGCCGAAAAAACCGCCCATAAATATCGTGTATGTGAATTTGGGCACAAAATTAAGAAAAAACAGCGATACACAATATCCATTTTTATTATTATCTTTGCCAGTATCACTTTGAAAACCGATAAACGTGAGTTTCATACGATATATATTGTGGGGATGCATGCTGTCCTTTCCTCTGGTGATGCAAGCGCGCTTGGAAGCCGCCGACTCCATCATCAGCCGGATGCACCATGCCGCTTCACAATATATGGACTTCATCCACGAATACCGCGCAGAGTTATACATCAAAGCCCAACTGGATATCATCAAGAAAAACCGGGGATTCCGTTTCATTCCGGGATTGTTCAGAACTCCGAAAGACGCCAACCGTTTTATCGTAGAGACATACAGCGACCTGCACTACACCGCTCCCAACATATACGACCAGAAAATCAAGGCTTATACCGGCACGTTGGGCGAGGCTCGTGAAATACCGGGCATTACGGATTATTTCAACGTCAATATCTATGCCCCTTACCTGATGGGACAACGCCTGCTCTCCCCTTTGGCTCCCAACAGCAATAAATACTACCGCTACGCCATCGACTCCGTGTCGTGCGACCGGCAACAACGCATCGAATACCATATTCGTTTTATCCCCCGTAACAAAAGCTTCCAGTTATTGGACGGAAGAATGACGATTACGGAAGGAGTATGGAGCGTACGCGAGATTTCATTCAAAGGACAAGCCGATTTGTTGCTTTTCGATTGCCGCATCACCATGGGAGACATCGGTACCGACACGGAATATCTGCCGGTGAAAAACGACATCAACGCATCGTTTGCCTTTGCTTTCAATATCATGGAAGGATATTACGAATCCAGCCTGACTTATAAGGAAATACATCACCGTCGCAACACACCGGAAGACAGCATTTCCAAACCGAACTACAACCTCACCGCATCTTTTTCCCTACAATGCGACCGTCAGGCCTATACAAAGGACTTCGCCCGTTTCGACTCTCTGCGGCCCACTCCTTTGGACAACTCCGAACTGTATATATATAAAAGGTACAAGGCACGGATGGATTCCATGAAATACATACAGAAAGAAACGACCCAGCCTTTCAAGAAAAACATCTGGGGCTCGGTGGGCGACTTCTTCCTGACCGATAGTGACTGGAAACTAAGCAACAATGCCACGTTGCAAAACTCTCCCTTCATCAATCCGCTGATGTTCAGTTACAGCAAAACGACCGGCATCGCCTACCGGCAAGATTTGAAATTCAACACCACATTCCGAAACAGCCAATCCCTTCACGTCGGGACACGCTTAGGATATAACTTCACTCACAACGAATTTTATTGGAATGTAGGTGCCGAATACCAATATTGGCCGGAACACATGGGAACGGTAAAAGTCAACGTCGGAAACGGCAACCGCATCGGGAACAGCCGCATTATCGATGAACTCAAAAAGATTCCGTCGGACAGCATCATCGACTTCGACAAACTGAACCTGGACCTTTTCAAAGACTTGAATTTTGAAATCAGCAACCACCTCGAAATCACCAACGGCCTGTCCGTAAGACTGGGATTCATGTTCCATCGCCGTACACCGGCCGAGCATCCTGAAGAAAGTTTCCGACAGGTGGAACTTCCGGAAAACGTGGCAGAAGGCTTACAGGCCAACATACGGCCGCAGTATAACAGTTTCGCACCGCGCATTCGGGTGGAATGGACTCCCGGCCAATACTATTACATGAACGGCCGACAGAAAATCAACCTGAAGTCCCGTTTCCCGACTTTCATCGTGGACTACGAGCGTGGACTCAGAAACATATTCAAAAGTACAGGCGTTTATGAACGCATTGAATTCGACATGCAACACCACATCCGTACAGGCCTCCTCTCCAACCTGTATTACCGTATCGGAATGGGACTGTTCACCAATCAGGAAGAAACTTATTTCGTAGATTTCGTCAACTTCCGCAAAAGCAACCTCCCCGAAGGATGGAACGACGAAATCGGAGGAGTATTCCAAGCTTTAAACGGCCGATGGTATAACGCATCTCCCTACTACGTCAGAGGACACATCTCTTACGAAGCCCCGTTTCTTGTGCTACGCCATCTTATCAAATATACCAACCATATACAGAACGAACGTTTATACCTCAACATGCTCACCATGGACCATTTAGGGCCTTACTTCGAATTGGGTTACGGTATCGGAACCTTCGTGTTCGACATGGGACTGTTCCTCTCTCTGGAAAACTTCAAACAAATAGGCTTCGGATATAAAATTACCTTCGAACTGTTCAGTAAATAATAACCGGAAGTCCCTACTTCTTTATCATTTTCCCGAACGGAGTGATATACATGCCTTCAGGCCATTCCTCCGGAATATGTCCACCGGGACAAATCTCTCCCCTCTTTATGCCATCCGTTCCATAAACCGGCAAAAGGCAGCCGCCCATCCGAGTCTCTATCCCCTCCGCCCCGGCAGGCAACTCATTTTCAATCAAACGCACAGAGTGAAAAGCGGTTCCGGTATACACCAAATACCCTCTACCGGGTGCCACCCAGCTTCCAGCAGCAGCCCGCACAAAACGTGTACCGCTGTCATCCAACAGAAATACGGTCTTCCCGTCATCTTTAATATCATACCGACCGAACACGGCATAAAAACCGTCCGTTGTTTCTACGTCACTCTCCTGAGGTTGCACGACCGTGTCCTCTCCATAAAAGCAGACTACGGATTCACGAGGTTCCGAAGGTCTCCAAAGATACGGCATTCCGGCTTGCCAAGCCTCATCGGCTTCCATTTCCCGGAATACGGCTCCGTCACCGGTTATCTCTTCAAAACAAAGGCGTTCCGATGTTATGGTTTCTCCATCCGCATCTTCCCAGGCCACTTTCTTCACGGCATACGGCAAACCTACAGTCAGCCACCCTCCATCATTCTCCGCCTTCCTGTACCACACGATTCCCGTTTCTTCCGGTACCGTGAAGGAATATTTAGGTCCTAAGGTACAACTGTCATACCCCACCATCCGAGTCACAGCATTTCCTTGTATGCCCTCATCCTTCCGGTCGATTTCAACCACGTTGGACCATCCTTCCGGCAAACGTCCGGCCTCTCCCTTACGCACGTAGGTCCAGACATATCCTTTGGGCATCTTCCCGTCGCCCACCATACTTTTCCCTTGTGGTAGGGCTATTTCGGTAAAATCTATCCGTCGGGCTTGAGCATAATCCAATGCAAACAAAGAATCAGCCAGCCAGTCTCCTTTGAAAGTCCAGTCGCCGTCTTCTCTTCTTTCCAATGTTGGTGATTGCACCTCCTTATAGATAAATAAGGAATCACCATAATCCGCTCGCCAATACAATTTAAAATTCGGCCCATATCCATCCAATGCCAAATGGAACTGCGCAGCCTTTGTTGAAGTATTGATTGCCTGCTTCGTCAATAAAGCCGTTTTACCTCCGGATACGAAATAATCACCCACTTCGAAAGTCTTATACCATTTCTTCGTAGATGTCGAAACGTCCTTTAATTCTTTATCCGTCAATGTGTACAAACCAGCCGATGAAGAGCCGCTTACACTTCCTGTCGAGTACGCCAACCATGCATCCAAAGCTATATCACGAAACGCATAAGCCTTCCCTTCTACCGACAATTCAAAAATAGCCGTTCCGCCGTCATTGATATGGATTCTACCGTTTCTGTCCAATGCAAGCTTGCGTGCAGCGCGGTTTTTCTTCCCCGTACCGGTTTTATCCTGCGATGCCATCACGTACAACGAGTCTGGATGTGCCGCACAATATCCGGCCAATACATAATGCGCACCGTCCTCCAGTTCACGAACATTCTTTATACGCCTGAAGGTTTGTGCTGAAACGACTTCTCCTCCTAAACCCAACAGGAGCATACAACTATATAAAAAACATCTGACTTCCATGGTGTTATCATTTATGTCCAATCGACCGACCACCTTCTATATGTCCCGGCTGTGAGTCTATAATTATAGTATCTTTTTGAATCGGTCCCGGTTCCGGATCTGGGTCGGGAGTAGGTTCCGGTTCTTCGGGTTCTTCGGGTTCTTCGGGCTTTTCTGGTTTTTCCGATTCTTCAGGTCCTTCTGGCTCCTCCGGTTCTTCTGGTTCCGGCTCTGGCTCTTCCACATCCCCGCCATTCGTCAGCCACTCATGATAAGCCACGTTTTTCAGTCCGACCACTTTGAAATAAGTCTTCACCAATCCCAACAAACCTATCCGTCGCCCCAAGGCCTCCGGATTATCCACAAGATTGGCTTCTTCCCGCACATCCGTACCCTTTTTAAGCTCTACCGGCATGCAACGCGAAGCATCCCTTTCATCTTTCGAATCCGCTATCAGAAGATTCGTATTTACGCCGGCAGCCCGTATCTCGTCAATCGTAAACAGGGCATTCTTCATTGTACCGTCACACGCCCCTACGATATACCCCACGACCATTTCCTCATAATCCGTATCCAAGTCTACCCCTTCATACTCCGACAATATCCCGGCTACCGTCCAGGCCCCCTCATACTCAGGCGGCAGAGGAACCTCGTCTTCCGGTTCGTCTGCCCCTCCCGGTTCATGGCCTTCATTCCCCGGCTTATCGCCCGTTTGCCCGGGTTGTTCCGTATCCTCTCCCTCTTCCGAAGGTAAATCCACTTTCTGACAGGCTGCAAATCCTCCGACCAGACACAGCCCGCACAGCATCCTCACGAGAAACTTATATCCTGCCTGCATATCATTCTATTCTTCGGTCAATGTCTCTTTCAGACGTTTGAACTTATTTTTCATATCGTGCGAATAATACAAATTATCCCACCATGCCCATATAAACACCAGCAAGTCAAAAATCAACCAGCCGACCAAAACCCAATGACAAGTCTCCATGATGTAATCATTTAAATATTTTTCATCCTTGCAAATATACGATTTTATCCTAAAGTCCGCTACCTTTCGATAAAAAAAACTATCTTTGCACACAATAAAGTTTACTATTTATTATGGAAGTCATTCAAACCGCCATCGAAGGCGTAGTGATTATCGAACCTCGGTTGTTCAACGATGCAAGAGGCTATTTTTTCGAATCTTTCTCACAACGGGATTTCGACCGGTTAGTCCGCACCGTACATTTCGTACAAGACAATGAAAGTAAGAGCAGTTACGGCGTACTGCGCGGTCTTCATTTTCAAAAACCGCCATACGCACAAAGCAAGCTGGTACGCGTCATCAAAGGTGCCGTATTGGATGTGGCCGTGGATATACGCAAAGGCTCGCCCACGTTCGGCCAGCACGTAGCCGTAGAACTGACAGAAGAAAACCATCGCCAGTTCTTTATCCCCCGCGGTTTTGCCCACGGTTTCAGCGTGCTCACGCCGGAAGTCATTTTCCAATATAAATGCGACAACTTTTATGCCCCGCAAAGCGAGGGGGCATTGGCATGGGACGACCCGGACCTCGGCATCAACTGGCACATTCCTTCTGACAAAATCCTCCTGTCGGAAAAGGACAAGCGTCATCCTCGCCTGAAAGATGCCGAATGGTTGTTTGATTACTCAGAAGATTTATACCAATAATACAGCACATCATGGATTTTAAAAGAAATATCATCATTACCGGAGGAGCCGGTTTCATCGGCAGCCACGTCGTACGCCTCTTCGTCAACCAATATCCGGACTACCACATTATCAATCTGGACAAGCTGACCTACGCCGGAAACTTGGCCAACCTGAAAGACATCGAAAACCAACCGAATTACACTTTCGTCAAAGCGGACATTTGCGATTTCGACAAGATGAGCGAACTCTTCCGGCAATACCATGTGGACGGCATTATCCATCTGGCTGCCGAAAGCCACGTGGACCGCAGTATCAAAGACCCGTTCACTTTCGCACGCACCAATGTCATGGGAACGCTCAGCCTGCTCCAAGCAGCCAAAGAGTATTGGGAATCCCTGCCGGAAGGCTACGAGGGCAAACGTTTCTACCATATTTCGACCGACGAAGTGTACGGGGCATTGGAGCTGACTCACCCCGAAGGCATCGAACCTCCTTTCACCACCACGGCCTCATCTTCGGAACATCACCTGGCATACGGTGAGGCTTTCTTCCTGGAAACCACGAAATACAATCCGCACAGTCCCTACTCCGCTTCCAAAGCCAGTAGCGACCACTTCGTCCGTGCTTTCCACGACACCTACGGCATGCCGACCATCGTAACCAACTGTTCCAACAACTACGGGCCTTACCAGTTCCCGGAAAAGTTGATTCCACTGTTCATCAACAATATCCGCCACCGCAAGCCCCTCCCGGTCTACGGCAAAGGGGAAAACGTGCGCGACTGGCTTTACGTCATCGACCACGCCCGTGCCATCGACGTAATATTCCACAAGGGAAAGGCGGCAGAGACGTACAACATCGGCGGCTTCAACGAATGGAAGAACATTGACATCATCAAAGTCGTCATCCGTACGGTAGACCGGTTGCTCGGCAACCCGGAAGGCTATTCGCTCGACCTGATTACTTACGTGACCGACCGCAAGGGACATGACTTGCGTTATGCCATCGACTCTACCAAATTGAAAAACGAATTGGGATGGGAACCTAGCCTGCAATTTGAAGAAGGCATCGAGAAAACCGTCCGTTGGTATCTCGACAACCAGGAATGGATGGACAACGTGACAAGCGGAGACTACCAGAAATATTACGAAAACATGTACAAGGACCGGTAATCCGCCATCCTGTCCACGAAGACACACGCCCCCGGAAACCTTTGTTGTTTCCGGGGGCGCACGTTTTTCTATCGGCAAGAAAGAAAGGATAAAGCTTAGCTGCGGCTCACTTCCAACCCCTTTTCCGACAAACTCATCTCTACAAAACGGGCACGGTCGTTCACAGCCTCCTGTACCAAGATTTTCCGGATACGGGCTGCCGCCTCTTCGTCCTTGGCCATCATGTAAAGGAAGCCACCGCCACCCGCACCGGGCAACTTATACCCTAAACACAAGTCATCTATTTTCCCGATAATCGCACGGACAGCCGTCGGATTCGTCCCCTCGTCCAAACGGCAATTCTGCATCCATGACCTCCTGACCAAACGGCCGGTCTCCTCAAAACTGTTCCGCTGTATGGCATCGTACATGTCCAAGGCATGTGCCTTCATCCGCCCCAATAACTCCAAACGGCCGGTCTCGTTCAGGAACATCCCTTTCACGATTTCCGCCAGGATGCTCTTGGCCGTACGCGTAATGCCGGTATAATACAACAGATGGCATTCCCGGTACTCAGGTGCGGTAAACACGTGGTCGGGCAACCAACGTACCAAAGGCTGTTGGCAAGCCCCCGGTTGGGTCTGGAGCAATTTCACGCCTTGCAGGATGCCGCCGTATTGGTCTTGCCATCCTCCGCCCGTGGTCAGCAACTGCTCCAACACGAGCGTACGGTTGCCCACCTCATAACGGTCCCATCCTAAGCCGCAGAAATCATTGACGGCCCCCAGCACGGTAGAAGCTAAGATTGAACTTGTCCCCAACCCGGAACCGGCCGGAATGGCAGACAGCAATGTAATTTCGATACCCGCACCGAAAGCCTCCAACTGCGCCTCTAACGACGCATGGGCTTCCGCACAGAAATCCGGATGGAAACCGGCCAACACCAACGCTGCCTTCGGAATGGAAAAAGGAGAGCCGACCTTGTTGAAGGCCGCAAGTTCGTCGTATGTACGCACCACCTCCATCGCGCCCAAATCAATGGAACGCATCACGATATGACGTTCCCGGCAAGGCTTCACGTACACCTGCAACGGGGGCTGCCCGTTCAGTTCGATGGAGAGGTTCACCACATTCCCTCCCTCCATCAGGCTGTAGGGCGGCGTGTCCGTCCATCCGCCGGCCAAGTCGATACGCACCGGACTGCGCCCCCACACGATTTGGTCGGCATAGACCGACAAGCGAGGCGACTGCCGGACCGCACAGGCCGTGCCGGTCAGCATCTTGCGCATCAGTCCGAAAGCCTGTTCTTCATATTTCCGCCCGTCTTCACCTTTCAGGTCGGCCACACGGGCACGGAACATCGCATCGCTGATACGTGTCAACCCATCCGCCATCTCCGGCAATGCGTCCGGTAAAGGCAAATCCTCCTCCGCATATTCATGGGCCACGTCATCCAAGTTCAACTGGTAGAACACGCTACGTTCGTAATGGGCCGCCAATAAAGGCAGGTTCTTCGTCCGGAACGCCTCACGTTGGCACGTCAGGCGGTGCAGGTTGGCGTATGCCGACAATTCATCGGCCGACATTTTGCGGGCCGAAAACCATACCTTACGTCCATCCTCCAATTCAGGCTCGGTCGTCATCCAACGCATAGCCAATCCCAAGTCCTCCACATTGCCGCACAAAGGAAACAAACGGGCCGCCTGCAAATCATGGTTCTCCTCTATGTCTTCCGGTTTCAGGCCGCGCTCGGCCAGCCACTCCGTCACAGGCATGCCCTGATACAGGACCGCCCTGTCCGACAGGCAGCCCTTGAAGGCATCGTTGAAACCGTAAGGACGGGCGGCAAAAGCCTCCTCGCCCACCGGCACCACGTCGATGCACAAACCGGCGGCCAACTTCAGCGGCCAACGGTTTTCAGGCACCCCTGTAATGATGTTGCGGCACGCCAATGTCCAGTCGCGCCCCACGAAGCTGTTCTCTATCCAAAGTTCAGAGTTCGCGGCCTCCAACGCCACTTCCACTTCGGCATTCTGCACGAACATGGCCGGATGGGGCTTAGCCTTGCGGTGCATGATTTCCCGTTGGTCCGTCACGATGTTCTGCACGGCCAACGTGGAAGAAATCATCTCGCGGCTCGTCCCGTAATGGTAGAAGTTCCCCCCTTCCAAAGGCAAGATGGCCACCGTCAGGCTGTTCAACTCCGGGTCGTCCAACGTAGGACGGTCTCCCAGTGCCAGACCGAACTCGGAGTACATGTCGTAAAACGACAACTGCCCGTCACGGTAAGAACGCTTCACCATCAGTTCCACCGCCCGGTCGCTCAGCAACCAAATCCCGATGTCCATCAGGAACAAATGCTTGCTCATCAGTGCGCCCAACTCGGCCACACTGGGTTTCTGCAACATGAAAGCCAACCTCTCCGGCGACCGGCGGTCCGATACGAATACTCCATGGTTTTGAGCCAGGCTCGGGTCTACCCACAACCCATAGCACACCACGTCGGCCTCGGGGATGTCCTGCAAAGGCCGATCGGTACGGATATACACGTCGCCACTGGCCACCAACGTGTGCAACGACTGCGGCGCACGCTCCATAACCTGCTCGTAAAGGGGCAACTGAAGCGACAAAAGGTTTTGATGCAGACACTGTCCCCGCTTCCACCGGAACACCGGTACCGGAGTCAGTATTTTCCCCGAAGGCGCGTAAGCCGGCAAACGCCGGCTCTGCCCTCCGGCATGCAGCAGGATGCGTTTCTCACGCGACAGCCATGCAGCAAATGTTTCTCCTTCATCCGTCTCGGATGCCTTGCAGGCCTGCAACAGCCACGCCGTTCCTCCCCCCGAACCTAACTTATGCCCGATGGGGTCGGACGTACAAAACCACTCTTTCCGGTCGGCTCGCTCTACCTCGTGGAAACACTCCACCAGATTCGGCGGAAGCGACAACAACTTTTTCATATCCTATACCTTATTATATATATATTAGTGTCCCTGATGATTGATACAGATTCCTTTCAGGTACCATTCATACAAACGGTGCACCCCTTCGTCTATCTCCACCGTGTGATGCCAACCGAGGCGGTGGAGCTTCGTCACGTCCGTCAGCTTGCGCATCGTGCCGTCCGGCTTGGAGGCATCCCAACGCAACTCACCCTTGAAACCGATTTCGGCCATAATCTTCTCTGCCACTTCGCGGATGGTCAGTTCCTTGCCCGTCCCCACGTTGATGTGGCAGTTGCGGATGTCCCGTTCGCCCGGCGCATACGTGTCCTTGAAATCCACGTTCAACAGCACGTGCACGCTGGCATCCGCCATCTCTTCGCTCCAAAGGAATTCGCGCAACGGTTTGCCGGTGCCCCACAACGTCACGGCCTCCGGCGTGATGCCGTAATGCGCCAACACGTCGAGGATATCCGCTTCTGTGGAAGCGGCATCCACCACTCGCTTCACACCGTCGCGCACCACGCTCACGGGACGCAGGCCGATGTCCTTGCGCACAGCCTCCCAGTCCCCTTCGTTCAGGCACTTGGCCAAATGGACCTTACGGATCATGGCCGGCAACACATGGCTGTTCTCCAAATGGAAATTGTCGTTCGGCCCGTAAAGGTTTGTCGGCATCACGGCGATGTAGTTCGTCCCGTATTGCAGGTTGAAACTCTCACACATCTTCAGCCCCGCTATCTTGGCGATGGCATACGGCTCATTGGTATATTCCAACGGCGACGTGAGCAACACCTCTTCTTTCATCGGCTGCGGAGCCTCACGCGGATAAATGCACGTGCTGCCCAAAAAGAGCAACTTCTTCACCCCGTGGCGGAAACTCTCGCCGATGACGTTCTGCTGTATCTGCAAGTTCTGGTAGATGAAATCCGCACGATATTGCAAATTGGCCATGATGCCTCCCACGTGGGCGGCTGCCAACACCACGGCGTCCGGCTGTTCTTCGTCGAAAAAAGCCTTCACAGCCGCTCCGTCCAACAAATCCAATTCCCGGTGCGAACGGCCCACCAGATTGGTGTAGCCTCTCTGCTTCAGGTTATTCCAAATGGCGGAACCCACCAATCCGTGATGTCCCGCCACATATATCTTAGCATTCTTGTCCAACATAGCCGTCTTATTCTTTATCCAACTGAGCTTTCAAGTGCAGTTTCTTCACGAACTTCATGTCGTGCTCCACCATGATGCGTACCAGTTCGGGGAATGTCGTCTTCGTGGGATTCCAACCCAAAAGGGTCTTGGCCTTCGTCGGGTCGCCGAGGAGCTGTTCCACCTCGCACGGACGGAAATATTTCGGGTCGACTTCCACGAGCACCTTGCCCGTAGCTGCATCGATACCTTTTTCGTCCACGCCGCTGCCTTCCCATTTCAGTTCCACACCCAAGTTCTGGAACGCCAACGTACAGAACTCGCGCACGGTGTGCATCTCGCCTGTGGCAATGACGAAATCTTCCGGTGTCTCATGTTGCAGAATCAGCCACATGCACTCCACATAATCTTTGGCATATCCCCAGTCGCGGCGCGCATCCAGATTACCCAAATACAGTTTGTCCTGGAAACCCTGTACGATACGGGCGGCAGCCAACGTAATCTTGCGCGTTACGAAAGTCTCGCCCCGACGTTCGCTCTCATGGTTGAACAAGATACCGTTCACGGCAAACATGCCGTAGCTCTCGCGATAGTTTTTCGTAATCCAAAAACCGTATTGCTTGGCCACGCCATAGGGAGAACGCGGATAGAAAGGCGTGGTTTCCCGTTGCGGCACTTCCTGCACCTTACCGAAGAGTTCCGAAGTAGAAGCCTGATAGATGCGGCAAGTCTTCTCCAACCCGCAGATGCGCACGGCTTCCAACAGGCGCAACGTACCCACGGCATCAGCCTCGGCCGTGTATTCCGGCACGTCGAACGACACCTTCACGTGGCTCTGCGCGGCCAGGTTGTAAATCTCCGTCGGATGGATGTCGCTGATAATCCGAATCAGCGAACTGCTGTCCGTCATGTCGCCCCAATGCAGGTTCACCAGACGGCTCTTCTTCATGTCGCGCACCCATTCGTCCAGATACAGATGTTCGATACGCGCGGTGTTAAAGGAAGAAGAACGGCGCATGATGCCATGCACTTCATATCCCTTTTCAATCAGAAACTCGGCCAAATAGGAGCCGTCCTGCCCCGTGATACCGGTAATCAATGCTACTTTTCTCATGATAATTCAAATAATGTTATAGTGTTTAGTGTGAATGTTGCAAAGTTATAAAAAAATCAAGTACCAACATACGAAAAATCAAAAAAAAACAAGAATGGAAATGCCTGATAACAAACAGTTAAACAATCCCCTCAAAATGAAAAATCAATCTGCGCCAAACGAAAAATCGTTCGCCTGAGATTGATTTTTCGTTTGGCGCAGATTGATTCACAGTTCTGCACAGATTAAAAAACGGACTTTAGAGTGTCCGAATTTTATCCACAAACTTACTTTTTCAGGAGATTCGACAAAAGTGAAGCTATGGATATCACGATACTTGTGCCGCTAACCCAATAACTCGTACTCTGCCCGATATCGGAGTTCTTGGCTTTCGTCTTGTTGGGTGTCACATACAAGACATCGTTCTGCTGCAAATAGAAGTACGGTGACTTGATGATATTGGCATCGTTCAAATCCAACTCATGGATAGTCTTCTTCCCCGTGGCATCCTCGCGGATGAGTTTCACATTGTCGCGGCGCCCCCACACGGTCATGTCCTTGGCCAAGGCCAAAGCCCCGTAAATCGAAACCTTCTCGGAAGGCACGGTGTAAGTACCCGGACTGGTCACTTCACCCAATACCGAAATCTTGTAATTGCTCAACCGCACCGTCACCACCGGCCGGGTCTTCAGATAAGTACCCTCGATTTTGGAAGCAATCAGGTCTTCCACCTGGTTCACCGTCATACCCCCAACTTTCAGGGTACCGAGGACAGGATAATTGATAGTACCGTCATTAGTCACCAAGAAAGTCTGCAAAGTCGGTTGGGAAGTCAACGAATTACTTCCCCGTCCCAAAGCGGGTGAAGCAATCAAATTAAACGGCACTACCGCCTCTGCATCTTCCGGGCAGTTCACCGTGATAGTCAGTTCGTCCTTAGGCATGATACGCGCCTCGTAAAGCACGGCACTCGAATCGAGGTCAACCTCCGCACTGTTGATCATGTAAGGCACGGTCTTATAAGAAGTACAAGATGTGGCAAGCCATACCACCGCCACGGCCCACACCGTGAAAAATTTCATGCTGATTTTATTCATATAAGATAAAAATGGTTTTGAATTACACGTATGATTCCAATATCGTAGCCTCGCCTTCAGGCGCAAGCGTCACACTCTCCGCTTCGGCCGACACCAAAAGCGTATGCCCGGCCGCGAGTTTCACTTCTTCTTCACCGCAGGCCACACGGCAGACTCCCTCCGTACAAATCAAGATGACAAAACTGTCCAAGTCGGCGTAATCGCACGTCATCGGTTCGGTCAACCGGTAAGCACCGGTCGTGAAAAACGGGCTTCTTACCAGTTCGGCCGGCACATTGGCTTCTATTTCGCGGCGCGCCTCAGGCTCCGTCACGGCATAGTCTATCGCTTCTTTGGCTTCTTCCACATGAAGTTGGCGCGGCCGTCCTTCGCTGTCCACACGTCCGAAATCATAAATCCGGTAAGTCACGTCGCTGCTTTGCTGTATCTCGCAGATAAAACAGCCCGTACCGATACTGTGTACCCGCCCGGCCGGCAGATAATACACGTCTCCCGGACGCACGTCATAGCGCCGGAGCACTTCGGGCAGGGTCTGGTCGGCCACCCTCGCGGCGTATTCGTCTGCTGTCACCTGCCGGCTGAACCCATCCAACAGGTAAGCTCCCGGTGCCCCGTCCACCACATACCACATCTCCGTCTTACCCGGACAGCCGTGGCGACGCTGCGCCAACTCGTCATCCGGATGCACCTGCACGGAAAGGGGTTGGGCCGCATCTATAAATTTGACGAGCAAGGGAAAACGTGTGCCGAAACGCTTGAAGTTCTCCTCGCCCAACAAAGCGCTCCCGCCTCTTTCGGCCAACTGCGTAAGGGTCAACCCGCCGTACGCACCTCCTGTCACCACCGACTCGTTCCCCGGAATGCCGGACAGTTCCCAACTCTCTCCTATCAGCCGCCCATCGGCCTCCAAGCCCTTGAACGGGAGTATGCGATGCCCTCCCCACAAGGTTTCCTTGAATATATCCGTAAAACGGAACAATTTATTTTCCATGCCTTAACTGTAAAAAATCGTCCAAAATTACGAAATTCACACAACACGAGCAAATAAAAAGGGATATTTAAATTTCCGCCATACGCTCAAACATGTGGCCCATAAGCCTTAAACATGAAACACACCCGGCCTCCCAAGGCCGGATTTTATAACATTTTTATTAACTTACAAAAACACATTTCTCATGAAAAAGAACATGTATGACGTGACGAGACTGGCCACATTGTATTTTCCCGACTCCACCGAACGGAACGCGAGACGGAGGTTGTTCAAAGTATTACGGGCCGAACGCGACCTGTGGGCACGCCTCACGGCACTGCACTTCGGTGTCTGGCAACGGAGCTTTACACCCCGCCAATACGAAATGGTCATCGACATCCTCGGCAAACCGGAGGAGACGGACGACGACTTCCGCGAGTGGCCGCACGAATAGGCCGGCCATCCATAGGCAGGAAGCACCTTGGAAAACAGGCGAAAATGCACATTTTCAAGCGGAAACCGACGGAAACGTGCACGAACGTGCAATAATGCACACCCCTGTTTTCGGAGATACCTACCTTTGCATTGTCATCCGGACGACAAGAGAGTTACAAAATCAAAAAACAAACTTTTAAAAACAAAAACATTATGAATTACAAAGTCATCGAACGCAAAGACCCGCGCAACCCGGAAGCACCGGGCAAGTATTACGGTTTCATCGTCAACCTCTCCAAAATCGGAATCGAGGAGATTGCCACACGCATCAGCAGCTCCTGTACCGTCACGCGGCACGATTGCCTGGCCGTACTGTCGGCCTTGCAGGAACAGATCATCTATGCCTTGCAAGAAGGCAAACGTGTCCATTTGGGCGACATCGGCAGCTTCCGTACCGTGGCCAACGGTTTGGGTAGCGACACAGCTGAAAAGTACGACTCGGCCTATATTACCAAGCTCCGCGTCTGCTTCACGCCTAACGCCAAGCTCAAAAAAGCCATGTCGCTCGACAACAAGGCTTTCACGCTCGAACGGGTGGACTTCGCGACCGAAGAGGACAGCGACGAGGAAGAAGGCGGCATCTAAATCCGTAAAGGAATGGAAAAGCTGAACAAGCAAAGAGGGTTGCGCAACTGCAACCCTCTCAATATCCGACGCACGGCAGACCTGTGGCAAGGCCTGGCCGAACGGCAACCCGACCCGGAGTTCTTCACGTTCAGGAGCATGCCGTGGGGATACCGCGCGGCCTTCATCGTGCTGCGCACCTATTGCCACAAATACGGCCTGCGCACGGTACGCGACATCATTGCCCGATGGGCACCGCCCGAAGACGGTAACGACACAGAAAACTACGCCCGTAAGGTATGTGCGCTGACCGGCTTCCCTCCGGACAAATGCCTCAATCCGTACGACCCTTCGCACATGGCACCGTTGGTGGCGGCCATGAGCCGGGTGGAATGCGGGGTGAAGCCCTCCATGAGCCAGATAAAAGAAGGTTGGTCGCTCTATATGGGCACGGACTGACCGCAATAGTTTAACTTCTAAAACATCAATGCCTATGAACAAAACAGTTTGGAACACCTTGCTTAATGTAATCATTGCCGTGGCCAGTGCCATCCTTGGCGCCATCGGCGGGTCGGCGATGTAACGTACAGCCTGAATGACCAAAAAGGGAAGACGAAATCACTTCGTCCTCCCTTCCAATCTAATCTATGAACCTATTTTTATTGATATATCATAACGGTGGTTTAACGCACCATTACTTTCACTGCCTTCGTCGTGCCGTCGCTCATCTTATCCTGACGGATGTAGATGCCGCGCTGCTTCGGTTCAGCCACACGCACACCGTTGATGGTGTACCATGCGGAACTTACCACGGTTGCCTTGCCGTCGGCCACAGTCTCTTCTACAGAAGATACGAAATCATCCGGCTTGTTGGCATCGCCATCACCATAGTACAACAGCTTGAAGTTATCGAAACAAGTCCAGTCATTCGTTATCTTACCGGTCTTGCGTACGCCCAATACAGGCTCCTCGCCCTCCTCTACACGGAAGCTGAAGTTGCCTTCATAGGCCCCGTCTTCAAAGGCTGCCTTTGCGCCGGCTACATCATTAACGATACAATGGTACAACAAATCTTGATATTCATCTGTAAACAAGGTATCTGACAATACGATGTCGTTGCTGACATACTTATACTCTTGCACATTTTCAAAGATAGAAGCCAACTTATTCGTCCAATTGGTTTCTTTTCCTTTCAAATATACTTCCGCATTCAAGGATTCCTCGCCTTCACGACGGGACAACGCAGCCGGTGTAGCATCCCCTGCACGATAGAAGCCATTGTAAACCACACGGTAGTAACCGGCAGGCATGTTGTAAAGCGTTTGGTGGATTTCACAACTATCATTATAGATTTCATAATTCAATCCTCCCGTAGCCGTACCACCAGTAGCCGTCCAACCATCCGATGACGAAGCGTCTTTCCATTCCTGCGTAGATTCGTCAAAAGTACGCGTTTGGAATCCAGGGTTGATAATCAGACCTGTGGCATCCACCGGCTTATCCTTAGTTGCTTCAGAGAAATCAACCTTACCACTCATCATCTTGGTATAAGCCTTGTCAAGCTTGACATTATAGTCGGCTATTTCTTCCATGGAAGCAAAAATACCGTCACCACTTATCTTCTCGTCTATTTCCAATACAACCGTTTCAAGTTCTTCAAAACCATCCGTATCGACATAATCCTCATAACTTCCTTCTCCTTCAGAAGTTAACTTATCGTTATGATTGTCGTTTTTCGTCTCCAACGCGGTAGCTGCATCGATGGCTTCCTGACCAGCTTCCATAGCCTCATTCAAAGCATCAAAATGCTCCTTGTAAGTTTCCGGAGTAAGGTTTTCTACTACAGCCACAGCCCCCTCAATGGCCTTGTTCAGTCCATCCTTGGCATCCTGAGTAGTCAAGGATTCTGCTGCCAACATATCCTTTGCAGCCTGAATCTGCACATCCAAAGCCGACTTGGCTCCCGACATGTCATCGGCACCCAAATAAGTAATCTGGAAATTATCGAAGACAGCCCATGCGGCATCCCATGTAACACCGGACATCTTTATCCCGACACGAAGCTTCCCGTCTTTACCCACATAGCAAGACAAAGTGTTGAGGTAATTATTCGGATCGGCTTCAAATACAGCATTCGAAGAAGCTGTTCCGTGACACGCATACTTACCGGACAAGCTTGCATCCCATGTGATTTCATCCATGTCATCTGTCAGTTTCTCATCCTGCGGGAAGTCCATCACATGGTGAAGGGGCGTTGAAGCATCGTTTCCGAACAAAGAAGCTAAAATCTTATTGGTCTCATCGCCCTCTTGTCCCCAACCTTCCTGCCAATTATTCTTATTTTGTGAACTCGGGGAATAGAAACCTTGCATCGTCACCTTATAAGAACCCTCCGGCAAGCCGGTCAACTCTTGCGTAACAGTCCATTCACGACCGTTCCATACCTCAGCCACGGTGTTAGCGTTCTTGAAATCACCACTGCCATTTTTGGTGAATGCCCAACCGTCATTGTTGCTCGTAAAATCTGGATTCGTCAACAAACCGGTCACATTATCCGTACCGCCTTGTTCAACTCCCATTTTCAAGGCATCCAAAACACAGGCTTTCCAAATCCGGTCGGCACGCGGTTGGATACTGTCTACTTCCGTAGGGTCAAAAGTACCTCTGCTATAAGCTTCTTCCAAACCAACCAAGTACTCCTCATAATCAAGAAAATCTTGGTCTGCATATATGGATTCATCCCATGCCACAGACAAGTCGTTTGTCTTTGTCGTCAATGTCTGATAAGCAGCAACATCCAAAGCCAAACTATCCATACGAAGCTGCAAAGATTTGGCAATGGATTGCAAAGAATCGTCCTTGACCTCGCCATTAGCCACAGCCGCCTTTGCCAAGGCTATCATCTCCTCATATTTCTTATCACCTTCCTTACTATGCTTCTTGAGGCTTATTTCTTCCTTATATTGCTTCTCGGCCTCTGTGATATTCTGGTTCAAAGCATCGCGCATCGTAATAGCACCCGCCTTGCCCATATATTGCAATGTGAAATAACCTACGGCCGACCAACCGTCCTTACTGCCCTCGGAACGCATACCGACAGTAGCCGTACCGCCGATTACGGAAAAGTCCACCGTGTAAGGTGCTGCGTATGAAGAGCCATCCGGTGAAGGCGTATCAGCCTCTTTCTTGCTCTCGCCGGCCACCGTCTTGGCATACAAGAAAAGACCTTTCGGGCCACCGTTCTCAGCCGTCTGCTGCGTCATGATGTAAGCCTTCAAACGATATTTTCCGTCAGGCAATTCGCTCAAAGACTGTTCTATATAATAATCTCCAGTAGGAGGAGTTGCCACCCATCTTTCAAAGAAAGTACGGAAATCAAAACCGTCAGACGTTCCAATCTCACCCTCTTTCTTTGTCACGACACCAAAATTATTATTGTTGTTGGCCCGCCAAGAAGTCCACCCATTGGAACCATCGCCAAACGAAGCGTTCGTAATCTTAGCCGTCAAATCTGCGGGAGTAGCCTCTGAAGCCGAACTATATTTGAATTCCAACACGGCATCCTTCAGTTCCTCAGCAGCCTTTTCTATCTGTTCCACCGTAGCCTTATCGCTTTCATACAAATCCTTGTACTTCGCATAGTTCGTATATCCGGCCTCATCGGCAGCTTCCAACTGCGGCTTCAGCACGTTCTTCTTGGCCACATATACTTCGTACACTTCCGGCTCTACGAACTTCCAGTCGAACTCTGCCTTGTCAAAACCGGCTGTTCCGGGCTGAATCAAAGGATTGATAACCTCATTCCACCCTCCGTCTGCATTAGGATTTACTCCAATCCACGTATTTTTATAAGCAGCATTTTCGGTTTTGTTGGTACCATAAAGAGGATCATCCGCATTCACCCGGATACGGTACAAGCCGTTATCCTGCGGTACGATATCCCACAAGATGTGTCCTTGCTTACTGTGGTCTACGTAACATTTTACACCGGGATCCAAAAATACTTCATGGAAACCACCGTTAGTCGGCGCATTCATCAGCGACAAACGATAGGATTCGGCAGCCGAATAATCGTTGGCATCTTTCGCATGGGTAATCAGCTCGTAGTCGGGTCCATAACTCAATGTCACTTCCTGCCCCTTGTCTGAGACAATGAACGTGGTGTTATAATCCGCGCCATTGGACATGAACTTCTCACTGGCCACATGGTAAACGTAATACACCTCCTTTTGTCCACCCTTGATTCCCTCCAAGTCGGGTTCTACGAATGTCAACTCCGGATCCGCCCAATCGGCCGCCCATAAAGGCAATGTGGACGATGTGGCTGTGCACAAAGCCATCAATGCAAGTAATCTGTTTTTCATCTTCTTACAGAAATTAAGTTAATACTAATGTTTCGCTTTTTAATAGGATTTCTTATAAGTGGCAAATTTACAATAAATACCCAATCTAAAAAACAATCCGGATAAAAAAAAGAAGATAAGCCCCTATTTTTAACACAAAGGCAGCAAAAGCAAAAAGGAGAAGACGAAATCACTTCGTCCTCCCCTCCAATCTAATCTATGAACCTATTTTATTGATATATCATAACGGTGGTTTAACGCACCATTACTTTCACGGATTTAGTCGTGCCGTCGCTCATCTTATCCTGACGGATATAGATGCCGCGCTGCTTCGGTTCGGCCACGCGCACGCCGTTGATGGTGTACCATGCAGAACTTACCACCGTAGCCTTACCGTCGGCCACAGCATCTTCCACGCCATTCGGGATGTCGTCTGGACGGTTGGCCTCGCCGGCCCCCAAATAGTACAGGTGGAAGTTGTCGAAACACGTCCAGTCATTGGTGATAACCGCGCCCTTTTCAACCCCGATGGTCACACCTTCGCCATCTTCCTTCACCTCGAAGCTGAATGCCCCTTCGTAAGCATTGTCCTCAAAAGCCTTGCGGGCACCGACCCTGCCATTCACGACTGTATGATACATCATATCGGGCATGTCAGGGAACAAAGAATCGGGCAAAACCTTATCCGAACTGTCGTAACTGTAAAGCGTCACATTATCGAAAATGGAAGCCAATGGTACGGACAACTTTTCGGAAGCGGTTTCAACATACACATCCACGTTCAGTGCCTCTTCCTTATTGTCACGGCGCGCCAAAGCAGCTGGCTCGGCATCCCCGGCACGATAGAAACCATTGTAAGTAATCCGATAGAACCCCTTTGGTAACGCATACACGGTCTGGTAAAGCTTGACATCTTCGATATTGTACATCTCGTAAACCAAATCTTGCGCCTTCAAGTCATTATGCACCTTGTTGCATTCCCAACCGGTGCCGGAACTTACTTTCTCTTGTGTGTCGGCATCCATTTCCTCAAAACTCGGGTTGGTAATCATGCCAGTGACATCCACCGGAGTATCTTTCGATGCCCCATTGAAATCCACTTGCGTGGCCACCATCTTGCAATAAGCCTCATTCATGCGCTGCATAAAACTTTCAATCTGGGCCAAATCGACAAGCGAACGTTCGTCGATGGCCAACAACACTTCATCCGACACGAGTTCCAACAAGATGTCATATTCGTCTGTCCCGGCATATTTGTCATATTCGGCAGCACCTCCCGCACCATTGAACTTATTGTCATGGCCTGCAGCCGTCGTCTCCAACTTGGCTGCCGCCGCACGTGATTCGGTTTCAAGCTCCATGGCCGCATTCAATGCCTCCGAATTGATGGCATACGACTCCTGGGTCAATTCTGCCTCCAAAGCCGCAGTAGCATCGGCAATGGCTTTCTGCAAGGCATCTTTCGCGGCCTTGGTGGTAAGCGTTTCCACATCGTCAAGCAGTACCTTCGCATCGGCAATCCGGGCCTCCAATGCAGAAACGGCCCCGGTCATATCCTCCGCGCCCAAATATTTCAACCTGAAATTGTCATAAGTAGTCCAGTCCCCGGAAAGACCTGCATCCTCAGTCATCCGCACGCCCACGCGTAATTTGCCGTCAGCCTTCACATAACAAACGAATTTGTTCTCGAAATGACCTTCCTCAAAGGCCTTATGCGTTCCCGTCAAAGCATCCAAGGCATACTTGCCATTCCTCAGTTCGTCGTTCGGCAATGACAATTGCACATCTTTGCCCCAACCTTCTGCCTGCATCGGTTCATCAAACACCTCATCGTAACAATGGTGGAGCTTTACGGAACCGTCGTTACCGTAAGCATACGCAGTAACCTGCGCCTCCTTGGCATCCGTGCCCCAAGCTGCCTGGCAAGCATCGTGCCACGTAGGGCGTTGGAATCCTTGCAGGGAGACCTCATAAGAACCTTCGGGCAAGCCCTCTATTTCCTGATAGACATCAAATGTCTGTTTATCATACATTTCACCCGTTTCCACACCTTGCCCGGAACCACCCTGCCATCCATTGGCGTTGTTGGTGAAATCCGCATTGACCAACAAGGGCGTGAAGTCCTCAATTTCCCCTCTTAAAGCGGCAGCCCTGAAGTCCTCCATGTAATAGCGGTCCATACGCGGTTGGACGCTGTCTATCAAAGCCGGGTCGAAACTGCAATCTCCCTGCTCCACCTTAAGCGTGTTGTCGATATAATCCTCCAACGTAGGCCACGACATATCTTCGTATGGAGATGCCCAATATTTATTTTCTGCCTCAACCAACAACTGTTCCAGTTTGTCATACGCAGCCACGTCTTTGGCCATTACGTCCATTTGCTTCTGCAGGGTCTCAATCAAATCCGACACGGTTTCAATGTCCACGCTCGCATCCGCAGCCACTTCTTTGGCATGTCCGATAAGCTTCGTATAAGCTTCTTCACCTTTTCGGCTCATTTTTTTATTGGCAGACTTGTAAGCCTCGTAGGTCTTTTCCGCATCAGCGATGTGTTCCTTCAGGTAATCCTGCATCGTCATGGCACCGGCTTCGCCCAAATACTCCAATTTGAAATTGTCCACGCCCGTCCATTGGGAATTCGGTGTCTCCACTTTCAGACCCACAGTGGCAGAACCGCCTATGACAGAAAACTCGAGCGTATAGGGTGCTGCATAACCTGCACCATCGGGAGATGGTACGGTAGCTAACAACTTCACTTCTCCTCCTTTCGACTTGGCGTAAAGGTAACGTCCTTTCGGCCCTCCGTCTGACTCTTTCACATTCGTCAAAATATACGCGCTCAGGCGGTAACGTCCATCGGGGATGTCATTGATTTCCTGTGTAATGGACCAACTTGTTTGCGGATTGGTGGCAGTCCAACGCTCGAAGAAACCTTTGAACTCTGTTCCGTCGGAAGTGTTTTGGGTGGAACCCGCCACGCCAAAATTGTCTTGTCCGCTGATGGCATCGCGCTGCGTGTCCCACCCAGTAGAACCGTTGTCAAAAGCCGGATTCTCTATCACGTCAGTCACATCAGCCGGATGTTCTTCCGAAGCCCCGGAGAACTTAAAGTCGAACACGGCCTTTTTCAATCCCGCAGAAGCCGCTTCCACGTCCTCCAAAGTAGCGGCCGCATCCTGATACACCTTATCATATTCTTCATAACTCGTATATCCGGCCTCGTCGGCACTCACCAACCACTTTTTCAGCACACGCTTTGCCAAAAGGACTTCGTAAGCCTCGGGAGTCACAAACCTCCAATCCAACTGGGCTTTTTCATTCCCCGCCATTTCCGGATTGATAAAGGCATCTACTCCCGTACGGGTCTCATCCACCAAACCTACATATTCTGCCGCGTGTTCGGAACTCAATCCGTAAGTCGGGTCTTCGTCACTGATTTTGATACGGTAATTCCCATCACCCACCGGAGATATTTTCCACAACATGTGTCCCTGCTTGTTATGGTCCACACAGAAGGCATTGTCTGACGGGCTATAATAAAGCTCATGACGGCCTGTATTGCTTTTCCCGTCCCACATGGTGAAACGCCATCCTTTGGCATTGGAATACTCTTTATCGGTCTCAGGGCGGTTGCTCAGCTCGTAATCGGTATCATAAGTCAGGTCCAACTTCTTTCCTTCATCGGCCACAATCACTTCTGTCCCCCAATTATGATTATAATCGCCACACGTTATGAACTTTTGGGTAGCCACGTGATAAACGTAATACACGCCCCCGCCTGTCCCATCGGTAGCCAAATTAGGTTCTACAAAATTCGGAATCGGATTCTCCCACTCTGCTGCCCACAAAGGCAAAGTAGATGAAGTCGCACCACAGAGTGCCATCACTGCAAGTAACCTGTTTTTCATGTTCCTTGAAAATTAAGTTAATTATAATATAATGTTTCGCTTTTAATAGGATTATTATGGCCGTAAAGGTACAACAAGTATTCAATAAAAAGAATAATCCGAAAGAAAAAAAATCAAAATCATCCGTTTTTTAACGCAAACAAGCTATTCTTTACCCCAATGGCAAGCCTTTTTGCTTGACAAAACATCCATAAAATATAAGGGAAGACGCTTGCAAGTACGAGAATAAGTACTTATCTTTGTGCAAACGATAAAAAACATAAGGTTATGAGGACTGCAAATTATTCTGAACTGAGGAACAACCTGAAACATTACCTTGACGGGGTAATCAATGACAGCGAGCCGCTGTTGGTACACCGTCCGGGCAATGAGAGCGTGGTTGTCATGTCTTTGGACGAATACAACTCCATCAAAGAGACCGAATATATCATGAAATCCCCGGCCATGATGGACGCCATCAGGAAAGGAGCGAAAGAAATCGAAAGTGGAAATTGCTTTTCGCAACATGAAGGGGAAAGCATGTCGGACTTTCTAAACCGGATGGCATGTACAGAGTAATACTTTCGGCACAGGCAAAAAAAGAGTACCAATATTTCATACGAAGCGGAAATAAAGTTGCCGTAAATAAGATTTTGTCACTGCTTGAAGACATCGCCGAACATCCATACATCGGCATAGGCAAACCTGAACCACTGAAATATGAATTGGCCGGATACTGGTCGCGCCGCATCAATTCGGAGCACCGTATCGTTTATTCGGTCGACGAAGAGGTGGTGAGGGTGTATGTGCTTTCCATGAGATACCATTACGCCGGGAAATAGGGGGCCGCGCCTGGCGGACAGTCCCCCTTCTTTGCGGAAAGCAACAAAAAAAGTCTGCGCCAAATGATTTTCCGTTCTCAGCCAAACGATTTTTCATCTTCAGCCGAATGATTTTCTTTCCTCTGCCAAATAATTTATAGTCCTCTGATGACAGGAGTCCACTCTCAGCCCATGGATTCCAGATGAGAAAGGAACACGCTTTTCACCTTGCGCTTTTCCCACGCCCTACAAAGAGAAAAAAGAGAAATGGGTTCGCATCCTTCATACACGCTGCAAAACAGACACTTACGGTGAAAGGGCATTCCAAAAGCCTTCACCATAGGTCCACTACAGAAGAGCCTGCTTTCACCATAATATATTGTCTCACATAATATTACGGTGAAGGATGACATTCATTCATCACAAAACGGCTACCGCTGCCGATAGATACGGAAAAGGGAGGACGAAATCACTTCGTCCTCCCTTCCAATCTAATCTATGAACCTATTTTTATTGATATATCATAACGGTGGTTTAACGCACCATTACTTTCACTGCCTTCGTCGTGCCGTCGCTCATCTTATCCTGACGGATGTAGATGCCGCGCTGCTTCGGTTCAGCCACACGCACACCGTTGATGGTGTACCATGCAGAACTTACCACGGTTGCCTTGCCGTCGGCCACGGTCTCTTCTACAGAAGATACGAAATCGTCCGGCTTGTTGGCATCGCCATCACCATAGTACAACAACTTGAAGTTGTCGAAAATCATCCAGTCCGCCGGAATCATTTTCTCCTTATGTGCACCCAACACGACAGGCTGCCCGGATTCGGACACATAGAACGAGAAATCGCTTTCGTACTTACCGTCTTCAAAAGCAAGCTTCGTACCCGCCACATTATTCACAATAATATTGTACAAGGCATTGCTGCCGGGGAAAAGGCTGTCTGCCAGCACCACGTCTTTCGCGTCATACTTGAACTCGGCCATGTCGTCGAAAATGGAATGCAACGTCTCCTCCCACTGTCCTTCACCTGCTTTCACGTAAACGGAACCATTGATTTCCTCCGTACCGTCGCGATGCGCAAGGGCAGCCGTCAGACTGTTCCCGGCACGGTAGAAGCCATTGAAGGACAAGCGGTAATATCCTTTCGGCAATCCATAAATCGTTTGGTGTATGTCAGCATTTTCCTTTTCGTAAAACTCATAATTCAACCCACTTGTGGCATTGGAAATGCCATTGGTCACCACCCAACCTTGAATGGAAGCCACATCTTTCGCGCCTTCTGCATCCCATTCCGAGAAGTTCGGGGTCTGGATCATGGATGTCACATCTGCCGGAGTTTGCAGTGAAGCCTTGGACACATCCAAGACAGCAGCCACCATCTTGGAATACGCCTCAGTGATTTGTGCCGTATATTGCTCTATTTGAGCCATGCTTTCAAGCACTTCCACCTTGTCCAACATCTCGACAATCACTCCTTCGAAGGCATCGAACTCCTCAGTATCACCATATAGTTCCGTATAGCTGTTCTCGTCCGTAGCCCTGAACTTGTTATCGTGGTAAACCACCAAAGCCTCAAATTTAGAGGCTGCTTCCTCAGCCTTTCCGGCAGCCGTTATCGCCTCATTCAACACTTCAACCTGAGCGACGTATTCTTCCAACGTCAAGCCATCGGAAACGGCTTCATTGGCACCCGTTATCGCCTTGTTCAAAGTCTCCTTGGACTCGGCCGTGGTCAGTGCTTCACGGTCGCGCATGCCGACAGCCTCCGCAATCAATGCGTTCAATGCCGATTCGGCACCGCTCATGTCATCCGCACCCAAGTAAGTCACCTGGAAATTATCCATGACCACCCAAGAAGCATCCCAATCAATATTCTTGCCATCCAACTTGATTCCTATACGGAGCTTACCGTCCTCACCCACGTAGCAAGTGGTTTCGTTCAATTGGAAAGTCGGATCGGCACTCATCATGCTGCTTGCCGCCTCCAGGCTGCGGGTCCAATACATACCGGCCATGCTATCGTCCCAAGTGATGGCCTCGAAGTTACCGGCAAGCCCCTCTTTCTCTGCTTCCGAAATAGGCCTGTCCATCGGATGGTGAAGCTTCACTGCGGCATCGTTGGCCACGAGGTAACCATGGATGTCGTTGGAAGTGTCGCCCTCCTGCCCCCAATTCTCTTTCCAACTGTTCTTGTTCTGCGAGCTCGGGCAATAATATCCTTGCATGGTAACCTTGTAGGAACCTTTGGGCAGCCCTTCCAAATCCTGGTAAACCACGACTTCGCCACCTTTGGCATTCCACAATTCAGCGGCTGCATGGCCGGCCTTGAAGTCACCGGTATTGGCACCGCCTTTCGTCCATCCGGTCAAGGCATTGTCGAAGTTCGGGTTTACAAACAAGCCAGTCACCTCACGCGTGCCGCCTTCCTCGCTCAAAGACTTGACCACGGCCGCACGGAGCGCACGTTCAGAATAAACGTCGATGCTGTCGATTTCGGACGGGTCGAATGTCTTGCCTTGCTTAGCTGCGTCAAGGTCGTCCAAGAATTTTTCATAATCAATCAAACCTACCTCCTCATAAGACTCCGCATATGCATTGTTCAACTCTTCGATTTTAACCCCCAGTTTCTTATATGCAGCGATATCCATGGCCAAGGAATCCATACGGAGCTGCACGGTCGTAATAAGCCCCTTCAACTCTTCATCACCCACGCTTTCGTTAGCCGCAGCTTCTTTGGCCACCCGGATGGTCTCTTCGTACTTCTGTTGGCCCATATTGCTGAAGGTTTCATTGGCATCTACATATTCTTTATATTTTTCTTCGGCAGACTTGATGTTGTTTTCCAACAAGGTACGATAAGTCACCGCACCGGACTTGCCCAAATACTTCAATGTGAAGTTGTCCACCGCAGTCCAATTGGAATTTGCATTCTCCACCACCATACCGATTGTGGCTGTACCGCCTATCACGGAAAACTCTACCGTATAAGGAGCAAAATACCCATTGGCCTTGTCCGGATTTTCCACCGCTTGCACATTGGCTTCTGTACGTGCTTCGCCCACCAAAGTCTTGGCATAAAGGAAACGGCCTTTCGGCACCTCGTTCACATTGTTCGTCATGATATACGCGCCCAACCGATACTTGCCGTCCGGCAAATCCTTCAAATCCTGAAGGATGGACCAATTGGGTTGGTTTCCGGAACTTGAAGGAATCCAATATTCAAAGAAGGCCTCGCATTCCGTTCCGTCACTGGCCACCATCTTGTCGCCTGTTTTACGGACAAAATTCCCGGTAGTCCCCTCGCGCTTGGTCACCCAACCGTCCGTACTTTCCTTAAATGAGGGTTGTGAAATCAAATCCGTCACGTCCATCGGCTGTAACTCAGTGGCCGAATTGTACTTGAAATCCAATATTTCCGATTTCAAGTTGACGGTCGCCTCTTCCAAAGCTTCCACCTTGGCATTAGCATCGTTATACAAATCCGCATACGCGGTGTAATCCTTATAACCGGCAGCATCCGCCGCTTCCAACTGCACCTTCAGCTTCTTTTTAGCTTGATACACGTCGTAAACGTCCGGTGCCACAAATTTCCAGTCATACCCGGGGTTATCAACGCCTGCCGCACCGTCACGAATCAAAGGCGTCACGCCAGACTCGCCTTCAATCACTCCAATGTAATCGTTGGCATACTCTGATGTCGCACCATACATCGGATCCGAATCGGAAATCTTAATCCGATAAGTTTTGTCGGATTGTTTCACGATTTTCCACAACATATGCCCCTGCTTGTTGTGGTCCACACACAATTGAAGCCCTGCCGGTATGTATAATTCATGCAATTGGCTGTTCGTCTTGCCTTCTTTCATAGACATACGCCACCCGAAAGCTGCATTATATTCCACATCGGTTTGAGGCCGACGGCTCAACTCATAGTCTTGCCCCCAACTCAGGGTGATTTTCTTTCCTTCATCCCCTACGACAAGTTCCGTTCCCCAATCGGCCTTATAATTGCCTTCCACCATAAATTTCTGCGTAGCCACATGGTACACATAATACACTCCACCACCTTCGACATTTTCGGTCAAATTGGGGTTCACAAAATCCAATTCAGGATCATCCCATGCAGCCCACAAGGGCATGGTAGACGACGTAGCGCCGCAAAGCGCCATCAAAGCAAGTAATTTGTTTCTCATGCTTCTCGAAAATTAAGTTAATTATAATGTTTTGCTATACTTATTACGACAGCAAAATTACAAGAAGTATTTTATTAAAAAAATAATTCAAGAAGAAAAAAGCAGAAAAACTCCATTTTTTAACAGTTTTGTGTCCCCACACAGCCCAAAACTGTGTAGGGACACAAATAGAAATAAGAAACAAAGAGACTTCTTCCTACCTTTTCAACATCTCTTAATCAACGTTTCGGATAAAGTTCCAAATCCTCATTCTGTAACAAATTAAAAACACGCAATGAATTATAATAAGATAAATCTAAATCTAAAGACTCATAAGTAGTAACAAAACCACACCCAGCAGAAGCTTTATCAAAGCCCAAAACAATTTTTAAAACCATCCCGTCAAAAGGGGTAATTTGAAAAGTACCTTGCTTATAAAAGGTACATTTTGCCCACATTGGCTCACGTTCTTCATAAAAAACAGGAACATCAATTCTATCATCTTCTGTAGCTATTTTTTGATTATATACCAAATACAATCGCTTCACATACTCTTCCACATATAACGACCAACCATTATCCGTTAACGGATCCATCGCCAATTCCCAACAAAAAGGTTTGTCCGGATTACTTTTATATTTTACATATACACCAACTGCTGCAAACCGATTGGTTTTGACATCTTCCATTAAACTGTAGATTGAACTACCAAATAAATCCGTTATCTCTATTCCCGCCATCCATGTATCAGGTTCGGAAGATTTTTTCTTCTGCGATTGATTCACTTTTGCAACCTCTTCATCACTTTGCACTAGTTCATCCTTAGTACAAGAATAACAAACACACAAAAAGAATAAAAAACCAATAAAATGTAATACTTTCATTATTATTTTTTTTTAAAAGGTCTATGAAACATAAAGACTATGCCCATAGACCTTATAGTTAAAACAACCTAATTATAATTTATCTCACCATCACTTTTTCAGCCTTTACCGTTCCGTCGCTCATCTTGTCCCGACGGATATAAATTCCGCGCTGCTTCGGTTCGGCTACACGCACACCGTTGATGGTGTACCATTCGGAAGCAACCACTGTAGCCGTTTCACCACCGACAAATACCTCATCAATATTGTCCACGAAATCGTCCGGTCTATTGGTTTCTCCATCACCCAGATATTCAAGGGAGAAGTCGTCGATGCAAACCCAATCGTTGACCAATCCGTCATCCTTGCGCACACCGACAACCACAGATTCGCCTTCTTTCACATAGAAAGGTTTATCCACTTCATAATACCCCCATGTCATGGCAGCACGTGCCCCTAAACGTTTATCTGCCACACAGTGGTATGTACGATCGGAACCGGGGAACAGTGAATCGGGTAGCAACGCATCGTCAGGCGAGAGCAAGCCATCGTGTACACATTCGAACAAGCTGGCAAGTGGTGTTGCAAAGTCTTCCGTTTCCGTTTGGACATACAAGGAAGTTAATAGCTTTTCCGTTCCATCACGATGAGCTATTGCCGCCCCTATAAGGTCACCATACCGGTAGAATCCATAAACTTTGACACGATAATAACCTTGTTTCATACAATACAAGCCCTGATGAATATCAGCCTGAAGGTTATTGAAGAACTCGAATACGGAGTCGTTGGCCGCAGCCCCGTCCGGGTTGTTGGAAACCTCTACCTCCCAACCATCATAATTGAACACCATGTTCCCTTCTTCATCTTCTTGCTGGAACGACGGATTCTCCAACAGCTCGGTCACATCTAAAGGTTCGTCCTTGGAAGCTGCAGAGAAGTCGATGGCACTCTGTTTCATCTTGCCGTAAGCATTGTTCATATCTGCAATGTATTGCTCAATCTGCCCCACACTCTCGAATGAACCGCCGTCGATGAAATCCATAACTTCATAAACAATATTCAAAAGCGCGTCTACATCATCCTGGTCATACGAATCGTAAACTCCATCATTATATTCCTGATCATACCGGGTCACTTGACGGTCTATTTTATTCAAGAGTTCGATGGATGTATGGCCTTGTTCTATAGCGGCTGACAACGAGGCCATGGTTTCTTTGAACAACTGACCGGAAATCTCACCTTTTATAACTTCTTCCGCTTCCAAAACAGAAGTCTGCAAAAGCTCCTGCACGTCCAACGGTATCAGGCTCCCGTCAGCTCCCACCTGTCTGGCTTCATTGATTTTAGCCTGTAAGGCTGCCACTGCACCTTCCTGATTGTCCAATCCCAAATAAAGCACTTGGAAGTTATCCATCGTCACCCATGATTCATTGATGGTCACACCGGCCAACTTCACTCCCACACGGAGCTTGCCGTCCTCGCCTACATAGCAACTGACGGTATTGAGATAATTCTCCGCATTTTCTTTAAAAAAGGCTTGGGATGAAGCTTTATCGGTGGGGAGCCATTTGCCATTCAGGTTATCATCGGCCGTACCGGTCACCTGCTCCCAACCTCCTTCTGTCATTTTGTCGTTACGCGGGAAATCGGCGATATGATGGAGTAAGGCAGAGGCTTCATTCCCGAATACGGAAGCCTTCACCTTATTCACTTCGTCTCCTTCAAGCCCCCAAGCCCCATGCCATACGGACGTGGTCGGAGAATTCGGGCTATAGAAGCCTTGCATGGTGATTTTATAGAACCCTTCGGGCAAACCGGTCATGTCCTGATAAACTTCCCAATCCCGGCCATTCCAGACTTCGGTCATTTCCGTACCTTCGTTCTTAAAGTCGCCGTTTCCCGTCTTGGTCCATCCGTCATTGCTCTTTGCAAAGCTCGGGTTGACCAACAGACCTGTCACATTGTCAGTAGCCCCACTCTCCATCATGTCGGCCACATCTTGCTTAAACAGCTTTTCGGCGTATGCCTCAGCTCCGTCTATTTCCGCCGGAGCCATCGAACCATCGTCATAGGCCCGGTAGAGTTTGTCCAAGTAATCCTCATAAGAAGGCAAGCCTACCTCACTGTAAGGACTGTCGGTAAGTTTGTTTTCCAACGCCGGAATCACCACGTCGTTCAGTTTTTTATAAGTAGCAATATCCACAGCCAAGGAATCCTTTCGGGCATTCACCATCCGGATTGCGGCAGCCCAATCGTCATCTGTCAGTCCGGCATTGCCGGCAGCTTCTTCGGCATAGGCCAAGACTTCTTCATACTTCGCCTTGCCCGATGCCGAGAAGTGCGCATTGGCTCCTATCTGTTCCTGCAAATAAGCCTCTGCACTTTTTACCGTGCGAGCCAATTCGGCAGCCAATCCGCCTTCGCTACCCATATATTCGAGCTTCACATTGTCTATACCAAACCAGTTGCAATTGGTGTTTTCGGTCATAAAACCAAGCGTCAAATCACCGCCGCGGGAATAAAACTCCAATACGACCTTACGCGGTGTCGGCACGTCGGCACCACCCGGCGTACCATTCTTTATGCCATAAAATTTCACCGTATGCGCCTCAGCTCTGAACTTCTCGTCATATTTCGACGCATCGGCAAAGAGATATAACCCTCGGGGGATATCGTTCAAATTACTTTGATTGTAACCCAGAGTCACTGCCGACAAACGGTAACGGCCGGAGGGCATGTTTCCGAACTTCTGATAAAGATGTATGGCACTGGTCCCTCCAGGTTTTGTCCACTTCTCACAAAACTGGTCCATTACCACAGATTCATCGTCCGGGTCCTGATATTTGTCATTCTTCTGGTGTCCTAACGTAGGAGAACCGCCATCCTCAATCCAACCGCTGTTGTCTGCATCAAACGAAGGATTAACCAATAAATCGGTAAATTTGGGTTGTTCTTCCGAGGCTCCGGCCCCCAACCGGTCGGTCACAGCCTGTTGCAGTTCATCCGCAGCACTCTCCAACTCCTCAGCCGTGGCGTCTGTTTTTTCGTAAAGCGCCACATAGTTTGCCACATCCGTATAACCGTTCTCGTCTGCAAACTCCAACTGGGCCTGCAAAGCCTTTTTAGCCTGATATACAAAATAAGCTTCGGGCGTAACAAAAGCCCAATCGGTCTCTACTTTCTCGAAACCGCCCTGATCCTTATCGGCAAAAGGATACACCACCGTGCTGCCGGGATTTACCCCCCACACGCCGTTCACCGTCATCTCATTCCCGGAAACCGTCCCGAAATCGGGATCCTGATCCACAATCTTTATCGCATAATAACCATTTTCCTGCTTTTTGATTTGCCACAGAGTATGGCCGTCCGATCCGCAATCCACGTATGCGCTCCCGGTACCGGTCACATAAATCTCATGGAAACGGTTGCCGTTGGACGGCCCGTTCAGCATGTTGAAAATCCAACCTTTACCCGGCACCTTCGGTTTCTGTACCAATAACGGAGGACGTTCTTCCCCGTAAGCCATGGTTATTTCCTGCCCGATGGAATCTACGCTCAATTGCGTACCGGAAGCATTACCGGCAGCAATAAACTTTCGGGTAGCCACATGATAGATATAATACTTTCCCCCTCCGGTCCCGTCAGTTGCAAGATTGGGTTCCACCGTCACAATCGTAGGGTCGTCATACTCGGCGGCCCACAGAGGCATCGTTGAAGAAGTAGCGCAGCACAATGCCATAGCTGCAAGGATTCGGTTCTTCATTTTTCTACGTTTTTAAAGATTAATGTATAGTCTTTCTTTGAGTCTTTATGCAGATTACGAACGAAGGACTGAAAAAGCACAAAGAAAAGGGACTTTTTTTCGTTTTACCTTTAAAAAGAACTATCTTTGCCTGCAAAAACAATTTAATTTGACGAATATGATTATAGCCGTAGACTTCGACGGAACTATCGTGGAACACCGTTATCCTGAAATCGGACGTGAGATTCCTTTTGCTGTAGAAACATTGAAAAAGCTCATTGAAGACCGCCACCAACTCATCTTATGGAGCGTACGGGAAGGGCGCTTGCTGGATGAGGCCGTGGAATGGTGCCGCCAGAGAGGAGTAGAGTTTTATGCCGTAAACAAGGACTTTCCGGAAGAGGACACCGACAAAAACCGTCATTACAGCCGCAAGCTGAAAGCCGACCTGTTCATCGACGACCGTAACGTGGGTGGACTTCCGGACTGGGGTACCATCTACCGGATGATCAAAGAAAAGAAAAGCATGGCGCAACTGTTACAGGAAGAATGGGAAGAAGACCAACCCGTGGCACAAAAGAAGAAAAAGAGATGGTGGTTTTAACCTCCATCCCTTTTTCTTTCCGTACCCTATATATAAAAAAGGTATCAATCCTTATCATCAAAATGGTCCTCACGGAGATAACGACTGCTTCCGTGCCGGGATTTTGATTTACTAGCGTGTGACTCCTTACCGTAACCGCCATAATTACCATAACCGCCATAGCTGCCATAAGAACCGTAACGGCCGTAACGGCCATAATTACCGTAACCGTAGTAATAACCATACTTGCGCTGTTGCAAGTCTACCCCGTTAAGCACCAAGTTCATCTTCGGCAATTTTCCTTCCTGATGAATCGTATTCACGATATTAAAATTACGTTTGAGCGAATAATCACACCGGCACACAATAAGAGTGGCATCGGCCAGACGCCCTAATAATAAGGTATCGCTCACCAGACCGACAGGCGGAGTATCGACAATCACCATGTCATACCATTCACGGAAACGTGCAAAAGCATCGTCCAAACGTTCCGAAGTAATCAGTTCACCGGGATTAGGCGGAATCAAACCCGCAGACAATACATCCAGATTGGCATGCATGCCGGAATTGAACACCTGTTCACGCAAAAATTCGTCCGAACTGTCTTCCCCGGCCAAATAAGTCGTCAACCCATGATGTCCTGTGACCAAACCGAACAACTTGGCCAATCGCGGCTCACGGATATCCAACCCGACCACCAAGACTTTACGCCCCATCAAAGCCATACTCATGGCCAGATTGGTTGACACGAAAGTTTTTCCTTCACCGGGTATCACCGACGTACATAAGAGCACCTTTTCGCTCTTCTTCATGACAAAGCCCAAATTGGTACGCAGACTGCGGAACGTTTCTTCCATTATATCATTGGTATTCTCCCGTACGACAATCGCCCGTTTTCCGTCTTTCAATTCTCCGGCCACGAAAATATCGCTCAAGACCGCCAAGTCGGTCAGCTTTTCAATATCATTACGCCCTTCGATGCGATAGCGCAACAAGTTCAGCACGTATATCAGTCCGGCCGGAATGGCTACCCCCATCACCAAGGCGATAAGCGCTACCAGCTTCTTTTTCGGCGAAATAGGACGGATAGTGCTTTCCGGAGCATCGATAACCTGAGCCTTGTCCACGGTGGAGGCCAAAGAAATGGCGTTCTCCTCGCGCTTCTGCAACAATATCTGATAAAGTGCCGCCTTTACAGACTGCTGACGGCCTATATCGGAAAGCACACGCTCCTGCGTAGGCGCATTGGAAAGCCGTCCGACGAACAAGTCGTACTGTTCATCCACATTCCGTTTCTGCACCCGCAAGTTGTCATACACAGTAGAAAGAGAATGGCGGATGCCCGGATAAAGGGAAGCAATGGCATTCGTAGCCGAGACCACTACGGGCGAAGATTCCGGTGCCGTTTTCAGCAAGCGTTTACGGTCTACCACCTTAGCGTTATACTCTGCGATAATGCTATTCAGCCCCTGGTCGGTCAGTCCGAGATTCGCCGGAATGACCTCCATATAATTGGTCGGATTTTCAACATATTCCTTTAACGATTTCACCAGAAGCATCTGTGTCTGCAACTCAATCTGCTGCGTCTGATAATTCTCTATACCTTTATAAGCAGCCTCGGCATCCGACATCAAATCTACCAACTGGTTCCTTTTTTTGTACATTTCCAAATCCGACTCGGTCGTACCCAGTTCCGCATCGATAATCTTGATACGTTTGTTGACAAAGGCTTCCGTCTTGAGAGCCACCTCATTCTTCACCTCGTTGGCATCCTCATTATACACGCGAATCAACTCGTTCATATAATCTTCCGCCCGCTGACGTTGCGTATCGTTCTTCGTGATACGGGCTATCGTCGTCATCTTGCTGATAGGTTCAATGGAAGTAGCCTCCAGAAAAGCCTCCGCCATAATCGTCGGACGATAAATGTAAATCCGCAAGGCACGGTCGTCGAACACACAGGTAGGATCGGGATTAGGCCGTAAAGATACCCATCCGGACAAGGTCTTCACCCTCACCGGAAGCGTCTTGACATCGGCTTCAAAACGTTCTTCCAACGCCTCGCCTTCTATATGATATCCCCCCTCCTGCAAGGGTTTGATTTCCAAAAACACCGGCATGGACAGCGTATCCAAGTCCACCGAAGACATATCGGCCAAAATGGGAGACGTACGGTAAAGCTCCTCATCACGCACCGTACCGTCGAACGCATAACGGACATAAAGCTTCAGGTTGGTCACGGCTCTCCGGGCCAACGTCTTGCTGCTCAAGATTTCCACTTCATTGTCGAAACCATTACTGTTCGTCAGGATTCCCAATTGCGAAAAGTCGGCCAAGGCACTCCCTTGCATCCTGCTTTTATAGGGATCTTCTTCCTTAATCAAAACCTCAGCTCCAGTTGAATAAACCGGAGCCTTATACCTTAAATATAAAAAAGCAATAAAAAGACAACCGACAATGGATATGGCAAACCAATGCCAATGCAAAATGACCGCATCCAATATCTCACGATAATTAAAATCGGAACCTTGTTCTTCTACAGCATCGTTTGTTTGAAAAGTTTTGTTGGGCATATTATTCCTAATTATTCTCTGATTATTTCCATTCAAGCCACAAAATTAGAAATCTTTGACATACATTCCAAATAAATAAACGAAATAGTTCTTTATTTCGGGCTTTTTTAATTTTCAATCAATTTAAAAACAATATATTATTGTAGGATTCCCTAAAAATATATACATTCGCAGTCACGTAACCAACCTTTCGAAGAGATAAAATATGAAAATTAAGAATCTGGAAGAATCCGGCATTGTAAAATCCGCCATCATCTGCAACGATATCATATTGCTGATGGTCAGTTATTGGTTTGCCTTTGCGCTGACCCACAGTTTCGCACTGGCTTTCAGCTTTCCATACGCCCTGAAAACGGAATTGCTCATCGGCGCTCTGACGATATTCCCTACCTTTTATATAGCTCCGCCCGTATTCCTGAAACGTATGGTTTACGGCAACGACATTCTGGGACGTTCGGTTTATACCGTATGTCTGCAAACACTGTTCATGATAGCAGCTATCAGTCTGATACGGCGGATGAACGTGGCCGGCGAAGAACTGCTCATGGGGGCCTCTTTTTTCTTCTGCCTGCTGTATGCGGAGCGAACTATCGTACACAATATCCTGAAACACAGCCGTTCGAAAGGGCATAACCAACGCTACGTCATATTAGTGGGACATCCGTGGAACTTAGAGGATATTTACCATACGCTGAACGACCATAGTCTTGGATTCAAGATTTTAGGCATCTTCACCCGTAAAGAACTGCCGGAAGACATGCAACTGAAAAATCTGGGAGACCGGCGGATGGTGATGAGTTACTTGCGTCAACACCAGGAGGTGACAGACTTATACATGGTGCCCGACACAGACTATACGGCAGAAACAGACGAGATATTCCGTTATTGTGAAGACCACATGATTCGTTTCTACGCCCTGCCCGTATTCATGGAGTTCCTGACCAAACGCATGGAATTGTCGCATTTAGGCAGTACCATGCTGCTGAGCGTACGAAACGAGCCGCTGCAAGACCCGGTGAACCGCGGGGTCAAACGGCTTTTCGATATTTTGACATCCGGGCTATTTCTGCTCACCGTATTTCCGATTGTGTACCTCATTGCAGGTATCATCATCAAAATACAAAGTCCGGGGCCGATTCTCTTCAAACAAAAACGGAACGGACTGGACGGAAAGGAGTTCTATTGCCTGAAGTTCAGAAGCATGCACGTCAACAAAGACAGCGACCGCCTACAAGCCACCAAAGACGACCCACGCAAATTCAAATTCGGTAACCTGATGCGCAAAACCAACATCGACGAATTGCCGCAATTCATCAATGTGTTCAAAGGCGACATGAGCCTCGTAGGACCGCGCCCGCACATGCTGCTCCACACGCAGGAGTACTCGCGCCTGATCCGACGTTACATGGTGCGCCATTTAGTGAAACCCGGCATCACGGGATGGGCGCAAGTGCAAGGTTTCCGTGGCGAAACGAAGACATTGGACCAGATGGAGAACCGGGTGAAAGCTGACATCTGGTACGTGGAAAACTGGAGTTTCGGCCTCGACCTGCGCATCATGTGGCGCACGCTCGTGAACATGTTGAAGCACAATGAGGAAAATGCTTATTAATCACATATACATATAATATTATGAAAGGTATCGTATTAGCCGGCGGGTCGGGCACACGCCTCTACCCCATCACAAAAGGCGTAAGCAAACAAATGCTTCCCATTTTCGACAAACCGATGATTTATTATCCCGTATCGGTCTTGATGTTGGCCGGCATCCGCGACATATTGATCATATCCACACCTCACGACCTGCCGGGATTCCGTCGGCTGTTGGGAGACGGCAGCGACTTTGGCGTACGCTTCGAGTATGCAGAACAGCCCTCTCCCGACGGACTGGCTCAGGCTTTCCTCATCGGCCGCGAGTTCATCGGAAGCGACAGTGTCTGCCTGGTATTGGGTGACAATATTTTCCATGGAGCGGGATTCACCGGTATGCTGCGTGAAGCCGTGGCCAATGCCGAACGCGAAGGAAAAGCCACCGTATTCGGTTATTGGGTAAACGACCCGGAACGCTACGGCGTGGCCGAATTCGACAAGGCCGGCAACTGTCTGAGCATAGAGGAAAAACCGGCTTTGCCGAAGAGCAACTATGCCGTGGTGGGCTTGTATTTCTACCCCAACAGTGTGGTGGACGTAGCGGCACATATCAAACCATCGGCCCGGGGCGAACTGGAAATCACCACGGTGAACCAAGTCTACCTGAATGAAAGGAAACTGAAAGTAAAAACCCTCGGAAGGGGATTCGCCTGGTTGGACACCGGCACACACGACAGCCTCTCCGAAGCCTCTACTTTCATCGAAGTCATCGAAAAGCGGCAAGGGCTGAAAGTGGCCTGCCTGGAAGGTATCGCCTACCGTCAGGGTTGGATCAGCGCGGAGAAATTGCGTGAAGTGGCACAGCCCATGCTGAAGAACCAATACGGACAATACCTTATGCGACTGAGCGAGGAAGTTTTCGAGCAAGAATAAACTGATGACAGAAAACTGAGTTTTCGCTTGCCTCTGCACCTACCTTTTTGTATATTTGTACCCTGAATTTAACCGAATAAAAAATACAATGGGTATAATAGCAAAATTATTGGGCAAAGCTCCCCAAGAAGAAACCTCGCGAGTGGGAGGAATGGAGGACTTCATGACCCTCATCCGTGTATATTACCAAGCCGTAATGGCCATGCAAATGGGAATCAGCAATTTGGCCGTACTACCGGATCTGCGCATCTTTAAACAAACGCTGCACGTCCCCACGGTAAACAACAAGCTAGGCATCGGCGAGAGGAAACGTTGCCGCACCATGCTGATGGATGTCTACGGCATGGAAGAAAACTTTTTCAAGGAGATAGATGCTAGCATCAAGCGTAACTGCCGCAATGTGAACGACATCAAGAACTATCTGCTTATGTTCCAGGGATTCAGCCAAGACCTGATGATGCTCATGGGCAACCTGATGCAATGGAAATTCCGCATGCCTTCGATGTTCCACAAGGCACTGCGAGGCATGACAGCCAAAACCGTACATCAGATTATGACCAAGAACGACTGGCGCGATGACAACATACGACGCACTTGCGTCAACATCCGCCAATACCAAATGCGTTTAGGGTACAGCGAAGCATGGATGACCGAATATGTCCACCGCATCGTCCTTTTGGCCAAGAAAGAGCCTAAACCCAAAGACATGGACGAGAAAAAATAAAAAACGCTTGGGACGTTAAACGTTTTTTCTTAATTTTGTAACGAGAAGGCAGAAATGACAGCAGAAGAAGATGCATTATTACGGACATTAGAGGCTCGCGTCACTCAAATGGCGTTGGAATACAAAGCCTTGAAAAACCGTTATGCCGCGTTGTCGCGCATCATGGAAGAAAAAAACGCCACCATAGCCGCGCTACATTCGCAAGTCGACCGCCTGCAAACAGATTATGCCAACTTGAAAACGGCCAAGATGATCGACATCAGTAGCGAAGACATGAAAAACGCTAAGTCGAGATTATCAAAGTTAGTGCGTGAAGTAGACAAGTGTATCGCACTTTTAAATGTGTAAAACATCATGGAAGTAAGCGAGGACTTTACCATAACCCTGAGATTAGGACAGCAACCTTTGTCCATCACCATACGGCGGAAAGACGAGGAAGCCTACCGGGCAGCCGAAAAGCTGATTAACCAACGATACAACAGCTACGCAGCCCAGTATCCGGACCAGGGCAATGAAATTTATTTGTGCATGGCAGCGTTGAGCATTGCGCTCTCGTTGAAAAAAAACGAATTCCGTAACGATACACAGCCATTCGTCGACAGCATGAAACGCATGCTGGACACTTTGGATGAAACCTTAGGGACGAAAGCACAATAAAAACATTCATTCTACAGGAAAAACCACACGCACTGTTTCCCTTTCTCCGCACCATGCGGACGGGGTGAGCGGTGCGTGATTTTTATATTATTCATTATAAACAAAAAAAGATATGGTATTTATAATCTCCGTAGCTTGCCTCATCGTCGGATGTATAGCAGGATTCGCTTTGTTCCGCTATGTGGCAACGGGTAAATATCGGCAAATCATCGAAGAAGCGAGCAAAGAAGCCGAAGTCATCAAAGAGAAAAAACTGCTCGAAGTGAAAGAAAAGTTCCTGAACAAGAAGTCGGAACTGGAAAAGGAAGTGCAGCAACGCAACCAACAAATACAGCAGCACGAAAACCGCCTGAAACAACGTGAACTGAGCCTGAACCAACGCCAGGACGACCTGAACCGCAAAAAAGGCGAAATAGAAACTGACCGCAAACGGTTGGAAAACCAACAGCAAGGACTGGCCCGCCGCGAAGAAGAATTGAAAGAACTGGAAGCTAAAGAGCGCGAGAAACTGGAAGCCATCAGCGGCCTGAGTGCCGATGAAGCCCGTGAACGATTAGTGGAATCCCTGAAAGACGAGGCCAAGACCAACGCGGCAAGCTACATCAATGAAATCATGGACGAAGCCAAGTTGACAGCCAACAAGGAAGCCAAACGCATCGTCATACAAAGCATACAGCGCGTAGCGACGGAAACGGCCATCGAAAACAGCGTGACCGTATTCCATATTGACAACGACGAAGTGAAAGGACGTATCATCGGCCGTGAAGGACGCAACATCCGTGCATTGGAGGCTGCCACAGGCGTGGAGATTGTCGTGGATGACACTCCCGAAGCCATTGTCATTTCTGCATTCGACCCCGTACGCCGGGAAATTTGCCGCCTGGCCCTGCATCAGCTCGTAGCCGACGGACGTATCCATCCGGCACGTATCGAAGAAGTGGTAGCCAAAGTGACCAAGCAAGTGGAAGAAGAAATCATCGAAACGGGAAAACGTACGGCCATCGACTTGGGTATCCACGGCCTGCATCCTGAACTGGTACGCATCGTGGGTAAGATGAAATACCGCAGCAGCTACGGACAGAACCTGTTGCAGCATGCCCGTGAAACAGCCAATCTCTGTGCCGTAATGGCTTCGGAACTGGGTCTGAATCCGAAAAAGGCCAAACGCGCCGGCCTGTTGCACGACATCGGCAAGGTGCCCGACGAGGAACCGGAATTGCCGCACGCCATCTACGGTGCCAAGTTGGCCGAGAAATATAAAGAAAAACCGGATATCTGCAACGCCATCGGTGCCCACCACGACGAAATGGAAATGACTTCATTGCTCGCTCCCATCGTACAAGTGTGCGATGCCATCAGTGGAGCACGCCCGGGAGCACGCCGCGAAATCGTGGAAGCCTACATCAAGCGGCTGAACGACCTTGAAAACATCGCCATGAGTTATCCGGGTGTCACGAAAACCTATGCCATCCAAGCCGGACGCGAGTTGCGCGTCATAGTGGGTGCGGACAAGATTGACGACAAGCAAACGGAAAGCCTGAGCGGAGAGATTGCCAAGAAAATCCAAGATGAAATGACCTATCCGGGACAGGTAAAGATCACGGTTATCCGAGAAACCCGCTCGGTAAGTTATGCGAAATAAAACAAAAGCTTTATAGACGTATGCCTTTCCCTATTTCAGAAAAAGCATACGTCTATTTTTATTAGACAGTCATAGGTTAAACCGAACAATGCAAAGTAAAAACATCAAGTGGATCAATACTGCCCGTGCACTCTGCATGATTTCTGTTTACTTACTCCATAGCGAATTCTACTATGGAGATGCAGGTTTTTCATACGGTTATGCTCTGACACCGTTTTATGTCAACGCTTTCTTTTTTATCAGCGGTTATCTGCTTTTCAAAAAATACATGAAAGTTCCGGGAACGGTTTGTTTCCCCAAAAACAAATACCATAAGATGATTGCCAATGTGGCTTTCAGGTTGATCATACCACTCTCATCTTTTCAACCTTGATCTACATCCCCAAAATGATATTCCACGGGAATCCCCTATCTTTTGGACAATACTTCTATGATGTATGGGGTGGAGTCAGTTATTGGTTTACTTCCGCTTTATCCGTCGCACAAATCTTATTGGCGGCATTATTCCTGAGCCAACGTGACCGTATGACGTTCTATGTAGGTACATGCACTCTTTTGTCACTTTTGGGAATATACCTCCGTAACACCTTACCCTCCCCTTTTCCTTGGTACTATCAAACGGGAATGGTTTCTACCTTATTGATGAGTTTGGGAGGCGTATATTTGAGATACGAATCACGAATTAACAAATTGGTATCAAAACCCTATGTTTTCGGAATAGCTGCTTTTGTGTACCTTTCCTATGTCATGATTACGAATCCTGCACATCCCCAAGGAACAACACCAGACATCTGCATGTATTTATGGAAGTATCTGACCATCCTATGCAGCATTATTTGTATCATCGCCCTCTCACACCTGCTCCCTCAGGCAAAATGGTTGGAATACATCGGAAAAAACTCCCTCATATTTTATTTCTTTTCCGGGACAATGCTAGCTTTATTCGGCAGCATCACTTCGCTGCTCGCTCCCGATACCTCGTACATCCTCACCTTAACTGTAACTTCCATTGCCCTATTAGCCGCAACAGGAATAAACTAGGTTATCCAACGACATTTCCCCTACCTTACAAACTTGCGAAAAATCCTATTTCCCACCCCACAAGCTTTGCATAAGAAATCAAATTAATTTCTTATGCAAAGCCCTACATGCATAATTAATATAATAATATGCAGACTTTATAATCCCTATTTTTTCCACATTCATATAAATATTCCACTGCCAAGAGAGCACTGCCAACTTCCGTGAAGACACGGAAGCTTTCCGTACACGGTATAAAGCCGTTACCGTATTCGTATTACGAGCTATAAACCCTTTCTTTAAAATAGATAACCATAAGGCGTAGTCTTCATGATGAATAGGCCTAAACAACACTTTCCCTACTTTCGCGACATCATAAATACCTGTCAAGTTACCAATTACATTTCCTTTAAGTAAACATTCATAAGAAGCCGTATCCGGTGCTTTTATAATCCGACCTGCCCGCAACCCTTCTTCATTCATTTTTTCATAATTAGAAAAAACTATAGCCGTTTTTTTATGATTAAACAGCCTAACCTGTTGCTCCAATTTAGTAGGGAACCAAATGTCATCACTATCTAAAAAAGCGATGAAGCGTCCCTTAGCCTGTTGTATTCCTATATTCCTCGGAATTGCAGGAATCCCTAAAGGCTTATAGTTCTGCAACAAATGTATACGGGAGTCCTTTTTCACATATTGTTCTACAATATCTTTGGAATTGTCTGTTGAACCATCATCCACGACAATCAATTCCCAACACGAATAAGTCTGTGAAATCACAGAAAGTATAGAATCTTCTATAAAACGCCCGGAATTATAAACCGGCATGATTACAGATACCATATCCATCGCCATAGACACGTCATTTAGAAAACAAGTAATGTTTTAACTTCCCAAATGCTTTTATAGACCTCTTCAAATCAGAAGGATTCGCCAACCCGACCCTCAATCTATGAAGGATATAACTAAAGCGCAAATAATATTTCTTACGCGCCTCGTTACAAAAATCTACCATATCTTGTGACGAAAGCCCCGGCAAAGAAAGTACTGTGTTATGAGTACCGTCGGCTAAACAATATTTTGCATAGTCCAACTCTATATAACCATTTGATTTAGCCCACGTATATGCCTCTGTTCCAGGATAAGGTATTAAAGGGAAAAACTGTGCCGTATCTGTATTCAATTTTAAAGCTAACTTTAAAGTCTCGTTCATTGTTTCTTTAGTTTCCCCACAATTACCTACCATGTAACAAGCATGAATAAGCAAACCAGCCCTTTTTGCATCAGAGACATACCGATAAAATTGTTCTACCTTTGTCCCCTTTTTGATATTGTCTAATATCTGTTGGCTTCCGGACTCAATTCCCGGAATAATCAATCGACAGCCTGCCTTTTTCATCGCACACATGGTTTCATAGTCCAAATTTACCCGTGCATTGCAAAGCCACTTCAAACGTTTATTGATTCCCTTGCTTACCAATAAATTACAGATTTCCAAAACCCGCTTTTTATTAACCGTAAAAGTATCATCCTCTATTACGACTTCTTTCACGTCTGGAAAGTTCTCTGCAATATACTCAAATTCATCCACGACATTCTCTGCAGAACGTGCCCGGAAGATATGCCCATGCATAGTCTGTGGATACACACAAAAATTGCAATGAAACGGACATCCCCTCCCTGTAAAAATCTGAATAGATGGATAAGTAGCTGCCGCAAAAAAATAATCCCTCTCATTCAGGTTATCCTTAATAAAAGCAGAAGCAAACGGAATATCATCCAAATTCTTTATAGAAGGCATGATTCCTGTGCGTATAAAAGTTTCTTCCCGCCTTAAACACAGTCCTCTTACTTGCATAAGTTCCCTCCGATTCTCAATAGCATTGGCCAGTTCTTTTATAGTCTCATCATATTCCCCTATCGCTACAGCATCCACAGCCTTAGAATAGCCCAATGTCTCTTCTGCACATGCCGACGGGTGAGTCCCAACCAAAACAAGATAGGCATGCGGATAGATTTGTTTGATATGTTCTGCAAAATTCACATCACTTTTTATGGAAGGAGTACTCGTATCTAAGACAAACAAAGTGTGGTCATCTGCTTTATCGGTAAGCAAAGCTAACGTTTCATCCTCATTTAAAGGTTTTGCCGGTGCATCCAAAAAATATACTTCATGACCGTTCTTCTGTACATAAGCAGCGGCATATATCAACCATAACGGATAATACAAAGCACCACTTTTTGTTACTGCCGGACTTCTGGATTCCCTTGAGAACTTACCATATTCTGCCTTAAAAGGCGGGTTTATAAAATAAACTTTCATACTCAATCATTCAATAAAAAAGCACACTTACCCTTTATTTGTTTTGGCATAATGCATGCGTTTCAGCATATCTATGCCAAAGATACAAATAATTAATCTTTTTACGCAATCAAAAGCCCAAAAATAAAAATAACAAAACTTGGCTAACCATCTTCCTCCACCGTTATTCAATACAATGTGCTCAATGTCATATCTCTTTGCAGATATAGGAGCAACTGAAACTCCACCCAACCTAAACTCGGCCAAATCTGCCGGAACGTATTTGAAACGCGCCCCACCCTGATAAGCCCGTGCCAGAAAATCATGATCCATCATATAACGGAACTTCACATCGTATCCTCCCCAGCGGCGATAAGCGGCAGCCGTCACAAAAGTGCCTTGATGGTCTACATTCACAAAAAAAGGCATTAGCGGAAATTTCATAGACGGAATGTCACGTCCGGTAAAGCCTGTATCCTTGTTACGTATAATCACGTTCCCCCTATATATATCTATACCGGGTTCATAGTATCTTGCAACCTCCTCCAACGCATTAGGCAACAAAATATCATCACTGTTGATAATCACAATCAAATCTCCTTTAGCATGCAGAATCCCCCTATTGAAAGCATCACTGATGCCTTCGTCCGGTTCGGAATGGAAATATCCCAAATATTCCTGATATCGTTCCACCACATCCAAAGTCCCATCCGTAGACCCTCCATCTATAATCACATAATCCAAATAAGGATATTTCTGACTAATGACACTTTGCAGCGTCTCTTCAATAGTTCTCACACTATTATAACAAATTGTCACCACAGAAATTACAGGTTTTCCCATCGTTAGTATTAAAATAGATTGAACAAAATAGATAATTTTCCCATCCAAGCCACCATGCGATTACCACAATTCAAATCACCCGACACCAATAAATGCACTTTATTTAGCCCATTGCGATAATTCATCACCTTACGAGTCAGATTACGGTTTTCTGGTAGCATCTGGTCTGCATAACCATTCCACAATTCTTCAGCTAAACGGGAACGGATCCTTTCATGCCGTCTCAGCCGACCCATGCGTTCACGCCACCTGAATGTCACAGAATCCAATTGCCCCACGGCATTGGAAGAATGCTGCCTGTATAAAATATGCGGCACAGCATCAAAGCAAACTTGCGCCCCTATCGCCAAAGCCACATCATACACCCAAACATCGTGCATTCGCATGTATGTCGGCGTATAAGCCAATAATTTTTCACGGAGGGCATGATTGAACACCATTGTGCACCCTCCCACAAATTGCGACATCAACGCTTCCCCATAAGTGAGACGTGGGTGAATCACTACACTTTTCAGAGGATTTAATTCTTCATCAACCAACTGCGTCTGACCAAAATACAAACAAGGCATACACTGTTCCTTATCCATACGGGATATGGCACTTTCCAACTTGTCCTCCAACCAAACATCATCCTGATCGGCAAAAGCATACCACTCGGATTGAGGTGCATGAAGCAGCAAATCCCAAAAACTTCCTGCCGGACCCAAGTTACGCCCTGCATACCATTTCAAAGCCCCACGCTCCTGCTCCCATTCCAAAAGATTGCATGTACCATCTGACGAGCCGTCGTCACGTACATATACAGAACAAACGACATCCTTTTGACGATATATCGAATCCAGTTGCTCCTGAAGGTAACGTTGCCCATTATAAGTGGACATCAAAACCATGACCTTACACGGTGCCTCCAACTCATTCCCTAATTCCATCGTATCTTCTTACCAGTTAAAACACAAAGGTACTGCTTTATTTCTGAACGCCAGCCAATGGTACATAAAATTCTATGGAAGAATAGTTTTTTAGTCCCAAAAAGATTAACTTTGCAAGACGAAAATGATAAAATAGGAACAGGAATGAGGAGCAGAGCATACCATCAAAAGGTGTCTTTCGTATCCTTGTCATATCCCCAAAAAACTTATAACGTATAAATAATAACATGAACGTTTTTATCTCCACCTTACGGAAACTTTTTTCAGAAAGATTGCGAGTGTTTTTCTACAACCAAATTACTGTTTTTTTCAGAAACACCAACCCCAAACAATATGCAACTTGCGGTAAGCACGTAGATCTTAACGGGCCACTGTACTTAGATGCACGTCGAGTCTATTTAGAAGATTATACCCGACTCCAACCCGGCATCAGGGTAATTTCGAACCAAGGAACATTGCACGTTAAAAAATACTCCGCCATAGGAGCAGGATGCGTCATCATCCCCGGCACCCATATCCCGACAGTAGGACAGCCCCAATATCTAAGTACTTACCATATCAACGACAAGGACGGAGATGTCATCATAGAAGAAGACTGTTGGATAGGAGCTGGCTCCTACTTATTATCACACGGAAAAATTGGAAGAGGAGCCATTGTAGCCGCCGCAGCAGTAGTAACCAAACCCATCCCCCCTTATGCGGTAGTTGCCGGCGCCCCCGCCAAAATCATAGCCTGTAGGTTTACCATAGAACAAATCTTGCTGCATGAAGCAAGCCTTTATCCACCAGAAGAACGCATGAGCAAAGAATCATTAGAGGAACTTTTTAAAAATCATTATGAGGGGAAGCGACACATTGGAACCCACGAAATAGAAGAAATCAAAGTTTTAAATATCAAAAAAATAAAAGAACAAAACAAAATACCTGTATATGATGAATAACAGCGGAAGAGTCATTCTTAACACAGGCTTTTTATATGCCAATATGCTGGTCACATTGGCAGTACAACTTATCGCGGTCAGACTGGTATTACAAGCATTAGGTCCCGTTGATTACGGGATTTACTCTATTATAGCAGGACTTGTGGCCATGTTTGCTTTTATGAATGTGGCCATGTCTGCCGCCACACAACGCTTTTTATCTTATACCATCGGAATTGGCAACCTTAAAGAACTCAAAGAAATTTTCTACCATAGCGTTCTTTTGCACTTGCTTATCGGCATCATAATACTTATCTTATTAGAAATTGGAGGCAACTACTATATAATCCACATACTCCAAGCACCAAAGGCCAGGATGGAGGCAGCGCACATTCTGCTACACTGCATCACTTTCAGTACCCTTGCCAATATCATCACTGTTCCTTATGAAGCCGACATCAACGCCAACGAGAATTTAGGTGCCATTGCACTGATTAATATTTTAGACTCACTCATGAAATTAGGAACAGCTATTTATATCGGTTTTTCATCACAAGACAAACTTGTCGTATATGGATTGCTGACCGCAACCACCATCAGCCTGACCCTACTAATCAAAATACTATATTGCAGAAAACACTATCCTGAGTCACACATCCATTTTCACCCGATAAAACAATGGAAAAAAATCAAGGACATTGCATCCTTTGCCATATGGAACTTCATTGGTTCGGGCTGTTCTATCGTACGTTACCAAGGCACAGCCATCCTATTAAACGCTTTCTTTGGTATCCTAATTAATACAGCCTATGGCATTGCCCAGCAAGTAAACAGTTTACTGATATTTTTTGCCAACACCATCGTCAGAGCCATCCGGCCCCAAATCATAAAGAGCGAAGGAAGAGGAGACAGAACGCGGATGTTGCAATTATCTTATACAACCTGCAAAATAACCTCACTTATGGTAGCAATATTAGCCATACCTCTTTATATAGAAATGGATTTCATACTCAATATATGGTTGCACCACCCCCCTACTACGGAATGCGCCATGTTTTGCCGCGCATTTCTCATCATTGTATTCATCAACCAACTTACCATTGGATTACAGATTGCCATTGAAAGTGTAGGCAAAATACGAAACCTGCAAATCATAGTTGGATCCATGCATTTCCTGTCACTCCCCTTTGGATATATGTGCATGAAAATTGGACTTCCTGCAAATTCCATCATGATTTGTATCATTATAGAAGAAATTATTTGTATCGGCTTACGTACCCTTATTGCCTATAAACAAACAGGATTAGCATACAAAACTTTCGTTATGAAAAATGTCCTTCCCACTACTGGTTTAGCCATTATCACATGGGGAATATTACAAAGCCTACATGAGTTACTACAACATACACCTTGGATAAGCTGTATTTTTGTCAGTGCTTTTTCTATAATAATAATATCAACGGTAACATACAAATATATATTAACATTTGAAGAGCAACGAGCCATCAATGGTTTTGGAAAACTTATACTTAATAAAATAAAAAGCAGACAATAAAAATATGAATCAATATGGCCTTACTTGCCCCTCATCCTGTTCTTTCAATATCCTTTCATACGAATAGGCTGACAAAACCATCAGCATGCCAGTAGAAGAGATCAATAAAGGATTCGTTCCTGCCACAAACAAATAAGCAAGGTAAGAAACCATCATGACAAATGTCAAATTATCTCTCCTGTATTGATAAAAAGTATATAAGGGTTTTAATATTACGGCTAAAATTCCTATACACCATATCCCATAATTACGGATCAATTCGACATATGTCCATTCCGTAATTGTAGTAAAACGGCCAAAACCAGAAGAATAAAACGATGTACCAGGACCTTGCCCCAATAAGAAATAAATTGGATGCCGGTCAAATAGTTTTATATATGACTCTAAATGTGCATATTTAATCATATTTGAAGATTCTGTAGTTTCTGTTGCCAATAAAACAAGAAAAAATAAAAACATAAAGGCAAACAAGACCAATAGTGGATAAAATAAATACTTAACATACTTGGTATAACGTACCCGCTGATAAAAAATCAATCCGATTATAAAAAAAGGTAACATCATGGAGCTACGGGTTCCACTGACTAAAAAAGCAAAAGAGCCCAATAAAAAGGGCAAAAACATAAGATACCTTTTACGCCCCTTACAATTAATAAATATATAATAGAAGTATCCTAAAGCAAAGGTAAGGCAAACCATGGACTTGTAATACATTCCAAAAATCTCTATACCGTAAAAGCTACGATGTGACATCATGATTACATTATCATGCTCTAACATAAAATTCCATATCAAACCCTCAATTACCGGATCTGAAGACGCCAACATATATAATACCGTCAATATCAAACAAATCAAAAAGGCAGGAATCAAAGATAATTTAATGACGTTATAATATTTAACCCACAATAAAAGAACCAAAGGAGAAAAACCTTTTAAAACATCTGCCAAAACCTCTAAATCAACGCGATTCTGCTGGATTTCCGCAAAAATATACCCTAACAGGACTACCGATACAACTATAACCAAATGAGGCAAATACCGAACATCGGGCCTAAAAAAAACAATATTATAAGCTACGAATAAAACAAAAAAGAGATTCTTCATGTTCAGAATCATGTTATTCGGATCGAACATGATGATAAAAATCAATAAGGAAAATAAGAAATTACCTCCCCACTGAATAATTTTACGATTCCAACTCACGATGTCACGCTCATTCATGACGGAAAAATAAAAGCCGCACGTATAACCATGCTATTGTACCAACAAAGGACAAAAACACGAATGCCAAGAGGATGAACAGTTTCTTAGGAGAATCCGCCATTATTGGTACACTAGCCCCTTCTATTTCAGTAAATGCCGGTGTACGTTCCTGCACCTTGGCTTCAGCCATTTGCACTTGCTGCTTCATTTGGGAATATGCAGTATACACCAATTGCAATTCGTTCTCCAAACTTTCTTGTTCACTGATATAAGTCTGCAGGATAGTTCCTTTGTGCGTGTCACAAAAGTCCGCATATTCCTTTTGGGCATGCAAATATTTTTTTCGGGCATCCATCTCCAACTTACGATAATAATCCAAATCCACACGTGCTTTACTGGTATGATACTCCGTAATAAAGTCTTGCAAATGGGCACATACGGAATCCACCATAGTGGCTGCCACCAAAGGATCTTGAGCACGTACACGCAAAGTAATAACTTGTGTTTCATCATCAACTTGGCAACTTATCAAAAAACGCATACGCTCCAACACACCTGCGTCTTCTGCACTCATACAAAATGGATTGATTTTACCATTCCCTAAAACAGTAAAGTTTTCCATTATATCCTCTGGAGGAAATATAACATTCTTTACCTTATCCACCCAACCAAACATCTGAGTCCACCAAGGGTTACGAGTATGACTCTTCAAATAAGAAAAATAATCTGTATCAATATCCCCTTGCAAGCTTTTCACTCGCACATCCGACAACCTTACCAAGAATTTATTGGAATATACCACATCCGGATATAATATAGGAACAATCGCCCCCCCCCCTGAATTGAAGTTAATACCTGCCATCGAAGCCAAAGAACCTAACCCTCCGGCTATATTTTCTTCTCCCTGCAATTCGGAAGCAAGACTGACACTCGCGGAATATTCCTTGGGAATACTAAACGCTACGACTATAGCCAGTCCCATTGCAATACAACAATTGATTATAATCCACTTTTTTGATTTAACAATTATCCTGACAAACGTTTTCAAATCAAATTCATACATAAGACAAGCCGCTTTATTTAAATATATTCACTAACGTAGCAATCATCGTAGCAATCGAAGCCGTTGAGGTCCCGATAGTCATCATTTCCGCAGTACTCATTTTAGCCCTCTGAGGTTTAGAAGGCACTACTATTTCACAACCAGGCTGGATAGACTTCGAAGAACGACGACCAAGCTGCTCTACCGCACCATTCATATACACCGCATAGACACGGGACTTGTGTGCACGATCCGCATAGCCGCCGGCACGCTTGATGTAATACTTCAAAGACTTACCCTTCTCATAGTTTATGGAAATCGGATACATCACATCACCACTGATTTTTACCGTATTGGAGAACTGTGGAATTTGCAACTCATCTCCTTCACGCAAAAGAACGTCGTCCACACTTCCGGGATTTCTCATCGCCTTTTCAAGATTGATGGCCACGGGATAAGTATCTCCCAAATCCAATTTCAGATTCTGGATGGAATCAGCCCGTGCCATGTCAAATGTCTTTTCCGAGCGCATACTCTCCTCATATAATTGGATCTGTGCAGCCTTCATGGCTACCTCCCGTTGTTTTTTCTCTTCATCCGTCAATTTACGTTGTAACCGCGCACCTTTTGCATAAGCCAAAGAAGACAGACCTCCGGCCGCTTTCACCAAGTCGCTCAAACGATAGTTTTTGTTATCCATCGCATAGCTACCGGAAAAGTTCACCTCTCCACTTATCTTTACATTGCGCTGTTCCGAATAAGCCGGACTTTTACGCACAAACACCTCATCGTACGGCTGGAGATGAAAGTCTTGGCCATCGCCCATCACCAAACCGTCACGGAGAGAAAAGCTATAGGTCTCAGACAGTTTCTCATCATCGGTCACCGCATCCGGATTCTTAATTCGGCGGAACACATCGACTTTTGCCATGGAAGCCGCTTCCGTAAGTCCCCCGGCCTGAAGCACAAGGTCTTCTATCGTCGTATTGTCCGCATACTGGTATACTCCGGGGAAGTTAACCTCGCCGTCAATCGTCAACGTACGCTCCCCTTTCATATCCAACGAACTCGGGATAAACAAAATATCATTCTTACGCAAAGGAATATCGGCTACCGTCCCGTCCATAATACCTTCCACATCCACAGACAAAGCTTCCATCGTCAGGTCTTCCTTTTGACGGTGCATTACAGCCCGTTTAAGGAAAGCATCTTCACGCAACCCGTCGGCCGCTTTAATCAACTGACGTACTGTCTTGATACTCCCGTCCATCTGATATTGTCCGGGATGGAACACGGCTCCGCGTATTTCTGCCATATTGGAAAAACGGGGAATAATCGAATCGACATACAAAGAATCTCCGTCTTTCAACAGGAAACCATTCATCTCGAACTCACCCACCGTGTACACAGAATACTCACGTCCGCTTTTACGTATCAGCCGCACATTATCCGTATAAGCGTCCCCGGTAAATCCTCCGGCATAATCCAAAATACGGGAAACGCTTTCGTCTTCTTTCATTTCATAAAACATAGGACGCTTCACCTTACCTCGTATATTCACCAGGCATTCGTACGGTCCTACCACAATCACATCGTTATCCGCCAAACGGATATCGCCCTTTGTATTTCCGTTCAGGATGTAATCATAAACGTCGATGGTTGAAACCACACGTCCCTGACGGAATACTTTTATATCGCGAAGTGTTCCTATCTCGCTAATTCCCCCGGCCGCATATAAGGCATTGAAAGCCGACGAAAGCGCACTCAATGTGTAAGTTCCGGGCACCATCACCTCACCCATCACTTGCACCTGTATCGAACGAGTTTCTCCGACAGTCAGGGTAATATTCGAATTAGAATAAAAACGTCCTAACTGCTTTTTTACATAGTCATTGGCTTCCTTCACAGTCATTCCGGCTAATGTCAAAGGCCCGACTCCCTCTATTGTCACCGTTCCGTCGGGCGACACCGTCCCCTCGAAAGTAGTCTGTGAAGCCCCCCAGACGTCTATAATTACAGCATCACCGGCTCCCAGGCGATAGTTTGCCGGAGTCGGTATATTCATGCTCGGTTCGAAAGTCAACATTTCATTATTGAAAATATTGCGCCCGAACACCTGACGGTCGTCTTCCTTAAAATAATTACGATAATAAATCAACGAGTCTATATCCATAAACCCTATCTCTTCGTTGAGTTGTTGGTTCTTCAACGTTTTATCCTCCCCGTCCTTTATTTCACGTTGCGAACGAATCATATAACCATTCCGTTTCTGGCGTTCATCCAGTGTCTTTTCTTTGTTGGTCCTCAAGCGAGAAGTACCGCTTTTAGCTTGCGTCGTCCCCGTCAAATCCAAGGCTCCGGGCTGTTTTTGTTCTGCTTCATATTTGTTCCGGATACGCCGCAACTGGTCTACCGTCACACCCTTTTGAAGCAATTGGGAAACAATATACTGTTGGTCTTTCCCCTTCTCTTGCTGTTCCATGACATAACGTACGACCTGATCGTCCGACATGGACTGGGAAAAAATAAATTGAAACCAAAAACACGCCAAACATGCCAGCAATATTCTCCTTGCCATATACATCAGAATTTCTTTCCTTTCAAAATAAAGACAATAGTAGTTAAAACAATCTTCACATCTAAAAACAACGAACGTTGTTGTAAATATTCCAAATCCATCTGCAAACGAATCAACATTTTTTGCATCGAATCCGTATATCCATTGTATAAAGTAGCCATAGAGGTCAATCCAGGCCGCATCAAATAAATATAATCGTAATCAGGATTTTCTTTTCTAATCAAATCAATAAAATAACGTCGCTCAGGACGAGGCCCCACAAACGCCATATCTCCCCGAAAAACATTCCATAATTGAGGTAGTTCATCCAAATGATGTTCACGCAAGAATTTACCCACAGGAGTCAATCGTTCATCTCCTTTTTTTGCCAAACAAGGTTTCCCGTCTTTCTCTGAATCAATTCTCATTGTTCGAAATTTCAATATATAAAAAGGTTTTCCTTTGTACCCTATTCGTTCCTGTCTAAACAAGACAGGTCCATCTCCTTGTTTTTTTAATAAAATATAAACTAACAAAAAAACTGGAGATAATATGCCTAAACCCAATAAAGCAAATATGGTATCAAGGCCTTTTTTAATGGCCCGTTCTACCAAATTCATTCCATCACAAATCTCCATATTGACAGACATCTGACTCATTTTCCAATTCATTAAATCTAATTTATCTAAGTATAAAACTCTATAAGAGTGAAATTATTGCAAAATAAAGATATTTTTTTTTCTCTCACAAATAAAGGCATGACCGTGTATAAAAAATAAAGAATAGAATCAAAAATAACACTCTGTTTATACCTTTATTCAAAAGAAAGCCTTATCTTTGCATTTCAAACATCCGGGGTTGACATGGATTTGACAGCAGGATGGAATGGTACGTAAGCACGCAGAGGGTCGGTGATTTCCTCTATAATCTCAGTTACCAAGAATTTATCTGGCGAAAACAACTACGCTCTCGCTGCGTGATCGAAGTATAGTAGATTACCTTTATTTCGGCACCAGGTGCTGAAACGAGACATCACTCGGAAACTGTGGCTCCGAAGCATTCCGGAAAAGTGGTGCAGCTAAATCGGAGATAGTCGTCCGCGGCCTTGCACGGACGGTGAAATCTTAAAGGATAAGGCGTAAATGGGTGGCTCGGGTCTTGTTTGCGCACGAAAACCGAAGGCCGGGATAAGCGTGTAGAAAGCGTATGGTTTCCCTGTTTGGACGAGGGTTCGATTCCCTCCAGCTCCACAAATTTGAAAGCAGCCCGTCATGCAGTATGCGTGTCGGGCTGCTTCTGTATTAATCACTCGATATGAAAGAATTAGCTTTAAAGTACGGATGCAATCCGAATCAGAAACCCTCGCGTATTTACATGACCGAAGGCGAACTGCCGATTGAAGTGCTCAACGGCCGTCCGGGGTACATCAACTTCTTGGATGCCCTCAACGGTTGGCAACTGGTCAAGGAACTGAAAGAAGCCACCGGCATGCCTGCCGCCACATCTTTCAAACACGTGTCTCCCGCCGGGGCTGCCATCGGCCTCCCGTTGAGCGACACATTGAAAAAAATATACTTTGTGGACGACGTGCAGATTCCTCTCTCCCCCGTCGCCTGTGCATACGCCCGTGCACGCGGTGCCGACCGTATGTCGAGCTACGGCGACTTTATCGCACTGAGCGACACTTGCGATGCCGCCACCGCCACCCTCATCAAACGTGAAGTCAGCGACGGGGTGATTGCTCCGGATTACACGGAAGAGGCGCTCCAAATCCTGCGTGAAAAACGCAAAGGTACTTACAACATCATCAAGATAGACCCTGACTATGTTCCCGAACCGATAGAACGCAAACAGGTGTTCGGCATCACATTCGAGCAAGGACGCAATGAAATCAAATTGAACGACCCGGCTTTGTTCGAAAACATCCCCACGGCCAGCAAGACGTTTACCGACGAGGCCAAACGCGACTTGATGATCGCCCTCATCACCCTGAAGTACACGCAAAGCAACTCCGTATGCTACGTGAAGAACGGACAGGCCATCGGCATCGGAGCCGGACAACAAAGCCGTATCCACTGTACGCGTCTGGCGGGCAACAAGGCCGACATCTGGTGGTTGCGCCAACATCCGAAGGTGATGAACCTGCCGTTCGTGGAGAAAATCCGCCGTGCAGACCGAGACAATACCATCGACATTTATATCAGCGACGACTATATGGACGTGTTGGCTGACGGAGAATGGCAGAAATTCTTCTCCGAAAAACCGGAGCCGCTCACACGCGAGGAAAAACAAGCTTGGATTGCACAAAACACCGGAGTGGCCTTAGGGTCGGACGCATTCTTCCCCTTCGGCGACAACATCGAACGGGCACACAAAAGCGGCGTGCAGTTCGTGGCACAAGCTGGTGGCAGCGTGCGCGACGACCATGTAATCGAGACTTGCGACAAGTATGGCATCACGATGGCTTTCACCGGCGTCCGCCTGTTCCACCATTAATCCTACGGCACACTTATGGCGAACTTCGGAGGAGATGACATCGACAAGGTTATCACGGGAGGCATCGTGTTTTCAGGGGGCGCTAAAAAGGCTTCCGGAAACTCGAACGCCAAAGTGAAAACCAAAGCCAAAAAGAAAACTTATATCACGGGGGCGCACGGTTCCGGGTCGGCCAAAATGAAAGCTGAAATCCGCCGCCGCAGAGCCAACCGGCATAAAAAGTAATACAACACATACACGGTACAGGCGCAAAAGACACAGTTTCAGAACCACACCTTTTGCGCCTGTGCCATTTTTTAATGGCCTACAGCTATTTTGGAGACCTTTCCTTTGTTTGTCTTCACAATATAAATACCCTTACGAGACAAAGCGAAATCAACCCGACCTGTGGAAGTACAGGCTGTGCCGCATAATTTGCCCGAACAATCATAGACGTTAACCATCTCGCCTTTGGACAAACCATCAATATGCAACACACCATTACTTATCCAGAAACTTATGAGAGGAACCTTTTCATTTTTAATGTCCGTCCTGTCTGTCACAACCACTTGACATGTGGATTTAAAAGTAAACCCTATTTCATTCTTTACGATTACCGTGAGAAATGCTTCGCCCGGATTAATAGCTCGCACAATCCCTTTGGGAGAGACCGTCATGACATGTTCATCGCTGCTCTCCCATTCCACACTTGCATAAGCAGCACTTTCCGGAACAGTCGAGAAATGGAGTAATTTTGCCTGTCCGGGTTCCATCATAACATTTCCTTCTGAAATTGAAACGCCTTCCAAATATTTTATGCCAGGCTTCAATTCTATTGGCACATCCGAAGAACCGGCATCACAAGGCAAACCAAATCCCCATCCCCAAAGGCTACCGTCCTTTTTTAGTGCGTAACATCCGTTTGCGTTCGCCCATATCGTCTCCACATCGCCTATGTCCGGAGAGTGGAATGATTCATAATAATCCCAATGAGTAGACTCATGCCCTAAGCCTAATTGACCTCCACCATTTTCTCCACGCACCCAAACCGTACCATCATTTTTAAGCACATAAACTGTCATGCCTGCTATTTGTACGTCTTTCACATCCTGCAAGGCCAAAACGGGAGTTCTTCCAAGCAAATACGATGTAGTAGCCGCAGCATACCCCCATTGGTACAAATCTCCATTCGTTTTCAAAGCCAACGATTCATAAGCTCCGGTATAACATTTTTCCACATCTGAAAGGATTTTCACCGGCCCGACATATTCCGTCGAGGACGAAATACCTGCCCCAATACATGGATTGTTTTCGCCAAAGCTCCACAGCGTCTTGTCGCTTTTAATGTAAAGGTTATGCCTTTGCCCACTACATGCATAAACGACATTGTCATCTATCAGTGTGGGAACGTTAGTGTTCGCATACTGTCCTATGGCATGCCCAAATCCCCACGCAAAAAGCTTTTTGCCTTTTGTTACCGCGATAGTGTGGAGTTGCCCAAGGTCAAACATTTCGACATCGGAAAGGACGCCTACCGGAGAAGCTGCGACACCAGACATCGTTCCACCATCGCCAATTTTCCCAAAAGCTTTATCCCCCCATAAATATAACATGCCTCCATTACCCAAAGCTCCTTTGTGTTTGGCACTATTCTTAAAATCCTTCGCATTTCCCAATATCATAGCCGGTTGCGGAACATCTTTCGTCGTTCCATTTCCAATAGGGTTTTCCGATGTATCCAACCATCCCCACCCCCAAAGTGTATTTCCATCATCAATATAATAATATTGCTGGGACGGATAATCCCCGGACCTGTAAAACATGTGATACGGGGTAAACAACGATTTGACATCCTCCAACACCAAGTGTTCCCCAATAGATTCGTCTGAGGTATTCAGATTGGGAAAGTCTTTATGCCAAACGTAAAGATTCCCATTGTCCATCAGCCTGAAATAACTATCCAAATAGGCATATTCTTCCTTACCGGTTGATGTCACACTGAATTGATACAAAATATCGCCATTGGGTTCTCCCACACTGTTCGTGACGGCATAAGAAGGTATCCGGATTTCATACTGCCCTATTTCCAATAGGCTATCCGGAACAATCGACAGTTCATTTCCGTCAATCACATATTCAAAACCGATTTCTTTGCCTGTTGACCGGTTAGACATTGTAATACGTTCCGTATCCCCCTCTTTTATTACCTCGTTAAACGTAACAACCGGTATGGCATCCGGCTTCACCTCATCCATACCTTGGCCTGGACTATAAGACTCCGTTTTAAGCGATGTAACATCATAAGACGCTGTAAAAAGCTCGCTTAATCCATAATCCTTATGGTACGCCAACGCATTCACCAATAAGGGACGGTCCACACAAATCGGTTTCGCGTATAAATTCGGATTCTCCATCGGATAACTGCCATCTGTCGTATAATATATCACAGCATCTTGTATCTCCACTGCCAGTTCCACGACCACACCTTTTTCTACTATGCCGCCCACTGGATTTGCTTTGATTTCAAGATTACCGTTTCTTACTTTCACGATACTGTAAGCTTCAGCCAGACCACCATTTATGCTAACTGTAATTATCGTGACACCCGTTGACACGCCTGTAACCTTACCCTTATTGTCCACACTCGCCACTTCGGGGTTTTCCGTAGTCCATGTTATTTGCAATTCATCATCCTCGGGAGTAACCGTGGGCAAGAACTGATAAGTACCGCCCGACTCCAAAGACACCTCAGCCGGGATGGTTACGGTTACAGGACTGACGTATGCCTCAGACACATGAACCACACATGAAGCTTTGTTTGAACCTAAATCTGAACTGGCATAAACGGTGGTAGAACCTTCCTTTTTTCCTAAGACCGTCCCGTCTGGAGAAACATCTATTATTGACGGGTCATAACCGGAGAACTGCATTGCCGGAACCTTGTATGTAGCCCAATCGAATGTCCACGACAAAGCCTTGGATTTCCCTATGCCGATATTCATATTCGTAGGGGAAAGCGTAAACGTATTGTCTGCACAATCATACTCCCATGTGACCGTTCTGTTATATTTCGATGTCCCCACATAATAATCATAAGAACAAGTTATGATACAAGTTCCACCAAAATACCTATCCGCCGTAACATTACGGTAGAAACCACTCCCCGACAAAGAAACCGTCGGGTTATTCACAGACCATTGCGGATTAAAGTAGCCTGCCGACGCGTCTACGTCCAAACGTACGACCTTCCCCGGCCATAACGTTCCGTTTTTATATGCTTTGCATATTTGTACATTCAGGCATATCGCCATTACGATTAAAATCAGTTTGTTCATTTGAATCGGATTAAAAAAAGGCGTGAAACCATTCCCTACTTGCCTACTTCGTGGTTACCGCCAAGTGACCATTCTCACAACAAGCAAGGAATAGTCCACGCCATACAGCGTGAACCTCCAGTCTGCTTGTTCCCGTGAGAAATAATTGGCGGTAATTTCGAAGTAGAGAACAAGAGCTAAAAGCTCAATATTTATATCATGTCCATTATCAAGTATGCAAACGGAACGCCATCAGTTGTTTTCACTCGAGACACGCCTGCGGCATGCCCCTTCTCTTTCACAACACAGAGGTACACCCACTATTCGTCGCATCCCCCTGCCAGCGTCTCGATATTTATTTCCTTGGCCGTCCCTCCTTTCTTCTTGGTGAATATAACTTGGTCTTTTTTATAACTTATCCTCTTCGGCACAAAACGTACACGAAGCCTTTATACTTTCACAAAAGTAAAAGAAACATTTCATATTCCCAAAGAACCCAACAAAAAAATCAGCCCGGATCCTCAAGCCCATTGTCAAAATGTCAATCCAAGCCTTACGAGGTTTCGTTATTCGTGCCCCAAACCGGATATGTACCGGAATATGCGATTCTCGCACAGCAAAGAAATATCTGATTGACGTCCGTTTGGGCTTAAGGCCGACATACGGACAATGGAAAAGGCACAGCCTGCGCAGGCGAAAAAGGAGTGTGTAAGCCACAGGCTGATATACGTGACAATCTAACATCCGAATTTTATATCGGAAAATCTATCAAATAGATAAAAAACAAGGGGTAAGAGCATGTCTTTAACCTGTTTTCAGCCCAAAATCCGAACGATGCACAGAGATTTGCCGCACAACATGAAGACAAAAAAAATGTTTTCTCAGCCGAATGAAAAATCATTCGGCTGAAATTGAACTGTATTTTTACCTAAAAAAGATAAAAATCATGCTTGAAATATAAAAATATGTTCCAAAAAATGTTTGAAAGCTCCCTAAAAGGGGGATAAACGCGCCCTAAATTACATGCAAAACCCCCGCTTCAACTATCATTTTGATAGATAAAACCTCAAAAAAGGAGTATCGCACACCTTATTTTCCACCTTCCCAAAGGAAGGACGACTGCCGTTATATCTTTCGTACAGAGATGGTTCCGTTCGATTTACGAGTAAAGGTGAGCTTGTCTTTCCTCAACGCATGCCGCCCGTGATCGAAAATGTAATCACTATTGAACGGCACGCCATTCACCCGGACTTCAAAATGACAATGCTCCGTCGTAGCCCTACCGGTGCGCCCCACGGTGGCTATCACGTCACCGGCTTTCACCCGATCACCTACACGAACCAAATTCCTGGCATTATGACTGTAACAAGTCTCCAGACCGTTGGCATGGCGCACTACCACCATATTCCCGTATGCAGAGTACTTTCCGGAGAAGCGGACTATCCCGTCGAACACCGCCCGTATCTTGTCGTGCGGTTTCGTCTTCAGATCCGTTCCTGTATGGTTCTTACGTGCCCCACCGTAGGGACTGATCACCTTGGCACCAAGCAGCGGATAACTCCACTTTCCTATCCGGGACAAGTCTATCGTGAACGAAGAAAACCCGTCAAACAACCCTGGTGTAGCCACACCTACATGTTCCCTTTCCATGGCTGAAAAAGGACGATCCAAGTCCACCAATTCCGACACCAGGAACCAGTCGAAACGGGGAGGACGTTCTTCAATCTCGCCCGTTCGGTAGAAAGAAGCACGGACATAACCGGACTCATCCAGACGAAACTGCATGGCATCGAACTTCAAACTACCATCGGGACGAGCCAGCGTGGACGGGCTCATCGGCACGCCGTTCACCATCAGGGCGAAATAGGTATAGACCACGCCATGGTCCGCACCGGCTAATGCGATAGCCTGCCCGGCAGAAACATAATCGCCGGACTCCACCAACGTCTTGGCGTGATGGGCATACACCGTTTCCATCCCGTTGGGATGGAGCACCACGACCGTCTTTCCTAAATCCGTTTTACGCACCAAACGCACCACGCCCTGCATGGCCGCCCTGACTTCGTACTTTACCTCAGGTGACATGATATACCAACCGATGGGTTCATGACGAAAATCGGGAGTAAACAACACTCCGCCCTCCACCGGAAAACTCCAACCGTCGCGTTCCATGTCGGCTGAAGTCACGGTGAAATAATCGGTGCCGTCGAACAATCCGGCTGTCGGAATATGAAGCATACGCCGTTCCACGCGCGAGAAATCCACCCGCTCCTTGCGGCTGCCCGTAAAGGAATACAAAAGTGCCAACAACAAAGCGAGACACAAAATAGAAACACGCTTCACCATATATCCATATTTTTAATCAGTCCGTCAGAAAAATACCGTTCAGGATGCGCCCCGAACGGATGCCCAAGCGACGTGCGGAGAAGAAACGTTCGGAATGGCCGTAAGTACACACTCCGGCCAAATGAATCCGTGCAGAGGGCACACCACAATCCTCCAACAAGCCCCGGTTGGCTTGCCACAAATCAAGGTGCCATTTTTCCATCCTGTCACTCCCGTCTCCGGCGACAGGATATCGCCTCGCCATCTCCTCCATCGGGAAACCGGTCGTGCGGAAAGCTTCATACACCTCGTCACCCACCTCGAAAGCTTCCAAGGATATGCCAGGACCGATGGCCGCCTCCACATCCTGCGGACGGGTACCATACGCGCCTGACATCGCATGCAGGACGGCTTCCACAATGCGCAACACCGTACCCCGCCAACCGGCGTGCACGGCGACTACGGCATGATGCACCCGGTCGTATATTAATATAGGTATGCAATCGGCGGTAGACACCGACACGCACACCTTCGGCACGTCCGTCATCACGGCATCCACTCCTTCAAGCGTAACCGCCTTGACGGCATCGGCCTGCATAAAAAAAGCCTCATCGATACGACGCACCCGTGCGCCATGTATCTGATGAGGTATAATCAAACGGGATGCCTCCAAACCTAAAGACTCGCACAACAAATCACGGTTGAGCCGCACCATGCGTTCCTCGTCCCCGCAATAGGCATTGGCATTGAAAGAAGCGTATGCTCCCTCGCTATAACCTCCGCGACGCTCCGTACTAAAAGCACAGACGCCCTGCCCCAAATCGTATGTCAGCAATTCCGGTCCACGCATCTTCCGGAACTATTTTTGAGGTTCGTCGTCCCAATCCTCTTCGTATTCGAAATCGTCAAGGTCTTCTATCTCCTCCTCGTCCACAAACTGGATATCTTCATCCTCGCCCATGGCTTTCAGCTCATTCTGCAGGAATTTCAAATCCTTGTTCTTATGCACGATCTTGCTTTGGCCGGTAATGGCCTGAAGTTTATTGCTTTCGCTGTTCAGCTCTTTCCATAACAAGTCTTTCAACTCGGCTATGCCCGTCCCCGTGACCGAAGAGATAAACACATGGGGCACGTCGGGCAGGTTCTCGGAAAGCATCTGTATGAGCTCATCGTCCAGCAAATCGCTTTTCGTAATGGCCAACACCCGCTGCTTGTCGAGCATTTCGGGGTTGAATGTGGCCAGTTCGTTCAACAGTATCTCATATTCTTTCCGGATGTCCTCCGTGTCGCCGGGCACCATGAACAACAACAAAGAGTTGCGCTCGATATGACGCAGGAAACGTAAGCCCAATCCTTTCCCTTCACTGGCACCCTCAATGATGCCGGGAATATCGGCCATCACGAACGACTGGTTGTCGCGGTAGGACACGATGCCCAAACTGGGTTCGAGCGTCGTAAAGGGATAATTGGCTATCTTGGGACGGGCGGATGACACGGCACTGAGCAAAGTGGATTTCCCGGCGTTGGGAAACCCCACCAAACCGACATCGGCCAACAGCTTCAATTCCATGATGACCATCATCTCCTGCATCGGCTCCCCGGGTTGGGCATACCGCGGCGCCTGATTGGTGGCCGTACGGAAATTCCAGTTGCCCAAACCGCCCCGGCCTCCTTTCAGCAACAACACGACCTGTCCGTCCTCCGTCACGTCGCAAAGGTATTCTCCCGTCTCGGCATTATAGACCACCGTTCCGCACGGCACGTCTATATACTTGTCCTCGCCGTCCTTGCCCGACGACCGGGCTTTGGAGCCATTCCCGCCATGGCCGGCAAAGACATGCCGGTCATAACGCAGATGGAGCAACGTCCAATAGTTGCGGTTGCCGCGAAGGTAAACATTACCCCCACGGCCGCCGTTTCCACCGTCCGGTCCGCCATTGGGCACGTACTTGGCCCGGCGCATGTGAGCCGAACCGCGTCCCCCCTTGCCCGAACGGCAGTATATCTTCACATAGTCTACAAAATTGGATTCTGCCATATAAATTATTTGTTTGCAGCGTCTATCGCTTCAAAGATTTCCGCCAACATCTGTTCTTTTGAACCTTTCCAGTTGAAAGTATGGCGCAAACCTTCTTTTTCGAACCATTCGGCCAAAGGAGCCGTCTGGTTACGGTACACGTCAAAACGCTTCTTGATGGTTTCTTCATTGTCGTCGGCGCGTCCCTGCTCGATGGCACGGTTCAGCAAACGGGCCATCAGCGTCTCTTCGTCCACCACCAACTCTATCATCATGCCCATGTCGTCCTTGCGGTCGGCCAGCATCTTCTTCAAAGCCTCGGCCTGAGCGATGGTACGGGGGAAACCGTCGAATATCACCCCTTGGCCTTTCGTCTGTGCATCGTATGTCTTGGCCAGGATGTCGATCATCAGTTCGTCCGGAATGAGCTGGCCGTTGTCGATATATCCCTTGGCAATCTTGCCCAGTTCCGTACCGTTCTTGATTTCTCCGCGCAACACGTCACCGGTAGAAATGTGCCCCATGCCGTATTTTGCCACAATCTCGTCACTGTAAGTGCCCTTACCTGATCCCGGAGCACCGAAAATAATAATATTCTTCATCGTTGTTATTTTGTATTGGTTGAAACAATCTTTCTCCTCTTTTTCCGACAATAGAAACTGCCGGCCTATTCCACGACGGTGTAAATGTCACGGGTGTTCCTCCCGTAACCGTCATAATCCAGCCCATACCCCAAAATGAAATCGTTGGGTATGGAGAAACACTTGTACGGAATGTCCAAATCCACCTTCAAATTACCGGGCTTGAGCAACAATGTGCAAATGGAAATGGAACGGGGATTGTACTTCGCCAACATTTCCGTCACGTATTTCATCGTCAGTCCGGAATCCACTATATCCTCCACAACCACGACATCCCGTCCGGAAATATCGACATTCAGTCCTATCATCTCACAGACGGAACCGGTTGAAGACGTCCCCACGTACGAAGCCAACTTGACAAACGAAATCTGTGCAGAAAGCTCGATTTCCCTCATCAAATCAGCCGCAAAGATAAAAGACCCGTTCAATATAGCCAAAAAAACAGGTTCCGAACCGGCCAAATCACGGTTGATTTCTCCAGCCACCCGCTTCACCTGTTTCAATATTTCAGCCTCAGGTATCGACACGGCAAATTTTTTATCCTTTATCTGAAGTGTTTCCATATCTTTTTGCTAATTTTGCGTACAAAGATAGTGAAAGGTGAGCGCAGAGGCAAACGAAAAACAAAGTTTTTCAAGTTTGGACATGCCGAACCGCCTCCTATTTTATCCAAAAACAGTACCAAACCCAAAAAATACGAAAGAAAACGAAGTTTTATTTGTCATGAAGATACTCACCTCGACCCAGTTTAAAGAATTAGATAAATACACCATCGAACACGAACCCGTCTCATCCACCGATTTGATGGAACGTGCCGCAAAAGCGATTGCAGCCGAATTGAAAAGCCGTTGGACCACCGCCACTCGCTTCATCGTGTTTGCCGGTCCGGGCAACAACGGAGGCGATGCCTTGGCGGTATCCCGCCTGCTCTGCAACGCCGGGTACACGGTGCAGACGTATCTGTTTAACATCACGGGACGTCTCAGCGACGATTGCCTGAACAACAAGAAACGGTTGGAAAACCTGGCCGGACTGCTGTTCACCGAAGTATCTTCCCAGTTTTCTTTCCCTGAAGTGGACGAAAAAGACGTCATCGTAGACGGACTGTTCGGTACCGGACTGAATAAGCCTTTGGACGGGGGCTATGCCGGACTCGTGAAAAGAATCAACGCCAGTCCGGCCAAAGTGGTGAGCATCGACATCCCGTCCGGCCTGATGAGCGAAGACAACACATACAATAATTCGTCGGCCATCGTCCGTGCGGACCTGACCCTGACCATCCAGCTTCCTAAATTGGCCTTCTTTTTCGGCGAGAACCAGAAATATCTCGGTGAAGTAAACCCCATGGACATCGGGCTTTCCGCCGAGGGACTGGCGGCTATCGACTGTAGTATTACGGTGATAGAGCCGGGAGAGGTGAAAAAGATACTCAAACCGCGTAACCCTTTCGCCCACAAAGGCAGCATGGGGCATGCCCTGCTCGTAAGCGGACAGTACGGCATGGGAGGCGCAACCATCCTCGCGGCAAAGGCTTGCCTGAGAAGCGGAGTGGGCAAACTGACCGTCCATACGCCGGACATGAACAACAACATCCTGCAATGCAGTGTGCCCGAAGCCATACTCAGCCATGATTTGTCCGACATCCGGGTGTCGAAAGCCATAAGTACCTACGACTACAACGCTCTGGCCATGGGTCCCGGACTGGGCACACACGAAGAAACGGCAGAGGCTCTGCGTACATTCATCCGTAACCATCCGGGCGAAATGGTACTCGATGCGGATGCGCTCAATATCCTGGGCAACCATCCGGAATGGATTCCGGAAATCCCGCAAGACACGATTCTCACTCCGCATCCCAAGGAACTGGAAAATCTCGTGGGAACATGTACCGACAGTTACGACCGTATGGCAAAAGCCCGTGAGCTGTCCATCAAAATGCAATTATATGTCATCGTGAAAGGACACAACAGCATGATTTGTACACCGACGGGACGCGTCATCATCAACCCCACGGGCAATGCAGGCATGGCCACAGCCGGAAGCGGCGACGTGCTGACCGGCATCCTTACGGCTTTACTGACACGGGGATATACGGCCAATGAAGCTTGCCAGTTGGGCACCTATCTGCACGGCCTGGCCGGTGACATCGCACGCGAAAGGTTAGGCGAAGAAAGCATGATAGCCAGCGACATCATCGACGCGCTCCCCGAAGCCTTCAAGAAGTTAAAAGAATAAATACTGATAAAAATAAAGTTTATGAAAGCAAGAACCCTGTTATGCGGACTGGCACTTTGCACACTCGGTGCCGTCGCACAAACCGAAGTAAGCCCGTACGTACCCGGCGCCACGGTGGAGGGCGTAACCTATTACTTGCCCCGTACAGCCCTTCGTCTGGTCGTCGTGGCCGAAAAGCAAGTCTATACCCCCGGAGAATTCAGCAAATATGCAGACCGCTATCTCCGTTTGTCCCAAATAAACCAGGAACCTTACACGAAGTGGAGTATAAAAAGTATAGATATGGTACCCTACGGAGTACCCGATCCTCAAAAAGTTTACAGCATACAGCTTAAAAAGAGAACCGTAGCTCCGTTGGTAGGTCTCACTTCCGAAGGCATCCTCCTGTCCATCAATACCGACGGGGAAGAGGAACCGTTACCGGCCGTACCGAAAGGAAATGATGCTCCTAAAAGACTCAATCCCAGAGATTACATGAATCAGGAAATCCTTTCTGCCGGAAGCAATGCCAAAATAGCCGAACTGACGGCCGAAGAAATCTATGATATCCGGGACAGCCGCACGGCATTGATTAAGGGCGAAGCGGACAACATGCCGAAGGATGGCGCTCAACTCAAACTTATGCTCGACCAATTGACGATGCAGGAAACAGCCCTTACACAACTCTTCAAGGGCACTGTGGACACCAGTACGGAGGTTTTCACCATAGAACTCACGCCTGCGGAGTTTACAGACCGGATGGTGCTGTTCCGTTTCTCGGAAAAACTGGGCGTAGTGGACAATGACGATTTATCCGGCGAGCCGGTTTACCTCTCTTTGAAAAACATGAATACCCTCCCCCAGCCCGTCGTGGACGAAAAGGCTGCAAAAAAGAAAGGTAAAATGGAGGAAGGAGTATATTATAATGTACCTGAACGAGTGGCGGTCAGCGTATTCAATGCTTCCAGAGAGTTCTGCAAAGGGGAGTTCCCCATGGGGCAATTCGGCCATGTGGAAATCCTGAGTAATGTGCTCTTCGACAAGAAAACCACCACCCAAGTCACTTTCTACCCCAGCAACGGAGCCATCAAACAACTGACGGACAACGGCGAGGAAAACTGAAAACCTACTAAACATGCGATAAGCATAAAAAAAGGGCTGCCCGAAAGCAGCCCTTTAACTTTTATATGTCGTACGACGGATTACAACTTGTTGTCAGAACCCAAAACGTTGACAATCTTGTGCTCGTACAATTTCTTCATGTTGTCGCGAGCCGGACCCAAATATTTACGCGGGTCGAACTCTGCCGGCTTCTCAGCAAATACCTTGCGAACAGCAGCCGTCATAGCCAGACGAGAGTCTGAGTCGATATTGATTTTGCAAACTGCACTCTTGGCAGCCTTACGCAATTCGTCTTCGGGGATACCGATAGCTGCTTCCAACTTGCCACCGTATTTGTTGATGGTGTCTACTTCTTCCTGAGGAACAGATGAAGAACCGTGCAGTACAATGGGGAAGCCCGGAAGCTCCTTCATTACGCCGTCCAATACATCGAATGCCAAAGGAGGAGGAACCAAACGGCCTGTAGCGGGATCAACGTGGCACTGTTCGGGTTTGAACTTATATGCACCGTGAGAAGTACCGATAGAAATAGCCAAAGAGTCGCAACCGGTCTTGGTTACGAAGTCAACTACTTCTTCAGGACGGGTGTAGGTGTGATGTTCAGCCACAACGTCGTCTTCTACTCCGGCCAATACGCCCAACTCACCTTCTACGGTTACGTCGAATTGGTGAGCGTATTCTACGACTTTCTTCGTCAAAGCCACGTTCTCGTCATACGGAAGGTGAGAACCGTCGATCATCACTGAAGAGAAACCTGAGTCGATACAGCTCTTGCAAGTCTCGAAAGTATCTCCGTGGTCGAGGTGCAACACGATTTGAGGATTGGCACAACCCAATTCCTTTGCATATTCAACAGCACCCTGAGCCATATAGCGCAACAACGTAGCGTTGGCATACTGACGGGCACCCTTAGAAACCTGAAGGATCACCGGAGACTTGGTCTCTACGGCTGCTTGAATGATAGCCTGCATCTGCTCCATGTTGTTGAAGTTGAAAGCAGGAATGGCATAACCGCCATTAATGGCTTTTTTGAACATCTCTCTGGTGTTCACCAAGCCTAAGTCTTTGTAATTAACCATATCTTTATAATTTATAAAAAGAACAATTCGTTTCACTCTTTTTTGGTAGGACAAAGATAGGCATTTTTCTTCAAATCCAATCTCCCGCCCATATCTTTTATACAAAAAAAATCCCCCGAAGCGTATTTTACCGTTTCGGGGGAGTGCTTGTAGCGTCATTTCATCTCTTTTACCAAATATACCACAACCGGAAGGTGGTCGCTATAACCGTTCAGCCACACTCCGCCGGCATGCGTACGCTTGGTATTGCCTTTGTATCGCCCTTCGGTTTGAAACAGATAATTGCGCGAGAATATCTCATTCTTAAAGAACTTCAAGGTCGAATAATCCTTCTTACCATCCAAATCCAATAAATTGGGAGTCATTACAATCTGGTCGAACAAGTTCCACTTGCCGTCATACATCAACGTGCCCCGTCCGTCTTTAGCCAGCACGTTCCACCAAGGATTATACAAATCGGACTTGCCCACATCTTTCATTTCGCGCTTGGCTCCCAAAGCTTTCGCCATACTCGGACTGAAAGGATCGTCGTTCATATCCCCCATCACGATGATTTTCATTTCCGGATTTGCCTTGCTGATACTGTCTTTCAACATACGGACTTGTTTCCCTGCACGCTCCCTATAGTATGAAACCGCTGCACGGCTGGGCCAATGGCATACGATAAAGGTCACATCATCGCCCGCCAGTTTACCTTGTACGGTCAGGAAGCCACGCGTATGATAAGCACTGTCTTTCGCCTCATATACATAAGGTTGCAGAAACGACTTTTCCGGTGTAAAGAAACGGGGATTGTATATCAGCGCACAATCTACGCCACGCTTGTCCGGCCCTTCTATATGAACGAACTTCATTCCACGTGCTTTCAAAGGCGGCTGTTCCACCAAATCTTGCATCACACGGCTGTTCTCAACCTCAGACACCCCGATGACAGACGCACCGATATTGGGCAACTTGTCTGTCCCCATCTCCGACAATACAGTGGCCATGTTCTTCAATTTCGCGAAATACTTCATTCCGTTCCATTTCATAGCCCCATCGGGCAGATACTCGAAATCGTTTTTCCCCTCGTCATGAATGGTATCGAAAAGATTTTCCTGATTATAAAACCCAACCGCATACATGCCGAATTTCTTCTCTTGGGCACGTGCCGCCGTAAACAGCAGCACGAACAAGCCCATAACCATAAACATTCGTTTCATAAGATGTTTTTTTAACGTTTTGTTAATTCTCTATTACAAATATGGCTTTTTTCGGCTACCGAGCCAAAAAAAAATGGCAAAAAGTTAGTCCGGGATGACTTTAATTTGAAAATAATGTGTTTCTTTGTAACAACAATATAATAAATCTACGAGATATGGGGAAAAAGACAACTTTGATTCTATCGGCATTCTTTGTGTCAGCCTTGCTCCACGCACAACAGACAGACACTCTGGCCGTGCTCCAACAACGGGCACAGAATGAGAATGCGGACTTTTCGTTCACAGAATCGCAACTCAATGAAGATGACGACGCGGGCCAGACCGTTTCGGCCATCACAGGAGTCGGCAACGACCTGTACTTGTCTGAAGTGGGCTATCTATTCAGTCCCATGCGCTTCCGCCTGAGGGCTTATCAAAATTCCAACAACGACATGTTCATCAACGGTATCCAGTTCAACGATGCCGAACGAGGCGTATTCAGTTACAGTTCCATCGGAGGACTGAACGACGCAACCCGTAACCGTGAAGGCTCCCCGTTTTTCCTGATGAACCAATTCGGTTATACGTCGGTGGGAGGAGCGGATAATATTAATGTACGGGCCGGACAATACGCCACAGGCCACAAATTATCGTTGTCCGGTACCAATCGAAACTATCGTGCACGAGGCATGTACACCTACTCTTCGGGACTGATGAGCAACGGATGGGCCTTCACCGGTTCCATCGGTTACCGTTGGGCCAATGAAGGATTCGTAGAAGGTACGTTCTACAATTCGTTCAGCTATTTGTTAGGGTTCGAGAAACGGTTCAACGACCGACACAGCTTGAGCTTCACGACCTGGGGTTCCCCCACCGAACGTGCCCAGCAGGGTTCTTCCACAGAAGAAGCGTACTGGTTGGCCAACGACCATTACTACAACCCGAACTGGGGTTACCAAAACGGCGAAAAGCGTAATGCACGTGTGGTAAATTCTTTCGAACCGACAGCGATTGTCACTTGGGATTTCGACATCAACGAACGAACCAAGCTGTCTACATCGTTCTCCGGAAAATACAGCATGTATGCCAGCAGCGCTTTAGGATGGAGTGGAAATGCCGCCGACCCGCGTCCGGATTACTACAAAAAGTTACCGAGCGGACAAATCAGCGGCAACGTATTCAACCAACCGTTGAGCGACGAGGATGTGGAGACTTGGCAAAACGCATACAATTACTGGACCAGCGCAAAGTCCCACCGCCAACTCGATTGGGATGCCATGTACTTTGCCAACGCCCAACAAAACACGTTAGGGGGCGAAGCCTTGTACTACGTAGAGAATCGTCATAACGACCAAATGGCCTTCAACTTCGGTTCCACCCTGAAACGCGACATGGACGAGTACGGTTATATCACAGCCGGCGTAAACGCCAGCACCACCAAAGGCATGCACTACAAAACCATGAAAGATTTGCTGGGTGCCAACAAATATACGGACGTAGACAAATTCTCCGTTCGTGACTACGGCTACAACTCCAGCATGATTCAAAACGATCTGGACAATCCCAACCGCCTGATCGGTGAAGACGACAAGTTTGGCTACAATTATAATATATTCGTCAACAAAGCCAACGTTTGGGCCAACTACCAATTCGATAAAAGCTTCTACAGTTTGTTCTTTGCCGGACGTTTGGGCGGAACGACCATGGAACGTGAAGGTTTGATGCGCAACGGTCGTGCGGCCAACAACTCAAAAGGCAAGAGCGGCACAGCCAAATTTTTGGAAAGCGGAGCCAAGGCCGGAGCGACTTTCCGTATCGGAGGCAAACACGTGTTCAACGTCGGGCTTGGATATGAAGAAAACGCACCGTTGCCTTACAATGCCTTCATCGCTCCCCGTCTGAAGAACGACTTCGCCACGAATCTGACCAACGAGGAAGTAATGACTGCCGAAGCCAGCTATGCGTTCAACGGACCCATCTTCGCTTTCAAGGTCAGCGGCTACTACACGCGTTTCAACAATGTGACCGAACTCGACCAGTTCTACAACGACCAGGAGTCGCGCTACACTTATCTGTCGATGACTGGGGTAGAGAAAGAATATATGGGAGTAGAACTGGCCGCCAGCGTAAAACTCACGTCAAACCTGACCCTGAAAGCGTTGGGCACATTCAACAACGCCGAATATGTGAACAACCCGAACGCCAATCTGACTTACGAAAACGAAAGCGAAACTACGCAAGATGTCGTGTACATCGACGGAATGAAAGAAAGCGGAACTCCGCTCTCTGCCTACAGTCTCGGACTGGACTACAATGTGAAAGGTTGGTTCTTCAGTATCAACGGTAACTACTACCACCGCGGATTCATCGACTTCTCCACTTACCGCAGATTAGGTAAGGTTTTGGGTGTGTCAGCCGGCGAGAACGGGACCGTAGGTGAAGACGGCAATAAGGTAAGCGTAAACATCCCCGGACAGGAAGAGTTCGACGGCGGTTTCATGCTCGACCTCTCCATCGGAAAATACATCCGCCTGCAAAAAGGCCGCGCCCTGAGCATCAACCTGACGCTGAACAACGTGACCAACAATACGGACATGAAAACCGGAGGATACGAACAGAACCGCGACGATGCCTACGACGACGGCCGCGAGCGTCCTTACCAGTTCTCACGCCACTCTAAATATTACTACGCACAAGGACTCAACGGGTTCCTCAACATAGGATTCCGCTTCTAACCTTTTAAAATAAACTTGAATATGAAAAATATTAAATTATTGCTCGTCTCCATGTTGGCGGCCGTCTTCTCCGGCTGTATGGACCACCATGACGACCCGACTAATTATACATACGGCAATCCCGCTGTAGGAGAAGCCAATACGACTATCGCTGACTTAAAGACAAAGTATGCCGGCATAGTCAGCAGCAACAAAGCGGAAGAAGTACAAGAGAACCTGGTCATCTCCGGTGTGGTGGTAGGCGATGACGAATCCGGTAACATCTACAAGAACCTGTACGTCAACGACGGAAGCGGTACCTTAGTTGTGGGCATAAACGCCACCGGACTGTATGCTTTCTTACCTGTAGGCCAGAAAATAGCCATCAACTGTAAAGGACTTTATGTAGGCGGTTACGGTTCCATGGCCCAGTTAGGCACCTTGTACCAAGGCAAGATAGGCCGCATGCCGGAATATACATGGAAGGAACATGTCAAAGTTATCGGCCAGCCAGACCTTTCTTATCCCGAACTGACTCCTATGGAAATCGACGAAGCCTGGCTGTCTTCGGCCAATAAAGCCGACGCGGCATTCTTTGTCAAGATCAACGATGCGGAATTTGTAGAAGCCGACGGACTGACGCAATATGCTCCGGAGGCAGAAGGCGACGGAGGAAACGGTGTAAACCGTACCCTTAAGGTAGGAAATACCAACATTCCTTTCCGCACCAGCACTTACGCCAACTTCTCTACGGAGTACATGAAGATGGGAAAAGTGGACGTCACGGGGTTACTCACCCAATATAACGGCGAATGGCAACTCACCGTACGCACTTCAAGAGACATTCAATAAAATGCATTCACCAACAAAAACGAAATAATATGAAAACGAAAAGTTTTATCAGCCTATTATGCCTGACATTAGGCATGTTCCTGTTCCAGGCATGTAATGACGTTCCCTCCCCTTACGACATACCGGGCAAGGGAGATGCCAACAGCATATACGGAACCGGAACCAAAGATTCCCCCTATACCGTCAAAGGTGCTTCGCTGAACCAAAACGGCGGATATGCTTGGGTAAAAGCCTATATCGTGGGCTACATTCCCGTTTCAACCGGAGACGGCGGCCCGAGTTACACCATATCAGACGTAGTATTCGGTGCTGACGGAGCTGGTGCTCCCAACATCGTCATTGCCAGTTCGCCCGACAGCAAGAATATCAATGACTGCATGGCCGTACAGCTTCCGAGCGGTGATGTGCGTAACGCACTCAACCTGCAAGCCCATCCAGAAAACTTAGGCAAAGAAGTCTTGCTCTATGGCACCATGGAGAAGTACTTCGGTGGGTCGGGCGTGAAAAGCGTGACAGCCGCCATCCTCGACGGACAAGAGATAGGTGACATGCCGGAGGAATCTGGCGAAGCCATCTTCAGCGCAGACTTTTCACAATCTCTCGGAGAGTTTGCTTCCGTTTCGACATCCGGAAGCCTCGAATGGTACAATGATTATTCCAGTGCCATGATTACAGGATATAAGGACTTTAATGGAGATGGTGAGAAAGAAAACCAAGCTGGAGTAACTTTCCTTGTCGGTCCGGAAATAGACCTGTCACAAATCGAAGAAGCGTATGTCGCTACTAATATGGCCATCAACTATGAACGTGGTGACCTCAATGCAAACAATTCAATTCTTATCAGCAAGAATTACTCAGGCGATGCAAACAGTGCAACGTGGACACAATTAACGTATGATACTGAAGGACTCAATTCCGACTTTACATTCAAGAATAAGAAAACAGCTATTCCTGCTGAGTTTATGGGAGGAAAAGTCTATATAGCTTTGAGACATACCTGTAGCGACACCCAATCCTCGACGTGGGAGGTAAAGAAAATAGAGGTCATCAAAGGAAAGATTGAGGATATACCGGAAGAACCAAACCCGGAAGGCGAATATCTCAATCAGGATTTCACAAGTTCATTGGGTGGTTTTACGTCAACTTCAGTTTCCGGAACCCTTGAATGGTACAATGACTTCCAAAGTGCCATGATTACCGGTTACCAAGACTTTAACGGGGATGGACAAAAAGAAAACCAAGCCGGAGAGACTTATTTCGTGAGTCCGGCTTTCACGATTGGCAGCACATCGGCTGTACATATGGCTATCAATATGGCCATCAACTATGAACGCGGAGATCTTAATGCCAATAATTCCATACTCATAAGCAAGGACTATACAGGTAATGTAAACAGCGCAACGTGGACACAGTTAACTTATGATACCGATGGGCTTAACGCAGATTTCACTTTCAAGAACAAGGAAATCAATATTCCGTCTGAATTTATAGGTAGTAACGTTGTCGTAGCCCTTCGTCATACTTGTACAGACACTCAATCCTCCACTTGGGAGGTGAAAAGTATCAAGGTGTTATCCGGCAACGCGGAAGAACCGGGTACAGACCCAGAACCTACTCCGGGTGGAGAAGGAGATGCCTTGATTGCCATAGACGGAGCGACCGTGAGCCTGACAGCTCCTGAGGCCACCGCGTCGGGTAACGTAACGACCACCGACCTCAACTCTTTCGGATGGGAAAATGCGGGTGACCCCTTGGGAGCTACTGATTCAGAAGGAACTGAAATCATCTTTGCACAAGAGGAAGGCAACAATCCTCCTAAATTCTATACGGCCACAGGAGGCGTACGCATGTATGCACTCAATTCGATGACGTTGAAAGCTTCCAAGCCCATCGCCAAAGTTGTACTTAACTGCGATTCCTACCAAGGTACTAATTATGTCGGCAACACACAACTTTATGCCACAATAGACGGTAACAATTGGAAAATAGTAAATGACCATACGTCAAGTAGTGGTGGAGTCCAATTGCGTATCAAAACGATAGAAATCACTTACGCCGAATAAAATAAGGAAAAAGCAGAGAATAATACAAACCACCCCGCAACAAAATAAAGTTGTTGCAGGGGTGGTTTCTTTGTTTCCGACAATTCATGTAAACGAATTGCGGAAAACATATTCTTCTTCTCCTTATTTTCTTGCAAAAACCTTGCAAAGAAAAAAAGAAATCCCTTATATTTGTAAATAGAAAAAGAAATTATAAATATCAATGAAAATAAACTCTATCCTTTTCTTTAGTGCAATATTTTTGCTCATCGCCTGCAATGACGACACTCCTGACGGAACATCGGGCGACAACTCGAACCAGAACGCCAATCCTACGGTTATACAAAACGCCAGAAATCTGGAGATGCCGAGGCTGGACGACCAAACGGGCGACATTTATTCCCATTACGTAACTTACAGAGGAGAGCAAGTATTGAACTACACCTTAGACTGGCACAAAGAAAAGAAACACTCGCGATGGGTTGCTTTCGTCTTTACCAACACGACGTCCGGAACAAGCTGGAATCGCAATAATTGGAAAGGTACAGAATGGAACGGCAAAGTCTGGGAGGGCGATCCCTTCCAACCCGATCCGGATATTCCCGCCGGAGAACGAAATGAATTGAGTGATTTCAGCCGGAGCGGTTACCAGCGCGGTCACCTCTGTGCGTCGGCCGACCGCCTCTTCTCCATGGATGCCAACGGACAAACGTTCTACCTCTCCAACATGAGTCCGCAAATGGGCAGTTTCAACTCCCCCAACTGGTCGGACCTCGAAACGCAAGTACGCAATTGGGGACGCAACAACAATTTCCGCGACACACTTTTTGTCGTAAAAGGCGGAACGATACGTGACGACCAAATCATAGAATACATCGGTGGAAAAGACCCCAGTTCCCCCACGAAAGTCGCCGTACCGAAGTACTACTTCATGGCTTTGCTCTGCAAAAAGTACGACGGCGGACAAAACACTTACAAAGCCATCGGTTTTTGGGTGGAACACAAACGATACGGCACGACTCCATCACTCCGCACGTGGGCCGTCAGCATCGACGAACTGGAAGAGAAGACAGGTATCGATTTCTTCTGCAATCTGCCCGACCGGATAGAAATACCGGTAGAGCAGACTTATAATATAGAAAGTTGGAGCGGATTATAGCCGAAAATATTCCGCAGAAAGTTTGGCGGTTCTGAATAAAAGGCTTAACTTTGCACCTCGTAAATCAGACCATTACACATATAGTTACCAGCTATAAGTTGAACTGACAAAAATTTATAAGACAATGAAGAAAGATATTCATCCTGAGAATTATCGTCCCGTAGTGTTCAAGGACATGAGCAACGGTGACATGTTCCTTTCACGTTCTACTTGCAAAACGAGCGAGACCATAGAATTTGAAGGCGAAACCTATCCGGTAGTGAAAATTGAAATTTCCAGCAGTTCACATCCCTTCTATACGGGTAAGAACAAATTGGTGGACACGGCAGGTCGCGTAGACAAGTTCATGAGCCGCTACGCAAAGAGCCGCAAATAAATCGGGATTCCATATTTTATCGGAAAGATAAAAAACGGTGTGGTGACAACAGTTTCCACACCGTTTTTCTTTTCCTTCCCCGTACAAGGGGATCACGGAAAAGTCCATATTTTTCCACACCTCCGGAGGCTTTCGGATGCGCTTGCGGAGCATCTGATTTCAATCTCCGCCAAACGAAAAACGAATCTCAGCAGATTGATTTTTCAATCTGCTGAGATTCGTTTTTCGTTCTCCTTAGATTTTTTGAGAATACTCAACAAGCTAAAAGACAATCACTTGCCGTCGACCAAGACAAAACGTTTACCCTGCCATTCATATACGACAGGACGTAAAACCTTTTTCATACGCTCTGCCTCCTCCTTGTCCACTTCGCCGGGCTGCAAAACAAAAGTCAGCCGCATATCGTCCGGTTGCAGGGAAGCCGTCACAAAGCGCATGTCCTGCAAATGCTGCAGGCGTGACACTTCCTCTTTATCTACCGAATCATTCGTTTCCCAAAAATCGGCATACGCGGGAAAGGGTATCCACTTCTCTTCCGGCAACACGTTCCAATCCGGCGCGTAAAGGGCGACCTTCGTCTCGGTTACCGGCCCGGAATAAGTACGCGCCACGCAAATATAGTTCAGCGTATCTTCGGCCGGCAAAAGCTTCATCTCCACCCGGCAATTCGGCGTCAGTTGCAAGTCGAGATAGTCCACCGTCAACGCTTTCAACACGCTAAAACCGTCGAAACGGTTGCGCACTTTAGCCTCCATGTCGTTTTCTATGAAGTCGATACAATCCAGACGGTTGTTTTTCGTCATGATGCCCAACACGCTGTCGGGCATGGCGGCAAACACGTCGCGCATCTTCTGTGCCTGAAGAGCCTGGCCCAATGCCAACGTTATGATAAGAGGTAAAAAACGTTTCATACATCCATTTTATTTTACGGGCACAAACTTAGTCATTTTTATCGACATTCCGCGCCTCGCACCTTATTAATAACATCTCTTCACGTTAACTGGAACCCAAATAGAGGAACACCATTCCGAGCAGGACCAACACCAGGTCCACCGCCTTGCTCTGCAAGTTCTTCTCGCGGAAAACCATGGCTCCGAACAGGAACGAAACGACCACACTGCCGCGGCGCACCATGGAGACAATGGAAATCATGGCACCGTCCAAGCTGAGTGCATAAAAGTAGACGAAGTCTGCCGCCGACAGGAAGAGCGAAATCGGAAGGATGCACCAATCCCACCGGAAAGGCGTGGTCTGCTTCCTGCGCGGCCACCATAACAAAAGCATCATGACGCCCATCATCACCAACTGGTAGAGATTATAATAACTCTGCACCACCATGCGGTCCAGCCCCACTCCCCCATTCTCAGGCGAAGCCATCAGGTATTTGTCGTACAAGCCGCTCACGGCTCCGAGTACACTGGCCAAGACGATGAAATAAATCCACTTGTCGTGCCGGAAGTCGATACCTTCTTTTTTACCGCTCCGGCTCAACATGAAGAACGACAGCACGGCCAAGGCCACACCCGCCCACTGATAAAGGTTCAACCGCTCGCCGAAGACCAACAGCGCACCGACGAGCACCATGACGGGGCGTGTGGCATTGATGGGCCCCACTATCGTCAACGGCAAATGCTTCATGCCGAAATAACCGAATATCCATGAAGAAAGCACGATGCAGGACTTCAACAGGATGTACTTCTGCGCCCCCCAGTCGGTCGGGGGGATATAAAACAAGCTACCGGTGTCCGTCATTCCCCATGCCGAACCGAGAATGAACGGCAGGAAGATAAGGCTGCAAAACAATGTATTGAGAAACAAGACGGGAATCACAGCATTGCCTCTCAACGACTTTTTCTTGAACACATCGTAAAAGCCCAACAGGGCGGCGGAAGTAAACGCCAGAATCAACCACATATATCTCTTTCTTTTCCGTTTCTACTCTATACCATGAAACATTTGTCCGGATAGGCCACATCCACCAAGAAGAGGGCGTTCCCCGGCATGGACTCTCCCGCACGGCAACGGTCTTTTCCTTCTATCACCGCCCGAAAGCCTTCCGGCGTAAGCTTGCCCCGCCCCACTTCGACGAGCGTACCGACGATGGCACGCACCATGTTGCGCAAAAAACGATCCGCCTGGATTTCAAAACGCCATTCGCCTGGCGCAAGCTCCGTCCAACGGGCTTGCATGATACGGCAGTTGTTGGTCTTCGTATCGGTATTCACTTTGCTGAAACTGGTGAAATCGGTATAATCGAACAATGCAGCAGCAGCTTCGTTCATCTTCCCAAAATCAAGCATCTGGTACAGACGGCAGGAATAAGCCCGCAAGAACGGGGACTTGCCGAAATGCAGGTAATAATGGTAGGTGCGCGACAAGGCATCGAAACGGGCATGTGCATCGGCTGCCACAGGCACCGTCTTGTAAATGGAGATATCCGGCGGCAACAGGCGGTTGAGCTTGTCCGTCAGCCACCTTCCGTCAATCCGTCGCACAGGGTCATCGGCATACTCGAAATCGAAATGAGCCACCATCATCCGGGCGTGTACTCCGGTATCCGTCCGTCCCGCTCCTGTGATGGACACGGGCTGCCGCAAGAGGGTGGCCAAGGCTTTCTGCAACACCTCTTGCACACTGATACCGTTGGGCTGAATCTGCCAACCGTGGTAACTCGTGCCGTCATAGGCCAAATATAAAAAATATCTTTGCATCCGTCTGATTTGTAAACGGATGCAAAGATAATGCTTTTATTTAGATTCTCACCGGTTTTTCCTTACTACCTATATCGTAACACCATAGGCTTTTTACACTATAAGTCCAAATAAAAGAAGTGGGAATCATCGTAAGGATAGTCATACTCAACCGGAAGTTCTTCTTTTTCTATTCTCCTGAAACCGGCCTTCTCGTAAAACAAATGCGCCCTATCCGTATTTTTGGGTGTATCGAGAATTATCCTTGAAAAACCATGTAGTTTCGCAAACTCCAAAAACACACCGTACAACTGCTGTCCGAGGTTATGCGGTTTCCCCCTATACGGTTCGTACACAAAGAATTTTTTCAATATACATAAGCCGTTTCCCTTATTCATCAAACCGATAGTCCCAGCGACCTTTCCGTTTTCCTTTGCCACCCAAAAATTACCTCCGTCATAGATATATTCTTCTTCGATATGAAGTAAATCCGACTGGTCTTCGACACCCACCAACGGACGGGTACCGTCATTCTGGCAATGTAACACAAGGGCTATGACGCTTTCTTTATCGCACGTTGAATATGTTCCTATTTCTATCATCTTTATTGTTTAAAGGCATACCTATATACTTTCAGATTTGCTTGTATTGCGGGAACAAGTCACAAAACCCTCGCTTGTTAAATTGATAGTACATTTCGATATGTTCCGGCGTATCGTTTTCAAGCAATAGAAGAAGTTCTTTGGCAAATTCAAGCGTTGCAGAACCATTGGCTGTTACAATCCTGTTATCACTGACTGCCGACGTATGGACGTAACCTTCGAAATGGGTATAATGGTCTCCTCCCCAAAGCTTAAGTTGTTCCAAACCATTCCCGGTGTGCCGGACATGATTAAGGAAACCACATTTAGCCATGAACGACGCGGCATTACATATCGCACCTACCACCTTGCCTGCCTCAATGGCCTTACTGACAATCGGTGCGACTTTCTCTGCAACCGGTGTAGTCCATCCGAAACCGCCAATCAGCACCAACGCCGCATAGTCTTCAGGCATCGTGTCAAACGAATAATCCGGTATGACTCGGAATCCGCCTATCGACTTTACCGGCTCTAAAGTCGGAGCCACAACTTTATTAACATATTTCGGGTTCTCTTTCAAGGCAAATTCGTCGGAAGCAATGGCTTCTGAGAGATATACCATCTCATGTGCCGCATAATCGGGCAAAAGGACATATAGGACTTCCTTATTCATATAGTCGTATTTTCGTTCAACAGTATTTCTGCAAAAGTACGAAAAATGCAGTTTATGCAGAGCGACAGGAGGCTCTTTTTACTCCTTTTCAGTGAAATAAAAACAGTGGCAGTTTATTTTTCCTCTTTCTCATGAGCCTTACACCCAAAAGAACAATACGTAACGAAACGCCATTTTAGCAGACTCGTTACGTATTGCTCCAATGTATCATGCCGGTATGCGTTTATTTCACAATATAATAATCCGGCCTCAAACCCTTCAGCGCATCTTTACGCTTAGCCTTACGTACCCAAATGCCGCCCAGGGTATACACATCCACCCACTCGTCGGGATTCTCCACCCGGATTTGCCGCACACCGTCGCCCGTACCGTAATCGCTCATCTGTATGTCGTCCACGTTGATTCGCTTCGAAGAGGTTCCCGTCACGCTGAACTTCAACCGCACAAGACCGTCTACGTCCAATTTGTAACCGTAACGTTTCCATTCTCCTTTGTTGAAAGCCAGATTATTTGCCACAGGCAGCCACGTCATCCCCCCATCCAAGGAATATTCCACACTGAGCTTCACGCCCATATCCTTCTCACCATACAGCCCGGCATAGAACCACAAAGAGTCGCAACCCTCCGTCTTGTCTTCCATCATCTCCAGTTCTGTCGTGACACCGGATTTGGCCTGCATACGCACGCTCCAATCACCGTTTTTCCTGTCGTCCGCCAAGTTGCCTATCAAGGTCTGCGCCATCCGCCACTGCGCGGCCACACACGTCACCTGGCCTTCCTTATAACTGTTTTTAAAACCGGTCTCAAAGGTCTCGAAAAACGCCTTTTTCTTATCAACTTCTCCCGAAAGGCTCACGATGATGTCTTCCGCCCCAGGAGTGGACAGCACCATTTCGCCTTCCGTCATCCCTTCCTCAGGCATTGCCCCCATGCGCACCATGAGACGTTGTTCCGTGCCTTCCACAGATGCCTTGGTACTCCATTCCTTACCGTCTGCACTCACTTCAAACGGAGCCTCTACCGTGGCTGTGGTCACATACTGGTCTACGCCTAAAGCCGTAACCGTCACTGTCTGCGGGGAAGAAACCCGTCCAGGCACAGACGTGAAATGCAATTCAGAAGCATCGGCCGTAAACACAGGCGTGACCTCCGGCATACGGACTTCCACCTCGTTGGAAACCATCGCCTCTCCGCCCTCTCCGTCCGGAAGACTTACCGTATAATAATAAGTCGTAGCGGGAAGCAGGCCTTCCACTGTGGCAGAAACGCCAGTCAACGTTTTGGGATAGCCTTCAAGCATCTGCTGTTGTCCACTCTCATCCTTCGTATAGACAGCCAACGTGTAATCCAATCCCTCTCCCATATCCATCCACGAAGCAGTAAATCGTTGGGCATTCACCGTACAAACCACATCACGGGCCGGATAGGCAGGAATACCGTCCACATACTCTACTCTCAGGGGATTCCGGTGCTCGAAACCGTCGCCTTTCAACAGGAGTACAGCCTCGTGCACCCCGGCTTCGGCAGTACGGCAACGTACCGTCAAAGTCACTCCCCGGACGATTTCGTCTTCCGTCAGTTGCGTCTTGTCCGCCTCAAAACCGGACTGTCCGAAATCTAAAGCCAGTCCTCCGGGTAAGTTACGCCCCCGAATGGTCAAACGCCCCTCCAATCCCTTGGACAAGGCTTGCAGCCCGAAGTCCACCGTCTCCCCTTCTCCGGGCACAAACAACTCGGGGCTCGTGGATGTGCGGTCGATATAAAAAGCATAATCCGTACTGTCTCCCCAAATATAAGAGGCCAACTGCGGATAATCCACAAAGGGATTACGATTTCCCTGAATACCGGACACGGCTTCGTTACGCTCACGTTCTACATCGTCCACAGGGTCGGCTTCGCTCCACGCTAACAATAGGTTGCTCACCCAAGGCCGCAAAGTCGGATAACGGTTTTTCTCTACCATCAACAAACCTTCTGTCGTCTGCCACAAATCAGCGTAATCTTCATAACAAGTAGCCATATAAAAGTAAGTACGTGCAAAATCTCCTTTCCATTCATCCGCCGGTTCCCACACAGTAATCAATGAATCCGTACGATAAGATGTGGATTTCCCGACGCGGGTCACCCCATTGTCGAAAGCGGGCGTTTCCGTGACCACTCCAATCGGGTTGTTGCTTTTCCTCCCGTTGGCCGTTCCGTCACTGGGAAACAGGTTAAACAAATCGCAGTAGGCGTTGTTCACAATATGTCCCCACCAACTGTTGGCAAAAGAATGCTCGATGTTCATGCCCTCCACAGCATTCAATCCGTTGAACTCACGAACGACGTTACTGTAACGGTCGCGCACCGTTCCGTCCGGCATACGGTCGGTCACGACAAAGCCCGACCAGGTATAGCCTTCGCCCTTACCACCATAGTCCAATACTCTCTCCGGCTGTATCAACTCATGAAGCGCGGTTTTCAACTCCGACTTCTTCAGCCCTTCCACCGGCCTGTAATAATCCTCCTGTCCGTAAGCCATCAGCCCACAGAACGCAAGACACCAAAATTCAAGTAATAACTTCCTCATACTTATGATATTTGCTCAAAAGCAAATATACAATAAAAAACAAAGAACAAGCATTATCCGGCATAAAAAATCATATAAAATCCTGTATCCGTTACAGTTCTTCGCTAAAGAAACCCAACGATTGTGATTATTCTGCAATACAAAGAAGGAATAAAAAACGTCCCAACCTAAACTCTATACAGAAAGTTTAGATTGGGGCATTTTCACGTTCGTTTATTATAAGGCTTATTCAGCCACGGGCTCCGTAGCTTCGGGAGCCTGGTCTATAAGTTCCATGAACTGGTCCAACTTCGGCGTAATGATGATTTGCGTCCGACGGTTACGCATCTTACCTTCCGGAGTGTCATTGGAAGCCACAGGATTATACTCACCCCGTCCGGCTGCCGTCAAACGCTTGGGATCCACCCCGTATGTATTTTGCAAAGCCTGAACCACAGAAGAAGCACGCAATGTACTCAAGTCCCAATTATTACGGATATTAGGCCGCGAAATAGGATCGGTATCCGTATTGCCCTCGATCAGCACTTCATACTCCTTGTAATCCATGATGATTTTGGCAATCTTGCTCAACGTCTCACCGGCACGCTCACTGATTTCATAACTACCCGACTTGTACAGCATATTGTCTGCTAAGGAAATATAGACTACGCCTTTCAACACCTGAATATCCACGTCTTTCATTTCCTCACGACTCAGCGAACGCGTCAAGTTGTTGGTCAGCACCATATTCAAGGAGTCAGACTTATCCTTTGCCTCCACCAACTGTTTGATGAATTTATTGGAAGCATTGATTTCGTCTACCAACTTCGAGATATTCACGTTACCTTGCGAATTCTGTTGGATACTCTTATCCAATGAGCCTTGCAAAGCTGCGTACGAAGCTTTCAACTCTTCATTCGCCTTCTGGGCTTCGGCCAAACGCTCTTCCAAACTCTTGGATTTCGTACCGCAAGCCACCAGTTTCATTTTCGTATCCTGGTACGACTTGTCCAATTTGTTATAGTCCGTCTGTAACTGCGCATACTGTTTCTTAGTCACACAACTCGAAAACACCAAAGTTCCCGAGAGGAAAGAAAACATAAGAAATGAACGATTCATATTGATTTGATTTTTTAGTATTAATTGCCCATAAAGATATCATGTTGCAAGTTAGTCATTTTTCTAAATTCAGCGAAACATTATTATATAAGAATAAGAAAATATCATATTTATTTAAGAAATAATGGTGGACCGCCCTCGCTTCAGCCCGCATACAAACAAATGTAAATTGGAACTCTTCCCTCTTCTCCGTAAGACACAATTTTACTTTATCTGCATAAAGCAACAACAGGGCTTTCGGATTGACACCCAAATACCGCAGAAGAATGGACTACTTCCAAGGACGGGCAAAGGGAACGGAAAAGGAAAAGAAGAAAGGGACGGAAAGTCTCGGCAAGAAACCTCAGAAGAAACTGCCTCAAAAGTTTTATATCCGGCTTTCGGGACGCTTCAGCCCGCATGCAAACGAAAATCCCCCGTGCTGACGGAATTGCTCCCTTACCAAGGGACAAACGGCCTTGACGGATTACCGGCACGGCAAAAAGGAAACAAAAAAAGAGGATATCCCCGTCTTGACCGGAATATCCTCTCTTACCTGAAAAAAAGGCGGCTACCTACTCTCCCGCTTTGCAGGCAGTACCATCGGCGTGAGC